>Ga0074044_10002529_pt1 | contig 15952 bp, 11 predicted proteins | sample BogForMeECP23OM1_FD_94443 | JGI IMG/M metagenome (GOLD analysis project Ga0074044, IMG submission 94443) | Bog forest soil microbial communities from Calvert Island, British Columbia, Canada - Bog Forest MetaG ECP23OM1 | ecosystem: Environmental > Terrestrial > Soil > Wetlands ...
CGCGTCATTGTGATGATGGGCTCGGGCGCAGAAGTTGCTCACGAAGCGGTCGAGTATCTGAATGCGCGCGGCGAAAAGCTTGGGTTACTGAAAGTGCATTTGTATCGTCCTTTCCCGGTGCAGGCGTTCCTGGAAGCCTTGCCGGCGAGCGTACGGAAGATCGCCGTCCTCGATCGCACCAAGGAATCGGGCGCGATCGGCGAACCGCTTTATCTCGATGTGGTGAACGCGCTTCACGAAGGCGTGAAAGCGGGCTACAGCCCTCGGAAGACTGCTCCGGTGGTTGTCGGTGGTCGCTACGGGCTCTCTTCCAAAGAATTCACGCCGGCAATGGTCAAGGCAGTCTACGACAACCTGAAAGCGGATCCGCCTAAAGATCACTTCACCATTGGCATTCAGGACGACGTCAGCCATACCAGTTTGTCCTACAACGCCGAATTTTCCACCGAGCCTGACAATGTGGTTCGCGCAATGTTTTACGGGTTGGGCGCAGATGGCACCGTTGGTGCCAACAAGAACTCGATCAAAATTATTGGCGAGAACACCGACAACTACGCCCAGGGCTACTTTGTCTACGATTCGAAGAAGTCAGGCGCGGCAACCATTTCGCACCTGCGCTTCGGGCCGCAGCCCATTCGATCCAGTTATCTGGTTTCGAAGGCCAATTTCGTCGCTTGCCACCAGTGGATTTTTCTCGAGCGCTACGACATGCTTAGCGCCCTGGTTCCCGGCGGAACGTTCCTGCTCAACAGCCCGTTCGGTAAGGATGAGGTTTGGGACCATCTCCCACGCCCGGTTCAAGAGCAGCTCATTTCCAAACGCGCGAAGTTTTACGTGATCGACGCCTACGAAGTGGCGCGCGACACCGGCATGGGCAGCCGCATGAACACTATTTTGCAGGTGTGCTTCTTTGCTATCTCCGCAGTTCTGCCCGGGGATCAGGCGATTGAGGCGATTCGCAAATCGATTCGCGACACTTACGGCCGCAAGGGCGAAGAGATCGTGCAGAAGAACATGAAAGCCGTGGAAGAAACTCTGGCGCACTTGTTCGAAGTGAAAGTTCCCGCCGAACTCAGCAGCACGATTGAGATGCCGCCACCGTTCTCTCCCTCAGCACCGGAATTCGAGCGGGACGTACTGGGCGTGATCTATGCGGGACGTGGCGACGAATTGCCGGTCAGCGCATTCCCTGCAGATGGCACTTTCCCCACCGGGACCGCGAAATGGGAGAAGCGCAATCTTGCGCTCGAAATTCCTACCTGGGATCCGAAAATTTGCATCCAGTGCGGAAAGTGCGCCATGGTTTGTCCGCATTCGGTCATCCGCATCAAGGTTTACGACACGAAAGAACTGCAAGGCGCTCCCGCAACTTTCAAGTCCACCGAGAGCCGCGACAAAGAATGGCAAGGCCTCAAATATACAATTCAAGTCGCGCCCGAAGACTGCACCGGTTGCGGCATCTGCGTCGAAGTTTGTCCGGTCAAGAACAAAGCCGAAACGCGGCTCAAGGCAATCAACATGGTGCCGCAGCCTCCGCTGCGCGTACCCGAGCGCGAAAACTGGGATTTCTTCCTCAAGATTCCGGAACTGGATCGCCGCAACATTAAAGTTACCAACATCCGCCAGCAGCAAGTTCAGGAACCGCTGTTCGAATTCTCCGGCGCCTGTTCTGGTTGCGGGGAGACTCCATACCTCAAACTCATGTCGCAATTGTTTGGTGATCGCGCAATCATAGCCAACGCTACGGGATGCTCGTCGATTTATGGCGGCAATCTGCCCACCACGCCTTGGACAAAAAACGCCGCCGGCCGCGGACCCGCCTGGTCGAATTCTCTTTTCGAAGACAACGCGGAGTTCGGTCTGGGCTTCCGGCTTTCCATCGATAAGCAGACCGAGTTCGCGCAAGAGTTGGTGAAACGCGTGGCGGGAACAATCGGCGAAGAACTCGCTACCGCGATTCTTACCGCTCCGCAGAAGGACGAAGCCGACATCTACGAGCAGCGCCAGCGCGTGGACCTGCTCAAAGAAAAACTGCACGGCGTGGATTCCATGGATGCTAAGCAACTGATGACCGTCGCCGACCTGCTGGTCAAGAAAAGCATTTGGATTGTTGGCGGAGACGGTTGGGCGTATGACATCGGCTACGGCGGTCTCGATCACGTATTGGCCAGCGGGCGCAACGTCAACGTGCTTGTGCTCGATACCGAGGTCTATTCCAACACCGGAGGCCAGGCGTCGAAATCGACACCTCGCGCCGCAGTGGCGAAATTTGCCGCCGGCGGCAAGCCCGGCCCGAAGAAAGATCTCGGGCTCATCGCCATGAGTTACGGCAACATTTATGTCGCCAGCGTAGCCATGGGCGCGAAAGACGAGCACACGCTGAAGGCATTTCTGGAAGCCGAGGCTTACAACGGGCCCAGTCTCATCATCGCGTATTCGCATTGCATCGCTCACGGCATCAACATGACCACGGCAATGTCGAACCAGAAAGCGGCCGTTGATTCTGGACAGTGGCTGCTCTATCGCTACAACCCCGAACGGACCGGCCAGGGCGAAAACCCGCTGATCCTCGATTCCCGCACGCCCACGCGCAAAGTCGCGGATTATCTGACGATGGAAACGCGCTTCAAGATGCTCACTAAGAGTAACCCGGACGAGGCCAAGCTACTGTGGCATGAAGCGCAGCATGACGCGGAGACTCGCTTTCACTTCTATGAATATCTGGCGCAGCGAAAAAACGGTAAGGAGCCGGGCAAAACGCCACAGCAAACAGAGACGCAGCCAGCTGCGTCTGCACACAAAGCGTAAGACGATGGTAGAGACGTTGCTTGCAACATCTCGGATTGCTGATAAGTCCGGTTGTAGTCATCCCAAGCGGAGCGCGGGATCTGGGTTCTTCGGGTGGGACGAGGAAACCCAGATTCCTCGTCGCTTCGCTCCTCGGAATGACAAGAGGATGGGTTTGTTAGCAGTCTGAGATTTCGTTTGCAAAGTCTCCCGCGCACGAGGAGGAATGATGATCGACCTCAAGACTACCTACCTGGGTTTGCGGCTTCGCACACCCTTGGTGGCTTCAGCATCACCACTATCGCAAGAGCTCGACGGCATCCGACACCTCGAAGACGCGGGCGCCTCCGCCGTCGTTTTGTATTCGCTGTTCGAGGAGCAGTTGCGGCAGGAAAGCTTCGAACTGGAACACCATCTGACGGAAGGGACAGACAGTTTTGCCGAGGCAGCTTCGTTTTTCCCGCAGCCGTCTGAATTCCACTTGGGTCCCGACGGATATTTGAATCACATCCGTCGCGCTAAGGAAGCGGTAGAAATTCCGATTATCGCCAGCCTCAACGGCACCACCGTCGGCGGCTGGACCAAGTACGCCAAGCTGATCGAGGAGGCGGGCGCGGACGCACTGGAATGCAACATTTACTGGATTCCCACCGATCCCGATCTCCCCTCCATCGAAGTCGAGCAACAATATCTCGACATTCTCAAGGCCGTGAAGTCGGTGGTAACAATTCCCGTCGCGGTCAAGCTCAGCCCGTTTTTCAGCAATATGGCCAACATGGCCAAGCGGCTTGACGAAGCTGGCACCAACGGGCTGGTGCTGTTCAACCGCTTCTATCAACCAGACATTAACCTCGATGAATTGGAAATCCAGCCTAACGTCCTGCTCAGCACCGCGCAAGCGTTACGGCTTCCGCTGACCTGGGTCGGCATCCTTTACGGTCGCATCCGTGCCAGCCTGGCAGCCACCAGCGGCGTGCATGGTCCAGAGGATGTCATCAAATTATTGATGGTCGGCGCCGACGTCACCATGCTCTGCTCCACGCTACTGCGCAATGGCATCAGCCATCTGCGGTATATCGAAGATGGCTTGCTGCTGTGGATGGAAAAGCACGAATACGATTCGGTTCAGCAAATGAAGGGCAGCATGAGTCAGATCCGCTGCCCGAACCCCTCCGCCTTCGAACGCGCGCAGTACATGAAGGCGGTCAAAAGTGTGCAGCACGTGATGGTCACTGGCCGCGAGGCCTGGAGAATCCTGAGCGGGGACTAGTGTCTTTGTAGCGCCGGCATCTTGCCGGCTGTCGCGAGGGCATCGTGCCCTCGCGAGTGGGGGCGGGACGCCCCCACGACAGCCGCCGGGGACGGCGGCGCTACAAACAGCAGCCCGCACTCCAGCCAGATTCCGGCAAAACTCACAACGCTAAGTGAGCCGCGTCACAGCACGAGTAGGGGTCAAGGAGTCATAGTTCCATGTTCGGCGAGCCTAGTCTCAGAGCGACGCAGTGTTGGCTTAAGCATCTCGATATCAAGAAGTCAGGCTGCGAAAATCAGGCCGCTAGAAATCAATCTCGAAATCAATGAGGAGGATATATGCCGGTCACCAAGCAACAAGCACTCGATTATCACTTCGGCTCACGCCCGGGAAAGATTGAAGTCACTCCCACCAAGCCTTGCCGCACCCAACACGATCTAAGCCTGGCTTACACCCCTGGAGTCGCGATACCGTGCATGGAAATCCATAACAACCCGCACGATGCTTTCAAGTACACCGGCCGCGGCAACCTGGTCGCGGTCGTGACCAACGGGACCGCAGTCCTCGGCCTGGGCGACATTGGCGCCCTCGCTGGCAAGCCGGTCATGGAAGGCAAGGCCGTCCTGTTCAAACGCTTTGCCGGCGTGAATGTCTTCGATATTGAAATCAACTCACACGATCCTGACGAAATCATCAAAGTCTGCCAGTTGCTCGAGCCCACCTTCGGCGGCATCAATTTGGAAGACATCAAGGCCCCGGAGTGTTTCTATATCGAAGAAACCCTGAAGAAGACGATGAAGATCCCGGTCTTCCACGACGACCAGCACGGCACTGCCATTATTTCCGGGGCTGCGTTGTTGAACGCTCTGGAGGTGGTGGGCAAGGACATCAGCAAAATCCGTCTGGTCATCAACGGTGCCGGAGCCTCGGCGGTAGCCACTGCCGAGCACTACATCCGGCTGGGCATGAAGCGCGAGAACATCACGCTGTGCGACACCAAGGGAGTAGTTTACAAGGGCCGCACGGCGGGCATGAATCCATACAAGGAGCGCTTCGCGCAAGACACGAAACTGCGTACGCTGGCTGAGGCGATGGTAGGCACCGATATGTTCCTCGGACTCTCTGTCGGTGGCGTGGTCTCGCAGGACATGGTGCGCTCGATGGCGGCCCGACCGATTGTCATCGCCATGGCGAATCCCGATCCTGAGATTACTTACGAGGACGCCAGAGCCTGCCGCTCCGATGTCATCATGTGCACCGGCCGTGCCGACTATCCCAACATGGTGAACAATGTGCTCGGCTTCCCTTTCATCTTCCGCGGCGCTCTGGACGTGCACGCCACAGAGATTAACGAAGAGATGAAGCTCGCGGCGACACATGCCTTGGCAAACCTGGCCAAGGAAGATGTGCCTGACTCGGTATTGCGCGCCTATGGAATTGCGCGGCTGGAGTTCGGTGCCGACTATCTGATCCCGAAACCATTTGACCCCCGCGTGCTGGTGTGGGAGTCCTCCGCCGTAGCCCAGGCAGCGATGGAAACCGGAGTAGCCCAGGAACCGGTCAACATTGACGAATACCGCGAACAGCTCGAGCGTCGTCTTGGAAAAGCCCACGAGATCTCGCGCATGATGATTCACAAAGCCCAGGCCAAGCCCAAGCACGTCGTCTTCCCCGAAGGAGACAACGACAAAATCCTGCGCGCCTGCCACACCATCCTGGAAGAGAAGATAGCCAGGCCCATCTTGATAGGCAACCCCGGAACCATTCATGCCAAAGCAGCGGAGCTCGGCTTAGATCTGAAGGACGTGCAAATCGTCGATCCAGCCTCCTCTCCTCTTCGCGAGGCCTATATCCAGGAACTATTCCGCTTGCGCCAGCGTCGCGGCGTCACGCTCACTGAGGCGCACACGCTCATCGACGAGCCCAACATTTTCGCCTCCATGATGGTTCACATGGGAGATGCCGATGCTTTGGTCTCAGGCGTGAGCCAGCACTTTCCCGACACCATTCGCCCCGCCCTACAGATCATCCGCGTGCGTGAAGGCTTGCACAAGGTTGCAGGATGCTATCCTCTGATCACGCGCGACGGAGAGTTGTTATTCCTGGCCGACACCAGCGTCAATATCGATCCCACCGCGGAGGACCTGGTGGAAATCGCCTTGTGCGCCGCTCAAGAGGCTCGCCGCTTTGATGTGGTGCCGCGAGTTGCCATGCTTTCCTTCTCCAACTTTGGCAGCAGCAAGCACCCGTTCTGTGACAAAGTCCGGAAAGCCGTGGAACTGCTGCATAAGGCCGACCCCACTCTAATTGTCGACGGAGAGATCATGGCCGATGTTGCCGTGTCTCCCGAAAAACTGGAGCAGACCTATCCTTTCAGTTCGCTGAAGGGCGGCGCCAACGTGCTGGTGTTCCCCGACCTCTCTTCCGCCAACATCACCTACAAACTGCTGACTACGGTCGGCGGCGCCGACATCCTCGGTCCCATCCTCATGGGTATGGCGCGGCCCGTACATTTACTGGCCCGCGGCGCGGAAGTGGAGGAAATCGTCAACGTTGTTGCCATCGCAGTGGTGGACGCGCGGGAGGGCGAGCCCACAGCGTTAGAAATCAAGAAGGCGGTGGTGCAAGCGGATTGATCTTTTTCAATTACGGCCTCGCCACAAGACAGCTGCCATCCCGGGAACGCCTGTCATCCTGAGCGACGCGAGGGATCTCGGTTCTTGCCTGCCACGCCGGAATTGCCGGCACACGCAAACACCCAGATCCCTCGCTTTTTCTCGGGATGACATCTCGTAACGGCACGCGGCAACTGGGCTTAGCGGAGTTCTAAGAGTATCGGCCCAGCCAGGCAGCGGCATGCGCGCATTTTCCTTATCGTATTCGCCCCATTGGAGCGCGGCGGGCGGATGTCGTGACGACGGAGAGCAAATGAACGTCCTATTAGCGGGGCCCGACTATGAGGAGAATCTTTCCATTCGTTATCTCTCAGCATCACTTCTGAATGCTGGGCATGACACGGTTCTAGCCGCTTTCAATTCGCCTGCTGACACAGTCGCGGTTGCCAACGCGGCTCAGGATGCAGGAATCGCCGGACTATCCATGTGTTTTCAATCCCGAGCGATGGAGTTTCTTCATCTAGCGCGATTGATCAAATCAGGCGATCCCGAGAAGCTCATTGTTGCGGGTGGCCACTACGCGTCATGCGCCGCTGAACCACTCCTCACCAACCATCCCGAGATCGACATCATCGTGATTCATGAAGGCGAACGGACGCTGGTTGAAATCGCCGATGCCATGCCGCACCTGAAAGAACGTCTCCCACAGATCCGGCGTTGCCTACCGGGACGGACAAAAGGTGTGTTTCACTCGTCAGCGCCCGACGCTGGACGACCTCGATGACCTGCCATTCCCCGACCGGCGCGGGCCTGTCCACTCGATCGCGGGCGTGCCAACCAGTTACCTGATGGGGAGTCGAGGTTGCTACGGCAGTTGTGCTTATTGCTGCATCACCACTCTTCACCGCATGGCCCCGGGAAGGCGTTTTCGCCAGCGTAATGCGGAACGGATCGCCGACGAAATGGCAGCACTCTATCACGAACGAGGCGTACGGCAATTCGTTTTTCACGATGACAACTTCCTGGTTCCTTCCGAGGCGATGAATCGCGCCAGAATATCGGCATTCGAGAAAGCCCTGAAGGGCCGAGGTGTAGAACACATTGCCCTGGTGATCAAGTGCCGTCCCGCTGATGCGAATCGGGAAATACTTCAGCGACTGAAAGAACTTGGTCTCGTCCGCGTTTTCCTTGGCATTGAATCCGCGACAGCGCGCGGGCTTTCGTCACTGGAGCGGGACCAGAGCGTGGCAGATTCGGAACATGCGCTTGAGGCCTGCGCGCAACTGGATATTTCTGCGCAATTTACATTGATGGTTTTCAATCCTGATGCGACGGCCGACACCCTGCGTTCCGATGCGGCTTTCATGCGGCGCTTCTGCGGTAATCCCCTGAACTTTTGCCGCGCCGAAATCTATATGGGCACTCCTCTGGAGAAAAGAATGATCGAACTCGGGAGGGCTAGAGGAGACTATCTCGCCAGAGAGTACAACTTGTCTGATCCGGCTGCGGATCTCGCCTGCAAGCTGTCGCTCGATCTGTTTGGCTCCAGATGTTGGAGTAACGACAGCCTGATGCAAAACGCCATTGGCCTCGATCACACAGCGGCCGTACTGAAACGCTTTTACGACACTCGACGGCAGGCTGCGCTCTGCAAGAACGTTGCCAGCTGGCTGCGAGCTGTCAACCTCGATACCATCGACTTGCTCGATGAGGTGGTTGAGCTGAGCACCTTCCTCCCTGACAGCAAGGATGCAGGTCTGCAACAGGCCATGCGCGCCGTTAGAGAGCGCGAATCCACAACCCGCCAGACATTTTTGTCGGAGGCTTTGGATTTAAGAGCAGAGCTGGGAACGTACCGCTTCGCGGATAAGGTTCGCCAAAGCCACCAGATTTCCAGGTCGAATCATCGGTTGGCCAGACAGGCTGCGGCCGCATTGCTTGCGCTTGGAATGCCCGCAGCTTCTGGATGGCAGCAAGCAGGCCAGGAGGTCAAGACGCCACCACCGGCATCCACCGCTGGTCAAGAGAATTCTATGAGCTCGTTGACGGGTACCGTCACCGATTCCTCAGGAGCTGTAGTTTCGAATGCGACGATTACCATTGCGAACACAGATACACGGCAGGCGCGTACGCTGACAACCAACGAGGCCGGCCAGTACTCGGCTGACCACCTCCACGTCGGTAACTATATCGTAACCGCCGTGAAGCAGGGTTTCAGAAGCACCGCCAAGACCGGGATCGTGCTGAAGGCGGGAACCCCCGAGCGTGCTGATATCCGTTTGGAGAGCGGCGACTGGGGATGCTGCGAATATGCCGCCGTGCCCTTGAAGGTGATAGAAGACTGGTCTCAAAAGAAAAAGCCTTTCACGTACATTGTCGGAAGCGCCAAAGATCAGAACACCTTTCAGGGGATTGCGAAGCTGGTCTATGGTGATCCTAAAGCGTGGGTGCCAATCTTCGAAGCCAATAGGGACAAAATTGAGAAACCCGAATTCATCCCGAATGGAACCGAGATCGTGGTACCAAAAAGAACTCGGAATGCTCCGAAACTAATATCGAAGATCACGCCTGTCTATCCAGACTCGGCCAAGAACGCAGGTGTTTGGGGCGATGTCGTGTTGGATGTCACACTCAAGGAAGACGGCAGTGTTGACCAGATCCATGTCATCGACGGACCTCCGCTGCTCAACGAAGCGGCGACGACTGCCGTCAAGCAATGGCGATACGAGCCTTCACCCGCAAAAGGCAAACCAGCCATTCTCAAATTCGTAGTTGTAATTTCCTTTGGCAAGGGAGGCAAGATTCACTAGACACGCTTTATTCGCCCAACAGATCTGGGTGATCTCTTCGCAAATCGAAAGCCAAGTAAAAAAACGCGGGTACAAGATGACGCTTGTGCCCGGAACCAGTCCTGGCGTCTTATCTACCCATATTCAGCAGGCAACGCCGGTCCTGGGCTAGAGTGTGAAATAGAATGTGGCGCCCGTGTTCTCCGTACCCTCCGCCCACACATGGCCTCCGTGACGGTGGATAATGCGTTCCACTGCCGCCAAGCCAATACCGGTGCCCGGATATTCCTTCGCCCCATGCAGGCGCTGGAAAGCACCAAACAACCGGTCCGCGTAGGCCATGTCAAAGCCAATGCCGTTATCCCGAACAAAATAGGCGACCCTTCCGTCCGCTTGGGGCATGACGCCGAATTGAATGCGGGCAGGAACACGTTTGGCAGTGAACTTGTAAGCGTTGTTCAGCAGGTTTCCCAATACCCTTTGCAGCAGCCGGGGATCGCCGTTGGCCGCGATGCCTTCGGCAACGATCCATTCAACTTGGCGCTCGGGATCGTCCTGCTGCAGTTCAGCAGCAACCCGGCGGACCGTGGCCGTCAGGTCTACGGCCGTTCGTCTGATGTCGGTGCGTGAGAAGCGGGCCACTTCGATAAGGCCGTCAAGCAGGGCACCCATGTGTTCGGTGGAAGCGCGAATCTTCTGGATGAACTCCTGGCCTTCCGCATCCAGTTTGCTGGCGTAGCCTTCCTCCAGGGCTTGGGCGAAACCGCCAATCCAGCGCAAAGGCGCGCGCAAATCATGCGCGATCGAATAGTTGAAATTCTCCGCTTCTTTATTGAGGACTTGCAGTTGGACAGTCCGATCCTGCAATCGTTGTTCGAGTTCTTCATTGAGCAGCCGGACTTTGGCTTCGGCCTGCTTGCGCCGGGTTATGTTGCGAATGTTGCATTGGATCACTTTCTTCTCGCCCACCGTGTACACGTTGCTCACAAACTCCACGTCGACGCGCCGTTCATCGCTGGCCTCAAGCGGCAGGTCTTCGTATCGGACATAGCCGTGGGTCTGCAATTCCAGGAAAGTAGATTTGGAAGCCTCGCTGTCTTTAAACGTGCCGATTTCCCATAGTTTCTTGCCTGCAAAGTACTCTTGAGGGTATCCCAGCATCTTGATCAGGTACGGGTTCACGTCCGTAATCTGGCCTGTGTCCGCATCCAGAATCAGTATGCCGTCCTGGGCCGTTTCAAAAAGCCGCCGATAACGGGCTTCCGAAACTTGCAGCGAGTGCTCCGCCCGTTGTTGCTCGCGCTCCACCTCCACCTCGTGCATTACCTCTTTGATGGTCGGCACCAGGCGGGCCAATTCCTCCTTTCTGATATAGTCGCGCGCCCCATTTTTCATTAGGGATACGGCAAGATCAAGATCATTTTCGCCGGTTACCACGATGAACGGGGAGTTCGGGCGCAGTTCCTTGGCCAGCGCCAGAGCGGCGGGGGCGCTGAATCGTGGCATGGTGTGATCAGAGGTGATTACATCCCAATCTTTGTGTTCCAACGCCGTGCGCATCGTGGGCAGAGTGTCCACGATTTCGTACGCAGGCTCATAACCAGCAGGACGCAGAACGCGCAGTAGTAGATCGGCATCATCTTCAGAGTCCTCGACAATCAGTAAATTCAAAGGCTGGCCCATTATTTCTCCTGCCTCGCAGCTTTTGACGGTCAGCCCGATCCCACACGCAAATTTATCGCCCAGAGCATCGCCCAGTGGGCATGTTCTCAACCAACCGTCATTTGGAAATGAGTATAGGTAGGGGAAAGTGGCACTGTCAGTGACAGATGATCCATCGCAAGCTGTGGAAAACAGTCCTAAGAATAGCCTGGCGCCCGGATGGCGAAGCAAGTAACCACTACCTCGCCTAATCTGTACTGGCCAAGCTTTAAGGATGGCTCGACGGTTAACCCTCGTATCTTTCGCGAGTCGCCGGGCACAAGCCAGCGCTTGTGCCCCGAACCGGTTCTGGCATCCAATCTGCCGATATTCAGCAGCCTACCTACTTCGCTTGCAGCGATTCGATGTACTTGGTGAGGTTGGCCACGCGTTGCTGCACTTCGCCCTCGTGGCCGTGGCTCATATTCCAGAACAACGATCCCCACACCGGCATGTCCTTGGTTCCGTGCGCCGGAACGTCGCCTTCTCCGCGGATGGCGGAAGTAACTTTCAGACCGGGATATTTCCCGCCGTTGTTCTTGCTCAACTGGGTAAGGTCGGTGGGAGGAACCTTCAGCGCGCTGGCCGCGGGGCCTCCGCCTTTGCCGTCCGTCCCATGGCAAACCGCGCAGTATGTCTTGTACATTTCCTCGCCCGATGCAGGCGAAGTGGCCTTGATGGGGGCATGTTGGATCGTTTTCGTGGTTTGGGCTGGGGTTTGGTCCTGAGCCGCGACTGTGCAGGTAAATACGATTAAGGCAGCAAACATCCAAATCACTTTCTTCATGGACATTGCAGTTTTCTCCTTTTAAAGCAAAGCCTTCCCTCTGAAATCTACCACACGTCAGAAGTCAAAGAGCGACAGCGTTGCTATCTTTGGCTATGCTACCAGCTATTGCGTCGAGATCTTCCAGCCCTGATCGGTCCGTGCCAGCGCCATAGTAGACTTCGTCGGAGTCGCGTGATAGAAGTCGGCTTCGTATTTATTGATCAGGGTTTGACGATCCCAAAGATTAAAACCCTTCAGCAGCGGACCACCCGCGTCGAACAGGTCTCCCATTTGGTTGGGTACCCATTTCCAGGTGTATTCAAGGTTCGCGTTGTTCACCGCGGTCATGGTTATTGCCGTGATGCTCACCAATTGCCGTTGAGCTAGCGGAACTTGGTATGTAAAAGTGCCGTCGTTCTCTTTCCACTTTTTGAAACCCGGGATCGTTGTCACTAAGCGCTCTCCTCCCGGGGTGAGCGCGACGAATTCGCCACGGGGCGCCTTGGCCAATTTCACAATTCCCGCCTTCTCCAGCAACCGGTAATTAGGATCTTCCGGCTTTTCAGCGACACTGGACACAACCAAGCCACTGCGGAAGTGGATGATCGCCGGACCCGGTCCCTGGAGCGCTGCCGCCACAATCCCGTTCGCCTCCTGTGCGCTGAGAGGCGTTCTCTGTCTGACTTGAAGTACGACGTAGGTTATCATACCCCCAATCGCCGCCACCAGACACACCAGCAGCAGCATCGGCAAGAACGACGAGCGTTTTTCCATTTCAACTTCGGCTTCAAACATGGGAGCCTCCTGGACCGGCGCGAATTTCTTCGACCACGTCTTATTCTTAGTCTTTCGCTTTTCCGATTGCTGTGATGAAAAACACAACTCCTGGTGTCTTTCGTCACCATCAGGCCATTTCCCCCATCGGTGCCGGTGCAAATCGCGTACTCAAAGTGTGCCCGTGCTCACCTACATCAGTGATTTCTGTCACATCCCGCTGCACCCTCGCCCAGCATAATTACCTCAGATTTCGGGGGATTGTTCTACCCACCCCGAGCGTGGAGATCCCGTGGCAAAAGGACGCGTTTCCGTTGTCGTAGAGCGTTGCAAAGCTTGTGGCTTCTGTGTGGAGTTCTGTCCCAGCCACGTGCTCGCGCTCTCTTCCGCTTTTAATTCCAAGGGCTACCATCCGCCCCACGTCGTGCATCCGGAAAAGTGCAGCGGATGTGACTTGTGCGGGATGTACTGCCCCGACTTCGCCATCTTCGCCACCAAGGTAAAACCTGCCAGCGGAGGTGAGAAATGAAGGCTGATCCTCGTGGCGTGCTCACCGGCACTCACTTCATCGATGGCGACCATGCCTGCTGCGAAGGCGCGCTAGCCGCTGGCGCCCGCTTTTCTGCCGGCTACCCCATTACTCCTTCGACAGAAATCGTGGAGCGCTTCGCCTCGCGTGTACCCACCGTGGGCGGAACGTTTATCCAGATGGAAGACGAACTCGCGGCTTCGATTACCCTGCAAGGCGCGGTCTGGGGCGGAGCCAAGGCATTCACCGTGACCTCCGGCCCCGGTTTTTCGCTGATGATGGAACACATCGGCTACGCCGTCATGACCGAAACGCCGTGTGTGTTCGTCGACGTGCAACGCGGAGGCCCATCCACGGGGTTGCCCACCCTTCCCGCGCAGGCCGACATGATGCAGGCGCGATGGGGATCGCATGGCGACTACGAGATCATCGCCCTCTGCCCCAATTCTCCACAGGAATGTTTTGACCTCACCATCAAAGCCTTCAACCTGGCCGAAGAATTTCGCGTGCCGGTGATGTTCATGATGGACGAAGTCGTGGGCCACATGACCGAGAAGGTCGTGATTCCCCCCGCCGACCAGATCGATGTCGTGCCACGCCGCCATACTCACAAATCAGTGGACGACTACCTCCCCTATGAAACCAACGGCGACCAGGTTCCGGAAATGGCGCACGCCGGCGAAGGCTACAAGTTCCACGTCACCGGCCTGACCCACGACGAACGCGGCTATCCCAACATGACTCCGCCGGTGCAAGACAAACTGGTTCGCCGCCTGCAAAGCAAGATTCGCGATGCAGCCGATCGCATTGCCCTGTTCGAGGAAGAGCAACTCGAAGGCGCGGATGTTGTGGTCATCTCCTACGGAATTACTTCCCGTGTAGCCCAACGTGCCATCGAGGCCGCTCGTGAACAGGGCCTGCGCGTCGGCAAGTTGCGCCTGATCACCGCCTGGCCCTTCCCTGAAAAGAAGATTCACGAACTCGCAACCAACATAAAAGCCTTTGTCGTCCCCGAACTCAACCTCGGCCAGATGGTGCGAGAAGTCGAGCGCGCCGCCGCAGGTCAAGCCAAGACGTTCGCCGTATCCCACGCGGGCGGCGGAGTTCATAACCCCAACGACATTCTCAAAGTAATTGTGGAGGCCAGCCGATGACCGACAATCTGATCCCAGGCATTTTGAATAATGACGTCGTCAACCCGGTCGAGCCTTTCCTGCGCAGCGATCGCATTCCTCACATCTGGTGTCCGGGATGCGGCATCGGCACAACTGTGAACTCGTTCGCCCGCGCCCTCATCGAATCGAAAATCGATTTGCAATCGCTGGCCCTGGTCTCGGGCATCGGCTGTACAGGCCGCGTGGCGGGCTATGTCCAACTCGATTCGTTCCACACCACGCATGGCCGCGCCATCCCGTTCGCCACCGGGTTGAAACTGGCAAACCCAAAACTGAACGTCGTCGTCTACTCCGGCGATGGCGACCTTTCCGCCATTGGTGGTAATCATCTGATTCACGCCGCCCGCCGCAACATCGATCTGAAAGTCATCTGCGTGAACAATCTGATCTACGCCATGACTGGCGGCCAGACCGCGCCGACGACTCCAGATGACTCGATTACTTCGACGAATCCCTATGGTGTCTTCGAGCCGTCATTCAATTTGCCGCACCTGGTGGAAGCCGCTGGCGCAGTTTATGTCGCGCGCTGGACCACGTTCCACGTACGACAACTGGCGCGCTCCATCAGCGAAGCCTTCCAGAAAAAAGGCTTCTCGTTTATCGAAGTAATCTCACCCTGCCCCACCCTTTACCAACGCCGCAACAAACTGGGTGACGGCCTCGACACCATGAAGTACTACAAGGAAAAAAGCAAAGTCCGGCACGGAGCGCCGACCAGCGAAGTCGGCTTGACCATGACCGGAGAAATCGTCGTGGGCAAATTTGTAGACCGCGACCGGCCCGATTACCAAACCTTGATGCGATCGCAATTCGTCCACTCGCTGGGCGAGCGCTTCGTGGAACAGGCGGAGATGGTATGCAGCTAACCGAAATTCGTATCGCCGGCTTTGGCGGCCAGGGAGTCATCCTCTCGGCCATCGTTTTAGGCAAGGCAGCCTCGATCTTTCAAGGCGCCTTTGCCACCATGACTCAGAACTTCGGCCCGGAAGCCCGAGGCGGCGCCTGCAGCGCCCAACTCGTCCTCTCCGATGCGCCCATTTTGTACCCTTACGTCACGCGGCCGGACATCCTCGTCGTAATGTCGCAAGAGGCTTACGTGCGTTTCATCCCCGAACTGAAAGACGGCGGCATCCTGATCGTTGAACAGGATCTGGTTCGAGTTTCCGATCTCGATAAGGAAATCCAGGTCTACAGCATCCCCGCAACCCGCATCGCCGAAGTGCTCGGAAAGCGCATGGTGCTGAATTCGGTGATGGTCGGATTCTTCACCGCAGTCACGCACCTGCTCGACGCCGAGGCCGTGGGCAAAGCAGTCGCGGATTCCGTCCCGCCAAGTTTCCGGGAACTGAACCTGAAAGCCTTCGAAAAAGGACTGGAGTACGGAATTACCGCATTAACCACCACCGCGAACCCAGCCGACGCCGAACTGCAGGAGCAATACTCGCCGGAGTAAAGTCTGGATTGACTCGGTGTCATCCCTCGCAACGCGAGGGATCTGCAGTTGTCGTTACTCATTAAGCTGTTGTCATCCCGAAGCGAAGCGAGGGATCTGGGTTCTTGC
>Ga0074044_10002531_pt1 | contig 15945 bp, 14 predicted proteins | sample BogForMeECP23OM1_FD_94443 | JGI IMG/M metagenome (GOLD analysis project Ga0074044, IMG submission 94443) | Bog forest soil microbial communities from Calvert Island, British Columbia, Canada - Bog Forest MetaG ECP23OM1 | ecosystem: Environmental > Terrestrial > Soil > Wetlands ...
GTCGCGACCGTCAACCAGAAAGGCGTCGTGTCCCTTCCCAAAGATCCCCGGATCAGCGATGGAAAGCTGGCGCACGTCACCATCACCGTGCCCAGCCATCCGGACGTCCAAGCAGCCAATCTCGACATACCCGTACGCTACAACTACGCCTTCGTCTCGAATTTCTCCGGCAGCGCCGGCTCCAGCGGTATGAATGGCAGCGATGGAATGGCCGGATCGAGCGGCAGTTCCGGCTCCACCGATCCGAATAATCCATCCCCGGGCGGAAACGGCGGAAACGGAACCAATGGCTCCGATGGCGGAGATGGAGGTCCCGGAGGCGACGCGCCTCAAGTGCAAGTACGAATCGCGCTCCGAGCCGGAACCCATCCCCTCCTTCAGGTAGGTGTATCCGCGTTAGGCCATCAGAAGCTGTACCTCGTCGATCCGCAAGGAGGTACGCTAACCGTGAAAGCTGATGGAGGCCCCGGAGGGTCAGGCGGCAGGGGTGGACGCGGAGGCCAGGGAGGCTCCGGTGGCATGGGATCGCCCAGCGGATCGAGCGGAAGCAGCGGCTCCGACGGACGCAACGGCTTTGATGGGTCGCCGGGCATGGGCGGAAGCATCACCGTGACCTACGATCCGCAAGTCAAACCATTCCTGGCTACGATCCGCCTCTCGAATCTGGGTGGCCCGAAGCCAGTATTCATCGAAGCGCCAGTGGCTCCGCTGTGGTGAGCGGCAGCCTGCCATAAGCAGAGTTGCGGGTGGGTTGTATCATGTTAGCTCGATGGCATTTCCGATCAAGGTGTGCGCCGTCTGCTCGGAAGAGTTCGAACTGAAGCCGGGTAAGCCCGGCTTTGCCAACCGCTGCCCAGCATGCAGCGAACCCGAAGCCGTTGATCCCAAAGCGAAGCAGGGCATGGACGCCGACGAACGCAAGTCTCTGAAAGAAGCCAACGAAGCTCGGAGACGCGCCATGCGCGACCTCCTCTACCGCAAGGATAGTTGACGGGCCTTTCCGGGCCGTCGTCAGTAAATTCCGCCAAAGACTCTTAGTTAGTGTAAACGTGATTACAACAATCATACCCTTGCGTCTGCTTTGACATGGATCTGGAAATGGCGGTGCAAGACTTCGCCACCGCCATTTAGGCTCCGCGGTCAGGCTTGCTGCCGGCCGTTGCAGGTATCCGTATCGGTGCGTGTAACCAAGATTGCCATCGACAGGCGGGCACGCGAGAGCGAAAACAAAAGACATGAGGAAGGGTTGGCTGGTATTTTGCCTGCTTCTGACCGGTTGCGCGGCCAAGAAGCAGCCGGTTGCGGCAACCACACCGCCCATCAGGAGCCAGTTGCCGCCAGCCTCTGCCGAAATCGTCGAACACTGTGTAATCGTCAAGCAGGAGAACGCCAACACGGTGACCTGCAGTTGCGTGCCTGTGACCACCGTGATCGATTCGAAAACCGGGCACACCAAGTTAGTCTGCAAGAAAATGAAAGAGGAAAAATGAGACCGGGACTGACAGACTGAAGGGGTGACACATCCCGTCGCCCTAACCACCTGGGTTCTGAGTGGAGTCGCTGTTAACAACAGCCGCGTCTCGCTGATAAGTTGTCACCTCGATAGCAGTTCCTATTGCCGGTCGCCTGCAGCCTGACTCAGGAGCTTGCCACGCCATAGCCCCTGGCACAGAACGCATACCCGCGGCAAGATGCTTCCTGGTGCGCTCCAGTTTTAATCGACGACAAATTTTTGCGTGCTAGTGACTTTGCCGTTTGGTGTTGTGACCGTAATTTTTCCGGTCTTCGCGCCGGCTGGTACTGTGGCCTGGATCAGGCCTGGAGTGGTTACGGTAAAACTCGACGCCTTGATTCCACCAAACGTGACTTTGGTCGCTCCAAGAAATCCGCCCCCTGCAATGTCGACCTGCGAACCTGGGCTGCCGCGCGCCGGATCGAGGTTGTTAATCACCGGCAAGATGTGCATGTTCTGCTGGCTTTGAACCTGTTCCTCACCGGCGGGATTGGTAAGAGTGACGACGATTGGTCCATCTACCGCATTGTCTGGTGCGATGGCAGTAAGGTAGCTGTTCGAGCCCAGTTGAAATGTCCCCTCAATACCGCCGAAGGTCACGCTTACTGCCTCGCCCAGGTTATCGCCAAGAATTTGCACTGGAACGCCGGGCTTCACCCAGATCGGACCGGCGTAAATAATGGTGTGGACGGGAACGGAAGGCACCAGAGCGTAGAGGTTCCCCTCCCCGGTACCTTGTTCGAGTAACCCGTAAAGTGTCCCATCCGTGTTCTCAGTGAGAGTGGCGATGGGCATAAGGGACCCGCCATCCACACAGTCGAAGTTGGGGAACTCAGCGAGCTTGGTAAAACTCCCGCTGGTGCTGATGCGGAACAATGTACCGCAACCGTTGTTTCCACCCAGCGAAGTCGCTCCATAAAGGTATCCGTCGGACGCAGCTAACAAGCCGTTCGTTGGTTCAGCGCCGTCGAGATTCTGACCTGAGCCGGGGAGCGAACTAAAACTGTGCAAGACCGTCAGCTTGTGGCTGGGCAGGGTAAATTTGAAAATGACTCCTGTTCCGTTTGCGCCTCCGTCAAACGTTGTTCCATACAAATTGCCGTCCGCTCCGAGAGTGAGGCCGGTGGGAACCGCGCCGTGCGCGCCGTCGAACGTGTGGACCACTTTGACCTTCCCGGCCGTGGTCAAGCGGAAGATCGTCCCATTGTTGGGATAGGTCCACTGGGTGGCATACAGATTTCCGTCCAGAGCGGCCACGAGCGGGGTTGGACTATAACTTCCCGACAGTGGAATGGTGCCCGGAAGTGGCTGGTAGACTCCGCCTGGATACGTGATTCGATAGGTCGCTTGGCCAACTACTCCGTAAAAATTTCCGTCCCTCGCCTGGGTTGGGGCTGTCACTGCAGGGCCTTCAGGCGGAATGAAATTGTGGATCGCCGTCAGAGTACTGGGTGGTGTGAATCGGAAAACTGAAGTACTTGTAGTGTTCGTCTGGGCCGTTGTGCCGTAGAAATTCCCATCAGACCCCAGGCTCAATCCGGCGTACGGCTCAAAGCCGGTAGAGTTATCGGTGAATTGCCATGCCAGGTTCACGGTTCCATTTGAGGGATTGAAGCTGAACAGGGTTCCACCGAGATTGCTGCCAGCTCCCTGGAATGTGCTGCCGTAAAAATTACCGTCACTCCACCTGGTGAGTTGACCCAGATCAATCGGCACGCACCCGCTCGGGCAATCCAAGTCAATGAAATCGTAAACATCCACATAAATGAATTGCGCGTGTAAAGTCGCTCCTGAAAAGGCGATCAGAATCATGCAGGCCAACACGGCCGCTCTGAACGTCAGGAGTCGCGCCAGGGCTATGGATGTGTTTTTCGTTCGAGGGTTCCGCATGAGAGGCTCCTTCCGCGGCGTTCAGCTTGATGGTCCACGGTGAGACCAATTGCCGGATGGCCACAAGAGGCAAAAGAAAACACTCAGCTATCGAAGGTTTCTGACCGTGTGTTGGCCGGTCGCAAGACGAAATCCCGCTCATCCAGCAAATGTCACCGACTTGTAAAGAACCGGGGGCGGCCCCTACTCCGGCGATCGGACGCGAAATCATGATGCGTCAAGATGAAATAGATGTCCAGTGGATTCGGGTAGGACGGGACATTGGGATGGGCCTTCCTGCTGGTACAATCTCAGGCCCAGCGTCTGTCAGTTGGCGAAAAATCGTGATTGCACACACAACCCGGTCGTCAGCGCAAACGCCCAATTTCAGTAGTTATCCCCATCCACGAACCCAAAGGCCAACCCAGTCTGAGGCATCAGCCCCGCAAACGTCGAAAAGGTACAATGTATCTCGATTATGCGGACGATTCCCGACATCTTCGCGCAAATCTTCCGCAATCTTTGGGCGCACAAGCTGCGCTCGTTCCTGACCATGTTCGGGATTGCCTGGGGCGTGGGATCTTTGTTGCTGCTGGTGGGCGTGGGCGAAGGCTTCCGCTCAGGCAACAAGCGTGAACTCGCCGAGTTTGGCAAGGACATCATGTTTATCTTTCCCGGACGCGCGCCCGCGGTTGCCGGCAGCATGAACTCCGCTCGTTCCTATCTGCTCACCTACGAGGACTACGTGGAGATCCGTACCCAGGCCCCACACGTCCGCAATGCCTGCCCCGTGCTTTCCCGCACCGACCTGCATGAGGTCAGCGAATTCGCCAATGCCGGAGTTGAAATCCTGGGCGTGGAGCCGCAGCTTAACCAGATCAGTTATCTTCCCCTCAAGGAGGGACGCTGGCTCAATGAAATGGACAACGCGCAGAGACGCAATGTCATTGTCCTCGGCAACGAACTGCTCAAAACCCTGTTCCCCGGACGGCCCGCGGTTGGTGCATTCGTCCTGTTGAACGGCCTCCGGTTCGAAGTCATTGGCAGCATGCCGCACCTGGGCCGCGGCGACAACACCTGGCTGAATATGCGTGGCTACATCCCGTTCCAGGTAATGGCAACCTACTTCCCGCTCAAGGGAGAGAACCACGAGAACTCCATTTCCTTTATTGAATATCAGCCGACCGTGACCGCTGAGCACGTGCTGGCGGAGGATGATGTCCGCAAGATTGTGGCGCGTAATCATGGATTCGATGCCCGCGATGAAAACGCGTTTGACCTCTGGGACACGATCCAGGAATCAAAAATGGTGGGAACCATCTTCGACGTGATGAACATGTTCCTGGGAGCCGTGGGCATGGTCACGCTGGCACTGGGAGCAATTGGCGTCATCAACATCATGTTGGTCGCGGTCAGCGAACGCACCCATGAGATCGGATTGCGGAAAGCGCTGGGCGCCACCAACCGCAGCATTCTGTTTCATTTTTTTCTTGAAGGGCTGCTGCTCACGCTGGGCAGCGGGCTAATCGGAATGGGTCTGGCGGCGGCCTTGATGGCGATGTTCGGCAACGTGCAAGGCCCGGGCGGATTCGATCCGCCGAAATTGGTGCCCATGTCGGCCCTGCTGGCTATTGGCAGCCTGACGCTCGCCGGAGTGGTTGCGGGTCTCTACCCAGCGCGCAAAGCGGCCATGTTGCAGCCGGTGGAAGCCCTCCGGCAGGAGTGACGCAAAACGAGTGATGAAACAGGAGTGACGCAAGATGTTCCGCAGCGTGTTCCGTGGTCAGTTCCGTGATCTGCTCCGCGAAGCCTACGGCGCCATGCGGCACAATCGCCGCCGCACCGCGCTGACCATGCTGGGCATGGCCTGGGGCATCGCCACCGTGGTCATGCTGCTGGCTTATGGCGATGGTTTTGGACAAGCCTGCGCCAACATCTTTGCCAATTTCGGCAACAAGCTCGTCATCGTGGTGCCCGGCCGTACTTCCATGCAGGCCGGTGGTCAAAAAGCGGGAATCCCCATTCGCTTTACTCAGGATGATGTAGACACGCTGACCACCAACCTTCCCCAGATCAGCCACATCACGCCCTCGGCCGACAAGCAGGTGAGCGTTCAGTACGACACCAGGCTTTTCACCTTCACCGTCACCGGCAACGATCCCAACGTGATTTCCGTCCGCGCCCTCAAAGTGGGGCAGGGCCGCTTCTACAACATGGAAGACCAGATCCAGCGCGCCCGCGTAGCGGTGATCGGTTCGCAAGCGAAGGAAAAACTGTTTTCCGGACGCAACGCGCTGGGCGAGAGCATCCGGGTTAACGGCCTCAGTTTCGAGGTCATCGGCGTCCTCAGCGGCAAGATGCAGGAGGGCAATGACGATATCAACCGCGTGATCTACATCCCCTTCAGCACCATGAGCGACTTCAAGGACACCCATTACCTGGACTCCATCTGGTTCACCTACCAGACGCCCGAGTACGAGCAACTGGAGCAATCGGTCCGCACCATCATGGCAACGCAGCACAAATTCAACCAGACCGACCGCCAGGCTGTGGAAGTGTTCAACATCATGACACAGGTCCATCAGTTTGAAATTATCACTCTCGGGTTGAAGGTTCTCATGGGCTTCATTGGCACGCTTACGCTCGGCATTGGCGGCGTCGGCCTGATGAATATCATGCTGGTTTCGGTGACCCAGCGGACGCGCGAGATTGGCGTTCAGAAAGCGCTGGGCGCGCAACGGCGGCACATCCTGCTGCAGTTCCTCGCCGAAGCTCTCACCATCACCTTCCTCGGCGGTGTGCTGGGAGTAGTGCTGGCCTACCTGGTCGCGCTTTCGGTGGGAAGGCTCACGCTGTATAGCGCATTCGCCAAGAACGCGGAAGCCGGCGACATCCGCCTGATCATCGCTCCCGGAACCCTGATCGCCGCCACCCTCATTCTCGGCGCCGTGGGATTGGTCAGCGGCATGGTCCCGGCGTGGCGCGCCTCGCGCCTGGATCCGATCGAAGCCTTGCGACACGAATAGAGCAATCCGTGTTTCTCGGCCGCTACTCCAGCTTCGCGTACTCCGCTTTCGCTTCCTTCAGCAGGGGAACGTCGTTGTCGGCGTCTTTCCAAAGACCGAGAAAGTCTCGATAAGCGTCTCGGGCTCTGGCGGAATCGCCACCGCGAGCATAGGCGCGAGCCCGTCCCAGGCGGGCTACGGCTCCTAATGGGGAATTAAGAACAATACCCGGGTGATCGATGAGTTTCTGGAATTCCGCCTCCGCCTTACTCCCGTCGCCAATCGCCAGATAAACCTGCCCGCGAACGTACGCTGGATAAAGCGCGAGCGAAGATGGAGCCGCCAACTCTAACGCCGCAGCCGGTTCCAGATCGTCGACCGCCTTCAGTCCTTTTCCTTGGTGCAGGTCGAGCGCCGCACGAATGACCGGGAGCCAATACTTCTGCACGAATGTGTCCTGCGGATACTTCTTGTCCAGTTCTTCGCTCAGCTTCTGCGCCTGTTTCAGTTCGCCAATTCGTATCCTCACCAGCGCCGCCGGCACTTGCACTTCTTTGCCCCCACTCATCTTTTCCGCTTGTGCAAGGTAGCTCCGCGCCTGCAAAACAAAACCTGCCTCAGCTTCGCGAATCGACGCTTCGGCCAGGCAACTGGCAGCTGATTCTTTGTCTCCCTCATGCACCATCAAATCCGCGGCAACCCGAGAAAGATTCCGCGCCTTCTGGAAGTGTCCGTAATAAGCCTCGGTCTTGGCCTGCTCGTTGAGGAGCAGCGACTGCGCTTCGGAAACGTCAGACGCCCGCGCCAGAACGCGTTCCATCTCCCCCTTGTCTCCGTGCGCGAACGCTCTCCAATAGTTAGCCTGGGACAGAGGGGCGGTTTGAAACTTTCGCTTATCCGCTTCCGCCAGAACTGCGCCCGCATCGTCGAAACGGCCCAATGCGATCAGATCCACGGCAAAATCGGCGTAGGCATTCGCTCTTGTCGGGTCCAGACGGATTGCCAGCCGGAATACGTCGACCGCCTTGTCGTATTGCCCCAATTCCGCGTAGACAGGCGCAAGATGGTTAGGGATCCCTGGCTTCTCCGGGTAGTTCTGCGCCCACATTTCATAGACTTGGGCTGCCTTTTCCATGTCTCCAGTCACGTACAGGTGGTATCGCGCTTCGATGGCTCCTTTTTCCGCTTCCGTTACCCGGTCCCTGAGTTCGTAAGCCTTGGTCGTGTTTTCGCGCGCCAGGTCGGTGTCGCCCAGGTTGTGATAGATCGTCGCAATTCCCCCATAAGCCATGGCGAAGTTAGGATCCAGATCCAGGGCTTTCTGAAAGAACGGAAGCGATGCACGGTCGCCTTTCTTATCCCATGTCGACAGAGCCATGCCATACGCGTTGAGAGCATCCAGGGAAGACGTGGTCGCCTGTTCAAGCGGGACGTCAAACTTCTTCACCGTAGCCAGCGATTCGCCCAACTCACCGCGCAGCTTCGATGCCGCATCGCCCAGCGCGCCCAGCACTTTCTCCTTCGACGCCGCCGTCACCTGCTCCTCGGCCAGCGTATCTCCGTTCTCGCAATTCACCGCCTTCAGCCCCAGCACATATTCGCTGCCCAGACTGCCAATCGCTCCGGCAAGATAGGCTTTGCTGCCCGTGCGCTGGCATAGCTCGCGCGCTACCTCGGGCGTGACCTTGGCGTTGGCGGGACGAGTCATCTGTTGCAACGTCTTCGCGGCCTGGCTGTCGGAGAGCAGATTCAAAAAAGGAGATTGCCGCAGCGAAACGCTGAGCGCCGTCTTCAACGTGTCGTCATAGATAGCGTCGCCCGTGCTGTTGGTAAAATCTGCAAGCACGATGGTGTCCTTCCCGGTCAGGTGCGTGCTTTGCTGACGCGAACGATAGTAGAGCCCACCCGCCACCAGCACCCCGGCGAGCACAACCGGAACCGCAATTTTCCAAATCGCGCCCACCCGACCCGAAGGAACTGCGGCCACGGCCACCGCGCCCGAGCCAGCCACCGAAACACGTCCGCTGTCGGCATCCCGCTTCAGCCGTTGCAGGTCCGTGCGCATCTCCGACGCGTGCTGATAGCGCAGGGTGCGATCTTTCTCCAGAGCTTTGCGGACGATCTCATCGAGCTGCGGAGGAATCTGTGCGTTCCAGTGACTGGGCAATTCCGTGTCTTCGTGCAGGATTGCCCCAAAGGTCGCTCCCGTAGTTTCCCGATCAAACGGCATGCGTCCGCTGGCCATCTCATAGAGCGTCGCGCCGAACGAGAACAGATCGCTGCGTGCGTCCAGAGGCTTGCCCGCCACCTGTTCGGGCGACATGTAGTTCACCGTGCCCAGCGCCATATTCTTGGTAGTGAGGTCCTTCTCTCCGAGCGTGGGATCATCCGAACCCGATTCCGATTCTCCTCTGGTACCCGGGTCAGTCCTCTTTGCCAGTCCGAAGTCGAGAACTTTGGCGTGTCCGCGCTTGGTGATGAAGATGTTGGCCGGTTTTATATCCCGATGAATGATTCCCGACGAATGAGCCGCATCGAGCGCGTCGGCGATCTCAATCGCAAGCGACAAAATCAGATCGGTTTCCAGCGGACGTCCGCCAATGCGGTACTTCAGCATTACGCCATCCAGGAACTCCATGGCGATGAATGCCTGTCCGTCCTGTTCGCCAATGTCGTAAATCGTGCAGATGTTCGGATGATTCAGGGCAGACGCGGCTTGAGCTTCACGTCGAAAGCGCGTGAGCACATGCGCGTCGCCGGCCACTTCCTCGGGCAGGAACTTGAGCGCGACAAAACGCTGCAACCGCGTGTCTTCGGCTTTGTAGACCACGCCCATTCCGCCCCGCCCGAGCTTCTCGACGATGCGGTAGTGCGAAATGGTCTGGCCGATCATTTGCGAAACATGCTATGGCCGCGGCGGAGGCAAGTCAACGAAAGCCGCATAGCTGGCGCAATGCAGCAAGGCTGCTGTCGCAAAATGGCGAGAGAACCTTTGAGCGGGTCCTAAGCGCTATCGCCCGGTGACAATAGTTGTGCCTGGCGCCACTGCCTCGAGTGTGCTATCTGGCACACCGAGGGGGACAGTGTCGCTGAGGCTGTCGAACAGCCTTGCCCATCCGCTTACTTGCTGGCATTGACCATCGGAATCACCGTGGACAACTGCAGGTTGATCAGGATGTCGATACGGCGATCGATCTGGTACCACAACGCGGTCTTCTGGGACGAGACAACCTTCTCAAACACCGGAACATACTTCATACGCAATGCGAGGAGTTGCTGGTCAACGGCCGTCGATCTCCTGATGTACTCCTGCGCCTGCGCATCGGTCATGGTGTTGTAGTTCGCTGCATAGTCCTTGATCACCGCCCAGCGTTCGTCATTGGGTTTGATCGCTTCCTTCCTGTACTGGTCAAAGATAGGCCAGAACTTGGTGGCCTCGTCGGCGGTGAGACTCATGTTTTGTGCGATGATCTCCTTCCGCTGTGCGCGCAAGTCTGCCCGTAACATCTCGACGTCTTGGTCTGTAAGGTTATTCGATTGTGCGTCTGCCCCCGAAACGCTCTGCGCCGCGGGCTTCTGGGACGCCTGAGCGAACATCGATACGTTGCACATGAACAATACGATGACGACCACCACCACAGCTTTAATGCTTTTCTTCTGCATTTGTTGTCTCCCTCCGAATTTTTACAAGACAGTCCCAAGTGTTGGCGACCACGCCGGGCCAGCGTCTCTCCACCTCCCGAGTCGTGTATTGCTCTTCGTCGCTCGTCAGGACAGCTTATGGAAACTCGCTTGGAGTGCCCACTGGCAAAAGTGACAGCTCCGTGACACTCTCAGAATCCGATCGTGACCGCGAACGCCTGATTACGACAGTCACTTTTTGCGTGGAGAATTTGAGGTAAGAATAGGCGAAGAGTTCTCAAGTCGCTGCGAAAGGTATGCAAGATGAAAACATGGATTTGGAGAATAGTCCTTCCAGCCGCAAATGCGCTGCTGCTGTTTGCCCTGTCGCCACAATCCTTGCATGGAGCGTTTGCTTCTAGTGCTGGGCTCTATTTCCTTATTAGCAGCCTTGAGCTCGTTCCCAGAGACTTGGTGAACTTGATGGGCACCTATCAGATAAACCACCACTGGTTGCATTCGACGGCGGGATATTGGGCAGGGAGCATCTTTTGGGAGTACCTGCTGATGGTTTCCCTGTTCTGGTGGTGGATAGGCTGGATGATCGACCGCACGATCGCCCGACGGAGTTACGGCGTCATAGCGACGTGGGTAGGTTTTGTCCTCGGCGTCGGATTTTCTTTGATGCTGTTCTTCGAGCCACGAGCCGAGCCTGTGAATGTGCCCGGTTTGATGTCGATCGTTTGGGGCGTGCTTCTTGTTTGCTACTCGCTTCTGCAACTCTTCCGAGGAATCGCGATGCTGCGTTCAACTCGCGCGACCACCTGACCTCAGTAATCTGGACGCTACGCCAGCAAAATGCTGAAATCGGACAAGCGAATCTGATGATAAGGGAGAGTGTAATGCCGACATTTCGAATGGCCCTGACGATTGCAATCTTGGGCGCTCTACCAGCAGCGTGTTCCGAGCGTCAGCCGATACAGTGCGATGCCCAGTGCGTGATCGCAGTGAAGAACATGACGAGATCTTACAAGCCAATCCTGGGTGCGACTGAAGGAGAATGGCAGGACGCCTTCGCCGTCGCTAACGCTGAGCTAGCACAGGGCGACTGGAGCCAACGGCTCTCTGAGATTCAGCAGGAAATTTGCCGAACTCCGGGGAAGGTGGATTGGAACAGGGTCGGCGATCTCCAACTCGCTATGTTCAATAAACTGTCGCTTGAAACGCAGGCAATGCATATACAAGTCGCAGACGCCATGGATCGCCCCAACGACGCATCTGGCGCCCGCGCCCTGAAACTGCTACGTATCCAGGGCATGAAAGATGCCCTCTTCAAAGTAAAAATCAACCAATTTAGAGTCGCTTGTTAAGCTGCTCCCTACACCTATCCGGGGGAACGACAAAGTGAGGGTTTACTTCCTCGCTCGATCTTCACGCAAGCCTAGTTGTTGTAACACCCATTACACTCACCGAGGACCCGCGACCTTAGCCAAAGTCCGCTGTCGTTCTGCTCGCTTTCCAGTAGAGTAGGAAGTTACAAACATCTTCACTGCCACGAACACGGAACAAGGAACAGCGAACAGTGAACGAGGACCAGCCTGAGCGTGAATATCCGGTTAGCGGCGACTTTTTCCCTTCTGACGGCCCTTCTGATGGCGCCCGTCTCGGCTCGATCCAGCGGGCATCCAGCCAAGCAGGGCGATGTTTCCGACCCCGGTTACGCGTTTGCACTCGCCGCCGCGAACCATTTCCTGCACGCATGGCAAACCGCAGACGCCGAAAACGGCATGGTCATGCTCAGCGATCACATCCGCCACACCCAGAACCCCGACCAACTAGAGCAGTTTTTCTTGAACGGTACAGACCGGGCCTTCGAGATCACGCGCGGCCACGGATATCCCGGCCGCTACAGTTTCCCGGTCGTGCTGGTCACGCCTCGAGGATCCCACGTCACCCGCAAATTCTCCGAAATAATTCTGATCGAGACTGGCAAGAACGACTGGGTGGTAGATAAACTTCCCTAGGAGCAACCAATGATCAAACGCCCAACGGCGTTGATATTACTCGGCGTGCTACTTGGTGTCAGTGGGTTGCACACGGAAGCACGGGCTGCTGATAATGTGTGCACAAAACACATTCTTGCCCCCGCCTATCCGAGATTGGCATGGTTTGCCCAGCTCACGGGGGCGGTCGGCGTCGATGTCGATATTGCTGCGGATGGAAAGGTCCGCTCAGCAGTCGGCTCGGGCGCCCACAATCTGCTCAATCGCGCTGCCGAAGAGAATGCCCGAGAATGGATCTTTTGTTCCTCGGCGGAAGGCTTCAAGCTAAGAGTAACTTATGTTTATCGCTTGGAGGGTCGGCGAGAGAACGAGCAGTCTCCTCCCAAAGTTTCGTTTGATTTGCCCGATCGAGTCGAAATTGTGGCTCACCCACCCGAACCGCGCGGGTATTAATTCTTATTGCAGGAGCTCGCATTCATGAAACGTATTCACAAAGTTGCCGTCCTCGGCGCCGGCACCATGGGCGCCCGCATCGCCGCCCATTTCGCCAACGCAGGAGTCCCGTCGTTGCTGCTCGATATCGTCCCACCCGACGCCGACGGCCCCGCCCGCAACAAAATCGCCGCCGCCGGACTCGACGGAGCCCGCAAATCAAAGCCCGCAGCATTCTTCGAACCTTCGCTCTCACGCCTGGTCACCGTGGGAAATTTCGACGACGACCTCAAACGTCTAGCCGAAGTGGACTGGATCATCGAAGCCATCGTAGAGAATCTGGAAATCAAACGGTCGTTATTAAAAAAGGTGGAGGCCGTCCGCAAGCCCGGCACCATCGTCACCACCAACACCAGCGGCCTCCCCGTAGCCAAAATCGCCGAAGGATTTTCCGACGACTTCCGCCGTTCATGGTTCGGCACGCACTTTTTTAATCCGCCCCGCTACATGCGCCTGCTGGAGCTGATCCCCACCCCCGATGCTGACCCCGCGTTGATCGAAGCGGTCACCCACTTCTGCGACGCGCAACTGGGCAAGGGAGTCGTGCGGGCGAAGGATACTCCCAACTTCATCGGCAATCGCATCGGCACATTTTCCGTGCTCAACGCGATGCGCCTGATGCAGGAAATGGATCTCACCATCGAAGAAATCGACGCGCTCACCGGCCCAGCCCTGGGCTGGCCAACCTCGGCCACCTTCCGCACCATCGATCTGGTCGGCCTCGACGTCCTCGGCCACGTGGTCACGAACATGATGCAGAACGTGCACGACGAGCGCAGTGAATTGCAAATCCCCGCCTTCTTCCGCCAGATGGCCGAACGCAAGTGGCTGGGCGACAAGACCAAGGGCGGCTTCTACAAAAAGATCAAAGGCCGTGACGGAAAAGAAGACGAGCGCCTCGCCCTCGACTGGAAGACGCTGGAATATCATCCCCGGCAGAAGCCAAAGTTCGCCGCCCTGGAGATGGCGAAAAACGTCGAGGAGCCAGCAGCGCGAATTCGCATGTTGCTCGGCATAAACAGCGACGCCGCCGCGCCGCACAAGCCCGACAAGGCAAGCACATTCCTATGGGCCGCGCTCTCCGACCTGTGGACCTACTCCGCCAACCGCATTCCCGAAATTTCCGATTCCGTGGTCGAGATTGATGGCGCCATGCGCCAGGGTTTCAGTTGGGAACTCGGCCCCTTCGAACTCTGGGACGCCGCCGGCGTGGAAGCCACCGTAGCGCGCATGAAAAAAGAGGGCCATCCGGTAGCGGCCAACGTAGAAAAGCTGCTCGCCTCGGGCAAGAAATCCTGGTATGCCGACGATCCCAACACGCCCTCCGGCCGCCAGTATTGGGATCTCGCAACTGGCAACTGGCAACCGGTAGCTGTCCCCGCCGGAGTCTGGTCGGTGGAAGTCGCAATCAAGACTGCAGTGAAGACGAAGTCCAACGGCGTGGTCAAGAAAAATTCCGGAGCCTCGCTGGTTGACCTAGGCGATGGCGTCGGCTGCATCCAGTTCCACTCGAAGATGAACGCGCTCGGCGCCGACATTGTCGCACTGGTCCTCCAGACGCTGAAGCCCGGCGGTCCGGGCGACGCCTTCGATGCCTTCGTCATCACCAACGACGCGCAGAATTTTTCCGTGGGCGCCAACCTGATGCTGTTGCTCATGGCGGCTCAAGAGGAAGAGTGGGGCGACGTTGACCTCGCCATCCGCCAGTTCCAAGGCATGATGCAAGCCATCAAATTCTCCCCCAAGCCGGTGGTCAGCGCACCCTTCGGACTCACCCTCGGCGGCGGTTGCGAGATCTCGCTCCATTCGGCCGCTCGCCAACCCCACGCCGAACTCTACATGGGCCTCGTAGAAGTGGGGGTCGGCCTGCTTCCCGGCGGCGGTGGCTGCAAGGAAATGCTGCTGCGCGCGCTCGACAGCGCAGCGTCCATCCGTCCCGACGGTCGCGGAGATTCGGTGGAATTATTGGAAGCGATGAAGAAGGCTTTCGAAACCATCGCCACCGCAAAAGTCTCCACCTCGGCCGAAGAAGCACGCGGACTGGGATTCCTGTCGACTTCCGACGGCATCACCATGAACCGCGAGCGCGTTCTCTCCGACGCCAAAACGCGCGCGCTGGAACTGGTACGCGCCGGTTATGAGCCTCCGATGATGCGCACCAACATTCCCGCTCCCGGCGAGAACCTCCTCGCCGCTCTAAGAATGGGCGTCTACATGATGCGCCAAGGCGAGTTCATCAGCGATCACGAACTGAAGCTGGGCACAAAAATCGCCGAAGTCCTCTGCGGAGGAAACATCACCCCCGGCACGCCCGTAAGCGAACAATACATCCTCGACCTGGAGCGCGAGGCTTTCAAATCCCTGTGCGGCGAAAAGAAGACGCAGGAAAGAATTCAATTCACGCTGAAAACCGGCAAAACGCTGAGAAATTAGTATGTTATGCATGGTCACAATGCGCATTTTAATTACGTTGTAAATGATGTATTATGTTTGTTGTGAGGCTACGTATATGGCATATGTAGAACCCGCCACGGTTTGGGCCCCGAAGGCGTCGATTCGTTCGGTGGAAGTTCTCTACAACCGAGGGCAAGGGGAGTGGTCTGTTGCCCGAGTTACGTGGGAGGGCAGAGAACGGATCGGTATTCGGTGGAACGGCGGCGATGATGCTCCTGGCATCGGAAATCCGCAGTCGCGCGGCAACGCCACTTGGTTCATCCTTCCGGACGAATTGAAAGATGTGATCCTGAGCAGGATTGACGATCTGGCGATGAGTGGACCAGGTGGATTGCTCGAAGGATATTCAGCAATGGCGAGGGATGCGGAGCGCGAGCGCGAGGCGGAGGAATGGTCGGAGGGGTTGATCGGCGATGCATCCGCGCAGGGGTGAGGTGTGGTGGGTGTCGTTCGATTCCTCAGTAGGCGGGGAGATTCGCAAGACTCGCCCCGCCTTAGTTCTCAGCAACAACGCCGCGAATGCGGCTTTGAACCGCGTGATTGTCGTCCCGCTTACCAGCCAAACGGAGACACTTTATCCTGGCGAAGCGATGGTCACCCTCAACGGCGAGAGGAGTAAGGCGAAGGCGGACCAGATCGCGACCGCTTCCAAACAAAGACTTCTCAATAAGGCGGGAAGTATTTCCTCCGCCGATCTCGCAGCGGTGGAGAAAGCTGTGCTTCTTCAGTTAGGCATCCGCCGTTGAGCGGCGGCGCGCGATTCACTTCGAGAGCGCTCGATCCACCGAGAACGCCCCCGCCCCGCGCAACAACAGCGCCGCAGCCACGGCAATCACCAGCAGATGATATTCGAATCCCTCACCCTTCTGGTTGCCAAACCAGTTCATGAAGAACCCGTTCTGCAGGTGAACCATGAAGATCGCCCCGATCATCTCGACTCCAATTCCGAGAGCAGCGATGCGCGTCAGCAATCCCACAATCAGCCCCA
>Ga0074044_10002532_pt1 | contig 15944 bp, 14 predicted proteins | sample BogForMeECP23OM1_FD_94443 | JGI IMG/M metagenome (GOLD analysis project Ga0074044, IMG submission 94443) | Bog forest soil microbial communities from Calvert Island, British Columbia, Canada - Bog Forest MetaG ECP23OM1 | ecosystem: Environmental > Terrestrial > Soil > Wetlands ...
CCGGTTCGATGAGAAGGGTGTGGAAACGGAGCTATGGCGAGGTTACTCGGGCACCGCCAGACGAAAGGGGCGGCAACAGACAAACCAAACCTACCGCCACCGCGCTACATCCCGACTCTACCGGAATGAAGGGACCCACGTTTGAAGGACACCTCAATTAGAGCAATAGCGTGAGGTGTTACCGTTGTTTGCACGGAAGGTGAACGTCGAGCCAACTTTCATGTTGATCCGGCGGCCTCCCTACGGGACCAAGCCGCCGGAGGAGCGCGGAACCGGCACCGCTTTCGCGGCCACTTGAAAGTGGGAAAGTGGTAGCGAGCGAGGTACTCGAACTAGCCCATTTCTCCCGTTGAAGAAGTGTCAGGTTGGCATATTAAGTTCTATTTCTTACCACCAACCGTGCCACTTGAGCCGCAGTACGATGCCAGATGCGAATGGACGTTGCCAGCCTCGGCGAATGACCTCAAGGGAGTAGTTCCACTTCCGACCGAAGCAGACGCGAGCGCCTCCGCCGGCTCATACGAATCCAGCCCTCATTCCGGCCTTCATTGCGAATGTGCTGAAGACGGCGCCCATTTCTTCTCGAACACCGGACCCCCGTTATAAGTGAAATAGATCTTTCGCCGGCTGTGGGCAACAAGGACGCGATGGGCCTTCAGGAAGTCGACGCCCAAGATCATCCCCGTACGCTGTCCCATCGTGTAACGGATGATGCTTCCGGCCGAGGTGTGGCTCGAATCCGTCCCTGTGTTGGCGAATAGAATCATCGCGTCGCGGATCGTTTCGTTGCCAATCGCAAAACTCTGAAACGACGCGCCATACACGGCCACCGTCGTACTTCCTATCCCAATGCTGCTGCCGATGGCCACAACCCCGGGCGTCTGCGTTGTCACACCCAGACGCGCGGCAGTGCCACTACTCAGCATCGAGGCGCTCGCACCGCTATCGAGCAGGGCATCCAGTGATTCGCCGTTAATCTTCACCTGCAGAACGATCTGCGGTTGTGCCTCGTTGAGGGTCTCGATTTCGGCTTCGCCAAAGGCGCCACTAGTCCAATACGCGAGCGGCACGCCATCGCAATCCCGAGGCTGGAACAGTCTGAGCGCGTTGTGGGCCAGATCGAACTCAACATCGACGTGCTGGAAGAAATCCTCGCCGAGGATGAGCGCGATGTTGGCGCCGAAATCGTGCGCCCCCGTGACAAGCATTGGCCAGCCCTTATGAACAACCTGGCCCAAACTTATTTCCTGCGGTTCGGCGACCTCGACATCGCTCTCACCACCGACGCCGACCACGCGCGCACCCGGTACAGAACGCGTATCCAGATGCAGACGTCTCGCGGCGGCGCGGAGAATGAGAGTTTTCATTGCTCCGGTGTCGAGCAAAACTCCGATCTTCTCGTTGTTGATGGCTCCGTCAATATGCAACTCGTTGCTTGCCAGCCGAACTGGCCACTCTTCGATTAGCACCAGCTTGCAGGTTCCGGCCTTGGTAGCGACCGAATCGGGGGCGGCATTTACGGAAGAGCGGCCCTGCTTGTTAGCAACGTCGGCATCCTCGGATGAACTGGGAAGCGAAGTTGCGGAAGGCGATTTGAGCGCGAGATCTCCACTGTCAAAATCCCCGAGAAGGGTCTTTGCTTTTGCATTTCCTTGGTCGGCTGCCTTGCGTAACCACGCAACCGCCTGCTTATCATCCCGTGGCAGACCACCAAGGCCTTCCTTGTACATGACGCCGAGGTCGAGTTGGCCCAGCGCGTTGCCTTTGCCTGCGGACCTGCGATACAGCTCCACCGCCTTCTCATCGTCCCTTGGGAGGCCGCCGAGGCCATGTTGGTACATGTAGCCAAGGTTGACTTCGCCATATGCGCTGCCTTGGTCGGCCGCCCTGCGAAACCACTGCGCCGCTTGAGCGTCATCCTGGGAAATCCCCCAGCCATGCCTGTACATCACCCCGACGTTGTTTTGTGCCTCCACGAAGCCTTGATCAGCCGCTCTCCTAAACCAGGCAAGTGCTTCAGCGTAGTCTTGGGGCACGCCACGAGCGTCACGATAGCTGAGACCGAGGTTGTTCTGGGCGCGGGCAAGACCTTGCTCCGCGGCCTTACGGTACCAGCGCACCGCTTCCGCTTCGTCTTTCCCCACGCCCCGGCCATTTAGGTACATCTTGCCGATGTTCGTCTGTGCGGAAGCATCCCCCTTCTCGGCCAAGTCTCGCCACAGTCGAAGTGCAGTTACGTAGTCGCCGCTTGAGTAGGCAGCGTTCGCGTCGTCAGAGGGGCCGGCAAACGAAGTAATTGACAGCGAAGCTGCCAGAAGAAAAACAGCGAAGCTGGCGACGGATGCCGGGTTCATCGGAGGTGGCAAAGGCCCCCGGAAGACCAGCTGCTCGGCCACACTTGATGGGGCCTGAGCGCGAGAATGCCTTCCCGGAACATCTCCTCTCCCCGAGCGGAGTTCCAGAGCGAAAAGGAAACGCTACGCCGCTGCCTTCCGAGGGTCAAGAACAGTCCTCACCTTCGGTGCTGCTTAACCTCACGATTGACGCACGGTGCCTTTCGATGTACGGTAATTTATCAGAGTGCCGCTGGATAAACCCCCAAAGACGGGCCGTTCGCATCCGAGGAACGTGATCCGTGCCGGCTTGGCCGCGGCTGTCCAACGGCGGCAAGTGGTACCGCTCCGAGGCCGTATAAGTACCGCGTCGCGCCTATTCATCGATCCCCTCAAGGCGTCACAAGACCTGAGGTCGGCGGGCCGAAAGCGCCGATCGTCGTTGGAAATTAGTCTACGCCTGAGCGTCTGGAATCACCATCGAACGACCGCAATCCGCGACTTAACTCTGCTTCCGCTTTTGGGCCGGTCGGCGCCTTCACCCGACGTCGCAGATCCCGAAGCAGCCGCATGCACTGCCGCGAAGTGGTTATCCAAATGGTCCACTCACGAAAATGGGGCCTTGCGGCCCCACTGAGTCTTGCTGGAGGTAGGACTCGCTGTTTAGCAAGCCTAACGATTCGTTAGCGTCCATGCGCGAAGGAAGAAAGCGGCTACCGCGGTCAACACCAAGCCTAGCAACAGAAGTGTCCAGGGGCCGACCCAGTCACGACCTAATTTTGGACCGTCCTCGTCGAATTGCATAGTTGTCCCCATTACTATCGATCTTGGTATTTGCTTCGATTTGACTGAAGCGTAGCGCAAGGGGCGTCCGTGCATTAACGTGAGGGGCGTCAGTGCTTGTAGGCATGTATTGCCTTTCGGACGGCCTCGCCAGACAACGGATCTTCCGAGTACACGCCAACACGCGATGCACCAGCACCAAGTCCAAGTTCAACAAAAACTTTGTATTCCACTTGGGTAGACCACCCTCGATCTGCTCCATCGGGTGCATCAGAATCTCGGGCGACCGTAAGCCACGGCGTACTGATTTCACAGCCTCCGTAAGCTGATGCTTAGCCGTTGTGAAGTCCGCGATAAGCATTCGACGCGAATGTTTGATCGCGCTGAAATTCGCATGAGCGACCGGAGTCTTCGTTTCTCACAAAAAACCGATCTGCGAATACTTGCACGTAGATGGTATCGGCAGAAAGCATTGGGGTAACGGGGTGTCGCCTAGCCGGATGCTCGCGATCGGATGTGTGAAATTCAAGGCGCGACCGGCCGCTTTGGGGTGCGAGTCAGGCTGACGCAGGTCACACGATGGTTACGTGTATAGGGTTCGTGCCAAGGGTCGCGCTACTTCGATTCCTTGGATCTGGCACTCATATTCCACAGCCGCTGGTTCGAGTCCAGCCGGAGCGAATCAGGGCTGCGGTGATGATTTTCTCGCGACAATCACGATTCGATACTCCGAGGCGACATTGTTCCATTCGCGACTCATGAGGACAATATCTCCGTCTGAGAGTTGTCCCTTATCGTGCTGAGTTGAGTATGGCTCACAGAGCACAGAGGTGGCCCCAGGAAACTGGACAGGGGGATAGGTGACGGCTCTGCTCTTTGCGGCGATGATGAAAGGAGCAGAGAGCATGAAACGACCACGCCGGAACCACTCAGCGGCTTTCAAGGCCAAGGTAGCGCTGGCAGCCATCAAGGGTGACCACACGGTGGTACAGTTGGCTGAACGGTTCGATGTCCATCCGAACCAGATAACGCAGTGGAAGACGGAGTTGCTGCAACGGGCAGCAGAGGTGTTCGCGACCGCGGCGGAGAAGCGGGAGCATGGTCCGGACGTCAAGACGCTGCACGCCAAGATTGGCCAGTTGGCGTTGGAGAATGATTTTTTGTCCGGCGCGCTCGGTCGCATCGGCGATGCGAGCGCAAAGCGATGATCGACGGCGGACACGACTTGCCGATCCTGCGGCAGGCGCAATTGCTGGAGTTGTCGCGCTCGGCGGTGTACTTCCGGCCGCAGCCGCCCTCGGTGGCGGATCTGGCCCTGATGCGGCGGATCGACGAACTGCGTTCAACCGCCTAGCCACTCGCCTGTGCGATACGCACCTGCCTCGCAATTTCGCGCATTGTGCCTCGAAAGTCATCGCAGAGTCGGAGCTTCAGCCGAGGTGTGCAGGCATTTTCAGGTAGCTCACCTTGAACAACGATTACGGTCCAATGGGAAAGAGAACCAAACGGCCGCTTTAGCGGCCGTTTGAGAGTAAGTGGTAGCGAGCGAGGGACTCGAACCCCCGACCAAAGGATTATGATTCCTCTGCTCTAACCAGCTGAGCTAGCTCGCCGAAGGGGCGACATTATCTGGGATCGAGCCGTCACCTGTCAAAGCGCGTCACGCCAGGCTCCGGCGCAGTAACTTCAGCACCGGCCCGATCACCGGCAGCTTGGCGTAGAGCTCCTCGGCAGCGTCCCAGTAATCGCGGTGATAGCCAATTTTGCCGTCGGCGGTCAACTTGAGGCGCGAAGCACCGTGAATGGTCTGTACCTCGGCGGGTCGCCAGCGCTTGATGCGGAACGTGAAATCCCATATGAGGAAGGCGTCATCGCCTTGAGCGACGGTTCCTGTGACCGCAAACCGGCAATCGTCGAGCTGCTCGAACATGTGCGCGTACACGCGCGCGATCTCGGCAACACCGCGCACGTCATTGAACGGGTCCCGGAAATAGGCGTCGGACGCGTATACCTCGCCGATGCGTGCAACATCGCCCGGGGCGATATGCTCGAAGAACGCGACGATCCGCGCCACAACTGCGTCGCTCACAGGCCCGTCGCCTTGCGGATGAGCGCGAAGTACCAGCGATAGGGCAGCACGCGCAGCAACTTGAGCTGCCGGGTGAACGCCTTCGGAAAATCGATCTCAAACTCGCCCGCGGCAAGTCCCGCGAGGATGGCAGTCGCCGCCTCTTCCGCGGTAATCAGATGCGGCATGCGGAACTCGTTTTTGTCGGTGAGCGGCGTCTTGACGAAGCCCGGATTGATGAGATAGACGCCGAGTCCTTTGCCATGCAGATCGAGGTAGAGCGTCTCGGCGAAATTGATCAGGGCTGCTTTCGATGCCCCATAAATAAGCGCCTTGGGCAGGCCCCGGTAACCGGCGACGCTAGACACGATGCCGATGGCGCCGCGTCCCTGCGCCAGCAGCGCGGGCAACACGACTGCCGTCGTCTTGATGACCGCGTGGAGGTTCGTCTCCAGCAGGGCCATGGCGTTTTGCTCGGTCAGCTCCCAGGCCCGGATCTCCGCATGCGTTCCGGCGACGATCAGGACCAGGTCCGAGCCGCCCCATGCGGCGCGGATGCGCTGCCACGCGGCAGTGACTTGCGCGCCGGCGGTAAAATCGAGCGGCTCGATAAGGGCATTGGCGTGACCACCGGCGACCTCGGCAAGGCGCTCGGCTTGACGCGCGGAGATCGCCACGCGTGCACCCTCGGCCAGCAGCCTGCGCGCGGTGGCGGCGCCGATTCCCGTCGACGCACCGATTATCCAGACGCGACAGTCTGGCCACGGCGGGAGGGGCGGATTGAGGGGCATGATCTTCCTACTGGAACCTGCGGAACCGGAGCAATGCCGCGCCTGCGCCGAGCTTGAGCACACAGGGAAGCAACGCATACACGACAGCCAGCGCAGTAAGGCCCGCTGTATCGCGTCCGCCGGGCTGATAGCCAAGTGCCTCGAGTAGCGGCAGTGCGATGCCGGCAGCGAGCGCGAGGTTGAGCTTGGTGGCGAGGGTCCAGAGGCCGAAATAGCTTCCCGTTGCTTCCATGCGGCCACGGCGACCGATAACGTCGGCGAGCAGGGATGGCGGCAGCGCGAGATCTGCGCCGAGCGCAAGTCCTGAAAGGACGCAGATCAGCGCAAATTCGCTGGTGTCACCGGCGCCAAGCCGCGACGCCCAGACGAACGACACAATGGCGAGGCCCATCGCCACGAGCCAGGCCTGGGGCTTTCCCACGCGCGCGGAAATGCTCACCCACACCGGCATGCCCGCCGCTCCGGCGACGAAGTAGAGCGTTAGAAACAGTCCTTGGCGCGACTCGGCGTCGAGCACATCGGAGATGAAGAACAGCACCAGCGTCGCCGGTATGGCTGCGGCGATGCCGTTCAACATGAACACGATCAATAGCCTGCGAAAAAAGGGGTCGGCCAGCGGCTGGGCGATCAGGTCGCGCAGCCGCGACCCAGCGCCGTGTCGAGACGCGGGCAGCGCGCCATCGGGGGTGCCGAGCAATGTGATGGCGAGGCAGGCCAGCGTGAAGCCGGCATACAGGATTGCGAAGCGCCCCAACCCGCCGTCGTTGCCTCCGAGGAAGCTCGGGGCCACGGCGGCGATGATCACCCCGCAAAGCGCAAGGCCTTCGCGCAACGCCGTGATGCGCGTGCGCTCGACCGGATCCGCTGACAGTTCCGCGCCCCATGCGTTATGGTTGATCGTCGCCAGGCTGAAGCCGAGATAGACAATGGCAAGCATCGCCGCGAGCCAGGCGATCAGCGCGACCCCGCCGCGCGGCAACGGCAGGAACAGCCCGGCCATGCCCAGGGCGAGCAGCGGTGCCGCGAAGGCGAGCCAACGCTTGCGCGCGCCGCCGCGATCGGAAAGGACGCCCAGCAGGGGATCGATTGCGCCGTCGACCAGGCGCAGACCGAGCAGCACGCCGCCGAGCAGCGCCAGGTCGACACCGAGGTGGTCGCCGTAGAATTTGGGTAATTGCACGTACAGCGGAAGCGCCGCCATGGCCAGCGGCATGCCGAACACGCTGTACGAAATCAGGGTGGCGGCGGGCAGGCGCCGTGCGACCGGCGGGGCGGCGGTGGTCACGACGTTACCTGATGACGCATCCACGGAGAGACGCTGCCTGCCGGTGCCTGGCCCGGGTTACGCCGCGGACAGCGTGAATTGCGCGACATCGGTCGTCTCGCTGGCAAAGCCTGCGATACAGTACGCCAGATAGAACCGCCAGCAGCGTATGAATCGATCATCGAACTCCTGGGCGCGGACTGCGTCAACGCGGGAATCGAACGCCGTCAGCCAGCGCTTCAGCGTTTCCGCGTAGTCCGGGCCGAAGCGGTAAACGTCGTCGACCTGGAGGCCGGCGCGATTGGCTTCGGCTGCGAAGCGCGATGGCGACGAGAGCATGCCGCCGGGGAATATGTACTGTTGAATGAAGTCGCTGCCCTGGTGGTATTGGGGGAAACGCTCATCGGCGATGGTAATCGTCTGGACACAGGCACGCGCGCCGGGCCCGAGCGCGCGTCGCACGGCGCGGAAATATTCCGGCCAGTATTTTTCGCCGACGGCTTCGAACATCTCGATCGAGGCGACGCCATCGTAGCGTCCGGTCACGTCGCGATAGTCCTCTATGCCCAGGCTTACACGATCGGCGTAGCCCGCTCGCGCGAGGCGCTCGCGAGCGTAGGCAGTCTGGGCGCCGGAGAGGCTGATGCCGGTGACGCGGCAGCCCGCTCGCACGGCGGTTTCCGCAAACCCGCCCCAGCCGCAGCCGAGTTCGAGCAGCTGCGCTTCTCCCGACGGAGCCATCTGCCGCAGCACCCGGGCGTACTTTGCATGCTGGGCTGCGGCGAGCGGACGCGTCATATCGCCCTCGAAGAGCCCCGACGAGTAAGTCATCGTCGGGTCGAGCCAGAGGGCGTAGAAGTCGTTGCCCAGGTCGTAGTGCGCCGCGATATTGCGTCGCGCGCGGCGCCGACTGTTGCTGCGCAGAAAATGCCTCAAGCGCAGCGCAAGCTGCCACCAGCGATGACCATAGAAGGCGTGCTCCAGAGCGCGCTGATTGCGGGCCATGAGGGTGAGCAGCGCCCCCAGGTCGGTTGTCTCCCAATGGCCGCTGATGTAACTCTCTGCGAACGCGACGTCTCCGCCGGTGAGGACCCTGCGGCACACGGCCCAGTCGCATAGACGGAGCTCCGCGGCTCGCGCGGCGCCGCCCTGCCCGAAGTGGCGGGTCAGCCCGTCCGGCGTCGTGAAGGCAAGTACGCCGCAATCGATGCGCTCCAGCAGCGCCATTACCAGGCGGCAAGCGGCGGGCATTGCCACGTGGTGATTACTCGGGGCGAGTTGTGTCCCGAGCGAGCTCATCGCGTCGTCCCTTGCGCCGGCGGCGCGGGTTTGGCGACATAGCGCACCCGTTTTGCCCAAAGCCTTGCCGCCTGCCAGTGAATGCGCAGGATGACGCCGAGCGTGAACCAGCGATAGCGCCACAGCAGGCCTCGTGCGGCGCGTCGCGAAAGGGCCTCGACGATTCCCGATATCGAGGTCTCGAGCAACGGGCCCGAGTCCGCAGCCTCGCCCATGTCGTGGGCGTCGTCGTAGTCGATGCGCGCGAGCCAGCGGTCGGATGCGAAGTGGAAGCGGAAGCGGTAGCCCCCCTTGATCTGGCAGAACGGTGAAACGTGGAAGACCTTGCGGCAGGCGACGGTCTCGCCGGACACGAGAGGGCGATTTTCTCGATGGGCGAGCAGATAGTTGTGGCGCTCGCCGAAGGTGTTGCATACCTCGCACAGCACCGCCCGCACGCTGCCTGCCCGGTCGTGGCAGACCCAGAAGCTGACCGGATTGAACACGTAACCGAGCATGCGTGGAAAAGCGTACAGAACGATTTCCCCATCGGCGTGAACCTCCTCCGCAGCGAGCAGGCGCCGCAACCACGGTTCGAGCGCGGTGCCGTCGCGCGGGCCGTGGTCGCTATCGAAGAAGCTGACGATCCCTGGCCGATTGTGCGCGACCCCGAGGCGCGGGAGCTCGCCGATTCGAGCCAGGGGCAGCGCCAGGCAGAACGAACGATACGTGAAAGTGTTGTCCACCGGGCGGTTGCGCCGGTGCATGATCTCGCCATGGAGCAACGAAGGCGTGTCGATGGGCATGACCAGACAGCGAGCCTCACGCCGCCGCGAGCTCGGCCGTAGCCATTGCCGACTGCGTCGCGATACCCTGTGCGACGATGTGCGCCGAGGCCATCCCATCCTCGTGGAAGCCGTAACCGAGCCAGGCCCCGGCGTACCACGTGTGCCGCCTGCCCTGCAGGTGCGCGAATTTCTGCTGCGCCGTGACGGTGGCGGATTTGACGAGCGGATGGGAGTACTCGAATTCGGCGATCAATGTCCCGGCGCGTGGCTCAAAGGGTGGATTGAGGGTGCACAGCAAGGGCGTCTTGAACGGCAGCCGCTGGAGCTCGTTGAGCCAGTAACTCACGGCAACCGGCCCGTGTCCTGCGGTGGCGTCGAGGGCGAGATGATTCCACGCCGACCATGCGCGGTGTCGCCTGGGCATCAACCGGGCATCGGTGTGCAGCGCGACGCGGTTACTCTGAAAGCGAATGCTGCCCAACAGCGCGGCTTCCTCGCTCGACGCGTCGGCAAGCAGCGCGAGCGCTTGATCGCTGTGGCAGGCGATGACGATCTCGTCGAAGCGCTCGGCCGCGAGGGCGCGGGTGTCGACCTCGATGTGGTCGCCGCAGCGGCGGATGCGCAGAACCGGGGTCGAGCAGCGCACGTCGGTCAGTTGCGCCGCGATGCGGCTGACATATTCCCGCCCGCCGCCGGCGACGGTCCGCCATTGCGGTCGGCCGAAGATGCCCAGCAGTCCGTGAAGGTGGCAGAAGTGCACCAGCGTCGGCAGAGGGAAGGCAAGCACTTCGCGCGCCGGGGAGGACCAGATCGAGGCCGCCATCGGTAGCAGGTACCAATCGCGAAAAGGCCTGGAATAACCGCGCGCGTCGAGGAAATCGCCCAGCGTCACCGCTTCGATGCGCCCCTCGCGCTGCATCGCGGTCGCCTCGCGGTTGAAGCGCAGGACATCGACGAGCATGCGCCAGAACGCGGGCCGCGAGGCGTTGGTCGGCTGCGCGAACAGCGAGCCGAAGTCGGTGCCCGCCCACTCGATGCCTGCGGCGTCGTTGCGCACCGAGAAAGTCATCGTGCTCGGCGTCGACGCGACCCCCAGTTCGGCGAACAAGGCGACAAGCTTCGGGTAGGTGCGATCGTTGTAGACCAGAAAGCCGGTATCGACGGGCGCCGTGATGCCGTCGAGGGTCACGTCGATCGTGTGCGTGTGTCCGCCGAGGTAGTCGTTGGCTTCGAACAGCGTGACTTCCCGGCCCTGGCGCGTAAGCAGCCAAGCACAGCCCAGACCGGCGATTCCGGCACCGATGATGGCGACGCGCAAGCTCCCTCCCTGAAAGGATCGATGCGGGGGCGGGAGCCGGTCCCCCGCGATCAGTATTCCGCCTGGCGAGTCAGTCGATGAGCCCTGCGCCTACGCCCGCAATCTCCGCATACGCAGAATGATTGTGGATGGATTCAAAATTCTCGGATGCCACGCGGAAGCGTCCGATCCGCGGGTCACCCTTGAGCCGCAGGGCGATGTCACGAACCAGGTCCTCTACGAACTTGGGATTGTCGTACGCGCGTTCGGTGACGAACTTCTCGTCGGCACGCTTGAGCAGGCCGAAGAGCTCGCACGACGCGGCCTCCTCGGCGATGCGCGCCAGCTCCTCGAAGCCGAGCTCGCCCACGGTGACCTCGACCCGGACGCTGATGTGCGAGCGCTGGTTGTGCGCCCCGTAATCGGCGATCTTCTTGGAGCACGGACACAGGCTGGTGACCGGCGCCATCAGCTCGACAAACAGGCGCGTCTTTCCGTCGCTTCCGGTTTCCGCCGCCAGCCCCGCATCGTAGTCGAGCAGGCTCTCCACCCCGGAGACCGGCGCGGCTTTGCGAATGAAGTAGGGAAAACGCAACTCGCTACGGCCCGTGAGCGCGCCGAGCCGCTCGAGCATGCGCTGATGCATGGTGCGCAGGCCCGCGAGGTCGAGGGGGGCGCGCTGTTCTTCGAGGATTTCGACGAAGCGCGACATGTGCGCGCCCTTGACGTCGTGCGCGAGGCCGACGTACAGGGCGAACTCGGCGATCGTGTTCTGCACGCCGCCTTCGGCGGTGCGCAGCGCGACGGGGTAGCGTAGCCCCTTCACGCCCACGCGCTCGATGGGAAGCTCGCGCACGTCGGGCAGCGATTGCGTGTCCGGCAGCGGCAAGTACTCGGGGGCGTTCATGGTCAACCCTTGGTCGGGGCGGGCTGGTCGGCGAGCAGTTTCTCGAGCGCGGCGACGAGCTCGCGATCATCGGGCTCGACCTTGCTGGCGTAGCTGCCCGTCGGGTTCCCATTGCGGTCGACGAGGTACTTGTGGAAATTCCACTCGGGTGTGGAGCCGGTGCGCGCGGCGAGCTCGGTGTAAAGGGGATTCGCCTTCAGGCTGCTGAGGCTCGACTTCTCGAACATCGGGAACTGCACCCCGTAGGTGAGACGGCAGAACTCCGCGATTTCGTGGTTGCTACCGGGCTCCTGGGACCCGAAATCGTTCGACGGAAAGCCCAGGACGACCAGGCCCCGATCCTTGTACTTGCGATACAGCGCCTCGAGGCCCTCGTACTGGTGGGTGTAGCCGCAGTAACTGGCCGTATTGACGATCAGCAGCACTTTGCCCCGGTACTGACACAGCGTTTCCGCCTTGCCCGTCTGCAGGCGATTGAACTGGTGATCGAGCAGAGCCGGGCACGCGGCGGCGTCGGCCACGGGGCCTTGCGCGGATGCATGGGCGGCCAGAAGCACGCCGGCGGCGAGCAGTGGTAGAACGAGGTTTGACGAGCTGATTCGACGCATCGGCGAGGTTCGGGCCAAGGCTGAACAGGCAGTATACCAAGAAAATTTGTCATGGACAATTCGCTGGCTAGGTGCCTTCACAGCCAGGAACAGTCGTGGTATGGTCTGCTTGTCCAGGACGAAGTTGACGTGGAATCGCTCACCTCCCCCCTTAACATCAGCGCGGTGGAGCGCGAGACGGGCCTGTCGAAGGATGTGCTGCGGATGTGGGAGCGCCGCTACGGCTTTCCCGACCCGAAGCGCGACGACAACGCCGAACGCCAGTACGCTCCCGACGAGGTCGCGAAGCTGCGGGCGATCAAGCGCCTGATGGACACCGGCTTGCGGCCGGGGAAGCTCATCAGGCAGTCGCTCGACGAGCTCAACGCGCTGGCGGAAAAGCGTGTCCATCCGCGCCGCGAGGCGCTCGCGCCGGCAATCGAGCGCGACGTGCTGACGCTGCTCAAGGCGCACGACGCGGCGGGATTGCACGCCACGCTGTCGAGCCTGCAGGCGCGCCATGGCGTGCAGCGTTTTGTCGTCGAAACCGTCGCTCCGCTCAATCGTGCCATCGGCGAGGCGTGGATGCGGGGCGAGCTCCAGGTTTTCGAGGAACATCTGTATACCGAGCAGCTGCAGGTGGCGTTACGCGGCGCACTGCAGGCCTTGCCGCGCCAGGGCGGCTCGCCGCGGATCCTGCTCACCACGGTTCCCGGTGAACAGCATGGCATCGGCCTGCTGATGGTCGAAGCGCTCGTCGCCCCCGAAGGCGCGCAGTGCATCTCGCTGGGGACGCAGACGCCCTTCGAGGACATTCGCCGCGCCGCCCTTGCGCACAAGGCGCACATCGTCGCCCTGTCGTTCTCGATGGCCTATCCCCTGCGCCAGGCCGGCGAGGCGCTCTCCCAGCTGCGCCGGCAGCTGCCTTCCTCGGTAGTGCTCTGGGCCGGTGGAGACATCACCCGCCGCTTGCGCAAGAGCCTGCCGGGTGTGCAGCTGATCGCCGATATCGGCGACGCCCTCGGCGCGCTCAAGAACTGGCGAGCCGAGATCGGACCCGGCGCGTCCCGCTAGCCGACGCCCGCAACCACGGCGCGGTTTGCGGCTCGGGGCGCCGATGGTACCATCGGCGCCCGCAGGTGTTACGCTAGGCGATCTGCCCTGCGTCCGCAGCAGCCGCTGCGACGTATAAGAAAAGCGCGGCAAGCACCCGACGGTGCAACCGGCTTCGCAGCGGGAACCAATCCATGCTCTACCATGAGCTGTTCAAGGCTTTCGAGCAGATTCGCTGGAGTCTGCAGGATGACGTGCCATGGGCACGCTTTGATTGCGCGCGGCTCTCGGACGAGCAGGCGCGCACCATCAAGATGAACGCCATCACCGAATGGGCGGCGCTGCCCGCAACCGAGATGTTTCTGCGTGACAACCACGGCGACAGCGATTTCTCGGCGTTCATGTCGATATGGTTCTACGAAGAGCAGAAGCATTCGCTGGTGCTGCAGGAATACCTGCGGCGATTCCGCCCCGATCTGGTGCCGACCGAGGAAGAGCTGCATGCGGTGCGCTTCGAATTCGATCCGGCACCCGCGCTGGAAACGCTGATGCTCCATTTTTGCGGTGAAATCCGCCTCAACCACTGGTATCGCCGCGCCGCGACCTGGCATACTGAGCCGGTGATCCGGCACATCTACCGGCTGATCTCACAGGACGAGGCGCGTCATGGTGGCGCGTACTTGCGCTTCATGCGCCGTGCGCTCGAGCGCTCCGGAGAGGAGGCCCGGCGCGCATTCGCAAAGATCGGCGTGCTGATGGCGAGCCCCAATCGCGCCGGCAAGCCGCTGCATCCAACGAACCTGCACGTGAACAAGAAGCTCTTCCCCAATGACACCGTACAGAGCCGCCTCCCCGATCCGGAGTGGCTGGAACGATGGCTCGACCAGCAAATCTGCTTCGACAGGGAGTGGGAGAGCCGCGTTTCGCGAATGATCCTCAAGAACCTGTCCTCGCTGTTCGGCCAGCCCCTGGAGACGGTGCAGCAACTCAACCGCTTTCGCAAGACGCTCGTGGCCGCCTGACGGGTTTCATCGGCGCGGGCGCCGCTGCGGACCTTCGCCGACCGCGCGCTACACTACGCCCGCCGCATTCCTTCCGCGGCGTCGCGCCATGACCGCCCTGCTGCTTTTCATCGCCCTGGTCGCCGGCACCGCCGGGTACGTTTCCTGGGCGGCGCACGGCATTGCCCACGGCGCGGCCGCATGGTGGTATGTCCTCGGTGCGCCGCTGGCCTATTTCGCGCCGGCGCTCTTACTCGTCCCGCTTTGGTTCACGCTGGCGTGGATATGGCGCACGCCGCGGCCGCCGGAAGCGCGCCTGAACTTCGCCGGCATGCTGCGGCTGTTCCTGACCGAGGTCTGGGCAGTGGCGTCGTCTTGGCCGCTGATGGTGCTGCATCGGCTGCTGATCCGTGATCCGGCGCCCGCGCCGGCGACGCATCCGGTGCTCTTGATACACGGGGTTCTGGTCAACGACGGCGTGTGGCTCCGCCTGCGGCGGTTCCTGCAGCGGCACGACGTCGCTCCGGTGTACACGCTCAACTACGGGCCGCCGCTGGCAGACATCGAGTACTTTGCCGAGCAGCTCGACGCCCGGATCGAACAGATCCGCGGCGCGACCGGCGCCGAGCGCGTGGTGCTCGTCGTACAGAGCATGGGCGGTCTGGTTGCGCGCGCCTACATGCGTCGCTTCGGTGCCCTGCGTGTCAGGGCGCTGATCACCATTGGCACCCCCCACCACGGAAGCGTGCTCGCCTACAGCTTCCCGGGAAGCTGCTTGGCGCAGATGCAGCCCGGCAATCGCTGGCTGGTCGAGCTCAATCGCCACGAAGCCGAGCCGGCAGCCGCGCCGATCACTTCGCTATGGTCACGACACGACAGCATGGTCGCGCCGCAGGCGAGCTCGGTGCTCGCCTGCGCGGAGAACATTGCGCTCATCGGCGTTGGGCACAACAGGCTCGTTGGCGACCGGCGGGTGATGGAGCTCGTGCTGGAGCGAATAGGGCTGCCCCGCTCCTGACCCGCGCCGCCATGACGTCGCTAGGAAAGGCGGCGCGAGCGCAGCGCGTCAAGTCGTCGTCCCGGCTCGCGAGCTTCGCGGGCCGCGACGCGTCCCTACCAGTGTATCCCCTGCGTCAACTGGGCAAATGCCATCTGCTCCGGTGAAAGCTGTGCCTCGCCTTCCTTCTTGCCCGCGGCGGCGGCCGAATCGGGGAACATGTTGAAGGCAGTGTTGAGAAGAATCTGCGTGAACCTGGGCGCGATGGCGTGGCAGACCGCGCCGAAGATGCCCAGGCGGGTCGCTATGCGCACCGGCCTATAGACGATCGCTTCGACGACCAGTTCCGCGGCCTGCTCCGGCGTGAGCGTCGGCACGTTCTCGTACATCCTGGTCGGCGCGATCATCGGCGTGCGCACCAGCGGCATGTTGATCGTGGTGAAATCGACGCCCTTGTCAACGAATTCCGAAGCTGCACAGGCGGCAAACGAATCGAGAGCCGATTTGGAGGCCACGTAGGCCGAGAAACGCGGCGCGTTCGACAACACGCCGATCGACGAGATATTGATGATATGGCCGCGCTTCTTGGCCACCATCTGCGGCAGGAAGCCCATGATCAGGCGCAGCGCGCCGAAGTAATTGAGTTGCATCGTCCGTTCGAAGTCATGGAAGCGGTCGAGCGAGTTGAGCACGCCGCGGCGGATCGACCGCCCGGCATTGTTGATTAGATAGTCGCATCCACGGTGGTCCTCGAGGATTTTTGCGACCAGCGCGTCGCATGCGGCCATGTCGGAGAC
>Ga0074044_10002533_pt1 | contig 15942 bp, 16 predicted proteins | sample BogForMeECP23OM1_FD_94443 | JGI IMG/M metagenome (GOLD analysis project Ga0074044, IMG submission 94443) | Bog forest soil microbial communities from Calvert Island, British Columbia, Canada - Bog Forest MetaG ECP23OM1 | ecosystem: Environmental > Terrestrial > Soil > Wetlands ...
CTGAGAAAGCGCCGGAAGAGGGCATTCAATTTCCCGCCTCCTCGGCCAGCCTTCGTCACGAGGTGTCGCCCTAGTTTCAGCCCGCCGCGCAACTCCATGAAAAGCGTTGCGAATAAGACTTGTGTGAATTCGGTAGCGTGCGGGAGGAGGGGGCGCGCGACGTCCGCGATGTGCCGGAGGGGAAACGGATCGACCGTCCAGCGGATCAATCGCTGTGCGCCGCTTTCGCCGACAGCGCGGCGATGACCTGATCGATGCCGTCGGACGGAATGTTGAAGAGCCCGGCATAGGGCTGGCTGAATTCGAGGATGAGATAGATGGCGCTCGACACCGACGCGGCGCCCAACGCCTCGTAAAGTAACGCGAGCGCGTTGAATGCGGAGAGCGCGCCGGCGCAGGTGAACACGAGGGTCGCCCAGCAGACGACGCTGACGAGCAGGGAATGCGGAATCGCGTCACTGAGCTGCCTCGACATCAAATAGTGCGTCTCGACGATCGACTCCGAGAGCTGCCGGGCCTTGTCGAGCGTGCGCCGCTGCTCGTCTGTCGCAGGCCTCAGCGCGGCGAAAAAGCCGTCCATGCTGTGCAACTCGGCGCGCGACTGCGCATAGGTCATCAAAGCGGGTCCGGCGCCGTCCTCGCCCCAGAAACGCTCCCGCGTGGCGATGAGCTCTTTCTTCAGGAGCTCGCGGCCGCGATCGGCCTCGGAACCACACCGCTCGAGCGCGAGGTCGAGCTGGAGGATCTGCGAGCCCAGCGTCTGGGGTTCGGAGCGCTGTTGCGAGTAGACGCCGTAGCTCGTCCAGACCAGGAGCCCCAACACCCCCGCGAGCAGCAGCGTCACCCGCCCCTGGATCGTGGTGATCGCGCTCTTGGCGTCGGCGAGGTGCTGCGTGGGAAAGAGCCGCTGCAACGCATAGCCGACGAGGCAACCGGCGAAGACGACGCACGCGACGACGACCGCCCGGCGCACAAAATGCATCGCGAACCTCGATCATTGGCTGTGACCCGCGCAAGGCGGCCACGTGGGATCATAACCCGATTCGCCGAGACGTCGGGTGGGTCGAGACTTCGCCTGACGGGCTGTCCGTTCTCCCGAACGGAGCAGGCGGCGCACGGCCGGCCGTCAGGCGATCTTGACGATCCTGAACCCCTGAACTTCCTTGACGATCGGAAAACCTTTCCAGCGCTCGATGTCGTGCAGCACGACGAGTTTCCCGAGGTCGCCGCCGAGCTCGTCATTCATCTTGTCGATGGTCTTGAGCTGCTCCCAGACGCTGCCGACGGCGTTGTTGAGCGGCACATAGACGCCGTCGTTGGCATGGCCGGTGAACTGGCGGCGCGAGTAGACGCAATCGCCGGAAATGACCCGCCGGCCCGCGGCGGTGTCGATCAGGACGAATTGCTGGCCGATCGTGTTTCCGCTGCCGAGCCTCACATGCATGCCGGGCAGGACATTGTCCTTGTCGCCGTCGATCAGTGTCACCCGGTGCTCGATCGACGCGTCGAGGGCGGTGCGAAGGTTGTCGGGATCGATGATCGCGGTGAGGTGGCTGAAGCGCTTGGGCAGCGCAATCGCCTCATACCAGGAGAGGAGTTCGCTCTTCTGGATGTAGATGTGGGCGTCGGGAAACTCGGCGATCGAGCCCAAGTGATCGAAATGGGCGTGCGTCACGAAGATGTCGCTGATCGCCTCGGGGCGGAGGCCCATCTCGGACAGCATGCGGACGGGCGAAATCCAGGTCGGGATCCCGAATTTGCGCGAGAAGCCAGAGCTGTGCTCGCCCTGCATGAAGCCGGTGTCGACGAGCACGTTGCGGCCGCCCTGCTGCGCCAGGATGAACGAGAAGGGCAGATCCATCACCCCCTCGTGATACATGCCGCTGACGAGATCGACCCACGGCTGGTCCTTGGAGCGGGCGAACTCCACCACATAGACGTCCCAGATCGTGGATTGAGCCATTCTGCGCCCCTGTCAGCTTTCCGCCAGCATGCGGCCGAGGCTCGAAAGCCCGACCGCGATGATCAGAATCGCGCCCTGAAAGACATATTGCGAAAAGGTCGGGGCACCGAAGATGTTGAGGCCGTTGAAGCCGAAGACGATGATGAGCGTGCCGATGAAAGTGCCGAACACATGGAATTCGCCGTCCCGCAGCGTCGCCGATCCGAGAAAGACGGCGGCGAACGCGGTCAATAGATAGGAATCGGCGGCGCTGGTCGTGCCGCTGACGAGGCGCGACGCGAGAAGCGCGCCGGTCAGCGCGGCGCAAATGCCCGAGATGATGAAGCCCAGGATCTTGATGCGGTCGACGCTGATCCCGGCGAGACGCGCCGCCGCCGGATTGCCTCCAACCGCCTGGATCTCCTGTCCGATCGAGGTCCGCTCGACCAGCACCCAGAGCCCTCCAACGACCAGCGCCATGACGATGATGGGGTTGGGGATGCCGAACAGCCAGCGGCCAAGGGACAGTTGCAGAAAGGCCTCCGGCACCCCGGCCACGATCGGAACGCCGGAAGAATAGGCAAACGCAAGGCCGACAATGATCGTGCCGACCCCGAGCGTCGCGATCACGGAGTTAACGCGGAGCTTGGTGACGATGAGGCCGTTGACGAGACCGATCAGGGCGCCGAGCGCCAGAACGATGAGGATTGCAACCGGAATCGGCAGTTTGTTTTTCACCACGAGGCCCGTCACGAGCACGCCGTTGAGGCTCGCCGCATAGCCGATCGAGAGATCGAGTTCCCCGACGATGACGGCGAGCGTCAGTCCGCCGGCGATGATCATGGCGAGCGAAGCCTGGTTAAGGACATTGATGAAATTGCTGAAGGTTGGAAAAGCGTCGGGAGATAGGATCGAGAAGGCGACGATCATCAGAAAGAGCCCGATGATCGTCGCGTAGCGGGGCGAAAACGCCGAGCGCCGCCTTGGCCCTCGGCGACAGCCGACGGGTCGACAACGAAAGCTCGCTCATGCGGCGCTTCGCTCCTGTGCTCCGGCATAGCTCGCCGCAATGATCCCCTGGCGCGAAAGCGCCTCGCCGGCGAGTTCGCTGACAATCCGCCCCTCGGCCATCACCAGCACGCGGTCGCACAGATCCGACAGCTCCTCCGGCTCGGAGGAGATGACGAGAACCGCCATGCCGCGGCTCGCGAGCGCGCGGATCAGCCGATGGATTTCGACGCGGGCGCCGACGTCGACGCCGCGGGTCGGCTCGTCGAGGATCAGCACCTTCGGCTCAGACTGAAGCCATCGCCCGATGACGACCTTCTGCTGGTTGCCGCCGCTCAGTTGCCCGACCGGGGTGTCGACGCCCGCCGTCTTGATCGCGAGTTCGCGGATTGTCCGCTCCGCCAGCGTCCTGCGCCGCCGCCCGCTGATCAGCGGCAGCATCGCATTGACGACGATCGAATTGAGGTTGGCGAGGCCGACATTGAAGGCGAGGCTCTTCGTGAGGATCAGTCCCTCGGCGCGCCGTTCCTCCGGCACGAAGCCGAGCCCTGCCTTGACCGCCGCGGCAGGGCTTTTCGGCGCAAAACGCCTGGCGTTCAGCGTGATCGCGCCCCTGTCCGGCCGATCGGCGCCAAAGAGAAGGCGCGCCAACTCGCTGCGGCCTGCGCCGACGAGACCGCCGAGTCCGAGGACTTCGCCCTTCTTGAGGTCGAAGCTGACGTCGACGACCTTCGGCGGCCGGCCGAGTCCGCGCACGGACAGGGCGACCTCGCCCGCGGCGATCGGTGCCGAGCTCTTCTGAAGTTCCGCGATCGCGCCGCCGACGATCGCCTCGACCAGCGTCTGGCGCGTCAGGCCGGCCCCGGTGAGTTCCGCCACCGACTGGCCATCGCGAAACACCGTGACGCGCTGGCACAGCTCGAGAATTTCATCGAGCCGATGGGAGACGTAGAGGACGGCGACGCCCGACCGCCGCAGGTCGCGGATGATGGCGAACAGCCTTTCGCTCTCGGCCGGCGACAGGGCGGCCGTCGGCTCGTCCATGACTATGAGCCGCGACTTGCACACGAGCGCACGGGTGATGTTGATCAGCCAGTTCTCAGCGGTCGAAAGTCCCTTCACGTTCGCGCCGAGCGGCGCCTTGACCCCGACCCGCTTGGCGATCGGCTCGATTTCGCGCGCGACCGCCGGCCAATCGACGATTCCGAAGCGGGTCTTCTTGGGCAGACCCAGCATGATGTTTTCGAGGACCGTCATGTCGGGCACGAAGGCCAGCTCCTGGTGAATGAAGCTCATCCCCAGTTCGCCGGCCTGATGCGCAGTTGCTATTGCGGTGCGCTTGCCGTCGACGAAGATCTGCCCCGCATCCGGCTGGGTCAGGCCGGCGAGGATCCGGATGAGGGTGGACTTGCCCGCGCCGTTGGCGCCGACGAGCCCGTGAACCTCGCCCGGCAGGATCGACAACGAGACGCCCTTCAAGGCTTCGGCGCCGCCGTAGGCCTTGCGGATTGCGTTCACCGAAACGACAGGGGACCCCGCGCGCGTCCCCGCTTCGCCTGCGAAGTCGTTCATGCCGGCTGGTCGCCAACCTATTTGAGCGCGGCCGGATGGTCCGCCAGGAATTTGTCGATATTGTCGGAGGTCACCAGGACCGCGGGAACCTCGACCGCCTTCGGCGTCCAGCTCGCGCCCGCCTTCGCGATTTCAGGCAAGAGCTTGATCATGTTGTAGCCTTCCGTATAGCTGTCCTGCCAGGCGGTGGCGGTCATGAAGCCCTTCTTGATGTTCTCGACGCCTGCGCGTTGCCGTTCACGCCATAGATCTTCACGTCGGTGCGGTTCTGCGCGCGCAGCGAGCCGATGGCGCCGATGGCCGGGTCGTCCCAGCAACCCCAGATCGCGAGGTTTTCCTTGCCAGCCGGATGCGAGGCGAGCCAGGCGTTGGCGTATTGAGCGCCGTCCTCGAAATAGCCCGGAATGCGCACTTCGTTCTTGGTGACCTTGATGTCCGGATAGCCTTTCAGCGCATTGTCGAGTTCGACCTCCCGGTTCCGGCAGACTTCGCCGGTGTGGTAGGTAAGCTCAAGGACGGAGCCTTTGCCGTCCATCGTCTTGATCATGACGTCGTTGACCGGCACGACCATCGGCCCGCCTGAGCCATTGGTCGCGGCGACCGTACTCCCGAGCCCGCCGCCCCAGGTCACCACCGGAATCTTGGCGTTCTTTGCGGCGTCAAGTCCCGCTCCGATCGAGGAGAACGGAAACACCATGTCGACGATGGCGGCGGCGGCGCGCTGGGCGAAATTCTGGATCGCGGCGTTGGCCTGATCCGCGTTGCCCGCCGCGTCGATGACGGAAACCTGCCAACCGATCTCCTTTGCGGCCGTCTGCGCTCCGGTGATGTAACGCGCATTGTTGGCCTCGGTCGCCGTGATCGAGACGATTCCGACCAGCGGCTGGTCGGCAAGAGCCGGAACGGCTGAAAGCGTGATCGCGGCAATGACCGCGCTGATGGCAAAATTCTTCACGAAGACTCCTCCTCGGCCGTCGCGCCCCGCGGGCGAACTGACATGCCAGCTGTGAGACTCGCCCAGAGACAGCGCTAGCGCAAGCCAATTTTCCGCGATGCCTGAGGCGCGGGTTCCTTCTCATTTTCGAGAAAAGGCAGCGAAGCGCCGGATGAGGGCGCCGGGCCGCGGCGGTCAGCCTCCGCCGCCTCCGCCCTCATCCGAGGCCCTTCTCCCGGACGGGAGAAGGGGGCGCGCGGATGCCGCCTTGGCGCAGAGCGAAGTCGGTGTTAGGGGAGACCAAGGGCGTCTCGCAGACCCCGCTGCAGCGCGAGGATCAGGGGGATGGCTTCAGAGTTCGAAGATGAGCTCGCAGCGCTGGATGCGCGGCTGGAAGAGGCGCTGAAGGCCGCGGAGGGTCTGGTGAACGGCTTGAAGCGGGTGCGCCGGGCCGCCCGGGCCGGGCAAGTATCCGAGATTGTCAGGGGTTTGGACGGACTCGACGCTCGAATCTCGGACGCCCAATTCGCGGGGCGCGATCTCGCCGGCGCATGGAATTTTGAAACGTCGAGCTACATGGCCGATGGCCGCTACCTCGCCGACCTCCAGGCTGCGGCGGCCGAGCAAAGCCTGGCCATGTTCGAACGTGATGGACGCATCTATTGCTTCCCCCTCATTCTGCGTATCGACGCCAATCAGTCTGCTGTCCGCGTCGGCCGGAAGATCGAGCGCCGGATTCGGCCGAGCGAACTCGTTCGCCTCTTGGCAAAGGCGCAAAAGAGGCCTCAGCGATTCCGGGAAGAGGCGTTTCTCGATCTGATCTGGCGGACCTACCGGCGGCTTGTCGGGCGCGAGTGGAACGGGACCGACCCAGGCGGCGTGGTTGCGCTTGTCGATATTCATGACACGCTGACGCTGCTGCCGGGCGCCGACTACCCGCGCGAAGAATTCGCCCGCGATCTGCTTCTCATGGACCGGCGTCCGGACCTCCGCACGCGCGGCGGAGATCGTTTCGAGTTCCCGCGCGGCACCACGACGAAGGGCGTCAAGCCGCTGATCGTCTATGACGAACAGGGAACCGAACGGACCTATTACGGCATCCGTTTCTTACCCGGAGCGTGAGATGGCGGTCGCGACGGAAACGTGGCTGGACCTGATCGATCGTGAATACCTGCGCCAATTCATTGCCGGCGGGGGGAGCGCAGTAAAGTTTGTCGAGGGCGAGTCCAATGAACTCGACGAGATTGCGACCCGCCTCATCGCTCTCGCCGAACGGAATGGGATGGCGTTCTGCCGCATCGATGCTTCCGCGACCCGGCTTCATATGATCCAGGACATCTTCTTCGCGGTTTCCCGGAGCCTGGACTGGCCGGCCCTCGCTCAAGGTTTCGTCGAGGCCCTGACGGTGAAACAGGGTTACAGGTGGCCTGGGCCCGGCGGCGGCGTCACACTCCGGGACGTGGCTGCCCACAACGGGATCGATGAACTGTTGTTCCGTCGCGAGTTGAACCGTTGGCTGACCGATGACGTCATGCGCGATCACACGATGAGCCAGGATTTCCGTATCGCCATGACCAGGCTCTGTCTGACGCGGCTGGAGCCGGACGACAGGGACATCGGCGTCGTCGCCCCGGTGCTCGAGTGGCTGCGCGGCGAGTTGCGGCGGGTGGGCCCCCTCCGCCAGGTTTCGATTACCGCCAAGATCACGAGGCACAATGGTCGGGCGATGCTGCGCTCGCTCTGCCGGTGGCTTCGGCTCTGCGGGCGCAAGGGAATTTGCCTGACGCTCGACATTCGTCAGATGCTTGGCGCCGGGACTGCGCCTGCGGAGGGGGTGCGATACAGCGCTGCGGCGGTGATCGACGCGTTCGAGGTGTTGCGCCAGCTGATCGACGACGCCGAGACGTTTCAGGGCCTCATGGTTATAGTGCTGGCGGATGAGGCGCTCACCGGTCTCGACCCCAAACGATCGCTCAATGCCTATGACGCGCTGAAGATGCGGGTATGGGACGACGTCCGTGCGACGGGGCGGGACAATCCGCTCGCCGCGCTCGTGCGGTTGCATTCGCGGCCTCCGCCGGCGGAGGCGGCATGACGGACAATAGTCCAACCATCGAGGCGCGCGGCGCAATCGAGGCTCTGCGCGCCGGGGTTCCCAACCGAGCGGCCATACGTCTTCTCGGGGAACGAGACGGGACGGCGGTCAATTCGTTTCTCGACTCGCTCGGGCGCTGCACGCAGGGTCTCGAGCACGGGCGGCAATCCGAGGGAAATATCGTCTGGGGCGGATTTGGGGCCGGGAAATCGCATTTGCTCGGCTTCATGCGGGAGCTCGCGCTGCAACGGAACTTCGTTGTCAGCGTCGTTCCGGTGAGCAAGGAAACGCCGATGTTCGATCCTGCCCGGCTGTTCGCGGCGGCGATCCGCACGGCGGAGGTTCCCGGCGCGAACGACGATGTGATGACCGTGGCGCTCTGGCAGCTGAAGCCCGGCACGGAGCCATTCGACCGCCTCGAGGCCTGGGCGACGGAGGAGTCGCGCGCGGGATCGCTGTCCGCGGCGTTCGCCGCGTTGCTTTGGCTCATTCCGCACCTCGCGCCCGAGGATCATGCGCGCATCGCTCGCTTCTTCGGCGGCGGAAAACTCAGCGCCACGGCAGTGAAGTCCTGGCTGCGCGACAACGGGGCCGCCAAACTGTTCGATATCAAGCCGACGCGCGAAGCCGAGCTCACCGGCCAGCGGCTGCGGTTCGTGCCGCGTCTCCTGTCTTCGGCGGGGATTGCGGGCTGGTGCGTTCTTCTCGACGAAGCCGAGCTCATCGGCCGTTATTCGCCCTTGCAGCGCGGCAGGAGCTACGCCGAGTTGGCGCGCTGGCTTGGTCGGGACGAGACGGACGCCTTGCCGGGGATCACGACGGTCGCCGCGTTCACCGACGATTTCGTCGCCGCGATGTTCGACCTTCGCCGCGACGAAGAGCTGATCCCCGAGAGGCTCGAACAGAAAGGGCTGACGCGCCAAGCCGTCGTGGCAAGGCGTTGCATGGAAGAATTGCGGCGGATGCGCGGGGTCCGCCTGGCGGCGCCCGACGAGGAAGCGCTACGCGCCGCCCAGGGCCGGATCGCCGATCTCTATGACAACGCCTACCAGTGGCGTCCTTCCGCCCTCGCAATCGGCGAGCGGCGGGCGGGAAAGTCCATGCGCCAATACATCAAGTCTTGGATCACCGAGTGGGATATCGAGCGCCTCTACGGCGAACGAGCGACCATCGAGGCCGGCCCGATTTCGACTGACTACACCGAAAGCCCGGAACTGGAGCAGGCGCCTGCCCCTGCGGAGGGCGACGGGGAGTAATACCAGTCCCCGCTGATGCAGACTCATGGAATGGATTCCCGAATCGGCTGAAATCTGTTCGAACTGGGCGAACGGCAGGAGGTTCGCTATGGCCGAAAGCTCATCGTCAGCCCTTGCGCATCATGTCCATCTGAGTGCGCGACCGGGCCTACCGGCCCTGATCAGCGAGCCTTGGCATAAATGACCGGGCCGGGCGATGCGTCGAATGAGGCGTTCGGCCTGCACTGGCCCCATCGGCTCTTCGGCTACCAGAGGGATGGAATCGAGAGGCTTCTGAACAGCCGGTCGGTGCTGCTCGCCGATGAAATGGGCCTCGGCAAGACGATCCAGGCGATCGCGGCCCTGCGCATTCTGGCGGCGCGCGGAGAGATCGAGCGCGCGCTGATCATCTGTCCGGTCGGACTGATCGCGCAGTGGCGGCGGCAGATCCGCATCTGGGCGCCCGACCTCGCGGTCTCGACCGCGGTCGGTTCGCGCGACCTGAGGATGGCCGCCTGGCGCGCCAAAGCGACGCTCACCCTTTCGAATTTCGAATCGGTCCGCGCCGATCTCGGCGCGCGTTCCGCGGGCGCCCGCCGAACCTGGGACGTGGTCGTCGTCGACGAAGCGCAGCGGATGAAGAACCCGAAATCCGGCGTCGCCTTCGTGATCAAATCGCTCGAACGGCGGCGCTCCTGGGCGTTGACCGGAACGCCGCTCGAGAACCGTCTCGACGATCTGATTTCGCTCATTGATTTCGCCGCACCGGGCGAATTCGATCCCGGCGCGATGGGCCGCGGTCTTCGCCGCCTCGTCCACAGGGTGCAACTGCGCCGCCGCCGCATCGAGGTCCTTGACGATCTGCCGCCGAAATTCGCTTCGGTGATCGGACTCGACCTGACACCGACACAGCGCGCCGCTTACGAAAAGGCGGAGGAGGAAGGAACGATGTGGCTGCGTTCTCTGGGAAGGGAATTGCGAATCGCGCACGTGCTCGAACTCATTCTTCGCCTGAAGCAGATTTGCAATTTCTGCCCCGAGACGGGACATTCCACGAAACTCGCCGATCTCCAGCAACGGCTCGACGCGTTCAAAGCGTCCGACGCGAAGGCGCTCGTCTTTTCCCAATTCGTCGCGGAACCGTTCGGCGTGCGTCAACTCGCCAAGGAATTGCGGAACCTCCGGCCGCTCGTCATCACCGGCGGCATGGACCAGCCGAGCCGCAGCGCCGCGTTCGATTCGTTCGAGCGCGACCCGTCGCGCCGCGTCATGATTCTTTCGCTGCGCGCGGGAGGGACGGGCTTGAACCTGACCGCGGCCTCCCGCGTCGTCCATTTCGATCGATGGTGGAACCCTGCCGTCGAGACCCAAGCCGAGGACCGAGTCCATCGGATCGGCCAGACCCGACCGGTCCAGGTCTTCGCCTATCTTTGCGCCGACACGGTCGAAGAGCGCATCGCAGCAATCCTCGACGAAAAAAGGACGCTGTTCACCCATCTGATCGATGGCGTTCCCGCCCGCGCGCTCGGCGCGCTCGATCTCGATGACCTTCTCCGCGCGGCGGCGCCCGCGTTCTAGCGGGGCGCCGAATTTGCGTTTGACGCCGATGGGGGTCCAGAGGGGCCCGCCGCCCTGCGTCGCTGGATTCCCGCTTGCGCGGGGATGACAGGAGAGGCGCGAGGCGATGGATTGCTTCGTCGCTTCGCTCCTCGCAATGACGGTGCGCGAGAAGAAAGCCTTCAGCTCACGCGCGGCCCGAGCATCTCCTTGAGCGCGGCTTCGACATGCCGCCAAGTCTGCGCCTCCTCCTTGTCGTTCTGCCGTTCGCAGGCGACGGCGCGCTGAGCCGCTTCGGCGATGGCGCGATCGCCGTGCGCCTCCATGAGCTGCCGCGCGTATTCGTTGATCACGGTCTCTTCCATGGCAACCTCCTCGTCAGCGAAGCGCTTTCAGGGGCCGCCGGCGTGCGAAGTCTGCCACTGAGATCGGCGGCCGCCCGTCGGACTAGCAGACGATGACGGCATGAGTGCGTCCCGCCTGACAACAACATGTCGGAGGCGCGGCCGGGGAGGCAGGGGGCGCACCGGTCGCCACTTCGGGCGGAAGGCCGGAAATGGCCCAGGTTTGGAGAAGACGGATGAGGCCGCGGACCCCCTTCTCCCGTTCGGGAGAAGAGCCTGCCCCCGGGCTTGACCCGGGGGTGGCGCGGAGCGCCGGGTGAGGGCGCTGAGCCGATGCGATTATCCGCCAGGCGCCGCCGCCGCGGCCAACCCCGCCCGCCTCCGCCCTCATCCCCGGCCCCTTCTCCCAAACGGGGGAAGGGTGCGCGCGACCGCAGGGCCTGAGCCGCGCGCAGGGGTCAAGCCCCCGGACTGTGATCCGGGGGGACCCGCGTGAGCGGGCTCGGCCTTGACGCCGAGCACGGATCAAGCAGAATGGACTCTGGGCGATTGGGCTTTGGCGCGATACATCGAGGTAAAGTAGAATATCGGTGCGACGCGAGCAACGACCGGGCGCGTGGCGCCAGGCCGAAGTCAATGGATAGGCTGCCCGAATGATCAGAATTTGGGGCCGGGTCAACTCCGTCAACGTCCAGAAGGTGCTCTGGGCGCTCGCCGAACTCGACCTTGCTTACGAGCGGACCGATGCCGGCCTAGAGTTCGGCGTCGTCGATTCGCCGGCATATCGGACGATGAACCCCAACGCGCTGGTGCCGACCATGGACGACGATGGCTTCGTCCTCTGGGAATCAAACGTCATCGTGCGCTATCTTGCGACGAAATACGGAATGGGGACGCTCTGCCCTGGGGAGCTGCGTGGGCGTTTCACTGCCGAATGCTGGATGGACTGGCAGCAGACCTCGCTCAATCCTCCGATCTCTTCCGTTTTCGTCAACCTGATACGCCTGCCGCCGGAAGAGCGCGATGGACCCGCGTTGACGAAGAACTGCGAGCTGGCGGAGCGCTCACTCGCCATCCTGGACGAACAACTCGCGGCGGGCGGCTATCTCGTCGGCGAGAGCTTTAGCATGGCCGATATCCCGGCGGGCGCTTCCGCCAGCCGCTGGTACAAGCTGCCGATCGAGCGGCGGCGCCACGCTCATGTCGAGCGCTGGCTGGCGCGGCTCGCAGAGCGGCCGAGGTTCCGGGCCCACGTCGATCGGCCGCTAAGCTGAGGGGCGCGCGTCCCCGCCCCCCTTGTGGGGGCGGGACAGGGTGGGGGGGTCGCGCCATGCCCAACCTTTTGACGCCGCGCGCCCGAACGCTCCGGCGCAATGCGACGCGCGCCGAGCGCCGCCTCTGGCAAGGCCTCCGGCGCGAGCAGGTCGCGGGTTTCCGGTTCCGATCCGAGGTTGTCCTCGGCGGCTTCATCGCCGACTTCGCCTGCTTCGAGGCGCGAACGATCGTCGAGGTCGACGGCGCCACGCACTCGACCGACGAAGAGATCGCCTGCGACGCCGCCCGCTCGGCCGCGCTCGCCACTCAGGGGTTCGAAATTCTGCGCTTCACCAACGACGATGTGTTCCGTAATCTCGAGGGCGTGTTGGAGACGATCCGCATGAGACTCACGGAGTTGAGGCCGCGCATTGACGACTCCTCGACATAAGTTCGGTGCGACCCCCCACCCCGGCCCGCCCCCACAAGGGGGGCGGGAGTGCGCCCGACGATCCGGCATGTGCTTGCAATCCCACGCGCTCCGGCCCTTCGGGTGACTGCGCCGTTCCGACGCGGCGTCGTCTCGCCATGGCTTAAAAGAGGCCTGAGCCGTGCGGAGGGGTCAAGGCTCGCTGAAGGCGGCCCGCGAAGCGGGCTCGGCCTTGACGCCGAGCACGGATCAGGCGGAGCCACGCATAACCGTTTCGCCTTTGAGCGCCACCGTAACTCCGCCCGGGCTGCCGTTCGGCGGCGGAGGGCGCGGGCCCCCTTCTCCCGTTCGCGAGAAGGTGGCGCGGAGCGCCGGATGAGGGCGCCGAACCGACGCGAGTATCCGCCCCGCGGCGCCGCCTGCGGCTGACCTCACCCGCCTCCGCCCTCATCCCCTCCCTTCTCCCGCACGGGAGAAGGGGGCGCGCAGCCACGTCGGACCGTCGCCGTCAAGGCGCTGACGCGCCTCCTCCGTTTCGCTCCGGCCCTTCGGGCGACGGCGCCGTTCCGACGCGCCGTCGTCTCGCCATGGGCTTCGACGCCGCGATCCGGCGCCTTGCGCCGGACCTGCGCGTCGAAGTCCGTGACAGAAATGCGCCTAAGCCGCGCGGAGGGGTCAAGCCCCCGGACTTGATCCGGGGGGACCCGCGTGTGCGGGCTCGGCCCTGACGCCGAGCACGGATCAGGCAGGGCGGCCCCTGGCCGTTTCGCCGTGAGCTTCAGCGACATTCGATGTAGGCGCAGAGCGCTTTGGCTTCATCCGCCAGATCCGGCGCCTTCATCGCCTGCGTCGCCTCGCCGATCTGGAACTTGATATTGTTGTCCTGCAGGAAGTTGGCGACGACCGAAGCCTTGATCGCGAAATTCACGTTCTGCGGGATGTCGCCGGCGTTCTTTATTTCGCTGAGGAAATTCAGCTTGGATGAGACAATTCCGATGAGATTGCCGTTTTCGTCCAGCAACGGACCGCCGGAGTTGCCCGGCTGGACCGGCGCGGAAATCTGGAAGAAACGGCTGTCGTTCCCTATACCGGCGAGGGCAGTCACGTTTCCGGTCGTAAAGTTTCCGCTCGTCGCAAGCACCTGGCTCAATGGATAGCCGAAGGCCTCGACGTTCTCTCCCAGCCTGACGCCAAAGCGAAGCGCACCAACGCGAGCAGGCTTCGCGTTCACCTTCAGGAGCGCCAAATCATTCGTCGTGTCTTTGGCGACAAGCCGACCGGTCTCAAAATTCCCTTGCCCAACGCCGACCTGGATTTCCACACAGTCCTTGACGACGTGGGCATTGGTAACAATGGCCCCTTCGTTCGTGACGAAAATGCCGGTTCCCGAACGGCCATGAGGCACCGCTTGTTGCGGTCCCGGGCCAGGACCAGGCTGCGGCTCCGGATTCGGTGTTGGCGCTTGAGCCGTTTCTGGCGCCCCAGACTTGACGGTGAACGGAGTGGTGAACGGAGCCCCGGTCGTAGACGACCAGAGGGACCCCGAAATCAAGGTCGCGATGCGCTCGATATGGGCGTCTGTCGCGGCATGGCTCCAGTAAAGGGAGAAGCCGACTCCACCCCGTCCTGTTTGATGGCTTGCCTATCCGCTTGACACCCACACCCACTAGATTTAGGTCGGCCATGGATATCCTGGCCCGTGAAGACCTGCCTTTCCCACAGTCTCTGCCTGAATTCCAGCGCATTTTTCCCGACGACGCGGCATGTGCCGCGTATCTCGAAAAGGCCCGCTGGAATGGTGGGTTCGCCTGCCCATGGTGCGGCGTTATCGGCGAGCCATTCCGCTTCGAGGCGCGCCCCGGCGTGCTGCGCTGCCGCGCCTGTCGCAAAGACGTCGGCCTGATGGCCGGAACCGTCATGGAGCGCAGTCACACACCGTTGTCGACCTGGTTCTGGGCGGCTTACTTGATCGCCAGCCAAACGCCCGGAATGTCGGCCGTCCAATTTCAGCGGCAACTCGGCCTGTCGCGCTATGAGACGGCCTTCGGCATCCTTCATAAGCTCCGCGCCGGGATGGTGCGCCCCGACCACGACAAGATTGGCGGCAAGCCGCAAGAACATGTTGAAGTGGATGAAACGTGGGTCGGAGGACGGACCCGAGGCGAAGGCCGGGGCGTGCATCACAAGGTTCTCGTCTCTTGCGCCGTAGAGGTGCGTCACCGGAAGCCGGGAACCAAACTCGACAATCGGAAAGACGGTCGCTATGCGGGACGTGTTCGTCTCGCTGGCGTCCCCGACCGTAGTGCTAATTCGCTCTGTGGATTCGTTGAAAACGCCGTCGCTCCCGGATCGCTGATCGTTACCGACGACTGGAGCGGCCATGCTGGCCTTGGCAAGCGCGGATTCGACCACCACGCAATCGCCGAATGCGGAGACCCAGAGGTCGCAGAGGAATTCCTGCCGATCATCCACTTGGTCTTTGCCAACCTGAAGACCTGGATCAACGGCATCCATCACGGGGTCAGCGCCAAGCATCTACAAGCCTACCTCAACGAGTTCACGTTTCGATTCAATCGGCGCTTCTACCCGTTCACCTCGTTCCGCTCGCTGCTCGGAATCGCGGGCGGGGCAGCCGCGCCGACCTTTGACGGGCTTTACTCCGGGGAATGGGTGCACCCCACATTTAGTGGGCGTGGGTAACAACCGGATAGGCAAGTTTGATGGTAACGGACATAGGCATCCGTGTTTCCGTTTGAATAGGAAAAAACGAAGAACTCATTCCCGTAGAGTTTAGAATAGTAAATCTTCTCGCCGCTCCGTTCCAATTTGTTCTGCAAAGACTCGAACGACGCATGCAAGGTGAACACTGGAAAGTAATCGTATGTCAGCACGAACCCCAAGGGCCGATTCACAAAGGTGAGGCCCGTTGCAGTTGATTCCTCCGTCAGGGACAAGCCGATTGGCACCCATATTTGACTATTGCTCATTGGGTGCCGGACAAGCTCGAACCTCCAGTTGTTGAGGTAAGGCCCGGCGATCGCCATCAGGCGGTCCATTTGTTCGCTCGTGAGGATGCCGAGCGGCACGAAGCCGTTGTCGACCTCGAACCGCGTTATCGCGTTGAACAACCGGGTGCTGAAATCGGCGTCAGGCACAGCCGGCCAGTAACCCGCCGCCGTCAGCAGCACTTGCAGTTTGACTCGCCCGTCAAGCGTCAGACGCATGAAGGCGTCTTCGGCCTGAGCGTAGCCGGGCAATTGCGTTTGGGCGGCTGCTGCACCGGGCAGTGTACGCACACCAGAAGGGACAATAGAGCGAACATTGCCGCGAAAGGGCGGCTTACGCTGGTTATCCCTCGACACGCCATGTTACGTCGCCCCGCACACGCTCGCGGTCAACGATCAGACCGCACTCTTTCAGGGACGATATCTCATGCAGAGGCCGACGCGCCCTCATGAATCCCCTCATTTTTCAACGGCCAGAATTTGGGCGGTTTTTCTCCCTTCGGTCAGGGAATAATCGAACGAAAAGGACGAATTGGCATCCCGCGGCCTTGCTAACGACGATCGCA
>Ga0074044_10002534_pt1 | contig 15941 bp, 16 predicted proteins | sample BogForMeECP23OM1_FD_94443 | JGI IMG/M metagenome (GOLD analysis project Ga0074044, IMG submission 94443) | Bog forest soil microbial communities from Calvert Island, British Columbia, Canada - Bog Forest MetaG ECP23OM1 | ecosystem: Environmental > Terrestrial > Soil > Wetlands ...
ATTGGGGTGGGGGCAAATCCCGGGCTGCCGAACCTGGACGAAGAGATTAAGCGCTTCGAATACAAGGTGCAGGCGGGCGCAGAATACGTGGTGACGCAGCCGGTGTTCGACATTGGACTGCTGGAGGCTTTTCTGAAACGGATCGAACACTGCCGTATTCCTGTGATAGCTGGAATCTGGCCGCTGATCAGCGCGCGTAACGCTGAGTTCATGAAAAACGAGCTGCGGGTGTCAGTACCTGATGAAATTCTCAACAGGATGACTAAGGCCGCAAGCGCGGAAGCGGCTCGCGAGGAAGGCGTGGCCATTGCTCGCGAAATGCTGGCCGCGGTGCGCGATCGGGTGCAGGGTGCGCAGATCAGCGCTCCGCTGGGACGTTATGCTTCGGCGGTCGATGTTCTTGAGGCACTGGGCACAAAACGTCCGGCTTCTGTTTAATTTTGGGAACGCCGCGTAAGACCGATTGCACAAATTACAAAAATTCACTGGACATTTCGCGCGGGAAACTGCATTACAATATAAGCAGGAGCAATTGGATTGGTAAAGTTTGAAGATTGCCTCGAGCGTCTCGAGAAGATTGTTCAAGAACTGGAAAAGGGCGAGGTTCCTCTAGAGAAATCGCTGACGCTGTTCGAAGAAGGCATGCAACTTTCCGCAACCTGCCGCAAGCAACTGGAGGATGCGGAAGGGAAAGTTGAGATTCTGTTAAAACAGAACGGAAAGCTCCAAACTGAACCGTTCGAGCCCCCGGCCGAGAAAGCGTTACGCAAGTAGTAACGCGTTCCAGCTCGGAAATGATCAACGCCTGTGCTAGCAGATTGCTGTCGCAGCCAAGGCTGCCGTGTGAATCGCGGCGCATTCAGGGGGATGTATGGAAACACTTCGGATTGTCCTTTATCAGAATGACCCCAGAGCTGCTCAGAATCTGGCGGTCAGCCTTTCCCAACACTTTGAATCGGTTCACGTGGCCGGTTCGTATCGAGAAGTTCGCCTGGCGGTTGCCCGGCAGCGCGCCGATGTACTGGTGCTGGATCTGGAAACATCAGGACCGGCCGAAGTCGAGCGTTTGCATCACGAATTCCCCCACCTGTGCATCGTGGGCACACACCGGCTGGCGGATGACGAAATATGGACGGAGGCGCTGAATCGTGGCGCATCCGATATTTGCGAGCCGCGCCAGAAGGATGTGGTGCGCTCCGTGTTGCACTCCGTGTCGCACGGCCTCGGGCACCATGCAGCAGCGTGATTTACCAGGTCTCAGGTCTCAGGTGTCAGGTCTCGGGAAAAGCAAAATCTAGAGAGCTTCTGTAAGACCTGCCACCTGCCTTTCCCCGCTTGTTATACTGCGATGCCATGCTGAATCAAATTCTGCAGGAGGGACGGGAAGCCGCCGACGCTGCGCTCGAGCGACTTTTGCCCCCGGCCAGCCAGCATCCAACCTCCATTCATCAGGCCATGCGGCACAGCGTGTTTGCGGGCGGGAAGCGGTTGCGGCCCATCCTCTGCATGGAAGCGGGGCGCATGATCGAGGAGGCGACATCGCGCGCCAGTTCGCACGCTGATTCGGATGCCGGCTCGTTGCCCCCTGGTATCGAAGACGTGGGCGCGGCACTGGAAATGCTTCACACCTATTCGCTGATCCACGACGATCTACCCGCGCTGGATAACGATGACCTGCGGCGCGGGCGTCCCACCTGCCACAAGGCTTTCGGCGAGGCCATCGCCATTCTCGCCGGAGACGCGCTGCAGACGCAGGCCTACGAAGTGCTGGCGCAGATCGCATGCCCGGCGGAGGCGCGGGTTGGGATCATTCGTGAAATCGCGCACGCTACCGGCTCCATCGATGGCATGATCGGCGGCCAGGTGGTTGACCTCGAATCCGAGCATAAGAAACCCGATCTCGCCACGCTCGAATACATTCACCGTTCGAAGACTGCGGCGCTCATTACGGCCAGCGTAGTCAGCGGAGGAATGTATGCCGGGGCAACCGCTGCCGATGTTGTCCGCCTGCGAACTTACGGCCAGTCGATCGGCCTGGCGTTCCAGATTGTGGACGACGTGCTTGACCTGACCCAGACCTCTGAGCAACTGGGGAAAACCGCGGGCAAGGATGCGGCAGCCGAGAAGGCGACGTATCCGGCGCTGTTCGGAATCGAGGAATCGAACCGCAAGGCCGACGCGCTGGTCGATCAAGCCTGCGGGGAACTGGACGAATACGGGGACGCGGCGTCCAATCTAAAGGACCTAGCTCATTTTCTTGTCGAGCGCAAGAAATAACCTGGGGCTTAGGCTGAGACGCTCGACACAAACCTGGAGCGAAGCGCAGTGGCAACGGACCAGGTGTTCGAGCAGCGACTTCAGCCTCTGCGAGCGCTGAATCGTTTCATCGACCTCTTTGATTTTCCGACGAGCTAATTTCCTCCAGCGAAAGCCAACTGGCGCCCTGTCCCGGAGGCCGCTGAGGAAGAGTTTGATCTCGCTGAGAGTAAAACCCATCCCACCGGCGTAGCGGATCAGAAGCACGCGGTGCACGGCATCGCCGGGGTATAGGCGTTGCCCGCTCGTGCGGTCCGGAGGCGCGAGAATGCCTTGTTTTTCATAGTAGCGAATGGCCGAGGCGTTCAAGCCGGTGCGCCTCGCGAGTTCCCCAATCTTCATTTTTTTGCTCCTTTAATGACGGTTCCGCAAAGAAACATCTTGACTTAAAGCTGACTTTAACTTTTAGCATTGGAGATGAAGCATGGCAACTCCGATTCGGGGGAATCACAGTGAACAACCAAAGCAAACAATTAATCACAACGCGGAAACGCAGCCTTCGAGGAGCGACTCTGGCCGTGGTGATGGTAGTGGGGGTGGCGGGGCAAATGCAGACGCAATCCGTACCCGTGACAGTTGAGGAGCAGAGTCAGACCATCACTAGGCCGGACAAATTCCAGTGCAACCGCAACGCGCTCAATCCTACCGAGCGCACACACCACAAGGTCTTGACCGACAAACTCATCGCCAACCGGACCGAGATCGTGGAAACTGCGATCGGTTACGAATTCCAGTTCAGCCCAGCAACCGTCTCGCTGGCGGATCTAGCCGATTGGGTCGCGGTTGAGGGCAAGTGCTGTCAATTCTTCGATTTTCACATCGACTTGGAACGCCGTGGCGGCCTGCTGTGCTTGCGGCTGACAGGAGCAGAGGGGGTCAAACCCTTCATTCGTTCGGAGTTCCGGGTGTCTGCGAAATAACGAGACAGGGAGAGAAACAACTTCGCGCGCGCGATTCCGGCCGTGGCGATTGATCTGATGATCCGTTTCGCTGCGCGTGCAAAATGCAGTCGGCGCATGCCGGCCCTTGAATGTCCGGCCGGTCGGCGTTAGAGTGTTTGTGCTCTCGCGGTCCTCCCACCTTCTTATTCCTCACCAGTAACTTGCGCGTAATTGCTGTAGTGTATGTGCAACTAAAGGCGGTTGTCGGAACGGCACCCCTATATGTGGTGTTTTATTACTTGACCCGTCCCCGTATTCGCCGTTAGAGTTGGTCAAACGCGTGGATGACGTTCCTGGTTCGTGGGACCGCATCGAACGGAATATGACCAGCGGGAACCTGGAGAGTTAACAGAACAGCGTTACTCTGATCCCCGCGATTTGCAGCGCACTCCAGCCAGCGCCAACCGAGTCTGCCAACAAAGGAGTCACTTTGCTCAAACTTAAGAAGCTGCAAATCCTGGGATTCAAGTCGTTCTGTGATCGCACCGAACTGAAGTTCCACGGCGAAGGAATCGCGGCGATTATCGGGCCGAACGGCTGCGGCAAATCAAATATTGCCGACGCGATTTCCTGGGTGCTGGGGGAACAGTCGGCCAAGTCGCTGCGCGGCTCGCGCATGGAAGACGTGATTTTCTCGGGCACTCGCGATCGCAACCCTACGGGCATGGCGGAAGTGTCTCTGACGCTGATTGATCCCGAGATTTATGCGGGACCCGATACCAACGCGCCTACGGAGATCGAGATTCAAGACGACCTGCCCACAGAAGAAAATTGGGATGAAGCGGAACTCCGCGCGCAAGCCGCCGCGGAAACGGAACGCGCGGTGGAGGAAGCTCAACCGGGCAAAGCTGAAGAAGTGGAGGGCAAGACCGCGTCTGAGGCTCCGACTGCCGAAGCGCCGGCCCAAGAATCCTCTACTCATGACGCAGCGGTAACGGTGCTGAGTCCGCAAGTCGTTCTGAAAATCCGGCGGCGCAAATTCAATCAGCAGCAGCAGCACTCGGGAGAGATTTCCGTGACGCGCCGCTTGTTTCGCAGTGGCGACAGCGAATACCTGCTGAATGGAAAACTTTGCCGGTTGCGCGACATCCAGGAATTATTCATGGGCACGGGCCTGGGGCCGGAATCGTACGCGCTCATCGAGCAAGGACGCATCGGCCAGATTCTGAGCAGCCGTCCGACGGACCGTCGCGCCATTATTGAAGAGGCGGCGGGGATTACGAAATTCAAAACGAAGAAGCGTCTAGCAGAAGCGCGACTGGAAGACGCCAAGACGAATCTGAACCGCGTGAACGACATTTTCGAGGAAGTTACCCGGCAGATGAATTCGCTCAAGCGCCAAGCCAGTAAGGCCGAACGCTACGCCAGGCTGCGCGACGAAATGCGCGCCAAACTGCGGGTGGTGCTGGCCAGCAAATTCACGCAGATGGATGAGGAAAGTGTGACGCTCGATGGCCAACTCCAGCAACTGGGCGAGGAAATTCGCCAGCAGACCGAGAGCGTGCAGCAAGCGGAAGCGGAGCACTCCGAGCGCACGCAGCGCGGGTACGCGATTGAGACCGAGGCGCGGCAAAATCGCGAACGGCTCAATCAGATCGCGATCGAAGGCGATCGCGGGAAGGCGCGCATACGAACCAACGAAGAGCATTGCGCAGAGCTGATGGTGCGCACGGCGTCGGCAGAAATGGAACGGGCGCAGGCGCAAGCTCGCCTGACGGCGCTCGAGGAAGAACGCGACGGGCACTGGCAGACGCTCGACTCGGCGGCCGCCGAACTGTTAGCTGCGCAGCAAGAACTCGCACTCAGCCAGCAGGAAACAGCCAGTACCGCCATGAACCTAGCGACGCTCGAGCAGGAGCAGGAAGCGCACCGCGCGGCGATTCTGCAGGCCGTTGGGGGAGCATCCAACCTGCGCAACCAGCTCACGCAATCTGAGGAGCGACTGGCGGGGATCGGCCGCGAAGAACAGCGTCTGCGAGCCGAGATCGCAACGGCCTCGTCGCAATCGGAGAACTTCGGCGGACAACGCGGGCAGATTGCGTTGGAGTTCGAAAGCGTTTCGCAGCGAGCGAACGGCCTGGCAACGGAGACCGCCAGCCTGCGCCAGAATATCGACACGAAACGCTCAGCCGAAAATGACGCCAAGAAACATCTCGATTCGCTCCGTTCCGAATACGCGACAGCGCTCGGCAAGAAGGGATCACTCGAAGCGGTGATTGCCGAGCACGGTTATTCCACTGAATCAGTGCGGCGGCTTTTTCAATCTGGCGCCATGCAGGGCGGAAATACTCCGGCAGGCGTGCTGGCTGACTTTCTCGAAGTCGAGCCGCGGTACGAGCGTGTGGTGGAGGACTTTCTGCGCGACGAACTGAATTTTGTCGTGGTGAAGTCGTGGGACGCGGCCGACGAGGGGCTGCGCCTGCTGCGCTCCGATGTCGATGGGCGCGCCACGTTCCTGGTGCATCCGGAGGATTCCCAGGCGAGGTTCTCGTTTGTTGCGGATGAAAGCCATCATTACTCTCCGCTCAATGACACGGTTCTGCCCCTGAAGAATTCGATTCGCGTGTTGAACGGATTTGGCAAGTCGCTCGAAGTGATTCTGCCGAAGCTGGGGAATGGCTACATCGTGCCCGATCCCGCGGTCGCGCGCGAACTGGCGCTCTCCAGTCCTGATGCGTTCTTTCTCGCGCAAACCGGAGAATGCTTTCACAACGTGACCGTAACCGGCGGCAAGCAGCGCAGCGAAGGACCACTTTCCATGAAACGCGAGTTGCGCGATGTGCTGCGCCTGCTCGAGGAGTTGGAACGGGCTCTGCGCGAGAAGGAAATGCTTGCGCTCACTTTGGGGCGCGAGATCAAGGAGCATACTTCCCTGCTCGACCGGCTCGAAGAAGAGAAGCGCGAAGCCGAGAAGCAAGCGATGACATCCGGGCATTTGCTCAAGCAATTGGAAAGCGAAATGACGCGGGTGCGCGACCGGATTACCGTCAGCGAAAGCGAACTACAACGTCTGGCGGCGGAGCGGCAGGAACAGGAAGGACTGATCGCGTCGCGGCAAGCGGAACTCACGACAATCGAGCGGGCGCGGGCGCATTTCGAAATGCTGCTGGCAGCGGGGCAAGACCGCCTGGCCGCTCTGCGTAACCAGCGAGACGCGGCGGCGGAAACGACCTCGCAGCGGGCGGCTCGCGTGGCCACGCTCGAAGAACGGCACCGTTCGGCGACGACGCTACTTCAGCGCATCGAAGCGCTGGTCGCCGAGATGCGCGAGCGGGCTGGCGCCTTGCAAACTCAAATGGAATCGGCGAGCGCCGAAATCGTGCAACGACAAAATGAAAACTTGCAACTGGCCGCGCAACTCGTCGAGTTCGACGACGAACGTAATGCTGGAGAAGCGCGGGAAGGCCTGTTGCAACTCGAGTCGGAGCAGGTGCGGGCGCGGCTAGTCGAAATTGACGAGCTTCTGCGCGGTACGCGTCAGCAACTTGATCTGGCTCGCGACCGTCGTGGGGAATTATCTGCGGCGGCGGCAAAACTGCAATCTGACTTGCAACACCTGGCCGATACTTGCCTCAACGAACTGGGCATCGAGCGGCCAGCGCTGATGGCCGACACTGCGATCGCCATGGTGATCGGCGATGAACTCGCGGCTGAAGATCAGGCGCATCGCGAGATACGCGCCCGCCTCGATAGTATGGGCCCGGTCAACATGATGGCGCTCGAAGAGTACAAAGAAACGGCGGAACGCCACGAGTTTCTCTCCACGCAGAGAAAAGACCTGCTCGATGCGATCGCGGACACCGCCGCTACGATTCGCGAGATCGATGTAGTCTCGCGCCAGAAATTTGAGGAAGCGTTCAACCGGATTAACGAGAACTTCCAGGCCACGTTCCGCAAGCTGTTTGGCGGAGGCCACGGCTTCATGCGGCTGACCGACATCGAAAACAGCGCGGAGAGCGGCATTGATGTGGTGGCATCGCCTCCGGGAAAGAAACTGCAGAATGTACTGCTGCTCTCTGGCGGCGAAAAGGCGCTCACCGCGCTGGCGCTGCTGGTTGGCATCTTTCAGTACACGCCGAGTCCGTTCTGCATTCTTGACGAGGTCGACGCGCCGCTCGACGAGGCCAACATTGCGCGCTTCACCGATCTGGTGCGCGAAATGAGCGTGCAGACGCAGTTCATCCTGATCACGCACAGCAAGCGGACCATGAGCATCGCGCCTGTGCTCTATGGCGTGACCATGCAGGAACCGGGGGTTTCGAAGCTGGTGTCGGTGCGGTTCGGGGCGGCGTGACCTTATGCCTAAGCCGGAAAAAGAAATTAGCGAATTGAGCGACCTAGAACGGTGGCAAATTGAAGAAATCAAGAAGAGCCTAGAAGAGGCCGATCGGGGGGAGTTTGCTAGCGACGAGGAAGTCGAGGAGGTGCTGAAACGCTGGATGCCTTGGCGCACCAAGGGCGATTCCTCAAAAAAAGGGAAAGCGGGAAGGTAAATGCGTCAGTCTGATTGCGACGGGGGTTCAACAGGGCATGGAACTTCTTAGCCACGTTCTAGGCCGCTTCGAGCGCAACAAGTGAAGCTCTCCTGTTGTGCGGTCTTTCGTGAGGCCTGGGGGATTTCTTCGGATCCCACTCACTGTCTCAGCGTGTTTTGCGTCGCCTAGGTACTTCGTGGCGATTTCAGCGTCCGGCAACTGGTTAAGGAGAATTTCCCGAAGGACGTCGATTATCATCTTTTCGCTTAGTTCTTTTCGCAAGGGCATTTGTTCTCCTTCCCTATCTGGCCTGCTCTCCCATTCTTTTCAGGATAAGCCTTTTGTCAATCCGTTTTAAAAACGTTGACAGATTGGCAGCTTTTTTGCTTTCTCCAACCACAAACCGTCTGTCTTTTTTTCCAGAGGCTTCCTCAGTTTTTCCACATTGCAATGTCTTGAAAACGAGCGCTGGACAAGGCTTTTAGCTTAAACTGAAAGTGTCAACACTTTTCGATGGAACGGCGGAGAGCGCAACTTGGCGCTTGTGATTGAAATCGTTGACAAATTTCCCACGACAGCTAGAATACGCAAAGTTTCTTACCGGTGAATTGAGCGATGAGCCCCCAAATTTTAGATCCTGTTCTGCTGCGGACCGACTACCCGGAATTGAAGTTGCACGCCAGCGGCAAGGTGCGCGACGTGTACGATCTCGACGGCGATCACTTGCTGTTCGTAGCCACCGACCGCATCTCGGCGTTCGATTATGTGCTGGCGACTGGCATTCCGCATAAGGGGCGGGTGCTGACGCAGATTTCGCTATTCTGGTTCGACTTCCTCAAGGATGTGGTTCCGAATCATTTTGTCACCGCCGACGTAAGCCTCTATCCGGCAGCGATTCGCAAGTACGCGGATGAACTACGCGGCCGCTCCATGATGGTGATTCGGGCGGAGATGTTTCCCGTCGAGTGCGTGGCGCGCGGCTACCTTTCCGGCTCCGGGTGGAAGGAATACAAGGCGACGGGCTCGGTCTGCGGCGTCAAGCTTCCCGCGGGATTAAAAGAATCCGACAAGTTGCCGGAGCCGCTGTTCACGCCCGCGACCAAAGCTACGACCGGACACGACATCAATATTTCATTCGAGGAAATGTGCAAACTGGTCGATCCTGAGTTGAGCCGCCGGCTTCGCGACCTCACGCTGCAGATCTACAAGAAAGCGGCGGATTACGCGCTGCAGCGCGGCATTATCATTGCCGATACCAAGTTTGAATTTGGACAGACCGCCAAGGGCATTACGCTGGCGGACGAAGTTCTTACCCCGGATTCCTCGCGCTTCTGGCCGGCCGACAGTTACCAACCGGGCAAGGCGCAGGACTCCTACGATAAGCAGTATGTACGGGATTACCTCGACGAAATTCGCTGGAACAAACAACCACCGGCGCCAGCCCTCCCCCAAGAAGTGGCGCTACGGACGAGCGAAAAGTACCTCGGGGCATACCGTCAGTTGACGGGACGCGAGTTGGAAATTTAGGCCGCGAGCGCTGGTGTCACTGCATTCGATCACGGAATTCGGCGCAACGAAATCGGATCGCTGAACTTCGAATCGTTGAAATCCGGATCATTGAAATTCGGATCGCTGAATTTCGGATCATTGAAACCATGGGCATTGCGGACTGGATCATCCTCGGCTTTCTGGCATTTTCCGTGACTGCGGCAGCCCTTGAGGGCTTCTTCTATGAAGCCTTCAAGCTGGCTGGTCTGGTGGTGGGATACCTGCTGGCTGCCTGGCAGTATCATCGCCTGGCGGATTGGTTCGCGCCGCATTTGAAATCGCCGTGGCTGGGCGAGATCGCTGGCTTCCTGATCATTTTTTTCGCGGTCCTGATCGTTGCCGGCGTGGCCGGAGGAATCGCGCGCTGGGCCATGAAGAAAGCCGGCCTGAGCACGATCGATCGGGTTCTGGGCGCGGTGCTGGGATTGCTGCGAGGCACGCTGGTAGTGGCCATCGTGCTGACGGCCATGGCCGCTTTTGCACCGGCGGTGAAGTGGCTGGAAGGATCGGGATTGGCTCCATATTTTCTGGTAGGCGGAAGGGCAGCGATCTGGCTCGCACCGTCGGAGTTGCGCCACCGCTTCTACCAGGGCTTGGATTACATGCGGCAGCATTCGGCGACGGATAGGGGTCAGACGCAGGTTTCCGGGTCAGCGAAATAGTGGTTGGTTGTCAGTGGAGGAGTTCAGGTTATAAGCGTGCGGAAACGAGGCGGCAGGTGAAGGATCAACTGGAAGCACTCATTCTTCAAATGTACAAAAGCAATATTCTCTACTCGGAAGCGGTCCGGGAATTCAAGAAGCGCTTCATCATTACGGTGCTCGAGGAAAACCGCGGCAATCAGTGCAAGGCGGCGCGGCAACTCGGTATGCACCGGAACACGCTGAGCCGCACCATGCAGGAACTGAAGATCGATGTTCGTCCGCTGCGCGCGGGCGCGAAACGTCCACCGCGGAGCGCGCGTCCGGTTGCGCTGGAAAGAAAACAGGTGCGGTGAAAGCGCGGCTGTTGGCTTATAGCTTTTGGCTCTTCGCTAAGGGCCACATCCCAGACATTAGATAACACAGAAAAAAGAAGACGGTCCCGCTTGGGACCGTCTTGTCTTCTGCACCTAGATCTTGCTAGTGCCCCGTTTTTCGTGAGACCTGCATGAGACCTGCCTCAGTGTGCGGCGGGCTTCTTGTGCACGGGCGGCTTTGGCGCCGATTTCACCAGCAAGGCACCTTCGTTCATCGTCATCACGAACGGCTTCGCCACATAGGAGACAGGCGTTCCTTCGAACTGGAAGTCCGTACCTTCTTTGGGCATCTGCTTTGCTGGGATCACGGCGGTCATGGTCAAGTCGATGTCGAAGCGCTTGGCATCGATATCGTCGGAACTGCCGGCCAGTTTCAGTTCGGTCGGGGCATCGACACTTTTGCCTTTGACATCGATTTTGCTGGGAGGCTCGATGCTGATGACTTGGGCGGCCATCTGCAACGGCTTGCCCTTCAGCGTGCTCCACACTTTATCGGCGTCTTCAGGGGTGCCTTCGGAGAGCACGAGTTCCCATTCCGCGAAGCTCATCTCCTCAACCTTCTTGCTCTTTACCAAGGCTGCCGCCTGCTCGGCGGGAGTCGGGGGGACGTATTGTTTGATGGCGAAGTTGTCCGGCGGTTTGGTTGCGGTCGCGGCCAGCGCCAGCACATCGGTCCAGCCTTCATCGCTGCCGTGGAACTTCGCGTATTTGCTCTTGCCGAACTGGGCGATTTTGGCCTTGCCGGCCGCTTCGGTCTGCAAATTCGAAGCGCGCGCGACATAGAAAAGACCTTCCACATCTTTCTCAGACGGTCCCGGCGCGAGGTCAGCGAGTGCCAGATAATAGACTTCGGTCAGGTTGGTCGGATCCGCTTCTACCGCGGACTTCAGAAATTGTTCGGCCTTGCCGTAGTCCTTGGCCGCATACGCGGCCATGCCGGCGGCGTTGTTGAAGATTGCGGTCGTCTGCGTTTTCAGCTTGTCCCAATCGGCGGTCGGAGTGTCAGCGGGCTTGACCGCGGTCGTCCAGCACTGCAAGCCTTTTTCCGCCGACTGGCCGGCTTCGGCTAAGGTCTGTTGCGCGTTGGGGCCGGTCGCCGAGGCTTGCTTGGAATACGTGACCAAGGCGAGCGCCCGGATGTTGCAGGGATTCACTTGCAAAAGTTTCTGCGCCGTTTCGAGCATCTTGGGCTGGTTGCCAGCTTTCTGGTAGGCGACCATCAAAAGCTCCAGCGCTTCTTCTTTAAATAGGCTGTTGGGATATTGGGCAAGAAAGGCTTCAAACCCGCTGATCTGGGCTGCCGGGTCGGACTGGCCCGCAGCGCCCACATAGGCATTGTATTCGGCTGGGTCTTTGATCTCTTTTTTCGGGGCAGGAGCCGCGGCGGGCGCGGCGTTCTGCTGCGGCGCAGCCGCCGGGGCGGGCGCAGCAGCGGTTTGAGCGACGGCGGTAACGGCGGCTACCAGCATCATCGCGAGAACAATCTTCTTCATTTCCTGTGGCTCCTTAACTCTTCGGGGAAGCTGGAGTATACATCTTGCCCGATGCAATGTCGTACTGGTGTCGGGCGGGCACGGGTCCGGCTTGCAACCATGAAGCGATTCCTTGCTGCATGGTCCCGAAACTCATGGGCCGTCGAACGATAAGACACGGCTTAACATAATTCCGGTGAGCGGATTATAAGGATGTAATTCCGCTATGGCAAGCATGTTGCACTGGCCGCGCCCCTTTCGAGGTTGGATGCGGAAGAACACAGCTAAGTATAGTTCCCTAAGCGAATGCACAACTCCGCCCCTGCAAAATACAATAAGGCAATCGGAGGAGCCTGGCATTGACGAAGACCGAATCATCGCGGGAACGTCCCCTGACCGGCCAAGTCGCCGTCATCACGGGCGCCGGACGCGGCATTGGCGAAGCCGTGGCGCTCACCCTGGCCGCACTGGGCGCACACACCGTTTTGTGTGGGCGCTCGCGCGACGCGCTCGAACAGACTTCTGCCGCCATCCACTCGGCCATTCCGGCGGCACCAGCCCTGCGGAAGAATAGGGCTGAGTGTACGTTGGTTGAATGTGACATTACCGATTTGCGTTCTGTGGAAGCGCTGGCGGGGCAGGTCGAGCGCAGCTTTCAACGCGTCGACATCCTGGTGAACAATGCCGGTATCAGCGGCGTGGGAGGGCCACTTCATCGGCTGGCGCCCGGGGATTGGGACAACATTCTGAACACCAACCTGCGCGGCGCGTACTACTGCATTCGCAGCTTTGCACCGCTGATGATCGAGGCGGGTAGCGGACACATCATCAACATTTCGTCGTTGGCGGGCAAAAACGCACTGCCCAACGGGGCCGCGTACGCCGCCTCGAAGTGGGGACTGAATGGATTGAGCTATTCGGTGGCCGAAGAGTTGCGCGCGCATAACATTCGCGTGTCGGTGATCTGCCCGGGATCGGTGGATACGGACTTCAGCCCGCACCCGGGGAAAAATGCCAAGAAGATGCTGCAGGCTTCGGACGTGGCGCACGTTGTTGCCATGCTGGTTACGCAGACGCCGCAATCGTTTGCCAGCGAAGTTCTGCTGCGGCCGACGCAGAAACCGTGACAGCAGATCCCGGCTCTCAGATCCCGGCTCTCAGCTCGCAGTTGACCCTCTTGGGGGCGCTCTACGGAAGTTGAAAAACTCTCGCGATTTGGCGCAGGCACGTTGGGTGAGCAGACATCGCCTTGGCTGAGAACTGAAGGCTGACGGCTGAGAGCTTGACTTCAGTCTTTGAAAAGATTGTCGAAGGCGGCGCGCGCATCATTGGGACGCTGCGCGGCTTTGCTGGAGGTTTCCTTCTCGACCATTACGCGGATGGAATAGAAGGCGCAGTCGTTGCGCTTGTCTTTGGGGGAGATGCGGGCGGGGATGGGCTGATTGCATTCGAAGCGGCTGGAGGGATCAAAGTGCTCGCACTGTTTGCAGGCGTGCAGATCGAAGCCGCACTTGGGGCATTGGCCGAGGGGAGTGGTGAGGTTCTGGAGCAACGCACCGCATTCCGCACAGCGCGAGACAGTGCGCGTTCCCGGCATGTTGATGGGACGCGGGCCGAAAGTATTTTCTCGCTTTGGACCTGGGGCCGACGGTTTCTCGAATTCTTTTTTCGCGCCCGCACCGGAATCCTGGTATCCGCGCTGGCGATACTTGCGGTCGGACAAAAGCACCTCCTGGAGAAGTTTAGGGAGTTCGCTCATTGTCCGCTTTTGGGGCTCAGGGCACAAGGGCTTCTTTGGAGCGGATTCGGTTGCGGCCACTGCTCTGGGGATGCGCGGGCCGGACGCCGGCACGACAGCCGCCGAGGACCGCGGCGCTATAGGATCACATCGGAGCAACCTTCTGACGGAATACTTCGTCGAAGAGATGGCTTGTGAACGCGGTGCAGTGAATTGTGTTTCATATATCCGGGTGCTAACATCCGAGAGAGAAACAGATTGAGTTGAGGAGGCAGTTATGGCAGAAGGTGAAGGCAACGGCTTCTTGTGGTTCCTGGCAGGGCTTGGAGTGGGAGCGGTGGTGGGGGTACTGTATGCGCCGCGCTCTGGCGACGAAATGCGGGATGTGATTCGCTCCAAGGCGCAGGAAGGCAGCGAGCGGGCGCGGCAACAGGCTCGCCGGGCGCGTGAACAGGCTAGCGACTGGGTCGATCGCGGCGCAGATGTGATCAACCAGCAGAAGGAGCGGTTCCGCTCTGCTTACGAAGCTGGGCGACAGGCGTATAGCGAGACGACCGCTACCGGGAGCGAGACGCCTAAGAATATCTAGCGAAGATTTGTGAAGATCCCACTCATTCGCAAAAACCCGCGAATGAGTGGGGCACCCGCAGGAGCAGCTATGGATGATAACCTCCTAAGAATTTTTATTGCGGTAACTACGTTCGCGGTGGTGGTGCAGGCGGGAATTCTTGTGGGCCTTTACCTTGCCGTACGCAAGAGCACGGCGAGGATGGAGGCTCTGGCCACCGAAGTTAGCGCCAAAGCACTGCCCACAATGGATACCGTTCAGAACATGCTGGTGGAACTGCGCCCGAAGATCGATGTGCTCACGACTAACGTTTCGGAGTCGAGCACCCTGGTGCGGAATCAACTGGAGCGCATCGATGCCACGCTTACCGACGCGCTCGACCGGACGCGACTGCAGGTGATCCGCGCCGATGAATTGCTGAACCGCACCATGGATAAAGTTGAAGAGACCAGCGAGATTGTGCACAAAACCGTGGTCTCTCCGTTGCGACAGGTGAACGGGTTGATGGCCGCGATCAGCACCGGCGTCGAAGTGTTTCTTGGCCAGAAGAAGCGGCATCCGAAGAACGGCGCGGGCGTGCCGCAGGACGAGATGTTTATCTAGAATTGCTGTGTGAGGACGGGGCTTTGCCCCGTCCTAGCGGGGCAGAGCCCCGCTACCACACGATTTCTTATTCGTCGTTTTTCATTCTTCCCCGCCTCCTTGCACCCTTTCACTTCTTGCGTCGGGCACGAAGATCGAGTGGATGTTTTGTTCCGCGGCTAGCTTTTGGAAGGTGGGGATATCCGCGTTTTTTACTTGATCCCAGTTGGCTAGTAATTCTTCGGTCTGCTTTTTCAGCTTGTCGAATTCCTGGTACTCGGATGCGGTGGGAGCCGCGTCGGCGAAACCCGCGACTGCCATGGAAAGAAATGCCAGCTTGGCATCGATTCCGGGGGCGTAGGCGAGAGAATCTTCGCTGGCGTTGATTTTGAAATTGATCAGCGGATCGCGAACTGCGATCAGCTTGGCGTCTAGCTTCGCGGCGCCATCGAACAGGGCTTTCGTGGAATCGCCTGCGACGAGGCGCTTCTTCAGTCCGGTTATTTGCTCGCGCACGTCCTGGATCTGATTTACGGCTTCGTGGACGCGATTCAACTGCTCGCGCACTTCCATCTCCAGTTTGAACTGCTTTTCGAGATCGCTTTGCGAGGTAGTGACCCGGGGATCAATTTTCAGTTCGAAGGGCGCGGTTACACTTTTGCTATTGGCGGTTAGACGCACCTGGTAGTTGCCGGGCAGGGCCAGTGGGCCTTTGGCGCCTTCGTTGTATTCCCAGAGAAAATAGCCGGGAACGCGGTTGGCCTCTTCGTAATGCAGATCCCACACGAAACGATTCAGGCCTTCTTCCGGCTTGATTTGCTTCTCTGGTTTTTTGTCGTCGGGATCCAGCGGCTCATCCAGCGGCTCGTTTTTTGTGCTGGAGAATTTGCGGATTACGCTGCCCGACGAGTCGAGGATTTCTATCTTCACTTCCTGCTCTGGCTTGGGCGCTTGCTTCAGGTAGTAATAAATCACGGCTCCGTTGGGCGGATTCTTTCCTACGAACAAGAAGTGGGATGGACCCTCGCCGCTATGCACGCGATAGGCGGTGGCGGGGCGGTAGAGATGCATGTCTTCCTTCGCAATGGAATCGGCGAACTCGCGTAGCGGGGATAGGTCGTCGAGAATCCAAAAGGATCTTCCGTGCGTCGCCAGGACGAGATCGTCGTTCTTGACTGCCAGATCGTGGATGGGCGTGATTGGGAGGTTGATTTGCAGCGAGCGCCAGTGGGCTCCGTCGTCGAAGGAAACGAAGACGCCGCGCTCGGTGCCAGCGTAGAGCA
>Ga0074044_10002535_pt1 | contig 15936 bp, 15 predicted proteins | sample BogForMeECP23OM1_FD_94443 | JGI IMG/M metagenome (GOLD analysis project Ga0074044, IMG submission 94443) | Bog forest soil microbial communities from Calvert Island, British Columbia, Canada - Bog Forest MetaG ECP23OM1 | ecosystem: Environmental > Terrestrial > Soil > Wetlands ...
GTCCAGGTCGGCGGCTTGCGCGACGACTCCGACGGCGCGCCCCACCGCGGCGGCGACGAGGTCGAGATTCGCAAACGGCTTGGTCAGGTAGTCGTGCGCGCCGCGCTTCATCGCCTCGACGGCGTTGTTCATCGTGCTGGCGGCGGTTATGACAAAGATGAGCGTGCGGATATTTTCGGTGCGCGCGGCGGAGAGCACGTCGAGCCCGCCCACGCCGGGCATGATGATGTCGACCAGGGCGACATCGAATTGGTTCGAGCGCAATGCTGCCAGCGCCGCGGTGCTGTCCCCGGCTTCCTGCACGGCGTAGCCGTCGGCTTCGAGGCGATGGCGCAGGACGAGGCGGATCGCGGGATCGTCGTCCGCGATCAGAATGTGAGCGCGCGCCTGCGGCTCAATTCCGGAGTTATCGGGCATGCTCGGCTCTACGGATGACATCTATAAAAGGCCTACGTCGAATCCATCGTTACAGTAACCGCGATACGCCAGCGAGTCATCGCGGGGTTTCATCCATTGCCCACCGGAAGCGTCACTTTGAACGTCATTCCGTGGGTCGTTTCGTGCCGCGATTCCGACTTGTCTGCTCCGCCCACCGATGCCCACAGGCGCCCTCCGTGCAAGGCCACAATTCGCTGGCTCAGCACGACTCCGAGGCCGGTACCAGCGGGTTTGGTGGTAAAGAACGGTGTGAAGAGCTGGTTCATCTCTTCTTCGGTCATGCCGGGACCGCTGTCGCTTATTTCCACGCGCAGAAACTGCCGGCGCCGCCCCTCAGCGGTCATCCTGAACTCGGCTTCCATTCGAGTGTGAAGCAGTATCGTGCCTTTGCCGTCGATCGCCTCCGAGGCGTTCTTCAACAGGTTCAGGAAAGCGCGCTCCAAGGCTGGAGCATCGCCAAGAACTTCAGGCAGGCTTGGGTCGAAATCCTGCACGATTCTGACTGTGTCGGGTGGGTCAGGGTACAATCCCGCCATCCGGAGCGCCTGATGCAGCACCTGATGGATGTTCACGGGTTCGCGGGACAGCCGCTGCGGCGAGCTAACCGCCAATACCTGCTCGACTAGTGCGGCTATTCGATTGACTCCATCGAGAATGACCTCGCAATATTGCTGCGCTCTGCTTTCGGTCCGATACATCGAAGCGAGAAGTTCGGCTGCGCCCTTGATGCCCGTAAGAGGATTTTTTACCTCATGAGCTAAACCTGCGGGAGACAGTCTCAGGCTGGATTCGGCAGATTCTGCGGCCTGAGCTGCGGTCTTTTCGTGCGAGAGATCGTGCAAAAGAATGATCACTCCGTTCAGCTGTGCATCCGCGGCAAGCAGTGGCGAAACTTCCGCTCGCACGGTGAGCGATCTTGGGCCAACCCCAAGTACCGCATCGGGGTCGCCGAGAGTCTGCCCAGTTTGTAGGCATGAGTCGACCATTCTGCTTAGCCAAAGGTTATGGGCCAGCAAATCAGCGACTTGCTGTTCACCGACGGTCGAGACACCAAATATCGTCTCGGCGGCGGGATTAACCATCAGCGGCTCGCCCGCAGCGGAAGTGACGACAATTGCGTCAGGAAGACTGTCGATAATGTCGCGCCAGAGGTTCAAGCGAGATTTTGGTACGATTCCACCCGCCAAATCTGTGAGCCACTCAATCGAAACGTACCACAAAGCGCGGCTCCGTCTAAGTGACGGAGCGCCCAAAAGGTCCCTGAAATGTTGTTTTTTTAGTTATTTCATCTCAAAGTTATGAACAATTGACGTTCCACGCATTAGTTTTTTTAAAAAGCTATCCACCGCAGATGGGGTTGACCGATAGTACCCGAGCGGTTAGGGTTTGACCGTTCTCGGGGGAGAATGCGTAGAACTAAAGTCATACCTGCAGCCCTTCTGGGGCTCATCGCGATTCCGCTCTCTGCGGCAATCCTTCATTTATCGGCTGCTGCGGACGAAACCCTGCCCGAGACCTCGCTGCGTGCACCTGAGGCGGGAGCAGCATCTCCGGACCTGGTTACGAGCGGTGCCACTGCTCCGGATTTAAACCAACAGCCACGCTCCCCATTCGTCCTAGCTCAGCCAAAGCCGGTTGCACCCTTTCCTATCGTGCTCAACCATCTCGTACAGGGGTACGTCCACGATTTCCTGGACCGCCCCGAGACCCTGGAAGCGACCTTCGACCGGAGCCGGCCGTTCTTTCTTGACATGACCAAGGCGCTTCGCGCGGAGGGCGTACCGGACGATCTGGTGTTTCTTTCGTTTGCAGAAAGCGACTTCAGCAAACGGGGCAAGGGACCTTGGCAGTTCAACAAGGGTACGGCTCAGAAGTACGGACTGCGTATCAATCATTGGGTGGATGAACGCCGCGATCCCATTCTTTCGACCCGGGCGGCCGCTGAGTATCTTGCGGATCTTCACGACACCGCAGGGTATGACTGGCGCGTCGCGGTGGTGGGCTGGAACGTGGGCGACCTGGGTATCGACCGCTATTGGAAGCTACGGGGCGAGAACTTCAATCGCTTCATGAATCTGCTGCCCGGCCATACGCGGGCGCTGATGGGCCGCTTCATGGCGGTCGCCTTCATTGCACACAATTCGGCTACGTATGGAGTCGGACACGTCAACTACGATGAGCCGCCGTCGTATCACGAAGTTCCGGTGCGGGGCGGTACCACGCTGGCGCAGGTGGCCGGCTCTTTCCACACCACGATCGCAAGGCTGCACGATCTCAATCCGGCGATTCTTCATGATCGCGTTCCGCCCTATGCTCGCAGCTATCAGGTCCGCGTTCCCCTGGTCCGCACGGCCTTCGCAGACTGAAGCGAAGCGACCGATCTTCCCGAACTAATCGTAAATTGTCCGGCGCGGTTCTCAACCGGGCTGAAGGCGCGTATTCTTTCGTCTTGCGATGATCAGTGTCGACGAAGCGCTTGTGATCGTGCTCGACACCGCTCGCCCGCTGGGCGTTGAGCGGGTGGCGTTGCTCGACTCGCTGAGCCGCGTACTGGCCCAGGAAATTCGATCGCCGCGCGATGTTCCCGGCTTCGATAACTCGGCGATGGACGGCTACGCGGTGCGCGCCGCCGACATCTCAAACGCCAGCGAGTCGCATCCCGTGAGACTGGCCATCACTGAGACGGTCGCCGCCGGCAAAATGCCCGAGCGCGAGGTAAAGCCGGGGCAGGCCGCGCGCACGATGACCGGCGCTCCGATTGCACCGGGCGCCGATGCGATCGTGCCGGTCGAACGGACTCGCGAGAGCGGCGACAGCGTCGAGATACTCGCATCTGCCGAAGGCAATGCGTTCGTGAGGCCGCGCGGCGAGGACTTGAAGCTCGGCGAGGTCGCGATGACGCCGGGTAAGCTGCTCGGTCCCGCCGACCTGGGGATGCTTGCCTCGCTGAATCGCGCGATGGTCGGGGTTTATCGGCGGCCGCGCGTCGCAGTGGTCGCGACCGGCGATGAGCTGGTCGATATCGATGAGGTGCCATCGGGCGCGCAGGTCGTGAATTCCAGCGCCTATGCGCTGGCCGCGGCCGTTCGCGAAGCGGGCGGCGAGGCCGCGATTCTCCGAGTGGCGCGCGATACCCCGGCTGAAGTTCGCGAGCGGCTTGCCGAAGCCAGCGCGTTTGACGTGGTGCTTACGACCGGCGGCGTCTCAGTCGGGCAGTTCGATCATGTCAAGACCGTTCTCGATGAACTCGGGATGAAGACGCTCTTCCACGGCGTCGCGCAGAAGCCGGGGCGTCCGCTCAAATTTGGAACGCTGCGCGAACGGCCGGTATTCGGATTGCCGGGAAATCCCGTCTCGACGCTGGTGTGCTTTTATCTCTACGCGCGCCCGGCGCTGCTCAAGATGACCGGGCGCCAGGAAGTCGGTCTGCCGCGCTTAAACGTCAGATGCGCCAGCGACATCAAGCTCGCCAAGGGACTGACGGAATTTGTGCGGGTAAGACTGGAGCGGCGCGATGGCCAATATTTTGCCGCGCCGACCGGCAACCAGGGATCTGGAATTTTCAGTTCGATAGCGCGCGCGGGCGGGCTGTTGATCGGGCCGGCCGAGCTGAATCTGCTGCGTGCCGGCGATCAGGCGACCGTGCTGCTGCTCGCGGGCCTGGCGGACGAGCCGTTCCTCGAGCGGCGTCTCCAGAGGAACTGAATGACCAGTGTTGCCACGACGCCGAATAGCGCGGCGCCGATTATGACCGCGGAGACCCGGAGCTGGAGCGCGGCGGCGAACGGGAGCAGCCGAATCATAATCGGATCGAGTCGGAAATTTTCCTCTACGACGTAGGCGACCCAAAGAACGACGATGGTGCCGATGATGAACTTGGGATTCTTCAGAAATGACGGCATCGTCGCGGCTCCTTGGTGTGTGATCTCGAAAACAGCTTGCTAAGCCGATTGTACCTTGTCAACGCATGTAGCGACATGCAGTCGTGCCTGAGGATCATCCGGAGCTGGATGGTATGCGATACCGCGTAGGACAGGGATTTGATTTCCATCCTCTCGTCGAGGGCCGCAAGCTCGTCCTCGGCGGCGTCGAGATTCCGCACGGCAAGGGTCTGCATGGACATTCCGATGCGGACGTGGCGGCCCACGCGCTGTCTACCGCGATTCTGGGCGCGATAGGAGAGGGCGACCTGGGCCGGCATTTCTCCGACAACGACCCGCGCTACGCGGGCGCAGACAGCCTCCGCCTACTCGCAGAGGTATGGAATACGGCGGCGGCGCGCGGATGGCGGCTCGGCAATGCCGACGTGACTATTTTCGCGCAGGCGCCCAAGCTGGCCCCGTATCTCGACACGATGCGCACGCGATTGGCCGAGGCGCTGCAGGCAAACCCCGCCATCCTGAACATCAAAGCTTCGAATCCGGAAGGGATTGGCGCATTGGGACGAGGCGAAGGGATGGCAGCGGCGGCGATCGTGATGCTCGAAGCGGATTAAGCTTAGTGGCGTAGCTTAACCGCGAAATCCTTTTTCATCCGCCTGTTAGTGTCCTGAGTTCGAAATTCGCTTACAAAATCTGGCGACCGATTCGAGGGTTTGGTCAGCGGTTTTGGTCCGGACACTAGAGGCCTGAGTCCGAGAGTTCCTTTACAGACATCTGCCTCTCGCCCGCTTAGTTGCGGGAGAGGGCGAGGGTTCTGCTTCCGGCTGCCCCAATCGCCCGGAACGCGCTAAACTTTATTAGACTTTGATGCGATGCGCGGGAGCGCGTACACTCTGATGCATGGTCGCCCCGGCATATTCGCCCGCTTTTATTGCCGCCGTCGCGCCGCTCCTCGGAGCTGAGGGCGGCTGCTTCTACCGTGCGACCAAGAGGACCATCGGAGCTGACCACATCGGCGAAGCTATTCATTTTTTTACAAAACGAACCCAATTTAGGCCCGTAAACACTCGACTGTTTGGGTTCGACGTCTATTGAGCGGGGTACGCAACCCGGGTCCCGGCGCAAAAAAATGGAAACATGCGAAGCGTAACGAATCGGCATTCTCCGATAAACCGAGACAAGAGCCGGTCCTGAGCGAAGCCGAAAGAAGGAATCCCGGTCTTTTGTCCGGCGACACGCATGCGCGGCGACACACACGGCGCTTGCGATACGCCTACATATCTGTATATTGTTGCTAGACAGTATACACTCCGCCGGACTCACGCCACCAAGGGGAAGAACCGTGAGATAGCTAGCCGGATTAGTCCTCGTCGCTTCGCTTTCAACGCTCATCCCGGCCGTGCAGGCCGCGCCCGTCAAACCGGGCGACGTCATCACCCCCGACAACGCGGCGCAGGTGGCCGATCTCGTGAGCCCCGGCAACCTGATGCTGGTCTGGCAGGGGATGCGGATGCAGATTGTGCCGGCTGGACGCCTCGAATGGCCACCGCCGTACAAATCTGCAACCGAGAAATACGCACCGCAGGTGCGCCTAGATGTGTGCACGTGATAAGCCGATCGCGTCCCGACAACGGAGGAATATCCCATGTCCGTGAAATATCCGATTCGCTTTGGAGTGCAGACCGGCCAGCAGAACGTTGGCTGGGATCAGCTCGTCGAGCTGTGGAGCAAGGCCGACAAATGGGGCTACGACTCGCTCTGGGTCTTCGACCATTTCTATCCGATCTTTGTTCCGGACCCGACCGGCCCCTGCATGGAAGGGTGGACGTTGCTTTCCGCCCTCAGCCAGCACACCAAGCGAGCGCGCTTGGGAGCGCTCGTCAATGGCAACACCTATCGCAACCCGTGTGTCACCGCGAAGATGGCGGCGACGCTCGACAACATCTCGGGCGGGCGGCTCAATCTCGGAATCGGCGCGGGATGGTTTGAGTTGGAGCATCGGAGCTTCGGGGTCGATTTCAAAACGATTCCGGGCCGCCTGCAGGCGCTGAATGAATCGCTCAAGATCATCAAGGGCATGTTCACGCAGGAGAAGACCAGTCTCGACGGCCGCCATTACAAAGTCGTCGACGCGGTCTGCAATCCGAAGCCGCTGTCGAAGCCTCATCCACCAATCATGGTCGGCGGCCAGGGCGAGAAGACGCTGCTCAAGCTGGTGGCGCGCCACGCCGATATGTGGAATTCGACCGGAGACGCCGAGCGCATGCGGCATCTGATCGGCGTCATCAATCGCCATTGCGATATAGAAGGCCGCAATCCCGACGATATCGAGAAGACGGTGATGATGGGTTTCGGCTACGAAGCGCCGAAGGAACGCCAGCAGGCGATGATGGCGATCATCGGTGCGATGAGCGGTAAGTCGCCGGAAGACGCGCGCAAGCAAATTATGATCGGCAGCAAAGTCGAGTGCATGGACACCATCGAGCGCTATACCAAAGCGGGCGTCACGCATTTTATCTTCATGTCGCTGGCGCCGTATTTTCTGGAAGACTTCCAGCGCTTCGCCGAGGACGTAATGCCAGCGTTCCGCTCCTAGCGTGACTGCGCGGGGTCCTTCTCCCTCCGGGAGAAGGTGGCGCGCTGCGCGCCGGATGAGGGTCGATGGATTCATGACGAATGGAGTCTGCCACGGCTGCGAGCGAACCTCGCCGACCTCACCTCTCTTTCCCGCTGCCGAAGGAAGAGGCAGAAGGACCGTCTAGTAGCGAAAAGCAACTAGGTTGCCTGCCTGTGGGTGATGGCTTATAAGTCCGAGGAATGGCTTCCGCAGAGTTTGCCGCCGAAGCATATCCACGCGCGGAGGCGCGCGTTCGAGATATTCTCGATCGCGCGCTTGCGGGCGAGCGACTCTCGGAAGCCGATGCGATCACGCTGATCGAATGCCCCAATCACGACCTCGATGACCTGATGGCCGCGGCTGCGGAACTGCGCGATCTCGGCAAGGGCCATCACGTCACCTATTCGCGCAAGGTCTTCCTTCCCATCACCAATCTCTGCCGCGACCGATGCACCTACTGCACGTTCCGCAAGGACCCCGGCGATCCGGGCGCGTGGACGATGCGTCCCGATGAAATCGCGGCGTGGTCGCGCCGCGGACATGAACTCGGATGCAAGGAAGCGCTGATGTGCCTGGGCGACAAGCCCGAGGTCGCATTCAAGGAATATCGGGCCACGCTTGAGGAACTCGGCGTGCGCTCGACGATCGAATACGTGGGCCGCGCATGCGAGATCGCGCTGCAGGAAGGCCTGCTCCCGCACACCAACGCCGGACTGATGACGCGCGAGGAAATGGCGATGCTCCGGCCGCTTAACGCGAGCATGGGCCTGATGCTGGAAAACATCTCGCCGCGCTTGCGCGCCCGCGGCGGAGTGCATCAGGCGGCGCCCGACAAGGACCCGGCGCTGCGGATGAAAATGATCGATGAGGCGGGTGAACTGCGCATTCCGTTCACCAGCGGAATTCTGCTCGGAATCGGCGAGACCGCCGCCGAGCGCGCGCAGAGCCTGGTTGCGATTCGCGAATCGCATGAGCGCCACGGCCATATTCAGGAAGTGATAATTCAGAACTTCCGCGCCAAGCCGGAAATCGCGATGGCCGATGCGCCTGAGCCGGACGCGTTCGACATGATACGCGCGATCGCGACGGCGCGGCTCGTGCTCGGGCCGCAGATGAATGTGCAGGCGCCGCCGAACCTCTCGCCGAATCAGATCGAGATGTTCCTGCGCGCCGGAATCAACGATTGGGGCGGAATCTCGCCGCTCTCCAAAGACTATGTAAACCCCGAGGCGCCGTGGCCGCATACCGAGCGCCTGGGTGAAAGGTGCGCCCGCGCGGGCTTCTCGCTCGGCGAGCGTTTGGCAATTTACCAAGAATACATAAATGATGAGTGGCTCGACCCGGCGGTCGCGACCAATGTGCGCGCGATGTGGGCTCGGACCGTCGGAGGCCAATCATGAATCTCGAATACTTGCGAAGCTGGGTCGATGAAATCGAAGCGACCCCGGTCGACGTCCTCCTGAACCGGGCATCGCCGGGCATCCGGGCGACCCTGGAGCGCAGCCTGCAGCGGCGTGAGATCACGCCGGAGGAGGGGCTCGCGCTTTACACCTCGCAGGGCCACGACCTGCGCGCCACGGTCAAGTGCGCGGATATTGCCCGCGCGGAGGACGTGGGCAACGAAGTTACCTACGTCGTCAACCGCAACATCAACTTCACCAATATCTGTTTCGTCGGATGCCAATTCTGCGGCTTCAAGCGCCAGCGCTGGGAGTCGGACGCATACGATCATTCCGACGAAAAGATTCTCGGCAAGGTCGCCGATGCGGTCGCACGCGGTGCCACCGAAGTTTGCATGCAGGGTGGAATCAATCCTGACATGCCGGCCTTCAAGTACCGTGACCTGCTCGACGTCATCAAGTCAGGCTTCCCCCAGATACACGTCCATGCGTTTTCGCCGATGGAGATAATGTACGGCGCGAAGCGGGTGCGGATGGACTATCCGGAATATATCTCCATGCTGCGCGAGCACGGGCTTGGCTCGATTCCCGGCACGGCGGCGGAGGTCCTGGATGACGGCGTGCGCGAGATCCTGAGCCACAAAAAGGTCGATGTCGCCGCGTGGGTCGAGATCATCACCAGCGCGCACGCGCTCGGCGTGCCGACCACTTCCACCGTGATGTACGGGCATATCGAGACGCCGCGCCACATCGTGAACCATCTCAACCTTCTGCGCGACATCCAGAAGGAGACGCACGGGTTCACCGAGTTCGTGCCGCTGCGCTTCATTCACGAGAACACCGTGATGTTCCGCAAAGGACTGGTGAAGCCGGTCGGGCGCGGTGAACTGGATTTTCAGATGTATGCGTTTTCGCGGCTCTTCCTGCGTGGGCAGATTGACAATATCCAGACCTCGTGGGTCAAATGCGGCGTCGACCTCGCTGCGCTTACGCTGAAGGCTGGATGCAACGACTTCTCGGGCACCTTGATGGAAGAGAGCATCACGGCCCAGGCCGGTGGCGATTCGGGCGAATTCGTGCCCGTCGATCTGATCGAGGAGAAAGCGCGCGAGATGGGACGCGTCGCCGTGGAACGCACCACCCTCTACAAGAAGCTCTACGGAAGAAAGGCGCCGAATGGAGCGCGTCCGATTCCCGCTTCACCCGTCCAGGCAGATAGTCACGCTTGCGGGGGGAGTGGGTGCAGCTAAGTTCATCCGCGGACTCGTTCGCAGGATCGCTCCCGAGCGACTGACTGCCGTCGTCAACACCGGAGACGATGAAACCTTTTATGGGTTCCACGTCTCGCCGGACCTCGACACGGTGACCTACACGCTCGCGAATGCGGTCGATCGCAGGCAGGGATGGGGCCGCGCGGACGAATCGTTCACCGTTCTCGGCGAGTTGGCGCGCTTCTATGGCCAGCCGTGGTTCGGGCTTGGCGATCGCGACTTCGCGACCCACATCTATCGCACCGCGCGATTGCGCGCCGGGGCGCCGCTCTCCAAGGTGACCGGCGAAATAGCGCGGGCATTCGGCGTGAAGTCACGAGTGCTGCCGATGAGCGACGATCCGGTGCGAACCTTCGTCAAGCTCCGTGGACGCGCTGCAATTCCGTTTCAACAATATTTCGTGCGCGGGCGGGCGCGCGGCGCGGTCGAGAACATTGAGCTGCGTGGCGCCACGCAGGCGCGCGCGCTTCCTGTTGTGCTGCGGGAGATTCGCACGGCAGCGGCGACCATTCTTGCTCCTTCAAATCCGTTCGTTTCGCTCGGTCCGATTCTGGCGCTGCGCGGCGTGCGCGCGGCGCTCGGGAAATCGCGGGCGCGCGTGGCAGCAATCAGCCCGATCGTGGGCGGCCGAACCATCAAGGGTCCGGCAGACAAGATGCTGCGGGGCCTGGGTATGGAGGTCTCGCCGGTAGGCGTCGCGCGGCTCTATCGGGACATCGTGGGCGTCTTTGTGCTCGACAATCTCGATCGCAAACGCGCCGCGTCAATCGAGAAACTCGGGATGCGCCCGATTGTGACCGATACCGTCATGACCACTCCTGCAAAGGCCGCGCGCCTGGCGGAAGTAGTCCTGCGTGCGCTTGAGGTGTAGGCTTAGCCGGCTTATGCGCTCGATTACGCTCACCGCTATCGAGGGAATTCCGATGGTCAACGCCGGCGACGACCTCGCCGCGCTGATCGCCGCCGGCCTCGACCATACCGGTCTCAAACCTCAGGCCGGGGACATCCTGGTCGTCTGTCAGAAGGTCATTTCCAAAGCCGAGGGGCGCGTCGTCGATCTCAACGATATCGAGCCGTCGGAGTTTGCGAACAATCTTGCCAAGCGATGGGAGAAAGACCCGCGCGCGGTCGAAATCGTCCTCCGGCAGACCAATCGAATCGTCCGCAACGATCGCGGCGTGATTATCGTCGAGACCGGACCCGGATGGATTTGCGCCAACGCTGGCGTCGATGAATCCAACAGCCTCAGCGACGATCGCGCGATTCTGCTGCCCGTCGACCCCGACGCTTCGGCGGCAAAAGTTCGCGTGGGAATGCGCAACCGCTACGGCGTCGATATCGCTGTGCTGGTGACCGATACGTTCGGCCGCCCGTGGCGCGACGGCCTCACCGAGATCTGCCTCGGCATCGCGGGAATGAATCCAATCCAGGATCTGCGCGGCACGACTGACCTGGGTGGCCGCGAGCTTCAGCACACCGTGGTCGCTATCGCCGACGAACTGGCCGCCGCTGCCGGCCTGCTGATGGAAAAAGCTGCCGGGGTGCCTGCTATTTTGGTGCGCGGTTATGCCTATCAGCCGTTCGAAGGAAGTGCCAAAGTATTGATTAGACCGGCCGAGGCCGATTTATTCCGCTAACCCTGTGAAAAAAGCCAAGGCAATCGAGCTGGTTCGCACGAACGAGGCTCCGCCGCCGAATCCGGCGCGGATCGTTGAACGCGATCTCGCGGCGGCCGAGATCAAGCTGAAACGGCTGCTGGACTCGAACGAATCGCTGATTTCCGAGATTTGCCACTATCTGATCGATGGGGGGGGCAAACGGCTGCGCCCGACCTTTGTGCTGCTGGTCTACCGGGCCTGCGGCGGAACCGACGAGAAGGTCGAAGATGCAATCGACGCGGGAATCGCCCTCGAGCTGATTCATTCCGCCACTCTCCTCCACGATGACATTATCGATGGCGGCAAGCTCCGCCGCGGCAAGCCGAGCGCGTTCGCGCGCTATGGCTTCGCACCCACCCTCATCGCCGGCGACTATCTGTTCTGCCGCGCGTTCGAGTTGTGCGGCCGCTTCGAAGAGCATCTGGTGCGAACCGCGGCGCAGGCCTGTATCGAGCTGACGGAAGGCGAAGTGATGGAGGGACGGCTGCGGCACAGTGCCGCAGCCAGCATCCGCGATTACCGCGCCGTCATCACTCGCAAGACCGCGTCGCTGTTCCATGCGGGCGGCAAGGTCGCCGCCGATCTGGCGGGCGCGTCGCGCTACACGATTGACGCGATGGCGAAGCTCGGGCTCGCTATCGGTCTCGCTTTCCAGATGGTCGATGATCTCCTCGACATCCTCGGACCCGAGGAGAAAATCGGCAAGCCGGTCGGCTCCGATCTACGCGAGGGAATTCCTTCGCTGCCGGTCGTGCTCGCGACCCAGCGTAATCCCGAATTGAAGAAGATGTTCCAGAACGGTAGCGAACTCGATGGCGCGGCGTTCGATCGCGCACTCGAAATCCTGCGCGAACCCAAGCTGGTCGCCGAGGCGCGCTCGATGGCGGCCGAGGAAGTCAGGGTCGCCCGCGAGATGCTGAACGAGCTGCGCCCGTCACCATATCGCGACAGCCTGGCAATTCTAATCGACGAACAAATCGACCGCGAAGTCTGACGCGGGCGTCGAGCTAGCTCCTTCCAGGCGGCACTGCACTTTCGATTCGAAGGACGCTACGCGTCACCGGCGAGACCCGCTCGACTCGCTGCGCTCGCTCAGGGCAGGCTCTGGCGCTCCCCAAGAAATTCTCTTCTTTTTTGGTTCCCTTCCTTTCCAGGGAGCGGGTTAGGGGTTAGGTTGGATTGCGCTTGACGCCTCGTGAATTGCCATGAAGAACGATTCTCAGCAGTCTGCTCTCGCGGCTACCTACTCGATTGTCGCGCGCGATCCCGCCAGCGGTCGTCTCGGCGTCGCCGTGCAGTCGCACTATTTTTCCGTCGGCTCAGTGGTGACCTGGGCCGAGGCCGGCGTCGGCGCCGTCGCGACACAATCGTTCGTGGATCCGAGCTACGGACCGCTCGGTCTTGACCTGATGCGTTCGGGCCGCTGCGCGTCCGATGCTCTTGCCGGACTGGTCGCGGCGGATTCCGGGCGCGACGTGCGCCAGGTCGCGATGGTCGATGCGAACGGTGCTGCTGCCGCGCACACCGGCGCGATGTGTATCGCGGAGGCGGGACATATAGTCGGCGAGGGATTCTCGGTGCAGGCGAACATGATGCATCGCAAGACCGTGTGGCCCGCGATGGCCGACGCATATCGCGGAGCGCAAGGTGATCTCGCGGATCGGCTGATTGCTGCGCTCGATGCCGCGCAAGGCGAGGGCGGTGACGTGCGCGGCATGCAATCGGCCGCCATGCTTATCGTCGATGCAGGCTCGACGGGACGGCCGTGGGCCGAGCGAGTTGTCGAACTTAGGGTCGACGATTCGCCGCAGCCGCTGGTTGAACTAAGGCGGCTGATGGGAATTCGGCGCGCGTATCTCTGTCGCCAAACGGCGGAAGTGGCGTTTACGCGTGGCGATATCGAAGCGGGAAATCGCGAGTATCGGCGGGCGGAAGAATTGATGGGCGACAATCCCGAAATGCAATTCTGGCACGCGGTCGCACTCGTCAACGTTGGACGTGTTGACGATGCGTTGCCCCTGTTCAAAAGCGTCTTCGCGCGCGATCGGCGATGGCTCGAGCTGGCGGAGAATCTTCCGGCCGCCCGCCGGCTCCCATCAGACGCAGCAGCGATGGCAAAAATTCGTTCGACTGCTTCTTGAAGAAAAAGGGTTCAGAAATCCCGGATTTCGCAGACTAGCGCGCTTTCACAAGAATACTGTTCCTGCTTCCAGGGCTGGAAGACGGCCACGCCGATCTCTTGAACTCCCGGTTTGTTGCCTTTGCGCGGGCTGCGATACTCTTTTGACGGGCGGCAAGCCGCCAGGAGATCAGTCCCCATGTCTCAACCCGAGGGCGCGCGCGCCAGCGCCGAACCGGCCGCGCGAGTCGAACAGGAACTGCAACTCTACTATTGGATGAAGCTGATTCGCGCTTTTGAAGATCGCGTGTCACGGCTTCATCGCCAGAACAAGGTTCTCGGCGGCGTCTACTCGGGCGCCGGCCAGGAAGCGATCATCGCCGGAACCTGCGCGCCGCTCAGCGAAGGCGACTTCGTCGCGCCGCTCCATCGCGACCTCGGCGTATTTCTGGTGCGCGGTGTCGACCCCGGCCGCCTGATGGCGCAACTCATGGGCAAGGAGACCGGACTCTCCCGCGGCAAAGATTCGTTCCTTCATGGCGGAGACATGAAGCACGGCATTTTCGGTTCGACCTCGATGCTCGGCTCTTCGCTGCCCATCGCAGTCGGCGCGGCACTCAAGTTCAAAATGAAGCGCGAGAAAAATATCGCCGTCGCGTTCTTTGGCGAGGGCGCCTCCTCGCGCGGCGACGTTCACGAAGCAATGAATTTCGCGGGTGTGCACAAGCTGCCGGTTTTGTTCGTGTGCGAAAACAATCGCTACGCCTATTCGACGCCGCTCGAAAAGCAGATGGCGATAGAAGATGTCGCCGATCGCGCGCAGGCCTACGGCTTTCGCGGTCACGTCGTCTCGGGCAACGATTTGCTCGCCGTGCTGGACATGATGGAGCGCGTGGTCCCGCGGATGCGCCAGGGCGATGGCCCGTCGCTCATCGAATGCAAAACCTATCGCTACCGCGGGCACAGCGAGCACGACGCGGCGCTCTATCGCGATAAGGAAGAATTGATCGAATGGCAGAGCCGCGATCCAATTCCCCTTTACGAATTATTCCTCGAAAAGAAGGGGCACGACATAAAGCGGGTCCGCGAGCAGGTCGACGAACGCACCCAGAAGGTCGTGCAGGAGGCGGTCGATTTCGCCGAGCAGAGCCCGCTGCCAAAACCTGAAGAGGCACTTGAAGATTTACTGGCGCCATCCGGCAGCCCGGCGCCGAAAGCGAAGTAGCACGCGATGGAAATGACGTACGTAAAGGCCATCAACTCGGCGCTCTTCGAGGAGATGCGCCGCGACGAAAACGTGTTCGTGATGGGCGAGGACGTGGCGGAACTGGGCGGCGCCTTCAAGGCGACCGAGGGATTGCTCCAGGCCTACGGCGAGGAGCGCGTAATCGACACGCCCATTTCCGAGGCGCTGATCGTGGGTGCGGGAATTGGCGCGGCGGTTCTGGGAATGCGCCCCGTGCTCGAGATGCAGTTTGCCGATTTCATCTCGTGCGCGTTCGATCAGATCGTCAATTCGGCGGCGACGCTGCGCTATCGCCACGGCGGACGCGCGGAGTGCCCGATCGTGGTTCGCGCTCCGTCAGGTGCCGGAATCCACGGCGCGTTATTTCATTCGCAAAATCCCGAAGCGTGGTTCACCCGCGTGCCGGGGCTCAAGGTCGTCGCGCCGGCCACGGTCTACGATGCGAAGGGGTTGCTCAAGAGCGCGATCCGCGACAACAACCCGGTCATCTATTTCGAACACAAGCGGCTGTACCGCAGCATCAAGGAAGATCTTCCCGAGGGCGATTTCACGGTGCCGATAGGCGTCGCTGAAGTCAGGAAAGAGGGGAGCGATCTGTCGCTGATCACTTATGGCGGCACGCTCGGGCAATCGCTCGATGCGGCCCGGATAGTTGAAAAGGAAGACGGCCTGTCGGTCGAAGTGGTCGACTTGCGGACTCTCCTGCCGCTCGATCGCGACGCGATTCTTGCGACCGCGCGCAAGACCGGAAAGATACTCGTGGTGCACGAAGATCGCCTGACCGGCGGAATCGGCGGCGAGGTCGCCGCGATTATCGGCGAGCACGCGTTCGAGTACCTCGATGGTCCCGTGCGGCGGCTCGCGGCGCTGGATACGCATACCGCGTTCAGCCCGCCGATGGAGGAGTTCATCCTGCCCAGCACCAACAAGATCGTCGGCGCAATCCGAAGCCTGGCAGCGTACTGATATGGCTATCGAAGTCGCGATGCCCCAGATGGGCGAGAGCGTGGTCGAGGGGACCGTGACCAAGTGGCTGGTCAAGGAAGGCGATGTCGTCAAGGAAGACCAGCCGCTCTGCGAGATATCGACTGACAAGGTCGACACGGAAATCCCGTCGCCTGGCGCGGGACGGATCGCCAGGATAATCGCGCAGGAAGGCCAGACGATTCCGGTCGGCGGCCAATTGGCGATTATTGAGGAAGGCGATGGCGCTGGGGCGTCCAGGCCTGCGGCAGCCGCTCCGAAGCCTGCACCGCAGAAAGTCGAGCCTCCCGCGACTGTCCGTGAGCTCCGGCCTCAGCCCAAA
>Ga0074044_10002539_pt1 | contig 15919 bp, 10 predicted proteins | sample BogForMeECP23OM1_FD_94443 | JGI IMG/M metagenome (GOLD analysis project Ga0074044, IMG submission 94443) | Bog forest soil microbial communities from Calvert Island, British Columbia, Canada - Bog Forest MetaG ECP23OM1 | ecosystem: Environmental > Terrestrial > Soil > Wetlands ...
GTAATCTGGGCTCTGCTTCAGGAGTTTCTGCTGCAATCGTTCTTTTTCACTCGTTGCGAACAATTATTCGGCGGCTCAATGGCCGTATGGGCCGCGGCCACGCTGTTTGCCGCCGCCCATCTGCCCAGCCCGATCCTGGCGGCCTTTGCTTTGGCCGGAGGGCTGTTCTTCTGCGAAATGTTTCGGCGCTATCGCAGTATTTATCCTCTCGCCGTCGGCCATGCTGTCTTGGGGCTGACCGTCGCAGTCACCATGCCCGACAGCCTGATGCATCATATGCGGGCTGGAATTGGATATTTGCAATTCTGATTGGAAGGGGCGTCTTTCCTTAGCGCTTCGTCCCGCGAAAATTGTTCCTGTATAAATTGCCCTCAACTTACGCGGGCTGGAGAAATGGAATTGGATTCTTGATGCAGAACTTCACATCCACGGACGTAGCGGTTCTCGTGCTGGAACTCCTGCCCGCGGCCGCGCTAGGCCTTGCCGGAGAGCGTGTAGCAAAGGCTGCCCAGCGCTGGCCGCGGTCCGTGCGCCTTTACCTGCCGGTCATCTTTGCGCTGCCCTACGTTCTGGTTGCCAGCACCCACCAGCTCTTTTCCTGGCCATGGTTCGCTCTCTACGCATGCCTGCCGCTGATCGTGGCAGCACTGTTGACTTCCGCTGCCGCCGTGGACCCGGAGCAACGCGGCTCCTGGCAGGATGCCGTGATTCTTCTTGTGCTCGGCTTAGCTGTGGATCTGCGCTGGTTCGAAACAGCGTGGCCCGCCGGCCTCGCGGGCATGGGCAAGCTGCTGCTTGTGGATGCTGCCCTCTACGGATTCGTGATCATCCGGCAGCTGCGCGGCACGGGCTTCGATTTTCACTTCCGTTGGAGCGATTGGAAGAGTGGGCTACGCGAACTCGTATTTTTCGCTCCCATCGTAATCGCCCTCGGTCTCGCTCTAGGGTTTCTGCATCCGCACCCAAACATCCCCAAGCCCTCGATGATCCTGACATGGGCCTACATTTTCATCTTCATCGCCGTGCCCGAAGAACTCTTCTTCCGCGCCTGGGTACAGAACCTGCTCGAACGGCGATTGGAGTCCCGATTGGATCCCGATTTTGCGCGCAAGACGGCGCTCGTCATTACGAGCGTTCTCTTCGGCCTTTCGCATTTCAATAAGCGCTTCGTGCATTTCAACTGGCGCTACGTTGTGCTCGCCACCATTGCCGGGATCTTTTACGGCCGCGCCTGGCGCGAAAACCGCCGCGTCCCGGCTTCCGCCATCGCTCACACCACCGTGGATGCTATTTGGTCGTTTTGGTTCTAGATCGCGCCGGCAGGGCCAAACGTCCAATGAGTTCTAACCTAATGGTTGATATCTCACTGGGAACTCGCTGAAAAACGACGGTTACGCTCGCGCGATCCGGGACGTCTATTGGCTGCCTAATTTACTGTTATGTGGGAAAAGACAAAACATGGCGGAAGCTTTTCCCACAAAAATTAAGACCGTGCTTTCTTGAACCGACACGTAATCTCTGCTAGAAAGGTGGCTAGAGTTAGGGCCCAGGTCGTCCTTAGATCGGAACCTTACAGGGTGGGGTGCCCTGAGGAGTGCACGCAAGGAATGAATTGCTAATGCGGAGCCAACGAACTTTCCCTAGCACCCAGTTTCTGGCGTACGGTTTCGAATCTCCTTTCACGTTTGGAGTTCGGATGCTGTCTCGTGGCAGGGCTAGAACGATCCGTAGCACCGATGGCCCCGAATCGGCGTGCGCTTTGCTTTCCACGCGATTCACCAACCAACCGCGGTCGAGAAGCATCCCAAAAAGAACAACGCAGCCAACCGCCGGAGGAAGCTATGGCGACGAATCTCATTCAGATCGATAACGACGCGGAAATCAAGAAACGCCTTGACGCAGAACGTGCCCGCCTGCGGAAAATTGCGGGCCTGGACCAGTCCGCGCATTTCCATCGCCCGGGTGAGCGCGCTTTCACCGCCGAAGAGCGCAACCGCGTCACCATTCTGTTTGGCGGATTTACCTGGAAGCACGAAGACTTGATCCGCGCCGTTTTTCAAGGCTGCGGTTATCGCTGCGAGAAGCTGCCCGTGCCAAACGTCGCCGCCTTCCAGACCGGCAAAGAATTTGGAAACAACGGCCAGTGCAATCCGACCTACTTCACCGTTGGCAATCTGGTGCAGTATCTGCAATTCCTCGAGAAAGAGGGAATCCCGCGGCAGCAGATTCTCGACAACTATGTGTTTTTCACTGCCGGTTCCTGCGGCCCCTGCCGCTTCGGCATGTATGAGGCCGAATATCGTTTCGCGCTGAAGAATGCGGGTTTTGACGGCTTCCGCGTCCTCCTCTTCAAAGACAGCGACGGAATCAAGGCCGCTTCCGGCGAGCCCGGCCTGAAATTCACCATCGACTTCGGCTTCGGCATGTTGAACGCCATGCACCTTGGTGACGTGCTCAACGACCTCATTTACCAGATTCGTCCCTACGAAGCGAATCAGGGAGAGACGGATCGTGTGTTCCACGAAGCCGTCGACGGACTGCGCGAGGACCTGAAGAATCGCGATTCGTTTGAAATCGAGCAACGCGCTCCCGACTGGGCGAAGCCGAAGTTCAAGAGCAACAAGATTCTCCGCAACACCTTCAACGTATTCGGCAAATGGCACGAGCACATGTGGGGCAAGGATTATCTAAATGCCCTCCACGCCGCTCGCGAAAAAATGAACTCGATCGAAGTAGACCGCACGCGCGTGAAGCCGCTGGTCAAAATCACCGGCGAGTTCTGGGCGCAGATCACCGAGGGCGACGGCAACTTCAACATGTTCGACTTCCTGGAGCGCGAGGGCGCGCAGGTGCTGGTCGAACCGATTGCGACCTGGGTTGCCTACCTGATGTATCAGGCCAAAGCCCATGCGATCTCGAAGTGGCCGGTGAATCGGCCCCATCGCAATCCCGAGTGGTACGAGGTCAAGAAGAATTTCGCCAACTACATCGGCCTGCACAAGAAGCTCTGGGGACTCGGCGCCGGAGAGCGGATGTGGAATTTCTTCTACCACCGCACCATCAAGCACCTTGGAGGAATCACGCACCATCTCGCGCCCCAAACGGAGTTGGCCGAGCTCGCGCATCCTTTCTACAACCAGTTCGCGCGCGGCGGCGAAGGCCATCTCGAAGTCGGCAAGAACGTGTACTACACGGTCCACAAAATGTGCCACATGGTGCTTGCCCTGAAGCCATTCGGCTGCATGCCATCTTCGCAGTCCGATGGCGTGCAATCTGCCGTCATCAACAAATTCAAGGACATGATCTTCCTCCCCATCGAAACCTCAGGCGAGGGCGAGGTCAACGCGCACAGCCGCGTCCAGATGGCGCTCGGTGAGGCCAAGGTTAAGGCCAAAGCCGAGTTCGAGCAGTGCCACCGGTCGACGGGCAAAAGCATGACCGAAATTCGCGCCTACATCGACGAGCACCCAGAGCTGAAGCGCCCGTTCTATCAGGTGCCGCACCGCGAAGGAGTCGCAGGCACGGCAGCGCAGTTCGTCCTGCATGTGAACGATCGGATCAACAAAGACGCGCGCTTCTGGAAGCGTTCGCGCGTGCGAGTGGAAGAGGTCCCGGCAGTTTCCGGCGACTAAAGGCGTTTGACCAGAGGGCGCAAGTGCGCAGAGAAATAAAGAACAAATTCTCCGCGTCCTCAGCGTTGCTCTGCGGTTAACGGGTTTGTGTTTAGATGGAGTACGAGGGAGAATGCACGACCACAAAGCAGCTCCGCTAGTTCAGATCGCGCCGCTTGAATCTGATCTCGCGCCTGTCCGCCGGGCGCAGCCGATACGCCATCCCGTCCACGGTCACGATCGCGCGCTCAAGTTCCTGGTCGGACTCGATGTCGGCTCAACAACGGTGAAGGCCATAGTCGTGGAGGCCGCCAGCGATCAGTTGATTTGGCAGGACTATCAGCGGCACGAAACCAAGCAGCCCGAAAAGACGCTGGAATTTCTCAAGCGCATGGAAGCCGACGCTGGCATCAATCCGCACAATACGCGCATGTTCATGACCGGCTCCGGCGGCGGCTCGATCGCCGAACAAATTGGCGCAAAGTTCGTGCAGGAAGTGACCGCTGTTTCGCTGGCCGTCGAAAAGCTTCACCCGGAAGTTTATTCCGTCATCGAACTGGGCGGCCAGGACGCCAAGATCATCGTCTTCAAAGACGACGACGAGACGGGCCGCAAGAAAAAGATTCCGTCGATGAACGACAAATGTGCCGGCGGCACCGGAGCGGTGATCGACAAAATTAACGCCAAACTGAAAATTCCGGTCGCGCTGCTCGCCGAGCAGAAATATCACGGCATCAAGCTGCATAAGGTGGCAGGGAAGTGCGGCGTATTCGCAGAAACCGACATCAACGGCCTGCAAAAAGTCGGCACCCCGCCCGACGAGTTGATGGCGTCGCTGTTCGAAGCCATCGTCCTCCAGAACCTAAGCGTTCTCACCCGCGGCCATACGTTGCGCCCGCACGTGCTGCTGCTCGGTGGTCCCAACAGCTTCATTCGTGGCATGCGCGAAGCCTGGCAAGCCAACATTCCGCGCATGTGGCAGGAGCGTAAAGTTGCAATTCCAGAAGGCGCCAACCCCGAAGACCTGATCAAAGTTCCGCAAAACGCCCAGTATTTCGCCGCTCTCGGCGCGGTCGATTTCGGACGCACCGAAGATGATTGCATCGGATGCTATCGCGGCTACGAAAACTTAATTCACTACATTGATTTCGGACGCCAGGAAGAAAAAGCCAAAGCCGGCGGCAAAGGGCTGGTTGAACGTCCCGCCGACCTCGATGTGTTCAAAGAAGCTTATCGCCGCAAGAAATTCACGCCCGCCGTTTTTCAGAAGGGAAGCACTGTGGGCGGATTCATCGGCATCGACGGCGGCTCGACTTCGACCAAGGCCGTTCTGCTGAGCGAATGCGGCGACATCCTCTGCAAGTCTTATCAGCTCTCGAACGGCAATCCGATCCAGGACACGATCGAAATGCTCGAGAACCTGCGCGGCCAGGTTGAAGCGCAAAACGCAAAGCTCGAAGTCCTCGGCGTCGCGACTACGGGCTACGCAAAGGATATTCTCAAAGACGTTCTCAATGCGGACGTAGCGCTGGTCGAAACCGTCGCGCATACCGAGTCGGCGCTGAAGTTCTACGAAGATCCGCACGTGATCGTCGATGTCGGTGGTCAGGATATCAAAATCATCATCCTGCACAACGGCCGCGTGAAGGATTTCAAGCTGAACACGCAGTGCTCGGCCGGCAACGGATATTTCCTGCAATCGACGGTCGAGGGTTTTGGGCTCGACGTAACCCAATATGCCGACCTCGCGTTTTCAGCGCAGGCCATGCCGGTTTTTGGCTACGGCTGTGCCGTCTTCATGCAGTCCGATATCGTCAACTTCCAGCGCCAGGGCTGGCGCGCGGAAGAAATTCTCGCCGGCCTCGCTGCTGTGCTGCCGAAGAATGTTTTTCTCTACGTCGCCAGCATTCCGAATCTCGCGGCGCTCGGCTCGCGCTTCGTCCTACAAGGAGGAACGCAGAATAATCTCGCTGTGGTGAAGGCCGAGGTCGATTTCATCCGCAACAGCTTCCGCGCCTCCGGCCGCCAGCCCGAAATCATCGTGCACGAGCACTGTGGCGAGTCGGGAGCAATCGGTGCAGCACAGGAGTCGTTACGTTTGTGGCGCAATGGCCAGCAAACGACGTTCATTGGTCTTGATGCCGTGCGCAGAATCGAGTACCGCACCACGCGCAGCGAAGCCACCCGCTGTTATTTCTGCAAGAACAACTGCCTGCGCACTTTTATCGACGTTCGAACCGAGCCGGCAAAAGAACTCATCCCGATCGAGAAGATCACGAAAGTTCCGCTGATGCGCGGCGAGGAGCGCCTCATCATCGCGACCTGCGAAAAGGGAACCGTCGAAGACGTCGACGATATGAAGGACATCAAGGCAGGGCTCGACAAAATTCGCGATCAGCATCCGAATTTCGTCGATGTCGCGTCCAAGGAAATCTTCCGTCCCACGAACGCCAAGTCCGTCGCCGATCCGCTGCCCGAGCGCGGCTGGGCCGGATGGGCCAAGGGCGCCAAAGAACGCCGCGCCCTCATGGAAAATCGCAAGAACCTGCACATTGGCATTCCGCGCGTGCTCAATATCTACGCGTATGCGCCGTTGTTCAATGCGTATTTTGAGAGCCTGGGCGTGCAGCCGGAAAATATCATCTACTCCGACTACACCAGTTCGGATCTTTATCGCGCCGGAGCCAGCCGCGGCGCCATCGATCCGTGCTTCCCGGCGAAAGTCGGCATTTCACACGTTTACAACCTGATCCAGGAAAAGCACCGCAAAAAGCCACTGCATGCAATTTTCTTCCCGATGTACGACGTGCTCCATTCGCCGCTCGTGAAAATTGTCGCAGCGAATGCCTGCCCAACCGTCACGGCGACGCCCGAAACGGTGAAAGCCGCTTTCACCAAGGAGAACGATGTCTTCGCCGAGCACAACGTCAAATACATCGACCCGGTGCTCAATTTCTCCGATCGCAAGCTTTTCGCCCACCAGATGCTGCAGGCCTGGCAACCCGTTCTCGGCCTTTCACAGGAAGAGAACGACCGCGCAGTCGAATCGGGATTCGCCGCACTGAAAGCCTATGAAACCAGCATTCGCAGCCGGGCGCGGCAGGTGCTCGATCAGCTCGAGCGCGAAGACCGCATTGGCATCGTCATGCTAGGCCGCCCCTATCATCACGATCCTGGTCTCAACCACGAAATTCTCGATGAATTTCAGAAGCTCGGCTATCCCATCTTTTCGCAAAACACGCTCCCGCTCGATGAAGACATGCTCGAGCGCTTTTTCGGCGAAGAAGTCCGTGCCGGAGTCATCAGCAGCCCGCTCGATATCACAGACGCATGGAAGAATTCTTATTCTTGCAGCACCAACCACAAGGTCTGGGCCGCAAAGTTCACGGCGCGCCACCCCAACCTCGTAGCGCTTGAAATGTCGAGTTTCAAGTGCGGCCACGACGCGCCGATTTATGGCGTCATCGAAGGCATCATCGAGCAATCGGGTACGCCCTACTTCTGCTTCAAGGATCTTGACGAAAACAAGCCGTCGGGCTCCATCAAGATTCGCGTCGAAACCATTGACTATTTCCTGCGCCGATACCGTGAGGAAGTGGTCCGCAAGCGCAAGGCTGCCGACGACATCGAGGCTCAGTTGGTCGCTCTCGAAGGCCGATTACGCTGCGAGTCGCGCAACAACGAGATGCTTCCGCCGGAGCAAAGCGTGTGGGAAGGCGCCCAGGAAATAGGAGCGGATTGAAGTCGAAACACCAGAGCCGCTAGCGACTCGTCATAGGCGCGGGAATTTCGGTGCTCACCCGCCTAACTACCGAGTCGATGGCGGCCAAAACAGCGGCTGAGATTTGAGCGCCGCGCTCGAACTGGCGGCCCTCAATTCCATACACCTGAAGTCGACCTGGAAACTTCCCCAAAGCCCGGCTCAGCTCAATTGCCTTTGCAATGTCGAACCCGTGGCTTGAAACGGCTGCGTCCCCAGCGGCCTTTGGAAGAGCACAGCCCGAAAGACTCGAGTCCCACACATGCACCGTCCCTGGCGGCGAGCCGGTCACGACAGCATCCACGAGGATCACATCGTCATTCGAGCGCCATCGCTCGATGAGCGTGAGCGCATCCCCAGTGTGAATGTCGGCTTCAAACCCCAGTCCCCGAAGCCGTTCCGCTACCACAATACCGGCCTGATCATCCCCACGATGCCGATTCCCACAGCCGATGATCTTCATATCGCCGATCTTCATATTACGATTGAATGCGCCCCAGGCAGTATTTCTCACGCGTCGCGGTCGATCTGCAGTTTCAAGAAGTGGGTGGCGCAGGAAATGCAGGGATCGTAATTGCGGATTGCCTGCTCGCACTTCCAGGTGGCTTCATCCAGCGGCCACGCGACCAGGTGCGAAGCGTACTCGCGGAGATCGTCTTCAATCCGCCGCTGATTCTGGGACGTTGGCGGGATGATCTTGGCCGACAGGATCAACCCGTTTTCATCCAGGGCATAACGATGGTAAAGAATGCCGCGCGGAGCTTCGGTGATCGCCTGCCCGGAGCCCGCGCGATTCGGCGCCTCAACTCGCGCCGCAGCTGGCGGCTCGTATTCGCGAATCACTCGCAAAGCCTCCGCGCAGGCAAAAACCAGTTCTACTGCACGCACGATGATGCTGCGAAACGGATTCTTGACGGGCGGCTGCAATCCAACTTTGGCGGCGGCTTCCTGCGCGATCGCCGGTAATTTGTCGTAGTTAAGGTTAAAGCGCGCCAATGGCCCTACCAGGTACGAGCCCCGCCCACGCATAATCGAGTGCAGCGCGTTCGAATGCTTGACGTGCAGTTCCTGAAAATGATCTTCGTATTCCGCGGCGTCGATATTGAGGCCGTGGTTCGAGACCAATCTGCCCTCGTTAAAGGGATACTCATCGGGATGCCGGAGCGCCACGAGTTCGTAATCCTGCTCGAAGATAGGGAATTCAAGTGAGGATGTCCATTGCACGGCTTCGGAGGCTGCTGCCAGCGCCCATTCCAGATCCGGCACTAATTCGCGCAACTGCTGCTTCGTGGGCACGCGATGAAAGCCGCCAACCGCGGCCGAGATCGGATGAATTTCGCGCCCGCCGAGTATCTGCACGATCCGATTCCCAGTCTTTTTCAGGCGCAGCGCTTTCTCGACCACCTCGCGATGATCGCGCGCCATTTCGATCACATCGGCGTACCCAAGAAAGTCGGGTGCGTGCAACATGTAGACGTGCAGCGTGTGGCTCTCGATCCATTCTCCACAATAAAACAATCGCCGCAGCAGGCGGACCGCCGGATCAATGCGGAGGCCGAGCGCGCGCTCGATCGCATGCACGGCGCTCATCTGGTAAGCGATCGGGCAGATCCCGCAGATGCGCGCCGTGATGTCGGCCGCCTCGGAAAAATGGCGGTCGCGCAGAAACGCCTCGAACATCCGTGGAGGCTCGTAGATCTTGAGCTTCACATCGGTGACCCGCTCGCCGACAAGCTTGATGTAGAGCGAGCCCTCACCTTCCACGCGTGCCAGTGTGTCGACCTTGATCGTTCTGGTTGTGCCGGTCATTTCCGTTGACACTCCTCGCTGGCCTCGCGGAACTGCCAGGCCCACGCGTTGAATCCGCGGAAGGCGCGCTGGATCTGCTCATTCGACTCCCCAAGAATGCGGAATTGCTCCGTCAAGGAAGCAGTGTTGGGCGTTTCCATCGGACCATAGCAACCGTAGCAGCCGCGGTCGTAGCTTGGGCAAAGCGCGCCGCAGCCGGCCTGCGTGACCGGCCCCAGGCAGGCGATGCCACGCGCCACCGCAATGCACACGTTTGCCTTGCGTTTGCACTCGATGCAGACGCTGTAAGTAGGAATGTTCGGCTTTCGCCCCGCCAGTGTGGCGGAGATCAACTCGACCAGTTGATATTTGTTGATCGGGCAGCCGCGCAGCTCGAAATCCACCGGAACATGTTCTGCGATGGGCGTCGACATCTTCAGCGTGCTGATGTACTGGGGCGAGGCGTACACGACGCGAATGAATTCATCCACGTCCTTCCAGTTGCGCAGCGCCTGAATGCCTCCCGCGGTGGCGCAAGCGCCGATGGTGATCAAGGTCTTGCACTTGCGCCGCACTTCCTGAATCCGCTCGGCATCCCCGTGCGTAATGACGGAACCCTCGACCAGGCCGATATCGTAAGGGCCTTTGAGCATGGTGCGCGTGGCTTCCGGGAAGTATGCAATCTCCACCGCGCCGACTACCGCCAGCAACTCATCCTCGGCATCGAGCAGGCTAAGTTGGCAACCGTCGCAGGATGCGAACTTGAAGACGGCGATTCTCGGTCTGCCTTTTTTCTTTTCAGAGCTCATACTTGTCCATCATCGGGCCGATCTGCTCGTAGGTAAACACCGGTCCGTCCTTGCAGATGAAATGCGGGCCGTACTGGCAGTGGCCGCAGAAGCCGACCGCACACTTCATGTTTCGTTCCATGGAGAGGTAAATCTGACTGCGGCCGAAGCCGTGACCTGCCAGGTCGCGGGCCACAAAGCGCATCATGATCTCGGGCCCGCAGAGCATGGCCACGGACTGCGCCGGACGGAGCCGCGCGTACTTGAGCAGAGTCGTCACCACGCCGACGTGGTTGCGCCAGCTCAAGCCGCCATAGTCCACCGTGATGAGCACCTGCGTGTCGCGTTGGCGCGCCCACGATGCCAGCTCCTTGCGATAGAGAAGGTCGCGCGGGCTGCGTGCGCCGTAGATCAGCACCAGCCGGTCGTAGTCTGCCCGATGCGACAGGACGTGATAAATTACCGGCCGCAAGGGCGCAAGTCCGATGCCGCCAGCCACAATCACCAGGTCATGGCCGCGTGCGACGTCCACCGGCCAGCCGATCCCGAACGGGCCACGCACACCAACGCCGGCGCCGGGTTTCTGGCTGACGAACGCGTTAGTGGCCTTACCGACGGACCGCACGGTGTAAACCAGCCGATCCTGCTTCCCGGGATCGCCGCTGATCGAGATCGGCAGTTCGCCTACCCCGTAAACCCACAGCATGCTGAATTGCCCCGGCTGAAAGAAACTCGCCCCAGCCCCGTTTTCCGGCTGGAGCGTCAGCGTGAAGGTGTCGGGAGTTTCCTTGATCACCTCGCGCACGGAGTGCGTCTGCGGCATCATCGGTTCGAGAGCTGTAGCTGCTGAGTTCATCGCTGCACTGCGTATACGTCCACTTGCTGAAACCGGGCTTCATCCAGTCGGTGCTCCACAATCTGCACCACGCGCTTTAGGATCTCGTAGCCCAAATCGTGATTTTCCTCGCACTTCGCGCGCAGGCACTTTCCGTCCAGCGCGATGGCCCGCACGCTCTGGAGGGCATGGCCGTGAAACTTCCACACATAGGGTGGCAATAGCCACGACCAGCCGACAATCTCCCCTTCGCCAACCGTAGAGACGATGATGGGTTTACGATGCGGCGCAAAGATTTCTATCGCAACTTTACCCTCGCGTATCAGATAGAACGTGTCCGCAGGGGTGCCTTCTTTGAACATATAACTGCCTGCCTCGAAACGCACATTCGACGCGCACCCAACGATCAAGTTCAGGTAGGTGTGATCGAGGCCGGCAAAAAAAGGACAGTCCGCAATAATGCGTTCAAGGTTTTCCATGAGTTTGTCCCTCCCGAATCGCCCGAACTTCTTCCGTAATATCGATGCCCGCCGGGCACCACGTTATGCACCGGCCGCAGCCGACGCATCCCGAACGCCCGAATTGGTCAATCCACGACGCCAGCTTATGGGTCATCCACTGCCGGTAGCGAGCCTTGCTCGAATTGCGAATATTGCCCCCGTGGATGTAAGAAAATCCCAGCGTGAAACAGGAATCCCAGCGGCGCCAACGCTCGGCGTGATCGCCGGTGACGTCGCTGACGTCTTCGACGGTCGTGCAGAAGCACGTCGGACAGACCATCGTGCAATTCGCACACGTCAGACATCGGCCCGCAACATCGTCCCATCGTGGATGCTCGAAATTCTCGTAGAGCAGCTCTTTGATGCCGGTCGTGTCGATGCTGCGCACTTGTTGCCGCGCTGCGCCGTCGATGGCGGCTTCCGCCTCGTGCAAATCGGCATCGCTGGCCGGAGCGGCCTGCAGTTCGGACAGCACGTCCGCGCCGCGCTCGCTACCCGTCTCAATCACGAACCTGTGGCCACCGTTGCCGGCCAACTCCGTCAGCGCCAGATCGAACCCAGTCCGCGCCCGCGGCCCAGTTCCCATCGAAACGCAAAAGCACGTCTTCGCCGATTGTGTGCATTGCACCGCTATAACAAACACGCCCGACCGCCGTTCTTTGTAGACTGGGTCGACGTATTTGTCTTCCAGCAACACACGATCCTGCACCCCGACGGCTGCCAGTTCGCAGGCTCGAACTCCAAGAAATGCGTAAGGATGTTTCGGAACGGTCTCGTTGTTCAGAATCCGAAACGTACCGTTCTGGCGCTCTGCGGAAAGCAGACGCACGTCGGCTGGGTGAAGGTACTTCTTCAGGCTTTGCGGCCCGACGACATAGCCAAAAAAAGCTTCATCGGAGCGCCGTTTCAGCCGGTAGCGGCCTGGTTCTTGCTCGTCCGTCCAGCCCACGGGCAAGTCCTTAGCCGATTCGATGTGGTCGTAGACAATGGCCCCATCGCGCACCTTTGGCCCGTGGACCTCGTAGCCTCGGCGGGTGAGGGCGTCGATCAGCCGTCCGAGTTCATTTGCCTGAACAACAGAGTGGCGACGTTCGGCCACGGCGACTTGCTCCTCGACGACTTCTAGATTTCGATGCGTCATCGCGCTGCCAAGCTATGCCGCTTGCGTTCCTGCGGAAACAACGAAACATTTGCCTTGGAAATCGGTGAAAAGTTTGAAGGGCTGGACGGCCCGGCGAGTTTCATCCACATCCTCCTCTTCTGGAACTGAAGTGAAGGTGCCTCACCCGACTTCTATCCATCTCGGGTTGAAGCAAGCTGCTGATGATTCGAGTCCTATTGCTACCGTCATTATGAGCACATGCGGCGGAAGCAAACTGTGACGGTCGTCACCTGCTGCGTGTGTCGAAACAACGAAAACACGCGCATCTTCTCACAACCGATTGTTGTTTTGTTTGAGCTGCCTCGGCGGTTGCTGACTCAACTTCCCAAGTCCTAGTACACTCATATAGCCAATGGTCGTCAGCGAAACAATCGCCAGAAAGAATGGCGTAGCCGTCGCCTCGCGCCGCAAGCGCCGGAGCGAGCCCGGATCGGACCATAACGAGCCTGCTGCGCTTCCGCTGGATGATCCGTCGCTTTACGTGAACCGGGAGCTCAGCCTGCTTTCATTCCAGACGCGCGTCCTGGAAGAAGCCCAGGACGAGCAGAATCCGCTGCTGGAGCGCGTGAAGTTTCTCTCCATTGTCGGCTCCAACCTCGACGAATTTTTCATGGTGCGAGTCGCCGGCCTGAAAAGTCAGCTTGAAAGCGGCGCCCTCGAATCCGGACCCGATGGCATGCCGCCCGCCGACGAACTCATCGCCATCCGCGACCGTGTCACCGAGCTCTACAAGAACGGGCAGGATTGCCTGCGCTCCCAGCTCTTACCCGGCTTGAAAAAAGAAGGCATCCACATCGTCGACTACTCGCAGCTCGCGCCGCCGCAGGCCGCTGTTGCCGACCGCTATTTCTCCGAAACCGTTTTTCCAACACTCACGCCGCTGGCCTTCGATCCCGGCCGCCCGTTCCCGCACATTTCCAATCTCAGCCTCAATCTGGCCGTTCTGATTCGCGACCCGCAGGGTGTCGAACACTTCGCGCGCGTCAAAGTTCCCGACAGTTTGCCCCAACTCGTTCCCTTGCAGAGCGCGCTTAAAGAACCCAAGCCTAAATCGAAGGCGAAAGTATTGAAGCCGCCCAAGCCGCAATATTTTGTCTGGCTCGAGCAGCTCATTATCAGCAATCTGCAATCGCTATTCCCGGGCATGGAGATTCTGGAAGCCCATCCCTTTCACGTAACCCGCGACGCCGATACCGCCATTCAGCAGCTCGAAGCCGGCGATTTGCTCGAATCGGTCGAAGAAGGGGTTTCAAAGCGCAGATTCGCCGATGTCATTTGCCTCGAAGTCAACGAGGCCATGCCCACGGAAGTCCTCGATATCCTCCTCAAGAACCTCGAGCTCGAGCGCAGTGATGTCTACAAAATGAAAGGCCCGCTGTCGCTTGTACGCCTCAAGCATCTGCTTTCCATCGACCGCCCCGATCTCAAAGACAAGGCCTTCGTCCCCAGCCTGGCGCCCGCGCTCCAGCCCCAAGACGAAGGCGAAGATATTTTCACGGCCATTCGCCGTCAGGATGTTCTCCTGCACCACCCCTTCGATTCGTTCCAGCCCGTTGTCGCCTTCCTGCAACAGGCCGCCCGCGATCCTGCCGTGCTCGCCATCAAGATCACTCTCTATCGCGTAGGCCGCAACGCCCCGGTGGTCGAGGCCTTGCTCGATGCCATTGACAATGGCAAGCAGGTCGCCGTTCTGGTCGAGCTAAAGGCGCGCTTCGACGAAGAGAGCAATATCGAATGGGCCCGCCGGCTAGAGCGTGAGGGCGTCCACGTTGTCTACGGCCTGATGAACCTCAAGGTGCATTGCAAAGCCGCGCTCGTAGTCCGCCAGGAAAAGGACCGCATCCGCCGCTACGTGCATCTCTCCACCGGCAATTACAACACCGTCACTGCGCAGCTCTACACCGATATCGGACTGCTCACCTGCGACAAAGCCATCGGCGAGGACTGCACCGACCTCTTCAACTACCTGACCGGCTATTCCGCCAAGAACGAGTACAGAAAGCTGTTCGTAGCCCCCGTCAATCTTCGCGATCAGCTGGAGCAGTTAATTCGCCGCGAAATCGAACACCAGAAAAATAGCGGCCGCGGCCATCTCATCTTTAAGATGAATGCTCTCGTCGATCGCCGCGTGATCCAGTTGCTCTACGAAGCGTCCCAGGCGGGAGTGCAAGTCGATTTGCTGGTCCGCGGCATCTGCTGCCTGCGTCCCGGCGTTCCAAATATCAGCGAGAACATTCGTGTGACCAGCATCGTGGGCCGGTTCCTCGAGCACAGCCGCATTTTCTATTTCCACAATGGCGGCAAGGAGGAAGTTTATCTAGGCAGTGCCGACATGATGCCGCGCAATCTGAATCGCCGAGTCGAACTCGCTTTCCCCGTGGAAGATCCCAAGCTGGTGCGCTATTTGCGCGACGAAGTGCTGGCCACCTATCTTTCCGAGGTCGTGAAAGCCCGCCACATGAATGCCGACGGCACCTATTCCCGCGATCCCCGCTACACCAGCCGCCGCGAAATGAACAGTCAGGAGTGGTTCATCAAGCAATCCTCCAAACGGGCATCGTCATCCTAGAGAGCGTGTTTTGTAAAGCGGCTTTGATCGGGCACGGAGCAGCAGCTCCGGAGGGGCGGGCTAACTTTGCCGTGCGCTTCAGCGTGGGATAAAGCAGGAAAACCAACTCAAGTTCGGGAGGAACGACCCAGTTCTCACACTACACTTCAGCGCCGCCGTAACCGCATCGTACTGAACGCGGCTTTAAAGCCCCAACTGATTCGCTGCAGCTTACGCGGCACACGAAAAGGGCAGGCTTTTCCGCGGCGACGCAAGCACCCAACGGACTCTTTCCGTTTGTGCCAAATGCGTTCTTCTTGACCGTTACTTTGGTGGTCATATCTAATTCAAAGCAGACGAATTCAGCGAACGAAGTGGGCCCACAAATCTGAGTCTTAGGAGAACAGGGATCATGCGCGTTGCGTTTTTGGGATTGGGAATCATGGGGCGGTCGATGGCGGCCAACCTGGCGAAGGCGGGACACGAGGTCGCAGTGTGGAATCGCTCGGCGGGCCAAGATGTGGAAGGCGCGCGGACGGCGGCTACTCCCGCGGATGCGGCGCGGGGCGTGGAGGTCGTGTGGATGTGTGTCTCGGACACGAAGGCGGTGGAGAACGTGTTGTTTGGCGAGAACGGCGTGGAAGCGTCGCTTGAACCGGGGATGATTATTGCCGACTCGAGCACGATTTCTCCGTCGGCGACGGAAGGATTTGCCGAGCGAGTGAAGGCGCGGGGAGTGGACTACGTGGACGCGCCGATGACGGGATCGAAGATCGCGGCGGCGGGCGGCAGCCTGATTTTTATGGTGGGCGGCGACGAGGCTGTGCTGGCGCGCCTGAAGCCGCTTTTTGACGCGATGGGCAAGCAGGTGTTCCACATGGGCGGAACGGGCAAGGGGCAGGCGACGAAGCTGGTGATGAACCTGCA
>Ga0074044_10002540_pt1 | contig 15914 bp, 13 predicted proteins | sample BogForMeECP23OM1_FD_94443 | JGI IMG/M metagenome (GOLD analysis project Ga0074044, IMG submission 94443) | Bog forest soil microbial communities from Calvert Island, British Columbia, Canada - Bog Forest MetaG ECP23OM1 | ecosystem: Environmental > Terrestrial > Soil > Wetlands ...
CGATTGACCCGGAACAGCAACGGCTGGCAAGAGGCCCCCGTGAGAGCATTGGCCTTGTTGATGGTCGAGACATAGATCGCGTTCCAGCGTTCCAGCATCGGCCCCATTGCCAAGCCCTCGCCGGAGGCGACGGTTCCCGTCAGCAGATTGTAGCCATCGAGGGCCAGCTTTTCCCCTTGTTGACGCGCGAGGTCGGGCTTCGCCTCCGTATCCAGGAACTTCGCCTCGACCTGCCGGCCATCGACGCCGCCGGCCGCATTGGCTTCATCGACCGCGAAGGTGACGGCGCGCCGGGCCTGATCGCCGAGATCCGCATACGTGCCGGTGAGTGCGGTCGGTACCCCGATCTTGATCGGATCCTTGGCGTCGGCTGGATGGGTCGCAGTCAAGCCGAGCAGCGCTGCCGCGGCACTCGTCAGCAGCATCGTTCTTCGAACGAACCTCATCGCAATCCTCCTTCTCTTCCAGGCCCGCCCCTTAAACGGCGACATGCCGCTTGAGGGTTTCGAGCGATATTCCCTGCAGGTTGCCCTGATCGACGATGGCGCCCTTCGAGAGCACGTAGTAGCGCTCGGCCACCCGCCGAACGAGGCTGAAGTTTTGTTCGATGAGCAGAATGCCCGTACCTTCACGGCCGAGCCGGGCAAAGACTTCGGCGAGCTCGTCCACGATCACCGGTGCCAGGCCCTCGCTGGGCTCGTCGAGCACCAGGAGCTCGGGGTTCGCCATCAGCGCTCGACCGATCGCCAGCATTTGCTGCTGCCCGCCGCTCAAGGCGATTCCCGATACGTCGCGCCGCTCCCGCAGCATCGGGAAAAGCCGACAAATCGCGCCGAGATCCCACTGCCCGGGACGCCTGACGGCGGCACCCAAGAGGAGGTTCTCCTCCACCGTGAGATTCGGCAGGATTCTGCGTCCCTGCGGCACCACCGCGATCCCGCTGCGCGCGGCGTCGAAATGCGCGATCCCGCGAGCCTCGTGACCGCCCAGCAGGATCGAACCCGCGCGTACCTCGGCGATTCCCAGAAAGGAATTCACCAGCGTGGTCTTGCCGGCCCCATTGCGGCCGAGAATGGCGACACGCTCGGCGGCCGAAATCTTGATGCTCACGCCGTGCAGGACCTTGGCGTGCCCGTAATAGGCGTCGACGCCGCGGAGCTCGAGCAGACTCATGACATGGCCGTTCCAAGATAGGCCGTGACAACCTCCGGGATCTGGCGGACCTCGTCCGGCGTTCCCTCCGCCAGAGTGCGCCCCAGATGCAGCACCGTGATGCGATCGCAGATTGAGAACACGACCTCCATGTCGTGCTCGACCAGCAGCACCGTCACGCCCCAGCGCCCGACGAGGTCCTTCAGCAGTCTTGCGAGCACGAGCGATTCTCCGAGCGAGAGCCCCGCCGCGGGCTCATCGAGGAGCAGAACCCGCGGGCGGCCGATCAACGCGAGCGCCAGGTCGAGCCGCCTCTGATCGCCATAGGAGATATCGCCTGCGCGTCGGCCCGCATGCTGCGACAGCGACAGCGCCTCCGCGACCTCCTCGGCATTGTCATTTTCGCTCGTGCGAGCCGCCAGTCGCAGCTGCTCCAGCACTGTGAGGTCGGCGAAGATATTCGTGCGCTGGAACGAGCGCGCGAGCCCGAGGCTGCGGCGCTCCTGCACGCTGCGGCGATCGATGCGAGCGCCGAAGAGGCTCACCTCGCCGCTCCATTCCCGCGCGCGCCCGGAGAGGACGTCGATGAGGGTCGACTTGCCGGCGCCATTGGGGCCGATGAGAGCGCGGATTTCGCCCTCGGGAACCGCGATGTCGACGCCATCGAGAGCGACGAAACCGCCAAATCGCCGCCTCAATCCTCTGCCTTCCAGCGCGAACACGGTCTCACCCTCGCGCCCAGCGCGAGCGGCGCTCGGCCATCGCGGCGAGCGCGCCGCCGAGGCCGGTCGGCAACAGGACGGTGACCGCGATCAGCGACAAGCCGATCATCGCGGGCCAATGCTCCGTGTAGTTGCTCGCGACGTTCTTGAAGAAGAAGAAGACCAGGGCGCCCAGAGCCGGTCCCCACAGGACGCGGGCCCCGCCGATGATCGCCATGATCAGCGCGGAGCCGGACAGGTTCCAGTGCAGGAGGTCCGGCGAGACGAAACCGTTGTAGAGAGCGATGAGCACGCCCGCGAGCGCGGCCAGGAAGGCCGAGACGGCGTAAATTCCCGCGCGCGGCACGATCGTCCCGTAGCCGACGAAACGCGCTCGTTCCTCGTTCTCGCGAATTGCAACGGTGAGCCGGCCGAAGTGCCCGTTCGCGATCCAGTTGAGCAGCGCAGTCGCGGCGACGAGCGCGATCCAGCTGACCACGAACATGCTCGACGGCCGCTGAAAGGTGCCGATCGCGAGGCCGAAGAGCTGGCGCGGCAGACGGATCGCGAGCCCGTCGTCCCCGTTCGCCAGCTCGCGCCACTTGTAGAGGACTTCGTAGAATGCCTGCCCCACCGCGAGCGTGAGCATCGAGAAAGCGATTCCCGGGCTGCGCACGATCACGAGCCCAAGCAGGAACGCAAAGGCGGTCGGTCCGGCCAGCGCCAGCAGGATCGCGGCCTCGACCGGCATTGCCTGGAATTTCAGCGCGATCGCGATTGTGTATCCCGCGAGACCATAGAACGCGGCTTGGCCGAAACTGACCACGCCGTTCTGCCGAATAAGGAACCCGACGCTTAGCGCAAGAATTGCGCTGATGACGGCCTGCGTCATGAGGGTGAAGAAGAGCGCCGAGTTCACCAGCCACGGCAGTGCGAGCCCCAGAAGCAGCGCCACGCCGACCACGGCGGGCATTGTCCCAAAGACGCTCGGCCCCCCGAAAGTGCGGCGAAAATGCGCGGGCCGGCGCAGAGGCTTGGTCATGCGCGTACACCTGCCAAGCCCGAGGGCCGCCAAATCAGGATACCGACCATCAGGACGAAGGGAATCATCGACGCCGCCCAGGGCACATAGACCACGCCGAAGTTGTGGATCTCCCCGATGAGCAGCGCCGCGAAGAAGGCGCCGGAGAAGCTGCCGAGGCCCCCGACCACCACGACGATGAAGCTGTCGATCAGGATGTAGCCGCCCATCGACGGCGACAACGCCATGAGGGGTGCAGCCACGGTGCCGGAGAGTCCCGCAAGTGCTGCGCCGATCGCGACTACGATTGCGCTGACCCTATTGGTGTTCACACCCTGGAGTGCCACGGTGAGGGGATCGACGCTCGAAGCCCGCACGTAAAGCCCGATCCGGCTTACCTTCAGCCAAATCGTAAGCCCAACCGCGACCACGACGGCAACGCCGATCACCATGAGCCGATAAACCGGAAATTCCGACCCGGCAAGCATGACGGAGCCCGCCAGATAACTCGGCGGCTGGAGCGTGAGGAAATCCTTGCCCCAGATCGATTGCGCGAGATCCTGGAGCACCAGCAAGATGCCGAAAGTGACGAGCACGGTCACGATCTGATACTCGCGCTGCAGAGGGCGGAACACGATCCAATCGAGGAGCGCCCCCATCACCGCGAGGGTCGCGATCGCGACCAAGAGCCCGCCGAGAAAATACCCTTGCGAGGCCAGACTGAACCCCACATAGGAGCCGATCATGAACAGGCTGCCGTGGGCGAAATTCACCACGCGGCGAAGGCCGAAGATCAAGACAAGTCCCACGGCCAGGATGTAGAGAAGTCCGCCGTAGACGAGACCGTTCAGGACCTGGATCAGCATCGCGACAGCCGCGCGCCGGGCGACCCGATGGCATTGCGACACGGGTCGCAAACCGCGACGCGGCGCCGGCGGGCGAAAGCCGGACCGCTCTTCGCTCGAAGCTTCACCGCGTATCTCCCTTGTCGCCGATGCGGACCGGAGGCGGCGGCAATTCCGCGTGGTCGCTGACGTGGCCGTTCAGTGAAGGATGGTTCAATCAATGGTGATTGTCAACGCGACGTCGGCGAGCCGTCATGCCGGATGTCCGTCCGCTGGGGTCGCGATTCGGAAGTTCGTCTCACCCGGAGATAACCGTCATTGCGAGCGCAGCGAAGCAATCCAGCGCGCGTGGTGCGAAACTCTCTCTGGATTGCTTCGGCGCCCTTCGGGCGCCTCGCAATGACAAGTGTTCTCCTGATGTGGCGAATTTCAGAACCAGCACGCTGCCGCTCGAGATCAGCGCTCGGGTATGAGCGCGTTGGCTTCACCCAATGATGGGTAGCCGGCGGCGCGCTCGCTCGCGCGAAACGCCTCGACGATGGCCACCGGAAGCGCCGGCATCTCCCTCCCGTCGGCCTCGAGAGTGCGGCTGAACAAGCCGCGGGCACGAAAGTGAGTATCGGCCAACGCCTCCTCGACGGTCGCGACGATAGAGCAGCAGACGTCGTCTGCAGCGAAACTCGCCCGCCACTCCGCCGCGGTCCTGCCGCGGATGATGTCGGCAACGGCTCGCCGGGTGGCGGCTGGATCGCGAGAGTCGTCGGCGAGCTCGGAGGATAAGCCGATCATCGCGACGAATTTCGCCCAGAAGCGGTCCTCAAGCGGTGCTGCCGCGACAAAGCGATCGTCCGCCGTTCGATAAATCTGATAGCGCGGCGAACCGCCGGTGACGAGCTCGCTGCCCGGACGGGGCCACCGCCCGGCCGCGAGGCCATTGCCGAGAGCCCAATAGAGGAAGGGAAACAGGTTGTCGGTCATGGACACGTCGAGCTTGCAGCCCTCACCCGTCCGCGCGCGTTGCTGCAGAGCAAGGAGAATGTTGATGACCGCGGGATAGGCTCCCGCGGCGATGTCGGCGACCAGTGCTGCCGGCGGTATAGGCACGCCGTCGGCACCCGCGGCGAGCGAGAGCATTCCCGTATCGGCGACATAGTTCAGATCGTGCGCCGCGAGAGCGGCCTTGGGCCCGCTCTGCCCATAGCCTGTGATCGCACAATAGATCAGCCGCGGATTGATCTCGCGCAGCGTTTCGTAGCCGAGGGCCAAACGCTCCATGACGCCCGGGCGAAACTGCTCGATCAGCACGTCGGCGATCTTGAGGAGGGGGAGCAGGCGCCGCGCGGCCTCGGGTTTCTTGAGATCGATCGCGATGCTGCGCTTGCCGCGATTCAAGAGCGCGAAGTTGACGCTGGCCGGGCCGAATTTGGGCCTATAGCCGCGCATGTCGTCGCCGCCAGGGGGCCGCTCGATCTTGATCACCTCAGCACCGGCCTCGGCGAGCATCAGGCTCGCCATTGGGCCCGGCAGAAGAGTGGTGAAATCGAGCACACGGATGCCTTGGATCGGCTGCATGGAATTCTCCTGCTTAGCCTGACCTATTCATGACGGTATCGCGTGTTTCGCCGGCGCGCACGATTTTTCGCGTGCGGTCGCACCGACCCGCGGTGCGCTCCCCTTGCCGGCAGTCGCATACGCACGCCGCACCATCCCGCGCTCGACGCTTTTTTCAGGCTTTGCCCGCTGCTAGACTTCGCCGTCGCGAACGGGGCTAGGGGGAAGGTCCCGGCAAGTACCTCCGCTGCAGGCGAGCGAGACGAGCGAGAATCCCCTGACCGCACGAGGTGCGGCGAGAGAAACGGGATCGATTTCCGTCAAGAGGGAGGTTGCATGCGCGTCTGGCTTCCGCGCAGGTCGATAACGCTGTCGGTCACGCTTGCCTCCATCATAGGCGGCTTAGTCGGTCTTTCGGCGCTCTCCGTGCTCGCGGTCGAGTGGGTCGTCGGCTCGGACGTCGTGGTGGAGCTGCTTGACGAGCGGACGCGCTTCGTGCTGAGCGCGCTGGAAAACCGCGTGCGCGCCCATCTCGACCCGGCGCGCGATCAGGTCCTCTTCCTCGCGGGATTGGCGGCGCAAGGCCGGCTGGATTTGCATGACCTGGCGGCGACGCGGTCGCTCCTTTTGGGTGCCGTCGCCGGAACGCCCCAGGTCCAGCTCATCGGCGTGGTGGGCGACGACTATCAGTTGCACGGCGTGGGGCGGCACGGCAGCGACACCGAGATCATCGAGCGGCCGATCAGCCCGAAGGGCCGTGAGGAATACCGGCTCGTTGCCGAGCGGCCCGATCCCAAGCCGTATTGGGCCGAGCCGGTCTTCAGTCCCACCGTCAACACCCCGGTGCTCAATATCCGACAACGTATGACGCGCGAGGGGCGCACGATCGGCGTGCTGTTCTCGACCGTGTCGATTCTCGAGCTCTCGGAGTTCGTCGACAGCTTCGGCAACTCGCTTACCGAGCGGCGCGTCTTCATTCTCTACGGACGCGACCGGGTGGCCGCCCACGGCGGCGTGACCGCAGCGCTCTCGCATCTTTCCCCCGAGCACCCGCTGCCGACTCTCGACGAGGTGGGAGATCCCGTGCTGGCGGCGATTTGGCAGGATCCGAAGCCGTATCTTTCGCCGGTAAAGGGCGCCGATGTGCACGTGGTGACGGTTGCCGGGCGCGACTGGCTGTTCCGGATCCGCGAAGTCCCCGGCTACGGCCCCGAAGCGCTGCGCGTAGGCACCTACCTGCCGTTGGATCGCGCCGAGCGCCTGCTTCGCCGGCTCTACTGGGCGGGAGCGGCCGGCTTCGGCGTGCTCCTGCTCAGCCTCGCCGCATCGGTTGCCGTCGGCCGCATGCTCGCGCGGCCCATCTATCAACTGGCCGAGCAGGCCAAGCTGGTGGGCAGCTTCGAGCTTGCGCAGATTCCGGTGCTTCCGGGGAGCTTCGTGCGCGAGCTCGACGACCAGAGCCGAGCCTTCAATGCCATGCTGGCCAGCCTGCGCTGGTTCGAGACCTATGTTCCGAAGGCGCTCGTGCGGCGGCTCATGGCGCACTCCGACCTTGCCGGGATCAATGCGGACGAGCGCACGCTGACCGTCATGTTCACCGACATGGTCGGATTCACGGCAACGGCCGAGCGGATGTCACCGAGCGAGACCGCCGAGTTCATCAACCAGCACCTGACGCTGGTGATCGCGTGCATCGATGCGGAGATGGGGACCGTCGACAAATACATCGGCGATGCCGTCATGGCATTCTGGGGCGCGCCCGAGGACCAGCGCGACCATGCCGATCGCGCCTGCCGCGCAGCACTTGCCGTCCGAACGGCGATTCAAGCCGACAACCGCGCGCGCGCGGCGCGCGGGGAGCCGACCGTGGCGGTGCGCGTGGGCATTCACACCGGTCCGGTGGTGGTCGGCAACATCGGCGCGCCGGGCCGCATGAATTACACCGTAGTCGGAGATTCCGTGAACACCACGCAGAGGCTCGAGGCGCTCGGCAAGGAAGTCGGTCAAACGGTGTCGGAGGTGACGATACTGATCAGCGGGGAGACCCGCGCGGCGCTGCAAAGCCCGCTGCTGACGGTTTTCGCCGGCGCGTTCAAGGTCAAGGGCCGCACGCGGGAAATCCAGGTCTTCCGCCTCGACGACCCGGCATTGGGGTGAGAGAACGCGGCGGCGCTCGCCGCAAGTCGGCCGCGGGGCGGATTGGCGCAGCGGGCCCGCTCGGAAACGCTCAGCTCGGCAGACGTCGAACGGCGTCCGCCGTTTCGCTCCGTCTCGGCTGTCCCGGCGTGGCCACGGAGCCCACGTAAAGGAAGCCCACGATGGCATCGCTTTCGGCGAGGCCGAGCTCGCGCTTGAAGATCGCGTCGTAGGCGGCGGCGCCGGTGCGCCAGAAGCCGCCGTAGCCGAGCGCATGGGCCGCGACGAGAAGATTCTGTGCCGCGGCCCCCACCGCGACGATCTGCTCGATTGGCGGAATTTTCGCATCATCCTTGACCGCGGCGGCGGCGACGATGATGAGGGGCGCGCGCTCCGCCTTCTTGCGCTCGGCATCGCGCTTGCCGGCGGGTGCCTCCGGCTCGCGCCGGAGCAGGGACTGCTCCAGCAACTTCCCGAAACGCTCCCGCGCCGGCCCGTCGAAAATGAGAAAACGCCACGGCTTCAGCCTGCCGTGATCGGGTGCCGAGACGGCGGCCGCGAACATCGCTTCGAGCGCCTCGGCCGTCGGCCCGGGCTCGGCGAGCTTGAGCGGAGAGACACGGGTCTTGAGGGCCGTCAACGCATCCATGGCTTGACTTGATCCGCGGTGCCGAGGAACGAGCGGCCGCGCGCGCCTAGTGCAAGAAGATCGATTGCACAACGGCGCTCCGGCGCGGTATCGTTCGGAACCTAATCAATCTGCGGCTGCCTGGCAAGGCCTTCCGGCGGCAGGATGAGGGCGGCATGTACGGCACGCGGACCCGGCACAGCAAGACGGCCGAGATCGCCGTCCCGCTCGAGCGCGGCTCGATCCGCGCCGCACGCCCATGCCCTAGCGCCGATGTCTAGCTCGCATACGCTCATCGTGAATGCTCCGGCACCGGCGCCGCCGCTGCCGCCGACCTTGCTGGAGGCCGCGTCATGAGTGCCGACGAGGCCTTGTGGATCAGCGAGCGCGAAGTGACGGAGCTCGTCGACATCGCCGACGCAATCGAAGCACTCTCGGCCGGCTTGAGGCTCGAGGCTGAGGGCCAGGCGCAGAACATGGTCAAGACCCATGCCACCTTCGGTGGCCACGACACGCTGCATGCCATTGGCGCGACCTTCGAGGGCGCCGGCTTCGTCGGCACCAAGACGTGGGCGCACACCGCGGGCGGTGCCGCACCGCTCCTCATCTTGTTCGACAGCCACACGGGTGCCGTCAAGGCGATCATCGAGGCCTTCGCACTCGGCCAGTTGCGCACCGGCGCCATCAGCGGGCTCGCGACCGAGTGGCTGGCGGCCCCCGAGGCCGACGACATGGCGCTGATCGGCACCGGTAAGCAGGCGCTGACCCAGCTCGCGGCGGTGGCGGCGGTGCGCCGTCTCAGGCGCGTCCGCATCTTCGGCCGCAATGCCGAGAGGTGCCGTGCTTTCCTCGCGCGCGCCCGTGCCGAGCTGGGCTTGGCCGTCGAGGGCGCGGCGTCGGTCGAGGAGGCGGTCAAGAGTGCCGCGATCGTAACACTCGTGACGCGCGCGACCGAGCCGTTCCTATATTCCGGCATGGTGGCGAAGGGTGCCCACATCAACGCGGTCGGCGCCATCGTGCCCGAGTGCCTCGAGTTCGAGCCAGCACTCCTCGATCGCTGCGCCGTCATCGCCGTGGACAATGTGGCGCAGGTGCGCAAGCTCAGCCGCGAGTTTCTTGAGAGGCTCGGCCAAGACGAGCAGGCCTGGGCTCGGGTCAAGCCCCTCTCGGCCGTGATCGCGGCGGGGTCCAAGCGGCCCGCCGGTGCCGACCTCACACTCTTCAAGGCCATGGGCATGGGGATTTCCGACCTGGCACTTGGCATCGAGATTCACCGGCGCGCCGCCGCGCGCGGGCTGGGCCGCCCGCTCCCCGAGCGCGTCGCCGCCAAGCCGCGTCTTACGCGGGAAGTGCCCGCGCGCATGAAGCAAGGAGCCTGACATGAGCACAGCGCAATTCCTCGACCAGTCCGGCCAGCGCCCGAAAAGTGCGGCGCTGTGGCCCGCGGTGGTCATCCCCAAGGAGGCGATCGACGCCGAGATCGAGCGCCTGGCGGCCGTGCCACGGCCGGCGAACGGGCGGCGGCGCGCGCTCATCGTCCACCCCGCCAACAGGCACAGCAACGGCCTAGCGCCCGGCATCGAGGTGGCGCTCGAGGTGTTGCTGCCGGGCGAGCGCACCCGGCCCTACCGTCAGAACTCGACCCAGGTGAACTTCGCCATCGGCGGCAAGGGGCACACGGTGATCGGCGGCAGGCACTTCGAGATGAAGCTCTACGACGTGTGCAACACGCCCTCGATGCAGAACTACTGGCACGGCAACGACGGCAAAGAACGGTTCGTGCGCTTGACATATTCCAACGCGCCGCTGCTCGAGATGCTCAACGTGCATTACGCGGAGGAGAACCCGCCGGCGGCCAAGCCGGTGAAACGCGCGGAGATGTCGGAAGAGGACAAGGAGCGCCGCAAGAGCCCGTTCGGCACCTTCAGGCTCAACCGCGAGGGCGCCCATCTCATGCCCTATGAGACCCTGATCAACCCGCCCACGGTCGAGTCCAAGGCGCTCCACTGGCCCTGGCAAGAGGTGAAGGCGCATCTCGACAAGCTCGAGGCGCTCGGCAAGGACTATATCGGCCGCCGCCTCTATCTGCTCTTCAATCCGGCGACCGGCCGCACCAACGGCACGACGCCGAGCTTCTTCGCCACCATGACCATCCGGCCGCCGAAGATCGTCGATCGGCCGCACCGCCACAGCTCGGCCGCGATCAACTATTACTTCCACGGCAGCGGCCGCTCGACCGTCGAGGGCGAGGTCCACGAGTGGAAGGCGGGCGACCTGATGCTCTCGGCCCCCGGCTGGGCCGTGCACAACCACGCCTCCAAGGACGATTACGTCTACGAGCTCACGGTGCAGGACCAGCCGTTGCACATCGCGATGGAATCGCTTTTGTGGCAGGAGAGCCTCAAGCTGCCGCTGGCCGTGCTCGGCCAAGAGGAGGGGCTCGGCACCAACCGGGCGGCGGGCTAGTCCTCACTCAGCGCATACCGGCAGGAAAGCCGTGAGAATCAGACCGCTCGCGAGTGCCCTTGGCGTCGAGGTCGCCGGCAAAAGGGAGGCGTTCATGGCCAGGAGAATCATCCCATGCCCGACGCTTGTCCTGTCCTTGCTTTGGCTTTGGCATGCGCTGGCGGCACCGGCCTCCGCGGCCCAGGAGCCTTATGATATCAACGTCATCCTGCCGCTCAGCGGGCTCGCCTCCTTTCTAGGGAAGGCGGAGCAGCAGGCACTCGTGATCGTGGAGAAATTCGTCAACCGGACGGGCGGGATCAAGGGCCGTCCCGCGCATTTCGTCTTTTACGACGACCAATCGAGTCCCCAGATCTCGGTGCAGCTCATGAAGCAGGTGACGGCGTCGAAGCCGCCGGTCATATTGGGCTCGTCGCTGGTGGCGGATTGCAACGCCATGTTGCCCCTCGCGAGCGACGGCCCGGTGGTCTATTGCTTCTCGCCCGGCATCCATCCTCAAGCCGGCAGTTACGGTTTTACGGCGTCCGTTTCCACCCATGACTTGCAAATTGCCTTGCTCCGGTACTTCCGGCTCGAGGGCTGGAGCCGGATAGCGCTCATCACCAGCACGGATGCCACCGGCCAGGATGCCGAGCGCGGCATCGACGAGGCGGCGTCCCTTCCCGAGAACAAGAGCATCGAGATCGTCGAGCACGCCCATTTCAACCCCACCGACGTGAGCGTATCGGCGCAGATCGAGCGCATGAAGGGAAAGCAACCGCAGGCGATTATCGCCTGGAGCACGGGCACGCCGATTGCGACGGTTTTCAAGGCGATCTCCCAGTCCGGAATGGACCTTCCCGTCGCCACGACGAACGGCAATCAGACCTATGCTCAGATGGAGCAATATGCGAGCTTCCTGCCGAAACAGCTCTTCATCCCGACGGCAGAGTGGCTGAACCCGCCGCAAGGCGTCACGCTCGACGCGAGGGTCGAGCAGGCCCACAAGACGTTCTTCGCCGAGTTCAAGGTAGGGGGGCAGAGGCCGGACGTAGCGGCAACCTTGGCTTGGGACCCTGCTATGATCGTCGTCGAGGGACTGCGCCAACTCGGCACGGAGGCAAGCGCAATGCAGCTCAGGGACCATATCCTGCATCTCAAGGGCTACGGCGGCGTCAACGGCGTGTTCGACTTCGAGAAGGTGGCGCAGCGCGGACTCGACGTGACGAGCGCGATCGTCACAAGGTGGGACGCCGCGGCCAAGGAATTCGACGTGGTGAGCCAGCCCGGAGGCGTCCCTATCAGCCGTTAGGCTTCGTGTCGGGGGCGGCGGGCAGAGGGTGAACCAGGCGGCGCAGATCATCATCGGCGGATTGCTCGAGGGCAGCGTCTTCGCGGTCGTTGGCCTCGGGTTCGCGCTTGTGTTCAGGGTCACCGACGTGATCAACCTGTCGCAGGGTGCGTTTTGCGTGCTCGGCGCGCTTTCTGCATACACGTTCGAGGAGACCCTTCGCTGGCCGGTACCGCTCGCCATCGCGGGCGCGGTGCTGGTGACCGTCGCCTATGCCACGGCACTCGGCGCCGTGACCTTTGTGCCGGCCCTATCGCGGCTCTCCCACAGCAGCATGCTAATGCTCACCGCGGGCATTCTCACTCTCACCACGGGAGGGATGCTGGTGTTGTGGGGCGGGGATCCCTACTCGTTGCCTCCGCTCTCGGGCGAGCGGCCGGTTGAGCTCTGGGGCATCCATATCACGACGCAAGGATTTTGGATCGCCGGCACCACGCTCGTCATCGTTCTCGGCTTCTGGTTCCTCTTCACCCGGACCATTCTCGGCAAGGCGCTGCAGGCCTGCGCCGAGAATCCGATGGCCGCACGCCTGATGGGGATCGACGTGCCGCGCATGGCGCTGCTCAGCTTCGCGCTTGCGGCGACGATCGCCTCGCTTGGCGGCATCATGATAGCACCCATCGCCTCGTTGCAGTTCGACAGCGGGAATTATTTCACCATCTCGGGCTTCATCAGCGTGGCCCTCGGCGGCATGGGATCGTTCATCGGCGCGGTGAGCGGGGGATTGCTGCTGGGCACCGCCGAACAGGTCGCGGCCGGCTATATCTCGTCGTTGTTCAGCGACGCCTTTGCGCTGGCCCTGCTGCTGGCGACGCTCCTGTGGCGGCCACGCGGCCTTTTCACGCTCGGCCGCAGCCGGCGCATCGACGTGCGCGACGACGTGCTGTTCTATCAAGCGATCGTGCGCCTCAACGGGCGCGGTGCGGTACTTTGCGGCGTCGCGGCGGTGGCGGTCCTGATGGCGCTTCCGTTGGTGGTCTCGGATGCCCTCCTCGGCTCCTTGGTCATCACCGGCATTCTCTTCATCGGCGTGCTCGGTCTCGACGTGCTCATGGGCTATGCCGGACAGGTCGGACTCTGCCAGGGCGCCTTCATGGCGATCGGCGGCTACGTTGCCGGCATTTTGTCGACGACCTACGGCTGGCCGCCGCTCGCAGGTGTTCTCTTCGCCGTGCTCGCGGCCCTCTTGGCGGCACTCGTGCTGGCGTTCGCGACCCTGCGGCTGCGCGGGGTGTACTTGGCACTTGGGACGCTGGCTTTCGGATTGGTCATCGACTCGTTCGATGCCGGCATGATGAATGTCACCGGCGGACCCTCCGGCTTGGTCGGCATCCCTCCCTTTCGCATCGGCGCGTTTGCCTTCGATAGCGACCGCTCGATGTACTATCTCGTGGCGGGGCTGATCGTGGTGCTGGTTCTGGCACTCCTGGGCGGGATGCGCAGCGGTTTCGGCCGCGCCCTCATGGCGATCCGTACCGACCAGATGGCCGCCGGCGCCCTCGGGATCAACGTGGTGCGCTACAAGCTCGCGGCTTTTGCGATAAGTGCCGTGCTCGCAGCACTCGCCGGCAGCCTCTACGCCTTCTATTTCCGCTTCCTCTCGCCCGAGATGGTGGGGACTCCGCGCTCCTTCGAGATGGTGACGATGCTCATCATCGGCGGCGAAGGGACGCTCGTCGGCTCGCTTCTCGGCGTGGCCCTGCTGACGCTGTTGCCGACGATGGTTCAGAGCCTGGCACTCTACAAGACATTCGCCGAAGGCCTGCTCTTGGTCCTCGCCTTTCTCTGTCTCCCCGAGGGCATGTTCGGCGGCATCGCGCGGCTGGTTTCGCGCGCCGCCGTCCGGCGCCGCGGCAACCGGCTCATGGCGGAAGCGGGTGCCGGGAGGGAGGTGCAATGATCGCGGCCCTCGAGGCAAGCCGGCTCTCCAAGGCCTTTGGCGGCTTGAGCGCCGTCGACGACGTCTCCTTCATCGTGCCGCAGGGGAGCCTCACCGCCGTGATCGGGCCCAACGGGGCCGGCAAGACCACGGTCTTCAATCTCGTTACCAACCTCTATCAGGCCGACAAAGGCGAGGTGCGGCTTTTCGGCGAGAGACTCGGGAACGAGCGCGCGTGGCAAATCGCCGCCCGCGGGGTGGTGCGGACCTTCCAGACCGCGCGCGTGTTCCCCGGCATGACCGCGTTCGAGAACGTGTTGGCAGGTGCCCATATGCACCTTCGCTCGGGCCCGGCCTGGCAAATGCTGTGGCTCGGTCGGGTGCGTCGCGAGGAGGCCAGGCTCGCGATCAAGGCCGAGAGGCTGTTGGAATTGGTCGGCCTCGCGAGATTCCGCGACGCCCCGGCGACCGACCTGCCGATCGGCGGACAAAAGCTCCTCGAGGTCTTGCGCGCGCTGATGGCGAGGCCGCGTCTCTTGTTGCTCGACGAGCCGGCGGCGGGCCTCAATGATGCGGAGACGGCGGAGCTTGCATCCCTCCTGCGCACCGTCCGCGGCACCGGGGTCACCGTGATGGTCGTCGAGCACAACATGTCGCTCGTCATGGGCGTCGCCGATCAGGTCATCGTGCTCGATGCGGGCCGGCTGGTGACCGCCGGCACACCGCGCGCGATTCAACAGGACAAGCGCGTCATCGAGGCCTATGTCGGGCAGGAAGAGGGGTTCCCCGACCATGCTGGAGGTTAAGGAGCTTTCGACCGGCTATGGGCGCGCGACCGTCGTGCGCGGCGTCGACCTCGCGGTGCCCGCAGGCCAGATCGTCGCCCTGATCGGCGCCAACGGTGCGGGCAAATCGACGCTGGTCAAGGCCCTTTCCGGCCTGCTTCCTCTCCACGCTGGCCGCATCTTGCTCAACGGAGAGCCGATCGAGAAGCTTTCGCCGCGGGAGCGGGTGTTGCGCGGCATCGCCCATGTCCCCGAGGGTCGTCAAATATTTCCAGGCATGACGGTGGCCGACAATCTTCTGCTCGGGACCTACACCCAGCACCGTCGGCTCGACAAGGCGGCACTCGACGCGCGCGTCCGCGAGGTGTGCCAACTCTTCCCCATCCTGATCGAGCGTTTAGCACATCCGGTCGGCACGCTTTCCGGCGGACAGCAGCAAATGCTGGCCATCGCGCGCGGCCTGATGTCGCGGCCGAAGCTCCTGTTGCTCGACGAGCCGTCCCTCGGCCTGGCGCCGATTCTGGTCGCCGAAATCTTCCGCCTCATCGCGGAGTTGCGCACGCGCGGTCTCGCGATCCTCCTTTCCGAGCAGAACGCGCGCTTGAGCCTCGCGATGGCCGACCACGCCTATGTCATGGAAATGGGCAAGGTCGTGCTCGAAGGCGAAGGCCGCGAGCTCTTGGGCAAGCCGGAAGTCGCCGAGCGTTATCTCGGCGTCGGCAAGGCACAAGCCGACGGAAGCGGGCAGCAGCAGGATCGCTTTGTGGACAAGCTGCGCGAGACGCTGGCGCTCTGAGCCGCGCGCCCGCGGCGGCGATCAGACGTAGCGCGGCCCCTCGCCGCGCTCGAGCGCATCGCCGCCCTCGGCGATGCCGTTCAGATAGCCTTCCCAGACCAACAGGTTGATGCGGCAGGCCTTGACCACCTGGTCCACCATGCCGAGCCGCTCGGCGTGCTCGGCGACGGTCTGCCAGCCCAGGTTCGAATGCGCGATGTCGGCGGCCTCGTGCAGCTCGAAGAATTCGAGCGCCGCGTCCTTCAGCTTGAACAGCTTGCCCCAGCGCTGGCGCTCGAGGCCGAACCAGCCGTGTTGGCGCATGATGCCTTCGCCGTAGCCCGGAATGTTGGCGCGCTCGGCGCAGGTGTTGGCGATCAAGCCCTCGAGCCAATGGCGGTTCGACATCAGCGCTTCCCAAGCGAGCCAAGCGAGCTGGGTCGAGGCCAGAAGCCCGGCTTGGCGCATCTCTCTGCGGCCGAGACCGATCTTCAAGCCGAGCTCCTCGAGGATCGCCCAATGCGGCCGGCCGCCGCCGTGCTCGTGGTCGGCGATGACCTCCTCGCTGCAGGCGCCGATGATGCGCAGGCGGATGTCCCAGTCGGGGCAGTTCGTGGCAACGCGCAGCTTGAGGACCGAGTTGCG
>Ga0074044_10002541_pt1 | contig 15911 bp, 16 predicted proteins | sample BogForMeECP23OM1_FD_94443 | JGI IMG/M metagenome (GOLD analysis project Ga0074044, IMG submission 94443) | Bog forest soil microbial communities from Calvert Island, British Columbia, Canada - Bog Forest MetaG ECP23OM1 | ecosystem: Environmental > Terrestrial > Soil > Wetlands ...
CGGGCTGCCGTCGACGGCGACCCGGCCGGTGCGAGTGTCAAGGCGAACCGGCCCGCAGGTGAACTCGCTCTTGGCGTGGCCGGCCGAGCGGCGCAGCAGCGCGCGCACGCGCGCCAGCACTTCTTCGAGGTGGAAGGGTTTGGCGACGTAATCGTCGGCGCCGGCATCGAAACCTTGCACCTTGTCGCTCCACCGATCGCGGGCGGTGAGGATGAGCACCGGCATGGCGCGGCCGGCGCGCCGCCACGCTTCGAGCACCGAGATGCCGTCCATCTTCGGCAGGCCGATGTCGAGAATGACGGCGTCGTAGGGCTCGCTCTCGCCGAGGTAGTGGCCTTCCTCGCCGTCAAAGGCGCGGTCGACGACGTAGCCGGCGTCGGTCAGCGCGGTGGCGAGCTGCCGATTGAGATCGGGATCGTCTTCGACAACGAGAAGGCGCAAGATTAACTCCGCTCAAAAAACTCCGCTCAAAGCCCGCCGAGGAGCGTGCCTTTCACGGCGTCGACGGTCAATCGCGCCACTTTGCCATCGTGCGCAAGAACTGTCAGCACGTAGACGAGCCCATTGGTACCGTGACAGAGCCGCGCCCGCACCACGGTGCCCGGCATCCGGCTCTTGGCCGCGCGCATGGCGGCGGCGAGACGAACCACCCGGCCGGTCTCGCTCTCGACCCGGCGCTCCTTCTGATCGAGACAGGCATGCACGGGTTCCGCGCCGGCGTGCGCCGGGCGGCCAAGCTCCTCCCCGCGCGCCGGGGCCAGAGCGAGTACGGCGACTGCGGCAATGGCGAATCGAAGGGCGTGGCGCATCACTATTCCTAGCAATTGCGCACTGAACGCCGCCTGAACGGCTGATTTAGGGCAGGATGCCAGCAAAGGTTCGAAAAACGTAGGTAATCTGGCCGGTGAAACGCCTGAGGACGGTTGGATGACTTCAGCAACGGCTCCCATTGGCGCGGTCGCCGGCCTGCTGGCTGCACTCGCCATCGCGCCTGCTTTGGCGATGGTCGGCGGTGCGCCGCCGGCGGCTGACGGCGCCGGGCGGTCCGTCGTGATGATCCTCGGCTCCTACGGCACCGCCTGCACCGCGACCGCGATTGCGCGCGACCTCCTGCTCACCGCGGCGCATTGCGTGCAGCCGGGCGCGGACTACAAGCTCGTTGCCAGCGCGCCAGGGCAAGACCCGGTGCTCAAGGACATCGCGCGCATCGAACGCGATCCGCAATTCGATCTCAAAAAGCTCTTTGGCCATCTCGCCACTGCCGACGTGGCGCTCATAAAACTCGCCGAGCCGTTGCCGGCGAAAATCCCCGCGGTGCCGCTCGGCGACGCTACGCAACCGGTCGCCGTCGGCGATGCTTTCGTGGTTGCGGGTTTTGGCGTCACCGTGCGGGGCGACGGCCGCACCGGCGGCACGGTTCGTTCGGCGACATTAGTCGCCACAGGAGTACCCGGCAGCCTGCAGATCCGCCTGTTCGATCCGCGCACCAAAGGCCAAAGCGCCGGGCTTGGCGCTTGCGCCGGCGATTCCGGTGCGCCAGCGTTTCGCGAGACCAACGGCAGCCTCGCCGTCATCGGCGTGGTCAGCTGGTCGACCGGCCCAAATTTAAGCGCCGGCTGCGGCGGCCTCACCGGCGTCACGCCGCTCGTGCGTTACCGCGCGTGGATCACGGAAACGGCGCGGGCGCTCGGCTCGCCGCTTGCGCCGTAAGGAGCGTCAAAACCCGATCATGTCGAGTTTGGTCAGCGTCACTTGATTGCTGATGCGTGCGGCATTGGCGAGATGCCAGGCGGTGTAAAGCTCGGGGAAAAGATCGTCCGCCGACATCGCGTCGACCGGCACGATCACTTTGAAGCCGCGCAACGCCGCCTCGCCGCCGGTATGCAGCACCGAGGTCTGCGCCTGCGTGCCCATCGCCACCACCGTAGTGATGCCCTTGTCTTTGAGCGTCTTTTCCAGATCGCTATTGATGAATTTGTCCGGGCCGAGCGGCGGCAGCACCTGCTCTCCGCCAGCGGGCGCAAGTTCCTTAAGCACATCGGTCGGCACCGAGCCCGGCACTGCGACGCTGTAAATAATAAGCGCGCCGTTGGCGCGCGCTTGCTCGACGAATTTTTTCACCTTCGGCACGGAATCGGCGCAGCGCTTGCGCCGTTCGGGCGTACAGGTCTGCACGGTGAAATCCATCACCAGCAGCGCGGTCTCCTTCGGGACAAGCGTCACCGGCTTGAGCGGCGGCGGCGCCGGGAGCTTGGCCTGGTACCAGTCATCGATGATGGTCTGGGCACGCGCCGGGATCGTTGCAAATACGGCGGCGATCATAGCCAGAGCCGCGATTGGTATAAGCGTGCGACGCATGTATTCCCCCCGGTTGCTGGCTTTTTGTTTGAGCGCGATCTTTTCCGAAAACCGATACTCACCCCGGATCAAGTCCGAACTCACCCCGGATCAAGTCCGGGGCAGGCTTTTTCGGGATCATGCTCGAGCTTACCGGGTTGCGGCGGTCGGCGCTACTCCGCGGCGCGGGCCGGCGTCTCGCGCCCGGCCGGCGCAGCGCTGACGGTCGTGCGCAACGGCCGCTCCTCCATGACGATGAGCGCCACGATGCCGATGATCAGAAACATGACCGCCACCGCGAAAATGTAACTGAAAGTACGGGCGAAATCGCCCGCCGTGGCATGCTCAGCGACCGTGATGACCGCGGGCGCCGCGCCACGTTGCGGCGCGGTGCCGAGTTGCGCCAGCATGATCGCGCCCATCACCGCGACGACGAAGGCGCTCGCCAGCGCCCGGAAAAAGTTCATCGCCCCCATGGCGACGCCGATCTGTTCATGCGCGACCGCGTTCTGGATCGAGACGGTTACGGTCGGGTACGAGCTGCCGGTGCCCATCCCGACGAGGGCGGTGATGGTTGCGACGGCCCATACCGGCATTAGCGGATGGATCACCAGCAGAGCCAACGCGATGGTGGCAAGACTGAGCAACAGGATCGGCACCCACTTATAATGGTTCAGGTACAGCATGGCGCGACCGGACAAATACGAGCCCGGCGTCGTCATCATCACGATCGGAATGAGCGCGAGGCCGGAATCGGTCGCCGACAAGCCGTGCACCAGCTCGTAATAGAGCGGCACGAATATCGTCAGCCCGATGGAGACGCCCTGCGAGCAGGCTGTGGTGAGACTGCCGACGCGCATCACCGGATTATTGAGGATCGCGACCGGCAAGAACGGCTCCGGCACTCTGAGCACCCACCAGATGAATGTTGCAGAGAGCACCGCCGCCGCGACAGTCAAAGTGACGATCTGCTGCGACAGCCACGGATAACGCGTCCCGCCCCAAGTCAGCGCTAGAAGCAGCGCGATTGCGGCGGCCATCATCAGTCCCGCGCCGGTGAGGTCGATCTTGTGCGCCCGTTCGTGGCGCGGAACGAGCTTCAGTTGCCGGTGGGACAACATCGTCGCGACCAAGCCGAGCGGTACATTGAGCCAAAAAATGACCGACCAGTGCAGATGCTCGGCGATGACGCCGCCAAGCACAGGGCCGCCGGCGCCGGCGATGATCCAGACCGAGCCGGTGTAGGCCTGATAGTAGCCGCGTTCGCGCGGCGGCACCACATCGGCGATGATCGACTGGGCGAGCGGAACGATGCCACCGCCGCCGATGCCTTGCAGGCCGCGGCCGAGGATCAGCATGAGCATGCTCGGCGCGGCGGCGCTGGCGGCGGAACCCGCCATGAACACGCCGAGCGCGACCAGCATCATGCCGCGCCGGCCATAAATGTCGCTGAGCTTGCCATAGAGCGGTGCGACCACCGTCGAGGTCAGCAGATAAGCGATCACGACCCAGGACAGATTCTCGAAATCGTCGAACGCGCGGCCGATGGTCGGCAGCGCCGTCGCCACGATGGTCTGGTTAAGCGCGCCAAGGAACATCGCCAGCGCCACCCCGCCGATGATGGCGATGACCTCGCGCCGGCCGAGCTTGCGCTCGGCAACGGGCTCCGCAAGGCCGTTCTCCGGCGCTTCGATCTCCCCGCCCCCTGCCGGCGAAGGCTCGATGATTCTGCGATTTGGCGATGCCGTGATCGGCACGATTGCCCGCCGCCCGAAAAGGGATTCAGCTGTACCTTTGCGCCGCACTGGCGCCAGTGCAAGACACTTCGGGCCGGACAGCTATATTCTGCCGGCGCAGAGCACGGTTCTGATGCAATCAGAACCGACCTCTTGCCTATGTCTGAGCATGATCTTACCCGAAAAACCGGCGCCCACCCCGGATCAAGTCCGGGGCCGGCTTTTTCGGGATCATGCTCCTATTCGGCCGCGTGCTCGGCGGCGTGCAGCGGCCCGTGTAACGGGCGCTCTTCGACCGCCAGAAGGCAGAGGAACGAAATGCCGACGCAGACCGCAGCGGCAATGAACACCCAATGAAAGGCCGGCGCGAGATCGCGATGCCCCGCCGCGATCTTCTCCAGCGTCATGACGCCGGAACCATCGGCCACGCCGCTGAGCACGATGGCGCCGAATACCGCGACCACGATCGCGCCGCCGAGCGTGCGAAAAAAGTTCAATGTGCCGGTCGCGGTGCCGAGCTGGTGCGGCTTGACCACGTTTTGCATGACCACCGTGCTCACTGGATATATCGGTCCTAGCCCGCAACCGAGCACGAACAGCAATAACACCAGTTCGCCGAGTGTACGCCCCGCCGGATCGGCAGCGAGAACCGCGAGCGCCGCGACAGCGACGACCAGCCCCACGATGGGCACGCGCATGTAATGGGTCAGGCGCACCATCAGCCGCGCCGACACCAACGACCCGATCGTGGCGCCGCTCATGAACGCGATCAGTACGAGGCCGGACAGGCTCGCCGAGACGCCGAGCACGGTTTGGCAATAAAGCGGCATATAGATTGTCACGCCGATGATGGTGCCGATACTGAAAAACGCGGCGCAGGTGATCGTGCTGGTCACGCGCCCATGCAGGATCGCAAGCGGAATGAACGGCTCGCGCGCGGTGAGGAGCCGGATCGCGAACAGCGCCCATAGCGCCGCGGAGCCTGCGATCAACGTGATGATCCGCCACGAGCTCCAAGGGTAATGGCTGCCGCCCCAGTTGAGCGCCAGCATCAGCGCGAGCGCGGCGCCGACCAACAGCGCGGCGCCGATGACGTCAAGCTGGTGCGGCCGATCATTGCGCGGCAAGCGGCGCAGCGCGCGTTCGGTCATGACCAGCGCGACGGCACCGAGCGGCAGGTTGATCCAGAAAATGAACGACCAGTGCAGATGGTCGGTGAGCAGCCCGCCGAGCACCGGGCCGAGGATGCTCGCGCTCATGAACATGATCGACGTGCGGCCCTGCACCACCGGGCGCTCGCGCGGCGAGAGCAAGTCGGCGATGATGGTCTGCGCGATCGGCAACAAACCGCCGCCACCAATCCCTTGCAGCCCGCGGGAGAAAATCAGCACCCAGATCGTCGGCGCCAGCGCGCAAGCGATCGAACCGGTGATGAAAATGCCGATCGCGAGCAGAAGAATGGTGCGCCGGCCATAAATATCGGAGAGCTTGCCGAACAGCGGCGTCGTCGCCGTTGCGGCCAGTAGATAGGCGGTCACCACCCACGACAGATCATCGATGTCGCCGAGGCTTTTGCCGATCGCCGGCAGTGCCGGCGCGACGATGGTTTGTTCGAGCGCTGAGAGGAACATCGCCAGCATGATGCCGGCGACGATCGCGCGGATTGTTGCGTGATCGAGGGGAGCCGCTGCCGGATGATCATGCATCGCCCGATCAGGCGCGCCGCGTTCCGCCGCGGGTCGCGCGCGGCCATGCGCGGGCGCCCCCTCATCGGCAGCGGCGTCGGGGGCGATGCTGTGAGCGTCGTCGGGGGCGATTTCGCGAGTCATGCCCGGTACCAATTGGCCTGTGTGGCGTCTCAATGCAACCGTCGCGTTCGCAGAGCAGACGCGCACGGTGCACGACTCCGTCGCTTGAGCCCTCCTCGATGTCGGCCTTGGCTGCGGGTACGAGTGCGGGTACAGCCCTTATCCGCACTGGAAATTCGTCGTACGCATCATGGCTGGTTCAGCAGCAAGGTTATGGTTACGTCAAACCTTGAAGCTGCACGCTCGGCACCGGAAATGGTTTGCGCCATCAACGAGGGAGCAGCCGATGCGGCACCTGCGCGATGCTCCTGACTACGTATCGCTGCATTGCAACGAGCCGACGCTGGGCCAGGAGAAGACATATGCCTACTTCTTGATGTTGCCGTCGGCATCGAATTGCTTGACATAGGCCCACAGGTCGTTGACCTCCTGTTCGTTCTTGATGCCGGCGAAGATCATTTTGGTGCCCGGGATGATGGCCCTCGGATCCTTGATGTACTCCTTGAACGTCGCCTCGTTCCAGACGATGCCCGAATTCTTGTTGGCGTCGGAATAGCCGAAATTCGCAACCGTGCCGGAATGGCGACCGTCGAGGCCGTTTAGCTCGGGGCCGATCTTGTTCTGCGCGTTGTCGCCGATGGCATGGCAGGGCAGGCACTTGTGGAACGAAATCTCCCCTTTTGCGGCATCCTGTGCCGGAGCTGTACCCGCCGATGCGGCGATCAACGCGGCCGCCACGATCAATGTCCTCATCGTCACGTCTCCCTGTCACGTTCACGCCGGCCGTACCCCCCGGCCTGCTCGCCCGTCCGGCAGGATATCGATTTGTCAGCGATCAGTCAGCGGGTATGTCGGACATTTTGCACTGTCGCGACCGCGCAACATCTCACCGCCGCTTCCGCGCCGCCTTCGGCAGCTTCAGCGGCCAGCTCACGATATAGTCTTCGAGGTCGGCGTCGGGCACGTTGAGTTCGCTCGCGCGGACACGGCCGCGTACCGAGACACCGGCGGCATGGACCGTCTCAGGGTCGCCGGAAACGAGGGGATGCCACCAGTAGAGGTCCTTGCCCTCGGCCAGCAGCACATAGGCGCAGGACGGTGGCAGCCAGGTGATGGTTTTGAGGGCTTCCGGTGTAAGCCGCACACAATCGTCGACCATTTCGAGTCGATGTTCGTAATCGCGGCAGCGGCAGCTCTCGCCGTCGAGCAGCCGGCAGCCGACGTTGGTGTAGAAGGTACGGTCCGTCTCCTCTTCCTCGAGCTTATTGAGGCAGCATTTGCCGCAGCCGTCGCACAGGCTCTCCCATTCCGAATCCGTCATTTTATCCAATGGCTTACGCCGCCAGAACGGAACTTCCCCGTCGCCTTGGTTTTGGCCATCATCGGATGCCATGCTGTTCTCCAGGCCGCGCGCCGGCGCTGCCGCCTCGTCCCCGCCCGGCGCAACGTTTCTTGGCCGGCAGGATTGTCATGATGCCACATGCTTAAGCCCAATTTGCTCCTGATTTCCATTCACCAAGTGGCCGCCATGGCATTGGCCAATAGACTGGCGTCGGCTAGACGTTGCCCGACTAAAAGGGCAAGTTTTGCCGGCCGAACCCGTTCCGAGAGTGCACGACCTTGACGGACATGTTCCCCGATCCGGGTGACGACTGGCAGCCGAAGCTCAAGCGGCTGCTGCTCGACATCGACTCGCGAATCGATTTCGCCGTGTTCCAGAGCGGCAAATGGACGCGCGAGCTTTACGAGCGGTTCACCGCGGTCATGGACCGCTGCCATGTCGCCGGCTGGCGACGCTGGCTGCTTGTGGAACCGCTGTCGGAGGCGGCGACGCTGGGCACCGGCGGGCTCCTTCTCATGCTGGCGCTCGCCGTCCCCGCATTCCGCCAGACCTCAGACGACGACTGGCTGAAGAAATCCGATCTTGCCGTCACGTTTCTCGACCGCTACGGCAACGAGATCGGCAGCCGCGGCATCAAACACGATGAGTCGGTGCCGCTCGACGAAATGCCCGATCATCTGATCAAGGCCGTGCTGGCGACCGAGGACCGGCGCTTCTACGACCATTTCGGCATCGACTTCTACGGCACCTTCCGCGCCCTGGTCACCAACGCGCAGGCCGGCGGCGTGGTGCAGGGTGGCTCCACCCTTACTCAACAGCTCGCCAAGAACCTGTTCTTGAGCAACGAGCGCACCTACGAGCGCAAGATCAACGAAGCGTTTCTCGCCCTCTGGCTGGAGGCGCATCTGAGCAAGAACGAAATCCTCAAGCTCTACCTTGATCGCGCCTATCTCGGCGGTGGCGCCTTCGGCGTCGACGCGGCGGCGCAGTATTATTTCGGCAAATCGGTGCGCGATGTGACGCTGCCCGAGGCGGCGATGCTCGCCGGGCTGTTCAAAGCGCCGACCAAGTTCTCCCCGCTCGTCAATCTGCCGGCCGCGCGCGCGCGCGCCAATGTCGTCCTCGACAATCTGGTCGACAATGGATTCATGACCGAAGGCCAGGTCTACGGCGCCCGCCGCAATCCGGCGACGCCGATCGACCGCAGCGCCGACGGTGCGCCGAACTATTATCTCGACTGGGCCTTCGACGAGATGCGAAAGCTTGTCGATACGTTTCCAAAATCCGTCACCGACCGCTTTTTCGTGGTGCGAACCGCGCTCGATACGAATCTTCAGCACTATGCCGAGCACCAGGTCGAGACGCAATTGCGCCAGTACGGTCACGACTACGGGGCGAGTCAAGCCGCGGCCGTGATAGCGGATCTCGACGGCGCGGTGCGCGCCATGGTCGGCGGGCGCGATTATGGCGCCAGCCAGTTCAACCGCGCGACCGACGCGCTGCGCCAACCCGGCTCTTCGTTCAAGCCCTACGTCTACGCGACGGCATTGGCCAACGGTTTCAAACCGACCTCGGTGGTCGTCGATTCACCGGTGTGCATCGGCAATTGGTGTCCGCACAATTATTCCGGCGGTTATTCCGGGCCGGTGACGCTGCTTGAGGCCATCACGCACTCGATCAATGTCATTCCGGTCAAGCTTTCGATCGAGCTCGGCCACGGCAATCCCAAGCTCGGCCGTGCCATGATCGTTCAGACCGCGCGCAATTTCGGTCTGCATTCGCCGCTGCCCGATACACCCTCGCTGCCGATCGGGGCCGACGAAGTGTATGTGTTCGAACACGCCGTCGCCTATGCCACCTTCCCCAATCTCGGCAAGGCGGTCGTGCCGCATGCCGCGCTCGAAGTGCGCACCGGCACAGGCCAATTGGTGTGGCGCTTCGATCGCGACGGCAAGAAGCCGCAACAGGTCATCAGTCCGCAAGTCGCCCTCGATATGATCAAGATGATGAACTCAGTCGTCGAAAACGGCACCGGCAAACGCGCTCAGCTCGACGGCATCCCCACCGCGGGCAAGACCGGCACCACAAACGCTTGGCGCGATGCCTGGTTCGTCGGTTACACGGGAAATTTCGTCGGCGCGGTCTGGATGGGCAACGATGACTATTCGCCGACCAAACGCATGACGGGCGGCACGCTGCCGGCGATGACGTGGCACAACATCATGACCTATGCGCACCAAGGCATCGAATTGCGGCCGCTGCCCGGCCTGCCCGCGCCGCAGCATGCTCCAGCCATGGCCGACGCTTCGTTCAAGGGCGGCGACGAGCCGCGCCCGATCCTGCTGACGCGCAAGGGAACCGACGTCCTCGTCCGCATCGAGCGTCTGCTCGACGACGCCGACCACGCGCTGGCGGCGCAGTCGTCCGCCGGAACACTCGGCGCGCTCGACGGCAATAAGAATAGTTCGAACACGGTAGCGGCGGCGGCGGCGGCGGACCAGCAGCTCCCCGGGGTTCCACGCGGCGACTAGAGCATGATCCCGAAAAGGTGATACCGGTTTTCGGTTAAGATCATGCTCAAATCAAAAAGCTAGGGCCATCAGCTCAGCATTGGATCGAACGTGCGCCTGCTGTTCGGATCATGTTTCACATTGATGCTCGCCGCCGTCATCGGTCTCGGCGCGACATGGCTGACGGTCACCCACGGCGTTGCTTTCGGCTCGCTGACGATCGGCGTGTGGACGGCGTGGCCGAAGAGTGGATCGGTCGATATCGATCCCTATGCTCGCGCCACCATCGCACGCACCGGCGAACTGCCGGTCGGAACGGGTGACGGGGTTGCGTTCTACGCCCGCACCGACGATGCAGGAAATAATTTCGACGGCCGTTGCACCTTCACCATCAGCGGCATGACGCCGGCGGCGCGCTATTGGACGCTTACGCTTTATGATTTGGACGGCCGGCTGGTCGCGAACACAATCGATCGGCATGGCTTCACCAGCGCGGAAATCGTGCGCGACGCCGAGGGCCGCTTCGTGATCAGTGTCGCACCACAGGCGCGACCCGGCAATTGGTTGCCGACCGGCGGAATCGAACGCTTCGTCCTGGTGTGGCGTCTCTACGATACGCCGATCGGCGTCGCGACGCGCACGACCAAAGAGGGTCCGATGCCGGCGATCGTGCGAAAGGCCTGCTCATGATCCGCTCGCTATTGTGGATTCTTGGCGCCATCCTGCTCGGCGGCATCGTGCATCTCTCGACCGTGCTGGTGCTGCCGCAGGCGGCAGCCCAAGATGCCTATTCGCGGCTCGTGCCGCTGACGACGGTCAACGCCATGGTGCCACTCGCAGCACCCACTGCGGAAGCCTCCATCATGCCGTTCATGGATCCGGCGTTTTCCGCGGCAGTGTGCCGATACGATCTCTCAAGCGGATCGATCAAGCTCAACGCGCCGTTGAGCCAAGCCTACACGTCGGTCACCTTCTATACGCGCAACAGCGTCGCCTATTACGCGATCGATGACCGCGCCGCCGGCCGGCGCGCGATCGAGCTCGACCTCATGACGCCCGAGCAACATGCGCAGGTACCCGAGGAAGAAGATGTGACCGCCGCCGATCGGTTGATCATCGAGTCTCCGACCACCACGGGCCTGATTGTGTTGCGGGCACTGGCGCCGGAGCCGGGACTTCTGGCCATGGCGCACCGGGCGCTTGCCGGCGCACAGTGTCATATCGGGCCGGTGCAGTAGGTTTTTAGTTTGAGCATGATCTTTTTTTTTTCGAAAACCGGTAACCACCCCGGATCAAGTCCGGGGCAGGCTTTTTCGGGATCATGCTCTATCGCGCCGCGGTCTCAAGCGGCAGCGCGGCGAAATGCGGCGACGGGACCAACTGGTTCCCCGCAATCTGCTGTTGCAGTTCCGTCAGGATGCGTTCCGCTTCGGCCGCGACTGGCTCAGGTTCGGCAACCGTCAGATGCTCGAGCGCAAAGCGATAGCTGGCGCAGCGCTCCGTCAACGAATGGTGCACCCAGGCGATGGTCAAGCTGTTCTCGCCGATGCGCGCCAGCGCACTGAAGCGTTCCGGCGGGCTGAGGTCGGCGACGTATTGCATGCTCTTCTCGCGCCGTTGATCGATATCGACAACGCGACGCGCGGTCGCGAAGAAAGGATCGATGCGCACGATGTCGTTGCGCATATCGTCGATCAACTGGTTGTAGCGTGCCGCGCTCGAGCGATGAAACGCCCCTTGCAAATGCGCGTAATAGGCCGCGGTGTCGGATGCCCACAACTCACGCCGGAAGGAACTCTTGAGGCCGTATTCGTAGACCACAGCATCCCAGCGTTGCCGGTCGTAGGGCGGCTCGATCAGGGGAAAGGCGAGGTCGCGGAGTGTGCGCTCGTCGTCGGTCAGATTGTTCAGCGAAACCGGCGCGCCAACGCGCGCCGCGGCCTCTTGCCCGACCCAGGCATGGATGTCGTCGCTGACCAGCGGCTGCTGCAGCCTGCCGAAATCTCCGGTGCTCGAGCAGCCGGGAAGGATTAGAAGAGCGAGGATGGCCAGAGTTGGCAGCGCTGTCGCGCGGAGGGGACGGGCTCGCGGCGACATCGATGCAACGACTTTCAGCGGCGCCTCACGCGTCGGCGACCGCCGTTGTCCGCCGGCGGCGGAGTGTGGGGATCGGCGTTCTCAGCGACTGGATCGGCGTACCGTTCAATCCGGATGACAGGCAGGATGATGACCGTCGCGGACTCATCCAGCGCGTCGGCGCGGCCGAACCGCACGACGCGCCCCTCGTCGGGGAATTTGATAACGGTGCCCACCAGCCACTTTCCTCAGACTGCCGGCAACGGACCCCCTGCCCCGATCCGCGCATGTCGGCGTCGTCATGATTAAGCGGCATGCAAGGTTAACGCTCCGCTAACGCGCACAACTTAGGCTCATGGTCCAAGTCACCTGTCAGGTCACCTGTTGCGATTGAGTCACGTGCGATGGAAACGCCAAGCCTGTCCAGCCTCGACAGCCTCGCCGATATCGGATTACGCGGCGGCGTCGATATGCGTCCAACGCTGCTGCGCGTCCTCACCGATCTCTACGTGCAAAAGCTGAGGCACACGCCAGACGAGGAGCATCATTACACCGAACTTGCGCTGCGGCTTCTCGAGGCGGTGGATGTGCCGACACGCGCTGTCGTGGCGGCGCGGCTGGCGCGCCATCTCTCACCGCCCATGGGGGTCATTCAATATCTTGTTAACGATTTGCCTGAAATTGCCGCCCCACTGCGGTCGCATGCCTTGCTCCAGCCGTCCGGTCAACCCGGCGAGACGGCGCGGCGTCCAGCCGTCATTCCGATTGTCGAACACACGGCACCCGTTGAACCGGAGCATGAGGAAGACCCGGTGGCGGATGCACCCCGCGCGATCGATTCGACAATCGCCGGCGAGCTTAATGAACTGTTCTTTGCCGCTACTGAGTACGAGCGACGACTCATCTTGCTCAACCTCCACGTGGTCGCGCCCCTTCCGCCCGGGCGGGTCGTCGTGTCGCGCGATCCGACCGTCGGCCAGCGTCTGGAAGCGGCGGCGCTCGGCAATTATCGCGAGGACCTCGCGAAACAGCTCGCACATGCGCTGCATATTCCGCGCGAGCAAGCGCGCCGCATCGCGCGCGACGACCTCGGCGAGCCAATTGCGGTGGCGGTCAAAGCGCTCGGTATCCAACGCGATTTGGTTTATCGCATCCTGATGTTCGTCAATCCGACCGTCGGCCACTCGGTTGAACGAGTCCACGCGCTGGCGATGCTCTATGACGAGATGACCTTGCCGGCGGCCGAGGGCATGGTCGCGATCTGGCAAGCGCTCCAGAAGGACGAGCGCGCCGCGGCGACGCATCAGCCGGTCCTATGGAACGACGAGCGGTTGCGCGCACGCTCCGCGGCGGCAGCACGACGGCCTCAAGCCGCACCGCGAACGAGCGAACGTCGCGACGCTTCCTAGCTTTTGGGTATGAGCATGATCTTTTCCGACCTTCCTTCGCCCGCCGAAGCGGGCTTCGCGAAGGCGGGAAACCGGTATCCATTTCTCGGCATCACGCTCTATCAACCGGCGACGATGTCGAGAAAGTTTCGCCCTGCACGATCCTCGACCTCGACGATCCAGACGTCGGGATCGAATTTCACCTCACGCGCGAGGTACGCCTCGATCGTCGCATCAGGTGCCGGCTGCGCATTGAGGCTCGGGCTGAAGGCGCGGTCAGCTTCCCGCACCGCTTCGAACTCACTTTGCGGCGCCGGACCGAACAGGTCGGAGGTGCCGTCAAGCCTGCTGATCCGGATGAACACGGCACCGGCTTCCTCGGCACCACGTCGTCGCACGACGGCAAATGCGCCTTCGACCTGACAGCGGCGCAGATAGGCGGCAACCCAAAGCGCGGTTTTGAGACGCATCGTCGGCTCACGTCGGCGGAAGGATCGAGGTATGACTCGATCGAGCCGAGGCTGCAAACTTTGCTATTCGACGGGATGCCCGGTCATGGCGGTAAGCTCGCTGACGAGCCGATCGGAAACCCGTCCGCTGACCGGAAGTTTGTGCTCACGCTCGAATTTTTCGATCGCTTCACTGGTCGCGCTATCGAGCATGCCGGACGGCTTGATTTGGCCATAGCCGAACTCCGCCAGGACGCGCTGAACCGCCACGATGCGCGATGATGGCCCGATGAGTTCGGTGATCGGGTCATTGCGCCGCACCGGCGCCGCTGCCGGAGCGGCTTGCGGCGCGTGCGGTGCGGCCACCGAATGCGTCGTGGTCGTGTCCGCTGGTTTGGGCGCAGCTTGTTCCACGGGTTTGGGTCGAGCTTCGGCCGTTACCGTCTGCGGCGTCGGATTGATGAAGAAAGGGGCCGGGTGCGAACCTGATTGCAGGAAAACTGCGTTGACGATAATCACGACGGTCGCTGCAGTCGCGCCGAGGATCGCGAAAGAATCGACCGGGCGGTGCGCAATCCGTGCGCGCATCCGCGATCCAAGTGATCCAGCGGTCCATACCGAGCGTGTTCCCGCTCGGCGATAGTCGCTGCGGCGGTCAAGCACTTTTCTTCACCGCTCTGTCGCTGCGCTGTGACGGAATGTCACGCAACAACACCTGGCTCGCCGGCTGCGCGGTCACATTGCCCGCCATCCTCGCAACGTTCATCGCGCTGACCGTTCCTTGGGCAGAGCGCTTTCTTGTAGGTCGCGCACGTTCGCAATCGAGCGGCAAGCACACCGTGATACGCGTGCCCTCGCCGACCCGGCTGCGGATAGAGATCTCGCCGCCGTGCAACCGTACCAAGCCCTTGACGATGGAAAGTCCTAATCCGGTGCCGCCATGCCGGCGGTCATAGGAGGCACGCGCTTGAAAGTACGGTTCACCGACGCGCACCAGATCCTCATCACTGATGCCGACGCCGTTGTCCTCGACCACGAAGGTGATGTTCGCCGCCTCGGCGCGGGCGCTGATCGTGACCCTCCCACCTCGGTTGGTAAAGCGGATTGCGTTCGACAGAAGGTTGAGCAGGATCTGATTGAGCGCGCGCTTGTCGGCGATCATTTCCGGAAGATCGTCGGCTGCCAAATTTTCGAGCTGCACACCCGCCTCGCGCGCCCGCAGCGCGAGAATGTCGCAGCAACCGGTAATGACCTGCGCCGGAATGAAAGGTTCCGGCGTGATCTCGAAATTGTCGGTCTCGATTTTCGACATATCGAGAATGCCGTTGACGACTGCCAGCAGATGATTTCCGGAATCATTGATGAGACCGGCGTATTCGTTGCGGCGCTTGGCGTCGAGCATCAGCACCGCTTCCTGCTTCAACATCTCGGAGAAGCCGATGATGGCGTTGAGCGGCGTACGCAATTCGTGGCTCATCGTGGCGAGGAAACGGCTTTTGGCGGCATTGGCACGCTCAGCCTCCGCGCGCGCGTCTTCAAGCGCCTGCTCCTGCCTCTTGCGCCCGGACACATCGCGCGAGACGGCAATGACCTCGCGGCGGCCCTGACTGTCCGCATCGGTCGCTGCGTGTTCGAGCGGCCGGCAGCGCATCTCGATCCAGACGAATTCCGTGGTCGGGTGCCCGCTGGCATCGATACTGTCGCACCGCACGCGAAACTCGACCGAACGGCTCTCGCCCAAGGCCGCAGCGTCGCCGAGCGCCGTCAGATAGGCCGGGCGGTCGGCGACATGGACGCGTTCGAACAGGCCGTGCCCGTGCAAATCGGCAACCCGGGAACCAAACAGCGACTCGCCGGCCGGCGACACGAACAGCACGGCACCATTGCGGCCGTGCCGTGTGATCACGTCGGTCATATTGCGCGCCAGCAGCCGATAGCGGTCCTCCTCGGCATAGAGCAACCAGAAACTGGTCCGCGCCAGCGCCTCAGCGCCGAGCGCCAGCCCCGCAGCATAGAGCGCGGCCGAAACGATACCGAGCGCCGCCAGCGCCGAATGGGCACTTGGGCTCTGAGCTGGCAAAAGTTGTTCGGCGCCGAGAAGCACCAACAGGCCTGCAGCGCCGAGTGCGAGCGTCGAGGCGGTCGCGACGACGCGACGCGACGCCGATAACGCCGCTTCGAGCGGCACAACGACGAGCCAGATGGCAGCGAAGGACGCGATGCCGCCGGTCGATGCGGCTACCGCCGTCACCAGCCCCGTCAACG
>Ga0074044_10002542_pt1 | contig 15907 bp, 17 predicted proteins | sample BogForMeECP23OM1_FD_94443 | JGI IMG/M metagenome (GOLD analysis project Ga0074044, IMG submission 94443) | Bog forest soil microbial communities from Calvert Island, British Columbia, Canada - Bog Forest MetaG ECP23OM1 | ecosystem: Environmental > Terrestrial > Soil > Wetlands ...
TATATTTTCCGATGACGCTAATTATCAGAATAACTATCGCTATATAAAATAGGAAGTTCCCAATTTTATTCATCGAGTTAATCCACAACTTTTTCCATCGGTCGTGGTCTGGGCCAGTATCCATAAATCAGAATAATTTACTCAAATAAACATATTTCGATAAATGTCCGCTTTTGGCAGAAAGCGGACACTTTACCAAATCTGCCTAGACGAGAATGGAAGACAGAAAAATACGAAAAAAGTGATTCACAGAACGTGGGGAAAACGTGGAGCTTTAACGGGTTTCCCCACGTTTTGGCGATTGAGGGCGGGCTATAAAACAACAAGTTAGACGACGAACTTCACCTGTTAATCCGCAGGTCGTAGGTTCGAGCCCTACTCGGGGAGCCAAACAAATCAAGAAACTGACCTGCGCTCCGGCGCATATTATTGTTTTGGCAACCGCTTCAACTCTGCACTGGCAGCGCTGAATTCATCGAAATCTCTTGGACATTCCCGCACCGCTTGATCAAACAGCGGGCGCGCTTTGGGGCTATCTCCTATCAGCAGAAACCACTCCCCCACATAAAACTTCGCCTCGCAAAGCTGATTATTGTGGATAGTTTTGTCAGCATTTTCTGTCGCCTTGAATACGGCTTCAGGATCGCTTTTACCGACCATGAGATTAATGACCGGAGCCGGCCATTTTGATTGGTCAATAGACATTACATCAGCCAACAACTGCTTCGCATCTACGGACTTCTGATCTCGGGCCAACGCTAGGAAGCGCCAAAGCACGGTATAGGCATCACCCGCCTTAAGGCGCTGTGCTTCCGAAAAATCAGTCACCGCCGCATCATATTTTCCCCTACAGAACAGGGCAAGACCGCGATAGAAATAGGCATCGGACTCATTTGGAGCAAGCCGAACCGCGTCATTGAAGTCCGCAATCGCCTTGTCGAAGTCACCCTTTTGAGCCCGCGCGCTCCCGCGATTAATGTAAGCCCTGGCATCCTGCGGAGTGAGCCGGATGACTTCGCCCAAGTCCGCAATCGCCTTGTCGTCGTCGCCCTTGAGGTGCCATGAATAACCACGGATGTTAAAGGCCGCAATCAGATGTTGGGACGAGAGTTTCCCCGATTTGATGGCACGAGAGCATGCAGTAATACGATCATCCAAAGCTGTCGCCCTGCTTGTGCACTTCTCGAAATTCGGGGCTGATTGCGCGAGCACCGCCCCGCTCAACAGCATCCCGCCGGTCAAAACGATGATATGGCCCAGATGTGATTTACTCATTGCGTCTCCTGAATCTTCTCTAGCAATATGAATCCATATTTTTCCAAGTGGAATATTGAACCGCTTCCAGTATTACCCCGGTGATCCACACTTCAATTTGGCGCGTTTTGCCTTGAGCTTGGTCGCCCGCTTCATGTTTGCTTCGAGTTGTATCTTTGTCGCAGACTTATTCTTGGCATAATTGGATATTTTCGAAAGCTCATCATCAAGCGCCTTGCAATCGAGGGGCAAGGATAAATCGACAGGTTTGGGAGCATGGGTATCGAACATCTTCTCATCACACCATGCAATAGTGGAAAACGCAAAAGCCAAGATTATGACTATCCCTCGGTACATTGACTGAACCCCATGTATTTCATTGTGAAAATTATATTTGGCTTGCGCACACGCTTGACGTACATATTTCACGAGCGTCTTTGAATCCATCCTGACTTTTCAGTTCAGATTTTAACAGCTACGGTTGATATCAAGGTAGAATATTTGCTCCAAATGCTGTCACGCTAAAGGCTTTTCATGTTCAATTATCTGCTCCCATGCTGGTTGCTCGTTTGTGTATTCTCGATTTCTATCTATGCCGCCGATGCAACCGTTGGTAATCCACAGAGCGGGGATAAGCTCGCTACTGCCAACTACCAGAAATTTCACGATCTTGGGAATCTCAAGGGTAAATCCGCAGCAGCAAATGGTATTTCCGCCGATGGCTCGGTGATGGTGGGCACAATTTCTTTTGGTCACGCCGTTCAACATGCCTTACGCTGGACTCAATCAAGCGGCGCACAGGATCTCGGTAACCTCGGGGGTAAATGGGCATGGGCAAAGCTCGTTTCTGCTGATGGCTCGGTAGTGGTGGGAAGCATCTTGTTCCCCGACAACACTGGCCATGTCTACCGCTGGACGCAAGCGGGTGGCGTCCAGGACCTTGGCACTTTCGGAGGCCAATCGGCACGCGCCACAGGTATGTCCGCTGATGGCTCGGTGATAGTGGGAATTATCATGTTCGTTGACAGCAATACCCACGCCTTTCGCTGGACACAAGCAGGCGGAGTTCAGGATCTTGGCGCTTTAGGAGGAAAATCGACATGGGCAAATGGCGTTTCTGCTGATGGTTCGGTGATAGTGGGAAGCATCCTGTTTCCTGACAGCAATCAACATGTTTTCCGTTGGACGCAATCGAGCAGGTTGCAGGATCTCGGTAATCTTAGAGCTCAATGGGCATCAATAAAATCAACTGCCACCTCAGCCGATGGTTCGGTCGTGGTGGGAAGCCTTTTATTTGCTGACGACTCTATCCATGCTTTTCGCTGGACACAGCCGGATGGTACAAAAGAGATTAGCTTTCGCGGGGCTCAATCGGTATCGGCCAATAATGTTTCTGCCGATGGCTCGGTAGTGGTCGGAAACATCCTGTTATCTGACAAAACCGTACATCCCTTTCGTTGGACGCAATCAGGTGACATAAAGGATCTGGGCAACCTCGGAGGTCAATCGGCGCGAGCAACAAGTATCTCCGCCGATGGCTCGGTAGTGGTCGGGCTTATCATGTTTCCCGACAAAACTACCCATCCCTTTCGCTGGACGCAATTGAGAGGCGTGGAGGATCTGGGCAACCTCGGAGGCCAATCGGCATGGGCAGATGTTGTTTCTGCCGATGGCTCACTGGTGGCAGGATCTATCAGGTTTGCCGACTCTGATCACGTATTCGTGGCTTCTTTTGGCAAAGATAGCAAACCAAAATAATTATTGGTCTGCTGATTTGAATTGGTTTTTCGGCAACTTTTTCGCTTGAGAGCGAAGGTTTGCTGTGAAGCAGAAATTTTCGATTGGGGCCGATTATGGCCGTGGATTGAAGCATCAAGCGGGGAACCCGCTATAAAAAGATCCCCGCTGTTCTTCAGCGAAAGCGGTAAACCTCTCTCATTTTCTTACCAAAAAAAACCCACCAGCAATGCTGGTGGGTTTGTCGGTAACCACTCGTAAGGAGAAATCCGCGGGTTACCTGAAAACTGTAAGGTATTGACAGGCGCAACGCGCATCTGTTTTGTCTTAGCTTCCGTCGTGATGATCAATTAAAACGCCCTGTGATTCTTTCCCCTGCTAATGTAAATATTCTAACCGAAAATGGGTGCACAGGGCAGACTCTTATGTTAATTCTAGAATATATTAATCAACTTATTAATTAATATATTATATTATAAGTTATTGTTATACATTCAAAAAAAACGGAGTACAATCATTAATGATTTTAAAACAATGAGATATAAAACACTCCTGAGGTCTGCTGAAATCGTTAACAATCGCCTCCCGCTAACATGGATCGCACCACTAGCGCCCGCCACGAATCAGACGCGCGGCGCATGATTTGATTCAACTCCTATCCCATGGCATTTCGATTGATTCTGGTTCGGGGCTTTTGGCTTTCCAACGCAGCCACACTCGAAGCACCCTGAAGTCTTCCGGATTAACCATATCCGGCAATATCACTACGCGCTTGACCATTCCATTTTCGAGCGACTGTAGATTAAGAACGGCCAGAAACCGAGAGACGTAAGTACTGCCAAGCGCCCTGCACTCGAACCAATGGCCTCGCCTGTCCTGAATGTTGAGCGTGCCGCCTTCAGATAATGCAATTATGACTATTGCACCCGGCCTGTTCGGAAGTACGCTCCATAGATTGAATATCAGACTGGCAAAAATTCCGATCACTATCATCAGCGTCAACCACCATACTGGCAATGCAGCGAAAACGATAGCGCCGATTGCAAGTCCGTGGGCTATGACCAAAACTGCGGCAAGGATGCGAGAAGATCGAAGGGTAATAAATGGGGTCGGAGTCATTTATGCCCCGCAAGCGAGGACAACTGCTCGCTTTTTCCGTGATTGCCTGACTTCCTTAATGGCCTCCTACCCCCTACCATGAAACCCCCTATCCAACACCTAGTATAGAATCTTCCGTAACTTCAGCAATATTCGAATTTTTCAGTGATTAATAAATGAACCCGCCCATTTTGGCCGAGCTGTCCCACTTCGGGCTACTTGAGTTTTCCGGCGAAGACGCGCAATCGTTTTTAAACGGGCAACTGAGCTGCGACGTCGGCGGCCTGTCTCCATGGCAGGCACAGTACGGCAGCTACAGCACTCCGCAAGGAAGAATGCTTGCAAGCTTTCTGCTGTTGCGTGCTGCGGACACTTATTACATGCAGTTGCCGCGCAGTTTGTGCGAGCCGATCCGAAAGCGGATCGCTATGTTTATCCTGCGCTCCAAGGTAAAAGCCGCTGATGTCAGCGACGTTTGGATATTGTTCGGTATCGCCGGAACAAATGCCGCACAGGCAATTAAGAAAAAAATCGGGCAGGTTCCTCCGGCGCCGATGGAAATTGCAACAACGGGAACTGTTTTTATCCTCAAACTCGATGCAACTCGATTCCAGCTCATTGTTGCGGCCGATCACGCGCCGCAAATCAGCAACGCGCTGGCCGATGAAACGACGCTGGCCAGTCATGCCGCATGGGATCTGCTCGACATCCGCGCCGGCGTCCCATTTATAACGCCGGAAACGCAGGAGCAATTCGTGCCGCAAATGACGAACCTCGACCTGATCGGCGGCGTGAGCTTCAGCAAGGGATGTTACCCGGGACAGGAAATCGTCGCGCGCATGCACTATCGCGGCAAACTCAAACAGCGCATGTACCTGGCCCGGATTGACGCTGCCGATCCGCCACATGCCGGCGACAAGGTATTCAGCTCAACCCTCGGTGAGCAAGCAGCAGGCACGATTGTCAACGCGGCCCCTGCTCCGGAGGGTGGCTATGATGCGCTGGCTGTGCTACAAATCAAGAGTGTTGCAATCGGCGACGCTCATTGGAAATCACTTGCAGGGCCTCTCCTCCAATTCAAGCAGTTGCCGTACGAAGTTCCCTCCGCCTGAGTTTTTTAGAGCGTCATCCCGCCGCTGACTTCGATGACTGCGCCGTTGATGTAGCTCGCCTCGTCCGAGGCGAGAAAGGCAAAGGTATTGGCGATTTCTTCCGGCTTGCCAAGGCGACCCAGCGGAATTTTTTCCTCGAGCGCACGCAACACCCGTTCGGGGACCGACTTGAGAATGTCGGTCGCGATAAACCCCGGACAAACCGCATTGGAGCGAATGCCCTTGCGCCCGAGTTCACGCGCCCAGGTTTTGACCATGCCGATCACGCCGAACTTGGTTGCTGCATAGTTGGTCTGTCCGAAGTTGCCATAAATGCCGACGATGGACGAGGCATTGAGTATCACCCCGGATTGCTGCGCCAGCATGGTATCAACGACCGCTCGGGTACAGTTGTAAACACCCTTCAGGTTGATTTCGATCACTCGGTCGAATTGCTCTTCGGTCATGTTCTTGAGCTGCGCGTCCATCACGATGCCGGCATTGTTGACCAGGCAGTCAACGCGGCCCCATCTCGCAACGGTGTCGGCGACCATTTTTTGAAGCGCTTTGATATCGCGCACGTCAACCTGACAGCCGACCGCGTCACCGCGCTGCGTTTCTTTGCAGCTAGTGACCGTTTCTTCAATCGATTCCGGACTGACGTCGCAGACCACGACCTTGGCGCCTTCCAGCGCAAACTTGATGGCGGTTGCTTGTCCGATACCTCGGCCCGCGCCGGTAATGATTGCCACCTTGTCCTGAAGCCTCATGGGCTGCCTTTCCATTGAAATTTGAAAGGTGGCACCGCTGTTGGTTGCGATGCACAATCAGGGCGATTTTAGTGCACCGCACAATAGATTAGCAATGGTCTTGTCACATAAAAACAGAAGATTGTTGTTAATACCAAATCCCTACTGGCCGGGGCTATCGCTATCAATTCACGCTCGGCGTGCTGCAAAGAAACAGCTCAGTTGAGCGCCGCACTCGTCGGCAAGCACTCCGCGCACCACTCTCGCGTGATGGTTAAGACGCGTTTCGGCAAATAAGTCCACCACACTGCCGCAAGCGCCGGTTTTAGGATCCGCAGCACCAAATATGACCCGCCGCAGCCGTGCTTGCATAATGGCCCCTGCGCACATCGCGCAGGGCTCGAGAGTCACATAAAGGTCGCAATCGATCAGCCGATAGTTGCCGAGTTTCGCAGCGGCGTCGCGCATCGCGATGATTTCGGCATGAGCCGATGGATCGCGCGCGGTTATCGGTTGGTTATAACCGCGGCCGATAATGATATTTTCTTTTACGACGACCGCTCCGACCGGCACTTCCCCCGCCGCTGTGGCTTGCTGTGCCAACGCCAGCGCTTCACGCATGAATGTTTCATCAGGCATCGGAAAACCGTCAATTATTCCCACTCGATGGTGGCTGGCGGTTTGCTGGAAATATCGTAAACGACGCGGTTGATGCCGCGCACTTCGTTGATAATGCGGCTCGCGACCCTGGACAGCAGGTCGTGCGGCAATTCGGCCCATTGCGCCGTCATGAAATCCTGCGTCTGCACTGCACGCAAGGCAATCACATTTTCGTAGGTGCGTCCGTCACCCATCACGCCGACGGAACGCACCGGCAGGAACACCGCGAATGCCTGCGCAGTTTTCTCGTACCAGCCGGCCGCGCGCAGTTCATCAATAAAAATTGCATCAGCACGGCGCAGCAAGTCCACGTATTCCGCCCTAACTTCACCAAGGATGCGCACGCCAAGCCCGGGACCGGGAAACGGATGGCGGAATACCATGGCGGGCGGCAACCCGAGCGCAATGCCAAGTTCGCGCACTTCGTCTTTGAACAATTCGCGCAGCGGCTCGATTAGCTTGAGATGCAAGGTTTCCGGCAAGCCTCCAACGTTGTGATGCGACTTGATGGTATGGGCTTTTTTAGTTTTGGCGCCGGCCGATTCGATGACATCGGGATAGATCGTCCCCTGCGCCAGCCACTTGACCTGCGGTAACTTCGCCGCTTCACGCTGAAACGTCTCAACGAACACGCGGCCGATAATCTTGCGCTTCTGCTCGGGATCGGCAATACCAGCGAGCGCGTCGAGAAAATGCCGGCTGGCATCAACATGAATCACCTTGACACCGAGGCTGCTGGAGAAAGTCTGCATTACCTGTGCGGCCTCGTTAAGCCGCAATAAGCCGTTGTCCACGAACACGCAGGTCAACTGCTTGCCGATCGCGCGCTGCAGCAGCGCCGCGGCGACCGCGGAATCCACGCCGCCCGACAGCCCGAGCAGCACTTCTTCTGTTCCGACTTCGGAGCGGATGCGGCCGATCGCTTCATCAATGAAGCCCGGCATGGTCCAATCGGAACCGAGACCACAGATTTCATGGACAAACCGTTTGATAATTGCCCTGCCTTGCAGGGTATGCGTGACTTCGGGATGGAATTGCACACCATAGAAACGGCGCTTTTCGTCCGCCATGCCGGCAATCGGCGTCGCCCCATTGTCGGCAATGACGCTGAAACCCGGCGGCAAAGCCGTCACCTTGTCGCCGTGGCTCATCCAGACTTCAAGCACCATGCGCCCTTCAGCATCGATGCGATCGTGCATGCTCCCCAACAATCGTGATGCGGATTGCGGCCATATTTCAGCGTAGCCGAATTCGCGAACGCTTCCGGATTCGACCGCGCCACCGAGTTGCGCGGCCATCGTCTGCATGCCATAGCAAATGCCGAGCACCGGCACTCCCAGCTCAAAGACTACTTGAGGCGTGCGGGGGGGGTGATCCTCCCATACCGAAGCGGGTCCGCCGGAAAGAATAATGCCTGCGGGAGCGAAGTTGCGGATAAAAGCTGCCGCAACGTCAAACGGGTGTAACTCGCAATAAATGCCGGTTTCACGCACCCGGCGCGCTATCAATTGCGTATATTGTGAGCCGAAGTCGAGGATAAGGATCTTCTGATGCTGCATCAGCAATCCCTGCTCCTATTCAATGCGGTAGTTGGGCGCTTCCTTGGTGATTTGCACATCATGGACGTGCGATTCACGCATCCCGGCAGAAGTGATTTCAATAAAACGGGTCTTGGTGCGCATTTCATCAATGGTAGTGCAGCCGACGTAGCCCATACTGGCGCGCAGTCCGCCCACCAATTGCTGAATCAGCGGCACGACCCCGCCCTTGTACGGGACACGGCCTTCGACGCCCTCTGGCACCAATTTCTCGGTTGCTGATTCGGCGTCCTGAAAATAACGGTCGCTGGAGCCCAGTTGCATCGCGGTAAGCGAACCCATGCCGCGATAGGATTTGTAGGAACGCCCCTGATAAAGCTCCGTTTCGCCGGGCGCCTCTTCGGTCCCCGCAAACAGGCCGCCGATCATCACCGTATGACCGCCTGCGGCAACCGCTTTTGCGATGTCGCCTGAAAAACGGACCCCGCCATCGGCAATCAGCGGCACATCGGTTTTTTTCAATGCCTTGGCGATGTTCTGAACAGCAGTGATTTGCGGCACTCCGACGCCGGCAATAACCCGGGTGGTGCAGATCGAGCCCGGCCCGATGCCGACCTTGACCGCGTCGGCGCCGCAATCAACCAGCGCTTTAGCCGCTTCGGCGGTGGCGATATTGCCACCGACAATCTGTACCTTCGGGTATTTCTTTTTCACCCACCTAACGCGATCAAGCACCCCTTGGGCGTGGCCGTGAGCAGTATCTACTACGATGACGTCAGCACCGGCATCAATCAGCAGCTCAGCGCGTTCTTCAGTGCCTTCACCAACGCCAATCGCGGCGCCAACACGCAGGCGTCCGAGTCGGTCTTTGCAGGCATGCGGATGCTCAGTCGACTTCAGAATATCCTTGACCGTGATCAGTCCGCGCAATTCGAAACTCTTGTTGATGACCAATACGCGTTCGAGGCGGTATTTATGCATTAATGCCATCGCTTCTTCGCGCGTCGCCCCCTCCCGTACAGTCACCAGCTTCGAGCGCGGCGTCATGATGTTTTTTACCGGCTGCGCAAGATTGATTTCAAAACGCAGATCACGGTTAGTGACAATGCCGACGATACGGCCAGCACTATCGATTACGGGCAAACCTGAAATTTTGTGCTGATTGGTCAACGCCAGCACATCCCGCCCAGTCATTTCCGGGGATATCGTGATCGGGTCTTTTACTACCCCGCTTTCAAAGCGCTTGACCTTCGAAACTTCCGCAGCCTGGGCACGCGCCGGCATGTTCTTGTGAACAATGCCGATGCCACCTTCCTGAGCGATGGCAATTGCCAGCCGGGCCTCGGTTACCGTGTCCATTGCCGCGGACACCAGCGGAACATTGAGGGTAATGGTTCTTGTCAGCTTGGTCTTGAGGCTGACGTCACGAGGAAGTATCTTGGAATGGGCGGGAACCAGCAGAACGTCGTCAAAGGTCAGAGCTTTTTGCACCGCACGCATATTGTGTTCCTGCGCAAAGCCGCATTATACGCGAGAGAATGACAACCGCAACCCGGATTGAAGCGTTAAATGCCGTATTGGCGCGGCTAGTTTCACATTATGTGGTAACTTAAATTCTTTTAGAAAGCACCCACGGGGTCGCAACGCATAAATAAAGGATGACACAATCATGATGCGATTTATTCTGGCATGCATGGCACTTATGGCAAGCAATCTGGTCAGCGCACAGGTATTCGAATGTACGGATGCGAATGGTAATAAGGAATTCGCACAAGTTTGCCCGCCGGGAACCGCACAGCAAAAGCAAAAAAGCGGTGCCGCAACGCCTTCATCCACCGTCCCAGCGAGCAATGCAGCAGCCCCCAAATCTTTGGCCGAACAGGAAGCCGAGTTTCGCAAACGCGCTCTTGAAAAGAAAGAAGCTGCAGCCAAGGAAGCGAAAGATCAGCAAGATGCTAAAACGGCCGAAAGCAATTGCGCTGATGCGCGCGCTCAACTTCAGGCGCTGCAAAATGGAGGGCGCATGAGTAAACCTGGGCCCAACGGAGAACGCTCGTTTCTGGAAGATGCAGACCGGCCGGTGGAAATTGAAAAAATGCAAAAAGCGGTTGATTCCTGGTGTAATAAAAAAAAATAGCGGCACCAACTACGATTTTTTACGTGGCATTGCTTTAAGGTGGCGGGCGCGATCGCGCCGATTTTGTTTTGGATCAGCGTGCAAGGGCCGGTATACCTCGACCCGGTCATGATCATTAAGCACCGTATTATTACTCAAACGCCGACCCAAAATGCCCACTGGCATGATGTCAGTTTTTATTTCCGGATAGCATGCCGCAAGATTTGACAATTTCAGTGCCTGCTTAATCGTTGTGCCCTGCGGCACTCGCAACGTGATCACTGTCTGCATATCAGACAACGCGTAAACAATTTCCACCGTGATTTCCGGCATCACCGGGTCATCCGTAAATCTGCCGTGCGCGCTGCACGAATGCATCGATAAACGTGCTCGCTATATGACTGAACACCGGCCCCAAGAAGGCTTCAAGCAGGTGGTTGGAAAATTCGTAGTGCAGATTGAACTCGATCCTGCAGCCTTGGCCATTTAAATCATGAAAACGCCATGTTCCATCCAGTTTCCTGAATGGGCCCTCTATCAGCCTAATTTCCATAAATCGCGGTTCCTGCTTGGTGTTTTCGGTGGTAAAGCTGCGACGGATACCATGGTAATTGATTTCAATCGCAGCACGCGTAATTTGACGGTCACGATGAATAATTTTCACCCCGCCGCACCATGGCAGAAATTCCGGATATTGTTCCACTGCGTCAACCAGCGTGAACATACGTGGCGCAGGATAAGCAACCAGCACGGACTTGTTTACTTCTGTCATTGAATTATTAAAGCCTCAAGGGTTCCGCGCGTATTTGCTGCTAGAATTTCGACCTACAGTATCAATATACCTCGCCATGAGTATTGCTCAAAATAAGAAAGCTTTTCACGATTATTTCGTCGAACAAAAATTCGAGGCGGGAATCGCCCTCGATGGATGGGAAGTAAAGGCCATCCGGGCCGGGCGCGTACAGCTCAAAGAAGCCTACGTTATCGTGAGCAACAATGAAATATTCCTGATCGGGGCTCACATCAGTCCCCTTCCAAATGCTTCAACTCACCTTCATCCTGATCCCGTCCGGACGCGCAAACTGCTGTTGCACGCGGAGGAAATCAATAAGCTTATTGGGAATGTCGAGCGCGCCGGCTACACACTTGTACCAATCGATATGCATTATTCCCGCGGCAGAATCAAGCTTGAAATCGGGCTGGCGAAGGGTAAAAAACAACATGACAAACGCGCCAGCACGAAGGAAAAAGAATGGCGGCGACAGCAGCAACGCTTGCTGCGCCAAAAATATTAACATCCGAGACAAAAAACTTGAAGCTTAATTATTTCAATCGCGAAGAACTCGATGCTCATCAAACGAGTTTCGAATGCAAAATCTTTGGGGCTATCGCGTTTGGTACCCGACGCCCTGCCTTTACCTCGCTAAACTATCCATGGTGCTGGGTCGACATGCCCGTTCTGAACGGCGATACCATATTCGAATTCTGGAGCAGTGAACAGCCAGTCCTGTACGAAAATACAGGTGACATCCTCAGCGCACGTAACGACGAACTGATCTTTGGCTGCCTGCAGACTGAACAAAGCGGCGGCCTTGATGCTTCGGCCTATCTTGCCTATTGTCGAATTTTCGATTTCATAGATAATCAGAAACACTGCCCTCTCTGCGGCTAAGTAAACATGGAAACCGTAGAGCGATTCGTATTGGGCAACTCATTGAAATATATGGGGTGGCTGACGGGACTCGAACCCGCGACAACCGGAATCACAATCCGGGACTCTACCAGCTGAGCTACAGCCACCGTTGCATTCCGCGCCATCGGTCGCGCGGAATCGGAATCAATTCTAAACTCTGGCGTGCCCGACAGGAATCGAACCTGCAACCGCCGGCTTAGAAGGCCGGTGCTCTATCCGATTGAGCTACGGGCACTCTATCGGGCAAATGATTCTGGTCGGGGTGGAGAGATTCGAACTCCCGACATCCTGGTCCCAAACCAGGCGCGCTACCAGGCTGCGCTACACCCCGCTTCAAACTCTCTTCAGCAGCGCAGGCCAGAGAGGATTGTGCCACGCCGGAAAGTCGACATCACGCCACAACCAAAGGCGCGTAATATACCCCTCGCCTTCCCTCAAGGTCAACGCGCACAGGTAACCAGTTTGACGTTTCGGGGTTGCTTGCACCCACCTTCGATTTCTGCTATTAAAGCACCTTTTCAAAAATCGGATAAGCATCATGGCTGCAGATCTTCAAAAGTCTTCCCCGGCGTATAAGCCAAAAGGGCGGGAAGAGTATATGAACCCCAAGCAACTCGCGCATTTTAAGAAGATGCTCGAAGAAATGAAGCACGGGTTAAGTCAAGATATTGACCGCACTGTGCACACGATGCAAAACGAAGCAACTGTTTTTGCTGATCCCAACGATCGTGCTAGTCAGGAGTCGGACATGTCCCTCGAATTGCGTAACCGCGACCGCGAACGCAAATTGATCAAAAAAATAGATGAAACAATAGCCCGCATCGATACGGGCGAATATGGCTACTGCGAAAGCTGCGGCGTTGAAATTGGCCTCAAGCGGCTGGAAGCTCGTCCTACCGCCACACTCTGCATTGATTGCAAAACACTGGACGAATTCAAGGAAAAGCAGGTAGCCAAATAGGACTGCTGCCGAACCTTTGCTTTAAAATTCGGACATAAAAAGCAAGGCAACTCTTGTTGTCGTCGCCTCCAATTATTGAACCGGCTGTGTTTCTGCAGCAGCGGCCTTCATACTGAGCCTCAGTCGCCCTTTTTCATCGGCCTCAATCACCTTGACTCGTACCAGCTGGCCCTCTTTCAAGTGATCAGCTACGCTGTTGACTCGTTCATTAGCAATTTGGGAGATATGAAGCAATCCATCTTTCCCGGGTAATACGCTTACGATCGCGCCGAAGTCGAGTAATTTAAGTACGGTGCCTTCGTATATTCTCCCAACCTCGACTTCAGCGGTGATTTCCTCAATGCGTTTTTTGGCTAGTTCTCCACCTTCCGGTGAAACACAGGCAATGGTTACCGTCCCATCGTCCGCAATATCAATCGAAGTACCGGTTTCTTCGGTCAACGCACGGATTACCGCCCCACCCTTGCCAATTACATCGCGTATTTTCTCGGGCTTGATCTTTAACGTAATCATGCGCGGAGCATAGGCTGAAATTTCGCTGCGCGGGCTTTCTAGAGCATCCTTCATTTTGCTAAGAATGTGCAAACGGCCCTCACGCGCCTGTATCAACGCGGCATGCATAATTTCCTTGGTAATGCCGTTGATCTTGATGTCCATTTGCAGCGCGGTCACCCCTTTGTCGGTACCGGCAACCTTGAAATCCATATCACCAAGGTGATCCTCATCGCCTAGGATATCGGACAATACTGCAAATCGCTTATCTTCCTTGATCAACCCCATTGCAATACCGGCAACGTGCGCCTTGAGCGGTACACCTGCATCCATCAATGCAAGACATCCGCCGCATACCGAGGCCATTGAACTCGAGCCGTTGGATTCGGTAATTTCCGATACTACCCGCATTGAATAAGCAAATTCCTCCGCGGTCGGCAGCACCGCCAGCAGCGCGCGCTTGGCGAGCCGGCCATGTCCAATCTCACGCCGCTTCGGTGAACCAACACGCCCGGTTTCGCCGGTCGCGTATGGCGGCATGTTGTAATGAAGCATGAATCTATCCGTGTACTCGCCTTGCAACGCATCAATGCGTTGCTCGTCACGCGAGGTGCCCAGCGTGGCAACGGCCAACGCTTGGGTTTCACCGCGAGTAAACAAGGCCGAACCATGAGCACGCGGCAAAACGCCATTCCGGATCGTGATCGGGCGCACAGTGCGGGTATCGCGACCATCGATGCGGGGTTCACCATTGAGTATCTGGCTGCGCACAATCTTGGATTCGAGATTGCCAAACTCGGTTTTTACGTGGTTGACAAACACCGGATCGGAGTCCGATTTGATCAACTCCGAAAATGCGCGTTCCTTGATTGCCTCGATGCGCTCACTACGTGCTTGCTTTTGTTTAAGTTGATATGCTGCGCGCAAATCGCCTTCAGTCATTTGAGCGAGTTGCTCAATTAATGCTTGGTCCTTGTCCGGTGGCGCCCAATCCCATATTGGATTGTTGACTTCGTCAACAAGCTGGTTGATCAATTCGATTACCGGCTGCATTTGCTGATGGCCGAATACCACCGCGCCGAGCATGATGTCCTCGGATAGCTCGCGTGCTTCTGATTCAACCATCAGTACTGCCTGCTGGGTACCCGCCACCACCAAATCCAGTTGGCTCGATTTGAGTTCATCTGCCGTCGGATTCAGCAAATACCGGCCATCGGCATAGCCGACGCGCGCGGCACCAATCGGGCCATTAAATGGAATGCCTGATATCGCAAGGGCGGCTGAGGCTCCAATCATTGCGGGAACATCGGAGTCCACTTCGTTATTTGAGGACATCACTGTTGCAACGACCTGAACTTCATTGTAAAAACCATCGGGGAAGAGCGGTCGGATCGGCCGGTCAATCAAGCGTGACGTCAAAATCTCCTTTTCCGACGGCCGACCTTCACGTTTGAAAAAACCACCTGGAATTTTGCCCGCTGCATAGGTACGTTCCTGATAATCTACCGTAAGCGGCAAAAAATCCTTCCCGGCTTCGGCTTTTTTAGCCCCAACTACGGTCACTAGGACTACAGTATCTTCAAAATTGACCAGCACCCCGCCGTGTGCCTGCCGTGCAATTTCGCCGGTCTCGATGGTCAGTTGACGCTGCCCCCACATGATTGATTTCTTTATTTTATTCAATGTCTTTATCCTTTAAACGTCAGGTTTCTCGGCGTCGCAGTGTACTGCAACCCAAGCATCAGATATGCAAGTGCTGGAAAGAGGTGTGGCCGCCCAGGCTTACTACCCGACCGGCCACATGATTAATCAAGTGATAACGTGACACCACCACCGGTTCCCCGGCGAGTATTATTTACGCAAACCAAGACGATCAATCAGCGTACGATACTTTTCAGCATCCGAGCGCTTCAGATAATCGAGCAATTTCCGACGCCGGCTCACCATTCGCAACAGCCCGCGACGCGAATGATGGTCTTTTATGTGCGCCTTGAAATGTTCAGTAAGCTCGCTGATGCGTGCCGACAGCAGGGCGATTTGCACTTCCGGCGAACCAGTGTCGGCCTGCTTACGCTGATGTTCCTGTACGATGCGCGCTTTTTGCGTGGTACTGATTGCCATTCATTTCTCCATTGCAAAGCGGCGGCTATTTTACCGCGCAATTGGCCATTTTCTCAAGCAATTTTAAGACGTTGTAAAAAAACTGATTACCTACCGGAGGCCACTGACAGGGCACCGCTAAGTAGCCGCCGTGGAGCAACGGTGCCTTCTGCCAACACCTCCCCCACCCCTAGAAACCTGCGCTCGGAATCATACAGCCGAACCCGTCCCGGTTTCCCTGCATTAATGCGACAAATTCGTCCTGTGATTATTTGCTGTACCTCGGTGGGTTCTAGCAAACACATAGGGAGCGCCGTTACCAGACTATCAACTGGCATTAACAAATTTATGATTTGATCAGCAGCAATTGTTTCAATTGCATTGAAACTGACAGCCGACGCTATATCGAACCCTCCGA
>Ga0074044_10002543_pt1 | contig 15906 bp, 17 predicted proteins | sample BogForMeECP23OM1_FD_94443 | JGI IMG/M metagenome (GOLD analysis project Ga0074044, IMG submission 94443) | Bog forest soil microbial communities from Calvert Island, British Columbia, Canada - Bog Forest MetaG ECP23OM1 | ecosystem: Environmental > Terrestrial > Soil > Wetlands ...
CCGGCTCCGCTCATAACGCCCGCGGTTCTCGCTCGTCCACACCGGCGACCCCTCAACAAATCAGGCCGCCTTCCTTGATTCACAAACGATTCTAACGATTCGTTATGTTCCCGGACGGGCTCTGAGGGAGGCTGGATCAAGCTGGTCGAGCGCGTCATACGCGACATTTCCCAGCAAGACGTCATACTGCCACAGCAGCTCAAGATTGTGCTCGGTGGCATCCAGAGTTTGAAACGACTCAACATTAAGCAATACGAGCGCGTGGGCGGCGCAGCCGGAATCGAGGCGTTCTACGTGGAGCAACAAATCAATGGAACTGCGAGGAAAGTCGGGCTGGCCCCCAATCAGGTCCGGGCAATGCTGGTGGATTTGATTGATCCCTTAAACCCGACCAAAACGCGGTCTCGGGGTAAGGAGGATCTTTTTGCCGTCCTTGCGAAAGGGACGGGGCAGCAGGTCGCTGGCGCTGAGCTCGACAACGCCCTGGAGGAGCTGGAGCGTGGGGAAATGCTACGTAGCCCTAGCGATCCGGAGAGCGGCCGCACTACCTACCGACTTGATCATGACTATCTCGTTCGCGGTTTGTCGGCCGCAGAGCGACGGGCCAACCGATGGCACTATCTGCTAGAGGATAAAGCCAAGGCGTTTCAGGATGCCGGGGCGCTTTGGAAAAAGTGGAAGGCTCTTCTGCCTGTGTGGATGCAATGCCGCTTGGCATGGGCGCGGGTGAGGGGTCGGTTCCGCTATGGCAGCCGCCGAAGTTATGCCGTCTTGAGCCTCGCTCGTCTCCCAGCTCGGATGATCAGCGTAGGAGGGTCATTTGTTTAGTACTAAGTCTTATGGTGCTTTGGTTCTTTTGGAATATGGAAAAAATGGCGCGGGCGACGACCGCCTCCTACTTCGAAGAAATCCACAGCATGACAAACCCCCGTCAAATTTCTTATAGGACGAGAGAGCTTGAGCAGAATGTACACACGCTGGATCTCTACACGCAGAGGGAGCCGCTGGCGATTCCTGGCCAGATAATTGACACGATGAATAGCACGACGAATACCGATCAGATGAGCGCCTTGCAAAGCGCACTAGTTGACGTCACATCGGACCTCAAGCCGGAAGAGACGCAGACACTCGCTAGCTCCATCATCCAGAAGATCCAAAACGCGGCAGGCTCGGCTCACATGAGCGCCCTGACGCGGGCATTTGCGGCGATTTCAGTTCAACTAAGGCCAGAAAATGCGAGGGTACTCGCTGAGTCGCTCCGCCAGGCGATCAAGGACGAGGGCGATCCCAACCGACGCCATGCCCTAGGACTGGCCCTTTCGGCCATCTCATCCCAGCTAAAACCGGAGGAAGTTGGGGCGCTAGATGGTTCGATTGTTCAGGCCATGCAGGGAGGGCAGACTTTGCCTCAGTGGCCCGCTGCCGATGAGCGACGGTCCGCCCCGGGAGAGCCCGCGAAATAATTAAACCAGACCTTCTCCTGGCCGCGTTAGGAGATCGGGTCGGATCGTCGGCAGGAGGTCCGGAATGGGTCGAACTGACGAGTTCGCGGCTCGTTTCAGGGACGGTCGCTACTGGCGCATCCGCGCCGTTCATGGGATCAGACCCGAAAGTCTGCATAGGGTCGAATGGACGCGTTCGTAGCTTGTTTCGGGAACGGTCGCTCCTGGCGCCAAGCGGTCGTCCCCATCGCGCTACTGGATGACAGCAAAGGGTCGCAACCGGTCGATCGCAAGTGACGCAGCCGTCTGTACGAACTGTCCGATTTTGACTCTCAGTTCGCCGAAATGTCCGTTTCGGGCGGGCGCGGCGCCGTCAATTCGACCGTCTCAGGCAATCACATTCGAAGCGACGTCGCGGAGGAAGCGCATGAGCGAGGCGATCGAGACCGTCGACCGCCTTACTCCCGCCCCAGCACCTCGCGCACGCGCTCGACGAGCTCGGCCTCGGGCGCGGCGAATTGGGCGCGCTGGCGCAGCTCCAGATAATCGGCCCGGTCCTTGGTCGCCTTGGCGAGCTCGGCGCCGAGCCTCAAGTCGCGGATCGTCACCTGCGGGCCGCCCGGCGCGTCGCGCTCGTTCGAGCCCTGGATGACGGCGCAGCGGCTCATGCGCCGGTCGGCGTATTTCAGCTGCGCGTTCATGCCGCCCAAGCCCAGATAGAGTTCGGCGGCGATGCCCGCGGCGCGAAGGGAAGCGACGAGGCGCTGGTAGTTCGCCATCGATTCTTGGTCGCGATCGAGCGCGAGCACGACGACGGGGCCCGGCGCCTCGGCCGCGGCGACGATCGGGCTTTTGATCGCGCGCAGCGCCGCGAGCAGCCGCGAGACGCCGATCGAGAAGCCGGTCGCCGGGACCGGCTCGGCGCGGAAGCGCGCGACCAGGCCGTCGTAGCGTCCGCCGCCGCCGACCGAGCCGAAGCGCACCGGCCTGCCGTCCTCGCCGGGAGTCTCGAAGGTGAGCTCTGCCTCGAAGACAGGCCCGGTGTAATATTCGAGGCCGCGCACGACGGAGGGGTCAATGCGAATTCGGTCAAGACCGTAGCCCGCCGCCTCGACGAGCCTCGCAAACTCACGCAGTTCCCTGATCCCTTCTCCAAACAGCGGATTGGACCCGAAAGACGCGGCCATATTGTCCAGAATTTCAGCATTGCTGGTCACTATGGCCTTCGTATTCCGCCAATTAGCGTCCGGCACCATCAAGACATTTTCATTCTCGTCCGCGAGTGTTGGCTGCTCTGCGAATAGATTGAGAATTGGAGCGATTTGTCCGGCGTCGAGACCCGCGCCCTTGGTGAAGTCGCCGCTCTCGTCCTTGCGGCCCGACCCGAGCAAATCGTACACTCCGTCCGGGCCGAGCCGGTCGAGCTTGTCGATCGCGCGCAGTACGACGAGGCGCCGCCCGGCGTTGTCAACGCCGCCAAGGCCGATCGCCTCCATCACCCCGTCGAGCACTTTTCGGTTGTTGACCTTGATCACGTAATCGCCGCGCCGGATGCCGAGCGCTTCCATGCAGTCGGCCGCCATCATGCAGATCTCGGCGTCCGCCGCGACGCTCGCCGCCCCAACCGTGTCGGCGTCGAACTGCATGAACTGGCGATAACGGCCCGGCCCCGGCTTCTCGTTGCGGAACACCCAGCCCGCGCGGTAGCTGCGGTAGGGTTTCGGCAGCCGGTCAAAGTTCTCGGCGACGTAGCGGGCGAGCGGCGCGGTGAGGTCGTAGCGCAGCGACAGCCATTGCTCGTCGTCGTCCTTGAACGAGAACACGCCCTCGTTCGGCCGGTCCTGGTTGGGCAAAAACTTGCCGAGCGCCTCGGTGTACTCGATGAACGGGGTCTCGACCGCTTCGAAGCCGTAGAGCGCGTAAGTCGCGCGGATCTTCGCCATCATCGCCTCGGCGGCGGCGATGTCGGCCGCGTTGCGGTCGACCAAGCCCCGCGGCAGCGCGGCGCGGACGCGGGTGTCGGATTCGGTCATGGCGGGTCCAGTCGGGCCGGAGGCCTTTTTTGAGAGCCGCCTGCCTTGCCCGACGCGGCCCAGAGGGTCAAGCAGCAGGGGCGACCCGCCCTTATGCGCCGTGCCGTTCGGTGCTAGGACAAGGGCGATGAGGAAATCGAAAGGATCGCCGGCATGACCGCGACGATTTCTGTCCGCGCCGACGGGCGGGTGACGCTCGAGCGGCCCGAGCGGCGCAACGCGGTCGACCTGGAAACGGCGCGCGCGCTCTATGAGGCCTTCAAGGCCTTCGACGCCGATTCGGGCTCGGACGTCGCGGTGCTGACCGGGGCGGGTCGCGCCTTCTGCGCCGGCGCCGACCTCGTCGCCCTGTCGGCGGGCGAGACGAGGCCGGTCAAGCGCGACGGCGATTTCGGTCCGATGGGCCCGACGCGGCTCAAGCTCGGCAAGCCGGTGATCGCCGCGATCGAAGGGCCGGCAGTGGCGGGCGGAATGGAACTCGCGCTCTGGTGCGACCTCAGGATCGCCGGCCGCTCGGCCGTGTTCGGTCTCTACAACCGCCGCTTCGGCGTGCCGCTCATCGACCTCGGCACGATCCGCCTGCCGCGCATCGTCGGCCACGGCCGCGCGCTCGAACTGATCCTGACCGGCCGCGCGGTCGGCGCCGAGGAGGCGCTCCGGATCGGCCTCGTGAACGAAATGGTCTTTGACGGGGAGGCGCGCGCCCGCGCGACGGCGCTCGCCCACGAGCTCTCCGCTTTTCCGCAGACGGCGATGCGCAACGACCGGCTTTCGGCGATCGAGCAGTGGGATCTCGGCGGGCAGGAGGCGGTCGCCAACGAGGTGGCGCGCGGTCTCGCGACCATCGCGAGCGGCGAGACGAGCGAAGGCTCGGCGCGGTTCGCCGACGGCGCCGGACGACACGGCCAGTTCGCGCCGGGCGGCAAGACGCCCGCCTGAAGGAGGCTCGTTGACAAGGGGCCCGGTTCGGCCAGGCCCGGCGAAGACCGACCCGAGAGCGCGACAATGGTGGAAAACGACGACGAACGCCTGAGATCGAACCTCGCGAGACTCAAAGACTCGCTCGACAAGGCGCGCGCGACCCGCGAGGCGCAGAGCCCCGCGCCTACGACGCCTCCGAATCAACCGAAGGCCGATCCCGGCATGTCGCTCGCCATGCGGGCGGGCAGCGAGTTCATTTCGGCGATCCTCGTCGGCGCCGCCATCGGCTGGGGGCTCGACCGGATCCTCGGCACGAACCCGCTCTTCCTGATCGTCTTCTTCTTCATTGGGGTCGCCGCCGGCGTCTGGAACGTGATCCGCCTGACTTCGCCCAAAGGCGGGGGTTCGCAGCGCGATTCGCGCTTGTCTCATACGGAAGCGGCGGATAAAGGGTTGCGGCCGTCGGATCCCAGAGCAGCGCGCGGCGCATCGCAGCGCGGGACTTCCGGCGGGGCAAATGGGGCCGGCGATGGCCCGGACGATGACGAGGATTAGGCGAAGTGGCGACCGAACCGGGAGCGGTGATCCATCCGATCGAGCAATTCCACATCAATCCGGTCGTCCCGATCAACGTCGCGGGCTACGACGTCTCGCTGACCAATTCCGGCCTCTATATGCTGCTGGCGGTCGCGCTGGCTTGCCTGATGACGGCGATCGCGGGGCGGGGAGGCTCGGGCGTGCCGACCCGGATGCAGGCGCTCGGCGAGATGGCCTACGAATTCACCGCCGGCATGGTGCGATCCGCCGCGGGCGAAGCCGGCATGCGTTTTTTCCCCTTCGTGTTCAGCGTCTTCTTCTTCGTGCTGATCTGCAACTTGCTCGGATTCTTTCCGTATTCGTTCGTCGCGACGAGCCAGATCATCATCACCGCGGCATTGGCGCTGATGGTGTTCCTCACCGTCGTCTTCTTCGGCGTCAAGGAGCACGGGACGCATTTCTTCAGCATGTTCGTTCCGCCCGGCGTTCCGATCTACATATTGCCTCTGGTTGTGGCGATCGAGATCGTCTCCTTCCTGTCGCGGCCGATCAGCCATTCGGTCCGTCTCTTCGCCAATATGCTCGCCGGCCACATAACCCTCTATGTGTTCGGCGCGTTCGTCATCATGCTGCTCGGCGCCGGCGCCGCCGTGAAAGGCTTCGCGGTGCTGCCGTTCCTCATGATTATCGGCATCTACGCCCTCGAACTGCTCGTCGCGTTTCTGCAGGCCTATGTGTTCGCCATGCTGACGTGCATGTATCTCAACGACGCGCTTCACCCCGGCGGGCACTGACCTTCCGATCCCCCGGAACAAACCTCAGAAGTCGACAGGAGCAACGAATGGAACCGCATGAACTCGCCCTCGCCGCCAAGTACGTAGGGGCGGGTCTCGCCGCCATTGGAACCGGCGCGGCCGGTATCGGCGTTGGCACTCTGTTCGGGCAGTTCCTGAACGGCGCGTTGCGCAACCCGTCGGCGGTCGACGGCCAGTTCGGCCGCCTGATCTTCGGCTTTGCGGTGACGGAGGCGCTCGGCATTTTCGCGCTGCTGATCTCGTTCCTGCTGCTGTTCGCCGTCTAAGGCGAGAGCGCCAATCCTCACGGGAAGACGCGCATCGGGGCGCCTTCCCCTGTGGCCGTTCCCGAAGGACCCGCGATGGCTCAGTCCGAAACAACGCAGACGGAAGTTGGTCACGAGGGGGGAGGCAACCAGAGCTTCCCGCCTTTCGACAAGAGCACGTTTCCGTCGCAACTGGTCTGGTTCTTCATCGCGTTCGGACTGCTCTACTGGTACATGTCGACGCGCGGGCTGCCCCAAATCGGGAAGGTGATCGAGAACCGGCGGGGGCGCATCGCCCGGGACCTCGACGACGCGACGGCGATGCAGCAGAAAGCGGACGCCGCCGCGGACGCCCACGAAAAGATGCTCGCCGAAGCGCGCGCCAAGGCTCACGCGACGGCCCAGGCCGCTCGCGACCAGGCCGCCGCCGAAGCGGCGGCCAAGCGCAAGGCGCTGGAGGATCAACTGGCGGCGCGGCTCGCCGAGGCGGAGAAGCAGATCGCGGCGACCCGCGCCAAAGCGATGACCAACGTCACCGAGATCGCGCGAGAGACTGCGGGCGCGATCGTCGAGCGGCTCGGCGGGCGCGCCCCCGATCCCAAGGCGGTTGCGGCCGCGGTCGATTCGATCAAGTCCTGAGCGGAGACGGAAGATGGACTTCGGCCCCGAGTTTCTTGTGCTTCTCGGCTTCATCGTCTTCGTCGGCATCCTGATTTATGTCGGGGTCCCTCGCACGGTTTTGAAGGCGCTCGACGCGCGCGGCGAGGCGATTCAGGCGGAACTCGCCGAAGCCGCCAAGCTGCGCGACGAGGCGACCGCGCTGCTCGCGAGTTTCGAGAAGAAGAGCGCCGAGGCGGAAGCCAACGCCGCCGCGATTATCGCCGAGGCGCGCGCCCAGGCGGAGCAGGTGGCCAAGGACGCCGCCGAGCGCATGAGCGAGTTCATTGTCCGCCGCACCAAGCAGGCCGAGGCAAAGATCGCCTTCGCCGAGGCCCAGGCCGCCGCCGACGTGCGCGCCGCCGCGGCCGATCGCGCCGCCATGGCGGCCGAGTCCGTCCTGCGCGACCAGATGCAGGACGGAGTCGGCGCCGATCTCGTGGCGCGCGAAATCGCGGACATCAAGACTCGGCTGAACTGAAGCCGGCCGCCACGCGCCGCTCTTGATTTGACCCGCGCCGCGCCGCATTGTCGGCGCGCTCGGCGAAGGACAGTCGTCCGCGCCGCAACAGGGGACGACCGGCATGGTTCGCGCGATCATCTGTTTTCTGGCGTTGCTCGGCGCTGCGTCGATTGCGCGCGCCGCGGGCGGCCCATTCGAGGATTCGATCTACGGAACCCCGGCGGAAGCGCGCTGGGCCCCGTTCCACGCCAATTACGCCAACGTTCCCGTGTGCGACGACCACGTCGTGCTCTCGGCCATCACCGACCAGTTCGACGAGACGGAGAGCCTCTACTGGGGCGGCGTCCATGCGATCGACGCCTTTGAGCGCATCCGCGAGATCGGCTTCCGTTCGGACGGCATCGACTATATCCCGCGCCGCTACTGCGTCGCGCGCGCGCTGATCTACAATCCCCGCGTCACGCCGCCGGAACAGAGAAGGGCGCGGACGATCGTCTATAACGTCGGCGCGGCCGAGGGCTTCTTGGGCTTGACCTGGGGCGTCGAGTGGTGCGTCGTCGGCCTCGACCGCGAGCTCGCCTACGAGTACGACTCGGACTGCGCCCTCCTGCGCCCGATCATCGAGCGCCGGATCGGCGTGCTGAAGGAAGTCAATTGGTTCGGCGAGTACGGATTGAAGGCTCGCTATTGAGACGCGCGGCGCGGATCTCCGCCTTCGCCCGCCATGGGCTCGCGCCGATCGTCGGCGCGTCCGCGCTCCTCGGACTGACGGCGGCTTTCGCGGGGAGCCTTCCACCGGTCGCGACGGCCCCGTTCGATTTCTACGTCATGACGCTCTCGTGGTCGCCGGGCTTCTGCGACCTCGGCGGCGACGAAAAGTCGCCGCAGCAATGCGCGACCGGCGCCGGGAACGGCTTTGTCGTTCACGGCCTGTGGCCCGACAACCGCTACGGACCGAATCCGGAGGACTGCAATCCGGGCGAGGACGCCTCTCCCGCCGATCTCGCCGCTGCGCGCGGCCTCTATCCGACGCAGGACCTCGCGCGCTACGAATACCGCAAGCACGGGACCTGCACCGGCCTCGACGCCGCGGACTATTTCGCGGCGGTGCGCGCCGTGCGCGACCAGCTCGCGATCCCGCCGATGCTGCAGAGCCCGCGCGAATGGCAGCGCCTGTCGCCTCTGGCGATCGAGCAGGCCTTCATCGCGGCGAACGCGAATCTGCGCCCCGAAGACATGGCGGTCACCTGCGCTCGCGGGGAGCTCGTCGACGTGCGCATTTGCCTGTCGAAGGACCTGAAGGCCTTCGCCTTCTGTCCGAAGGTCGCCGGACACACCTGCCGGCGCTCGTCGGTCGCCGTCGCGCCGGTGCGCTGAACGGCGCGCCGCGGCCGAGGGGTCGAGCCCCATGAACTACCGCCACGCCTTTCACGCGGGCGCCTTCGCCGACGTGTTCAAGCACGCGATCCTGGCGCGCATCCTCGTCTATCTCACCCGCAAGGATGCGCCGTTCCGCTTCATCGACACGCACGCCGGCGCCGGGCGCTACGATCTCGCCGGCGCCGAGGCGAAGCGCTCGCCGGAATGGCGCGACGGCGTGGCGCGGCTCCTGAGAGCCTCGCCACCCCCCCAGATCGCGGCGCTGCTCGAACCCTATATCCGCGCGATCGGCCCCCACGATGCGAGCGGCGCGCCCGCCTCCTATCCGGGCTCCCCGGCGATCGCCCAAACGCTCACGCGCCCGCAGGACCGAATCGCGCTCTGCGAGGCGCATCCCGAGGAGCGGGAGCGGCTCGTGGCCGCGCTCGGGCATGACGGCCGGCTCAGCATCGTCGGCACGGACGGCTACGTCGCGCTCAACGCCTATCTGCCGCCGAAGGAGCGGCGCGGCCTCGTCCTGATCGACCCGCCGTTCGAATCGCCGGACGAACCGGCGCGCGTCGAACAAGCGCTGGCGCGGGCGATCCGCAAGTGGCCGAACGGAATCTATCTCGCCTGGCGGCCGATCCGCGAACCGGCGCCCGACGCCCACTTTCTCAACAGCGTCGCTGCGCTCGGCGCGCCGAACATCCTCAAGCTCGAGCTTGACGTCGGCCCCGGCCCAGTCGGGGCGCAGGGGCAGCGGCCGCTGGCGCGCGCTGGGCTTCTCATCGCCAACCCGCCGCACACGCTGTTCGACGAGGCTTGCCTTCTCATGCCCTGGCTCGCCAAACTGCTCGCGCGCGAGGGACATGGTGCCCATGTATGCGAGTGGCTGACGCCGCCGCGCTAAGCCGTTGCTTGCTCGCGCCGCGCCAATCGGTTTATATGTGAACAATCAAGGGAAGCCGAGGGCCTCGATGGTGTTGCCGAACATACTCACGCACAGGCTGCGCCTGCCCGTCGTCGGCGCGCCGCTGTTCATCATCTCGCATCCGGCGCTGGTCATCGCCCAGTGCAAGGCCGGGATCGTCGGCGCCTTCCCCGCTCTAAACGCGCGCCCCATCTCGCAACTCGACGAATGGCTGCACGAGATCACCGAGGCGCTCGCCGCGCATGACCGCGCCCATCCCGATCGGCCCGCCGCGCCCTTCGCCGTCAACCAGATCGTGCACAAGTCGAACGCGCGGCTCGAGGAGGACCTGGCGCTGACGGTCAAGTGGAAGGCGCCGATCGTCATCACCTCGCTCGGCGCGCGCGAGGACGTCAACACGGCGGTGCATGGGTACGGCGGGATCACGCTGCACGACATCATCAACAACCGGTTCGCCCCAAGGCGGTCGAGAAGGGCGCGGACGGACTGATCGCGGTCGCGGCGGGGGCCGGCGGCCACGCGGGGTCGGTCTCGCCCTTCGCGCTCGTCCAGGACATCCGCGCCTGGTTCGACGGGCCACTCCTCCTTTCCGGGGCGATCGCCACGGGGCGGGCCGTTCTCGCCGCCCAGGCCATGGGCGCCGACCTCGCCTATATCGGCTCGGCCTTCATCGCGACCGAAGAAGCGCGCGCGATCGACGCCTACAAGCAGGCGATCGTCGAGGGCGATTCGTCCCACATCGTCGGGTCGAGCCTGTTCACCGGCATTTTCGGCAACTATCTCAGACCTTCGGTCGCCAAGGCGGGCCTCGATCCCGACAACCTGCCGCAAGGCGACGCGAAGGCGATGAATTTCGTCTCCCGCGGATCGTCGGAGGCGAAGGTCTGGCGCGACATCTGGGGCAGCGGCCAGGGCATCGGCGCCGTCGCGGCGGTGCAGTCGGTCGCCGATCTCGTCGCGCGACTTCAGCGCGAGTACGCCGAGGCGAAGACGCGCCTCTGCGCGTGACCGCGCATCGTCGCCAAGATCAGCCAGGCGACGGCGCGGCGGGCAGTCACAGTCAAGCTTGGCGTCCGTGTCGAGGTGGATAACGGGGACAAGCTCGCGCGCTCGCGCCAAGCGCATTGGCTTGAGACGAGCGTCAGATTATGTCCGATCTCGGAATCGACGCGACCTTGCCGCGTGCGGCCGCGAGCGTATCATCCCGGCCCTCCCCGATTCGCTTTCCCTGCGTTCGACTCAACCTCAAACAAGGAAAGACGCGCCGCGCCCATGGCGACTATCGAAACGCTTCCGCACCGGCAGATTGCAGCGCAGGAGCGCCCCTACCGCACGCCTCCCCACAACCTCGAGGCTGAACAGGCGCTGCTCGGCGCGATCCTGATCAACAACGACGCGTTCGACCGCGTCTCGGATTTTCTCAGGAGCGAGCATTTCATCGAGGAGTTTCATCGCCGCATCTTCGAGATCGCCGGCTCGATGATTCGCATGGGGAAGCTCGCGACGCCAATCACGCTGAAGACGTTCCTCGGCGAGCACGATCTCGGTGGCGTCACCGTGCCGCAATATCTGGCGCGTCTCGCGACCGAGGCGACCACCATCATCAACGCGTACGATTACGGGCGCAGCATCTACGATCTGGCCATCCGGCGCGAACTCATTTCAATCGGCGAGGACGTGGTCAACGTCGCCTATGACGCCCCGGTCGATTCGAGTCCGCGGGAGCAGATCGAGGAGGCGGAGCGGCGCCTTTACCAGATCGCCGAGACGGGCCGCTACGACGGCGGCTTCCAGCGCTTCTCCGACGCGCTGAAGATGGCGGTCGACATGGCGGCGAGGGCCTACGAGCGGGAAGGGTCGCTTTCCGGCATCGCGACCGGCCTCGCCGACCTCGACCGCTACATGGGCGGTCTGCAGGCTTCCGACCTCGTCATCCTCGCGGGCCGCCCCGGCATGGGCAAGACGGCGCTCGCCACCAACATCGCCTTCAACATCGCCAAGACCTACGAGGGCCGGACCCGCGCCGACGGGACCGTCGAGACGGCCAACGGCGGCGTCGTCGGCTTCTTTTCCCTCGAAATGTCGGCCGAACAGCTTGCGACCCGCATCATCGCCGAGCAGTCCGGCGTCCCTTCCTACAAGATCCGGCGCGGCGACATCACCGAAGGCGACTTCCATCGGGTCGCCGACGCCGTCGCCGAGATGCAGCAGATCCCCTTCTATATCGACCAGACGGGCGGAATCTCGATCGCGCAGCTCGCCGCCCGGGCACGACGCCTGAAGCGCCAGCGGGGCCTCGACCTCCTGGTCATCGACTATCTGCAGCTCTTATCCGGCTCGAAGACGCGCGGCGACAATCGCGTGCAGGAGCTAACCGAAATCACCACCGGCCTGAAGGCGCTCGCCAAGGAGCTCGGCGTGCCCATCCTCGCCCTGTCCCAGCTGTCGCGCCAAGTGGAGCAGCGCGATGACAAGCGGCCCCAGCTTTCGGACCTGCGCGAATCCGGCTCGATCGAGCAGGACGCCGACGTGGTGCTGTTCGTTTTCCGCGAGGAATATTACCTCAAGAACAAGGAGCCTCGGCCCGGCACCGAGGAGCACATCGCCTGGATGGGGCAAATGGAGAGCGCGCACGGCCGGGCCGAGTTGATCATCGGCAAGCAGCGGCACGGCCCCACCGGCACGATCGAACTGCAGTTCGACGCCGAGGTGACCCGGTTCAGTTCGCTGGCGCGGGAAGACACGATCGCGGAAATCCGCTAAAACGGCGAGGGACGCAAAAAACGCCGCAATTGGCCGTCTCTTGAGCGGCGATCGGATCGGGCGGCGCCATCGCGGGCCGCCGCAGTTTGGAGGCTTGCATGAAGCTCACCGCCGCCCTCGGCTTCGCCGCCGCTCTCGCCGCCACAACCGCCTCATTCGCCCTCCCCGCCCGCGCCGACGAATTCACAACGGCGCAGAAGAAGGAAATGGGTGCGTTCATCCGCGACTATCTGGTCAACAATCCGGACGTCCTGCGCGAGGCGATCGAGGCGCTCGACAAGCACGACAAGGCGACGGCCGAGGCCGAACGGCAGAAGGTGGTCGCCAGCGAATCGGGGCCGCTGTTCAGCTCGAAATACCAGGCGACCATCGGCAACCCGAAGGCGACGGCCACCCTGGTCGAGTTCTTCGACTACAATTGCCACTTCTGCAAAGGCGCGCTGCCGGACGTCACGAAGCTGATGAAGGACGATTCGAACCTCAAGCTGGTGCTGAAGGACTTCCCGGTGCTCGGGCCGGGGTCGGTCGAGGCGGCCAAGGTCGCGAGCGCCGCCCGCAATCAGCTGCCGGGCGACAAGTTCTGGGCGTTCCACTCGAAGCTGCTCGCCACGCGCGGGCCGGTTGGCAAGGCGGAGGCGCTGGCCGTCGCCAAGGAGCTTGGGCTCGACATGGACAAGCTCGCAAAGGACATGGAGAGTCCCGAAGTCAAGACGGGCCTCGACGAGACCATGCAGCTCGCCGACGCCCTGCAGATCAACGGCACGCCGACCTTCGTCGTCGGCCAGGACGTCGTCGTCGGCGCGGTCGGTTACGATCAGCTCAAGGGCAAGATCGATTCCGTGCACAAGTGCGGCCGCGTCTCCTGCTGAGCGCGCCCGCGCATTCGCTCCGGGCCGCGCCGCCCGGCGCGCTCCGTCCTGACAGGCGAGGTTCGAGTTGACCGCCATTCAAGCGATCGTCATGGCCGTGTTGCAGGGCGTGACGGAGCTGTTCCCGATCAGCAGCCTCGGCCATGCGGTGATCCTGCCGCGTCTGCTCAACTGGTCGGTCGACCTCAAGGCCCCCGACTGGCTCGCCTATCTTACGGTGATGCATCTCGGGACGGCGATCGCGCTGTTCATCTTCTTCTGGCGTGACTGGGTCAATTTCGCTCTCTCCCTTGTCGGCCTCAGGGGCGCCCGATCGGCGGCGGACCGTCGCCTGTTCTGGCTCGTCGTTGTAGCGACGATCCCTGCTGTGGTGATCGGGGCCGCACTGCACAAGCCGCTCGCGCAGGCGTTCGGCGCGCCGTGGATCGCCGCGGTCTTCCTGATCGTAAACGGGTTCCTCTTGTATTTCGGCGACCTGATCGCCGGCGAGACGGTCGGGAAACTCGATCAGCTCAACTGGAAGGGCGCCCTGGCGGTCGGCTTCGCGCAGTGCCTGGCGCTCATTCCCGGCATTTCGCGCTCGGGCTCGACCATCGTCGCGGGCGTCGTGTCGGGCCTGAAACACGCCGAGTCGGCGCGCTTCTCGTTCCTGATGGGCACGCCGATCATTCTCGCCGCCAATGTCTACGAGGCGCCGAAACTCCTGAAGGAGGGCGCGACACTCGGTCCGATGGCCATACTCTCCGGCGTCGTCGCCGGCGTCGTCGCCTACGCGAGCCTCACGTTCCTGATGCGTTATTTCCACAAGAACGAGTTCGAGGCGTTGAGCCCGTTCGCCTACTACTGCTGGGCCGCAGGCGCGCTCTTCCTCGCGAACATCACGTTGACCTGACGCCTTCCGCCTGAGGACTTGGCCGCAGGCGGCCGCGCGCTATATTGCGCGCAGGGCTAGGGCTGCGGATATGCGCCCGATGCGAGGGCGTCATGTCGACGATCGAGGTCATGCCGGCGCGGCTCACGCGCGAAGAAACCGAGGATTTGAGGCGCGCGATCGCCTGCCTCGAGGGAGCGAGCTTCGCCCAGCGCCTGACGGACGTGATCGGAAGGCCGATCGGCGCGCTGAGCCGCAGCGTGCCGCTGCCCGCGCGGCGCCTCGTCATCCATGCGAGCGAGCGCGCGCTGCGCGCGGCCCTCAAGCTCGCGTTGCGCACGATCGACCTGAGGCGCGCGCCGAACCCCGCCCATCGCGCTCATAAATTCGCCGCCGCCGCCTCGGGCGCGGTCGGCGGGGCGTTCGGGCTCGCGGCGCTGCCGGTCGAACTGCCGCTGTCGACCACGATCCTCCTCCGTTCGATCGCCGAAATCGCGCGGGAGGAAGGCGAGGACCTGACGGCGCCGCAGGCTTCGCTCGCCTGCATCGAGGTGTTCGCGCTCGGCGGCAAGGAGGAAGAGGAGGCGCTGTTCGAGAGCGGCTATTTCGCCGTCCGCGCCGCGCTCGCCAAGTCGGTCAGCGACAGCGCGCGCTTCGTCGCCTCGCAGGGGTTCGCCGCGCAGGCGGCGCCGGCGGTGGTGCGGCTCATTTCCCAGATCGCGGCGCGCTTCGGCGTGATCGTCAGCGAAAAGATCGCGGCGCAGGCGGCGCCGATCCTCGGCGCGATCGGCGGCGCCGCGGTCAACGCGGCCTTCGCCGAGCACTTCCAGACGCTGGCGCGCGGCCATTTCATCGTGCGCCGGCTCGAGCGGACGCACGGGCCGAACCTCGTCGCCTTCGAATACCAGCGCCTGAAGGGGGAGACGGCCGCGGCCGCGTGAAGGCCGATCCTTATCTGGACAGCGCAAAGCAAATCGGGATGATCGTCCGCATGACGGAATTCTGTCCGCCGGCGGCGCTGCGCGTCGCGTCCATTCTGGCGAGGGACGTTGCGGTTGCGCTGGCGCTCGTCGCCCTCCTCGCGGCAGATTCCGCCCTCGCCGACCTGACGCTCGCGCCGCGGCGGGGCGATCCGCCGATGCGCATCCTGCGCGTTATGAGCGTCGACCCGGCGTGCCAGCCGAACTGCCCCGAATGGATTTCGGCGGAAGGGATCGTCACGCCCGGCGAGGCTCAGGATTTCGCCAAAAGTCATCGACGATCTCGGCGGCCGCCCCCTGCCCGTTCTGATCTCGTCGCACGGGGGCTCGGTCCGCGACGCGCTGGCGATGGGCCTGCTGATCCGCTCGAAGGGTCTGGTCGTAGCGGTCGCGCGAACGCTGATCGCCAACTGCCCCGCTCGCGCGCGCGACTGTCCCGGAGCGCGCGGCTGGGCGATCGGCGGCGGCGCCCATTGCGCGTCGGCCTGTCCGCTGATCCTCGCCGGCGGCGTCGAGCGGCTCACTGGCCCCGCGCCGCAGGTCGGCGTCCACCAGATCACGACGGTGGAGAAGGAAACCGAAGGCGCCGAGCACCTGACGACGGTGAAGAAAATCTATAAGCAGGATTCCGTCGACCGGGCGGTGCAGGCCTACCTGCGCGCGATCGGCGTCGGAGACCCGGTCATGGAAATCCTGCGCAAGACCCCGGCCGCCAGCATTCGATGGCTCAGTCCCGCCGAATTGCGCGAATCGCATCTCGCGACGGGCGGGCTCGACGCCTCGGCGCCGGTCCTCATCGGCGACTTGAACGGCTTGAACAGCCATGCTTTCGGCGGCGACCCGCCCGCGCCTGACCTCATCCTGGGGCGCGTCTCCGTGCTGTTCGCCGCGCCGACGCGCGGAGGGGCCGTGGCGCTGGAGGCGACCTTCGCCTATCGGCGCGGCGGCGGAATGGTCGCCGTGACCGTTGACCTCGCCGCCGCGGGCGGCGCCGGCGCCGGCGCCGCCCGCGGCGGC
>Ga0074044_10002544_pt1 | contig 15904 bp, 19 predicted proteins | sample BogForMeECP23OM1_FD_94443 | JGI IMG/M metagenome (GOLD analysis project Ga0074044, IMG submission 94443) | Bog forest soil microbial communities from Calvert Island, British Columbia, Canada - Bog Forest MetaG ECP23OM1 | ecosystem: Environmental > Terrestrial > Soil > Wetlands ...
AACCTTCTCGGCAAGCGTACCCCCGGGCCGGACGTTCTGAAGCTTCTTGGTCTCGCGCAGCGACACCTCGTTGGGGCTCTCGATGCCGACGAAGACGTTGACGATGTTCGCCTCCACCATCAGCCGCATCAATTCGGGCTCATCGGCCAGGTCGATCGAGGCCTCCGTGAAGAAAGTCATCGGGTAGCCGTGCTGCTCCTGCCAGGCGATCAGGTCCTGGAGCACGGGACGGATGGCCTTCTTGTTGCCGATGAGGTTGTCGTCGACGATGAACGTTCCCCGGACGCCCTGGGCCCGCAAGGCGTCGAGCTCAGCACGGATCTGCCGGCTCGTCTTGATTCTCGGCTTGCGTCCGAAGGTGACGATGATGTCGCAGAACTCGCATTGAAACGGGCAGCCGCGTGAGAACTGGACGTTGCCGAAGACGTAATCGCGCATCTTCAGCAGGTCGAATCGGGGTGTCGGGACCGTCGCCATGTCGGTCCGTTCGTCCTGCTCGTATCGAAACCGGTGTTCACCCCGCTGCCATTCGTCGAGAAACCGGGGCCACGTTTGCTCGGCCTCGCCGATGAAGACCACGTCCGCCAATCCGTCGAAGTCGTCTTCCTTGACCGTGACCCACGGTCCTCCCACAACTACGAACACCCTTCGCCGCTTGAGCTCGGTCAGGATCTCCCGCATCCGACCGCGCTGGACGACCATGCCGGTCAGGCCAACTATATCGGCCCTGGCACACCGATCGAAATCGATGTCCTCGATATTCTCGTCGACCAGGGTCACCGAGTGTCCCGATGGAGTCAAGGCAGCCAGCAGCGGGAGAGAAGCGAGCGGCATGTTGGCTCGCTTGCCGATCAGCGGCAGGGCGTGCTCCAGGCCCCAGTACGAGACCTCGAACCGGGGATTGATGAAAAGGATCTCGGCCATGGATCGGTGGACCTCTAGACACGGTACAAAAGACCGGTTCGTGAAGGCATGGACTCTTCCGAGCGACCGGGCGCGCAGACGGCCAACTGCTCGGAGACGATTGCCCTGAATGAGAAAGGCCAGGTGAACATGACAACGATGATAGTTGCACAGGGCTTTCGTTGAAAAGGGAAAAGGGCCAACCAGGAACAATTGGTGTCAAGGAACAATTGGTGTCAGTTCAATCTTCAACGAAAACTGACTGACACCAATTATCACGCCCATCCCGGCGCGACTGCCACCGGAATTGCTACCGCTCCGCCTGCCGCAGGATCGACCTGAGCGGACCGAGATTTTCAGGAACAGGCCGATGCAATGGCAAGGGATTTCTGTTACAACTGAACCCATCGAACTTCCGATCCGTACAGGCACTTCAACCTCGTCTAAATCTGAAGTCTTGGTAACTCGGTTGGCAGATGCATGTTTGGGAGCGGGAAGATGGGGAGCAAGCAAGCCTGGCCCGAGGTGACGGTAGCGAGTCCTGAGCAGAAGGAATCTGCAACGGGCGTCATCGAGATCGTTCCCGAGGCCGGCCCGGCGGAGGAAGCTCGGGGTCGGATTTATGCGTTTCTCGGGGCGCTTTTCTCGCATCCGGACACAGGCAAGTGGGGGCGGGTTCTGAACGCCGATGAGCAGCGGCTGGCCATCGCGACCGCCGACGCGTTGCGCACGCGGGCATGCGGCATGAAGTACCCGGTGCTGGCGGACGAGCTCCCGGCCAGCGAGTTGGACCTGCGATTCCTGGTCGTCGAGCTCTGTCAGCCCTTGGAGCATCTGAAGGCGGAGTATGAGCGCGTCCTGTGCGTTCGAAAGCCTCGGCCGGGGTGTTCGCCGTTCGCGCTGGACCACCAGAAAGAGATCACTGGTTTCCTCCTCGCCGAGGCTCTGGCCAATCTGGCCGGGGTCTACCGTGCTTTTGGATTCGCCCAGGGCAACAAGCTGCCCCTGCGAACCGATCACATCGCTTACGAGCTCGAGTTCATGAGCTGGTTGATCAGCCAGCGGCGTCTGGCGTCCCGGATGGCTCTTGTCGATCGTCAGACCGCCGAGCTGGCCACGCGTTGTGATCTTGCCCAACGGCGCTTCTTCGGCGATCATCTGGCTGGCTGGGCCGGGCCGCTCTCCGCTGGTTTACAAAGGTACACTAGCGGAGGTTACTTCGAACCCCTGGGCAGGTTCCTGGCGGCCTGGATTCCCCTGGAACGCCACTTTCTGAATGCTGAGCCACCGTGTGAGGAGATCCACGAGAGCCGGCAGGCGGTTCCAGTGGGGAGCTGAAACGGGCCCTTTTCCGTTGCCTGAGTGAGCACGAGGCGATTTCGGATCATCCGGGATTCACAGACAAGGAGGTCGAGGTCATGGACTTCGGTCTGTCCGAACAGCAGCAGAAGTGGCATGACGCCGCGGTGCGGTTCGCCCGCGACGAACTGGTCGACGCGGAATCGGTCGCTCGCGAGCAGCGCGGCGAGTTCTGGCGCGAGGGTTACGAACGGTGCGGGCGATTCGGAATTCTCGGGCTGCCCATTCCCTGCGGGTACGGCGGCCAGGGCACCGACATCCCGACGGCGGTCGCGGCCATGGAAGGACTTGGCTACGGTTGCCCCGACACCGGGTTGATATTTGCCCTCAATGCGTCGCTCTGGACGATCACGATGCCGATTCTGACGTTCGGCACCGAGGCGCAGAAGGCACGCTACCTGCCCCGACTGTGCGACGGCCGCAGCTTTGGTGCCAACGGGGCCAGCGAACCGGAAGCCGGCTCCGACATCTTCAGCATGACCACACGCGCCGTGCGTCGGGCCGACCGCTGGGTCCTGAACGGCCGCAAGGTCTGGATCACGGGCGGACCGATGGCTGATATTTTCCTGTGCTTCGCCACCACCGACCCGTCCAAGGGAGTGCTGGGAATCACTGCCTTCCTGATCGACCGCGAAACACCGGGGTTCGACGTCGTCCGCGAGATTCCCAAGCTGGGGATGCGCACCGCGCCCATGGGCGAGCTCGTCTTCGAGGACTGCGAGTTGCCCGCGGAAAACCTGCTGGGCCGCGAGGGACGCGGATCGCGAATCTTCAATGCCGCCCTGGAGTGGGAGCGGGGAGCCATCCTGGCAAGCGTCGTCGGCACCATGCACCGCCAGCTTGACCGCTGCATTCAACAGGCGCGGACGCGCAAGCAGTTCGGCCAGCCGATCGGCAAGTTCCAGTCGGTTTCCAACCGGATCGTCGATATGATGACACGGCTCGAGACCAGCCGGTGGATGATCCAGCGCTACGCCTGGCTCAAGCAAGAGGGCAAGGACGCCGCGATCGCGGCCTCGATGGCAAAGCTGCACGTTTCGGAGTGCTTCGTCCAGAACAGTCTGGACGCGGTCCGTATTTTCGGCGCTTCGGGTTATTCGGTCGAAGGGGGTCTGGAGCGCGATGTTCGCGACAGCGTGGGGAGCGTGCTCTTCTCCGGCACCAACGACATCCAGCGCAACATCATCGCCCAGCACTTGCGGCTCTGATCGCCGGACGTCCACCCGGCCGGTGGGATCGATCGCGTCGAAAACTCGGGCCTGCAAGAAGTCCCAGGCCCAGAAAGGAAAGGAACCTCGATTCCGATTCCCGGGCCGCTGCGGCGGCTGATCCACCATCATGCCGAGCTTCGAAAAGCTCGCCCCGTGTTGCCCGAGCCGACGTCGCCCTGGGGCCGCGGCCCCGTGCGGAGAATCGCGATCGGCTTCGCGCTGCTGGGGTTCGTGTTGGTCTACGGGACCGCCGGCTACATACTGATGGGCTGGACGTTCATGGACTCCTTCTACCAGGTGTTCATCACGATCTCGGCGGTCGGTCTGACCGAGGTCCATCCGCTAGTGTCCGCGCCCCTTCGCGTGCACACGATGCTGATCATCGCCATGGGGCTGTTCTCCGTGGCCTACACGCTGGGCGGATTCATTTCCCTGCTCACCGAGGGTGAGTTCCAGAAATACCTGGGACATCAACGCATGATGAAGCAGATCGAGACGCAAAAAGGGCACACCATCGTCGCCGGCTTCGGCCGGGTCGGCGCCCTGGTCTGCGAGGGGTTGGCCAGCTCGGCGCTGCCGTTTGTGATCATCGAGCAGGACGCGAACCGGGTGCCGGACATGGAGGCCCGAGGGTTCTTGCACATGGTGGGCGACGCGACCGACGAGGCGGTCCTCGAAGAAGCCGGCATCGAGCGGGCGAGCGTGCTGGTCAGCGCTTTGGGCAACGATGCCGCCAACGTGTTCATCACGCTGACGGCACGAGAACTCTCCCCCGCTCTCCTGATCATCGCCCGGGCCGAGCAGCCCACCACTCAGAAAAAGCTCCGCCAGGCCGGGGCCAACCACGTGATCATGCCGGCCGTCATCGGCGCCCACCGCATCGTCTCGCTGCTCACCAACCCGACGGCCGTGGAATTCGTCGAGCTGGTCACCCAGAGATCCAGCCTGGCCATCGAGATAAATGACATCCCGATCCACGCCGGTAGCCCCCTGGCCGGCCAGACACTCCGCGACGCCGACATCGGCCGCCGCACCGGCGTCATGGTGATGGCCATCAAGCGCGCCGACGGTCGTGTCGAGTTCCCCCCCAGCGGCGACAATCCTCTCGAACCCGGCGACAGCATCGTACTTCTTGGCCGTCGGGCCAGCCTCGACCAGTTCCGCGAGAAGTTCGTGGTCTGAACCAAGACTGTCAGGGCTGGAATGGTAAAGAGCGAGGCACGGCGACCTCAGCGGTAGGCATCACGCCGGTGTCGAACCGCGATGACGTCGACCATGCGGTGTTCATCGTCAATGGCATAAAGAACCCGGTAGTGGCCGATGCGAATCCGCCACAGATTCACGGAACCCTCGAGTTTCTTGCATCCCGGAGTACGAGGATCCCGTTGGAGTCCCTCGATGGTCGTGAGTACGCTTTGTGCGAGCTTGGCAGGCAAAGCCACCAGTTCTTTTCTGGCGGAGCGCGCGAAGACGACGGAGTATTCATCCATGGGACTGACGCTTCGCCTTCTTCAATTGCTCCTTGACCGCCTGAAGGGATTCACGCGGTTCTGCTTGCCGTTCTCGCGCGAGTGCCAGATCGAAAAATTCCTCCCAGAGTTTGCCATTCTTCTTGAGGTCGATCAGGACTCCGGTCTTGATCCCCTTTTCGTCAATCAAGAACTGGACGCCTTTCATGAATCGTCCCCCGGTCAGAGTGTTAGAGTCCCTGCACCACGACTTTAGCATCCCAGCGGTGAGCAGACCACCAGCAGTGGCGCCGAGTGCTCGGGACAGGACCCATACGATGGCAGAGATGACTCAAATACTCGCTGGATGAGCCCGGCCCACTGCTTCACGCCACAGGTCGTGAATGACCACGACGAAGAGACCGATCGCCGTCATCATGTGGCATCCCAGCGAACGCGCCGCCGGCCACATGGTGATACCCAGCGAGAGCAGCGCCAGCAAGTTTGCACACCAGCCCGGGACGTTCGAGCCGGCACCAGCCGCTTTCCTGACCCGTCATCACGCCCTCCGGGATGCGAGTCCGACTCGCGATGCGGACCGTCAACTCGATCCGCATCACAGACTTCAATGCCGGACCTGTCAACCGCGACCCGTTCTTGCCAGAATATGGGAACGGATCTGGTCAGCTCCTTGCCGGAGAGTCTCGAAGCCGGACGCCCGTTCCGGGTCACCGCTGGCAGCCGCGCTGCCGAAAGGGCTCGATCCCGAACCATTCTGGCCCCTGTCCCGGCGGCGTTGTAGGATGAGTGGGTCACAAGTCCCTGGCCATCGAAAGGACTGACTCATATGACCGACTATTCGCCTTATCAAAAGAAAATCATCAACCGTTATTACAAGAATTTCGACGCGATCAAGCACCAGCAGCTCTCCGAGCTGGCCACCGAGCTTTACCTTTCGGAAGGCAAGAAAACCGACCGGCTCTGGAAACGCGTCGAGGAAAGCCTCAGGAAGCTCGAGTTTCCCGAGTCGCGAATCGCCCACCTGCTCACCAAGCGCGATCCCGCGCTGCTGGTGGGAATTCTCGGCGAACTTGAAGGGCGACCCCCCGAGAAACCGTGAGGATACGAGCGGCAGGAAGGTGAAACCTAACCATGCTGACGAATGCAACTCCGTCGCACCCGGGTGCCGTGAACCCAAGCGTTCCAGCATGACTGAAGGCGAGAATCCGCTCGCTCCATGTTTTTTTCTTTGCGTTGCGTCGTCCTTTGCCGCCATAAAAGACGATCTTGGCCAGTCTTTCTGTTTAAGCGTTCTGCCCATGAATCTGCTTTGTTTGGTCGAGGCCGCTGGAGCTCCAACGACCAGGTTCCGTCGACTTTCTGCATCCGACGCCGTCCTTGCGTACTGGCACCCTTTACACTGCTGCTCATAGACAAAAATGGACGGCAGTCCTGATTTCCTTGTGAATGAGCTGTCAAATCCATTTCAGGGGTTGTTATCAACGGAAGCGATGGCGTGCTTTCCCACGCCGTAAAGAACCCTCGAAAACCAGATTGCCAGCAGAAGTTCATGTTCTGGTTAATCACTACATGATCATCTTTGTAAATAGCACAGTTGGCCTGTCATCACGGTATCGAGTTCGCAGGCCTACTATGTCGCCTTATTTTTCTTGTTATGCCTGCTTGACGGTGAAACGAAGGTTTTGTAAATTTTTGCATGACGGCAACACGCTTTTTGAGACAGGATGAACGACGACGTACGACCGGATGTTGTCCGTCTGATTCGGTCGGTTATGGACGGATCCTCTCTCCACAAATCTCAATGGCGAGGGTAACTCAAGTGATTTCCTTGGCTCAGCGCGTTCGAGATTTCCGCTACTCCAAGGGGTGGGGCCCCGATGAGCTCGCCAGCCGCGCCGAGATTTCTCGGACGGCTCTTTATCAAATCGAAAGTGGAAAAACGGGACTGCCTCGTGCCGGCACACTGAGGCGGATCGCGGTGGCACTCGAGGTCTCGATGGATGAGCTCCTCGGACACCCGGAAGCCCTGGTCCATCAGGCCACTTACGCGGTGAACGACCACCATACGGTCTCGGCAGCCCGCGGGCGCGAATTCGCGGACTGGATCCCAGCGGACGGCGGACCGCTCACCTTTTCAGCCGGCAACTCACATGCTGGCATGCATTCTCCCTACGCCACACTGAGCGAGACCAGGGCCGAAGAGCCGCGGTTCAGCGTCGAGCCACAACGAAAGAGTGCATCGATGAGCTTCGATTCTCTGCTCTTGCGGGAGGGGGAATTGATGTCCAAGCTGCACGAAATCCTTCGTTCACCACTGGGTGCGGGGGCTGCGCGCATCCTCGATGAGTTGCATCAGATGGTCGCCAAGAACAGAAATCTCTCGTGAAAGGAAAAACCGGCCCCATGACCTGATTCATCGGGTAGATTTCCTCAAGGAATCTTTGCGAGTTCTCGACGGACGATTTCCTGTCCTACTCTCGATCTCACATCCTTGAGGTTGTCTCATGAATTGCAGCGGGTCGTCGCGCCGTTTCTTCTTGAAGTATCGCAGTTTACTGGCCTTCATGGTTTTCCCCGTGGGGGTCGCGGTCGCCCAAGATCGCTTCGAATCGCCGCGTGTGCAAGAGGTCGGGCCCGCAGCGCGGGCGGTTTGTGTTCGCCCCGTGACGGCGACGCTGGGAACGTTCCAGCCGACTCCCTACATCATGGTCCGCGGCAACTGGCCGGCCGGCGGAGGATATTCTCCGCTCGAGACTTACGGCGACCAGTCAATGTCCCTGTACGGTCCGCTTTCCCCACTACGCTCAGTCGCCGCGCCCGTCATGATGTACAGCCGTGGATATGATGGACGGGTGTACGCATCGCCAGCGACGTCGTTCTCGACGCCGAACCTGCCGGGGCTTTCACCCGTGATCTATCCCACGCCTGCAAGCTACTACTACGCTCCCAGGGTCAACCGGACTCCGCCCCAGTGGACCAGCGGCTTCAACTGGATCGACCAGAACTGATCGCCGCGCATCGGGAAAGAGCCCATCCCAACCTGGAACCGCCAACTCACTGAGACCGTGCGGGGCTTGTGCTTACCTGGAGGAATAGTCCCCGGCAGACCGGTTCTGATCCGGTCGCGGCCGGGGCTTTCCAGGACAGGTCAAGGACTCTCGCCATGAGGCTCGGTGGATAACGGGACGGGAGTCGTTTTTGGGCTCGTCGTTCAGGCTGAGGATAGCGCCACTCGCTCCGACTGTCAAGAAAACTACTCCCGCCCCCTTATCGCCTCGGCCCGTCCGACCGCGGCGTGTCCCTCTCGAGTCATCAGTGGGAATCGGCCGTCGCCCCGGGCTTCCTGGCATAGGCCAGCAGCTCACCGAACGAGATCGGGAACCTCGCCCTGCGCAGGGGCGGCGGGCTGAGCCAATGCAACGACTTGATGATCGGCGTCAGGAGCGGGTGTGGGTATGCCCCGAGCTGATGGGCCAGGTAGTGGAGGTTCATCATCTTCCACGCCCGCCCGATGCCTACGTCCACGAAGCCGGCCTGGTGCAAGGCCTTGGGCAGGCTGCGGGGGCTGAAGTAGAACAGGTGCTCCACCTTGTAATGCAGCCACCGAGGCCCCATCACTCGCCGCGAGAGAGAACCGGCGTCCGGGGTCAGGATCACCAGCTGACCCCCCGGCTTCAAGAGGTCGGATGCCTTGGCCAGGGTGCCCATCGGGTCGCGGACGTGCTCGAGGAAGTCGATCATGGTGATCACATCGAAGAACTCGCGATCGATCCCGTTGAACCCGGCCCGCTCAAAGGGTCCGCAGAAGACGCGGTGGGGGCCGAATCGCCGGGCGATCTGCTCCGCGCCGAACTCCGAGAGCTCGACCCCGTACGGTTCCATCCCGAGCTCCTGAGCCTTCTCCATGAGGTATCCGGTGGCCGCGCCGCAGTCGAGCAGCCGGGGCGTGCCGGCGGCCGCCGTGCGGACGCGGCCGAGCAGGCGAGCGAACGTGGCGAGCTTCAGATCGCGAGTGATGGACACGTCACCCTGAAGGCCCCAGGCGTTGTAGTATTCCTCCTTGTAGATGCTCGCCAATGTCGGGTCGTCGGGTTGCGGGTCGAGCAGTTGCAGGTCGCAGTTCGGACAGCGCTTCAGCCGGTAGCCCTGGATCGTCCCGAAGTCGCGCGGGCCAGCTGGCCCCACCTGGTCCGGTGCGCAGTTCGGGCACGCGGGGGTCGTGGCGGTGGTGCTTGTCATGGCATACATCAAATGGTTCAAAGCCGATCCGCCCGATCGGGGCGGCTGTGCTGATCGGAGGGCTTGGTGTCGGACTCCGCGAGGCGTTCTGTCGAGTGCGGGCTCACGACCCCTACCAATTCGTGCTCCGGATGGGGCGCCGACTGCGGAGCCGCCCCTCCAAGGCGGGCGTCGACGATTGATTCACGAATGACCAAACCCAGCGGGCCGTGGCGAGGATCCACGAAGAATTCCCGCTCGATGGGCCGGGAGCTGTCTGGAGGGGACAACGTCAGGATGTGGTCGATCGCCGCGGCGACCCGGTCTACCGTGATCCGCTGCATGCAGACATTGTCTCCCCCACAGGGCGGGCGATCGATCTCGTGCACGCAGGGGCTACAATAGACCCTCGAATAGAGGACTTCAACGCCCGACTTGGACCAGCCATAGTGGTTCGGATCAACTGGACCGAACAGGCAGACCGTGGGGGCCTCGAGGGCCCAGGCCATATGCATGGGCCCCGTGTCGTTGGTGACGATGCAACGAGCCTCTTCGAGTAAGGCAAAGAGCCCGCCTAGCGATAACTCGCCCGCCATGTTGACGACCAGCCCCCCTTGGGGATCGCTGATCTGCTCGACCAAGCTGGCGACGTAGGGCCGTTCGGACGGGGACCCGATCAGCACCACGCTGAGCTGATGACGCGCAAGCAGACCGTCGATAAGGGCGGCGAACCGGTTGGTCGGCCAGCGGCGCTCGACCATCAAGTCCGAGGCGTTGGGATTGACCACGAGATAATGCCCTCGCTCCACTCCCGCAGAGGCGAGTTTGCCAGCCAGCTCCTCCCGGTCCGAGTCACTCACCCGGATGCGCCCCAGGCGGTCCGGCTGGTTCGGCTCACAACCGACAGCGCGCCCCAGTTGCATGTACACGTAGCGTATCGGGTTGCGCGCGTTGAAATACATCAGGTGCGTATAGATGCCCTTTTTATGCTGGGCCGACTCCCGGTAGAACCCGATCCGGTTTCGCGCCAGGCTCATCAGGGCCATGATGCTGGCGTAGGACGAGTAGATTTCCAGGTCGAAATAGAGGTCGATTCGCGCGCGCATCACCTGCGCGATCGCGCGGAGGGTTGTCCGCGCAAGGGCGAACAACCCCCCATCATCCACCGTGATGATCCGGTCGATGTGCTCGAGTCTCTCGACCAGGCGGCGGCATGAGGTGCCCGTCACGAAGATGATCGCGGCCTCGGGAAACGCGCAGTGGAGCGAGCGGATCAGCGGGGTCGCCTGGATGATACTGCCCATCCCGACGTACTTGGAGATGGCGATTGTCCGGACGTTCTGGGCCGTGACGCTGTGGTCGCGCCTCAGTAACTGGCCCAGGATCCGGGCGGCCATATTCAGCAACCAGGCAAGCGGCAGCCCGACTGAGCGGTCGACAAGAATCTTCTGCCTGGCACTTAGCATAAGAACTCTTCGACTCCAATACGTTCTAGATCCACGGCCTCGGGCCGTTTGACCCAAAGAGGTTCGAACGATCCAGCCTGCTCCCTTCGAGCATCTTCGTGGGCTCGGCGTCCCGAGCGTCGTCCGCGGAGAAGGCGACATCGAGCACGTGCAGAATGGCGCGAGTCCCTTTGAGATCAACGCCTCCAACGGGGGCTGCCTCACGGAGACGGCCTCCTCGGGGGGCCTTCCTCATACCAAGACCTTCGGCTTTGATTGGTGACCATGTGCAGATTTCTCTTGAGATTCGGACGAGTCTCGATCCACTCCCGCCCGTGAGACTGGAGCAGCGACCGAGGGTATCGGGGCACGGGGATGGATGGCGATCGCACGCGCGACGATCAGGCAGCCGCTCAGGTGGAAGAGAAAGAGGTGACGACCGATGTAGTTCAGGTGGTTCAGGGCGTGGTACCGCTTGACGAAGAGCCAGCCCAGTCCTATGGCCAGCGCTGCGGCCAGTCCGGCCAGCTCGCGGGCACTGGGACGCGTCATGATGGCCTGGAACTGCCAGCGGCCTGCCCCGAACGTGGCCTGACTCACCACCAAGACCCATATCAACCCGGCCACCAGCACCTCTCCCGCGACACCGAATAGTTGATTCCACCTCAGATAGGCGCGGGCGTAATAACGCACCCCGATCAAGATGCCCTCGATCGTCGAACGCCCCTCCAGCAGCGAACGGGCGGCGTATTCTTTCTTCGAACGGAACGCGTATTCCTCAAGGGCCGAACGGAGGTCTCCGAAATAGAGGAGCGACTGGGTGAAGTGCAGCCCGTGCGCCATGACAAACCCCAGGCCGGCGGCGACACACAGGGCCAGGATACTTTTCCAAGGGATCGCCCGGTCGTCAGGGACGATGAGCAGCGCGATCGGGACCGCTGCGAACGTCGTCACGAAGCAATAATCGTAGCAGAGATATCCCTGGAGGAAGCCCAGGAGGAAGAGTGCGGCCACAGTTCCCGCGCGAGCGCGGCCTGGGCCGGACGGACTCAGGAGGTTCATCAGTATCGCCAACTCGATCAGGAGCAGGCTCAGCGCGTAGCCCTGGTAGTGCAGGACGTGCGACATCGCGGTGAACATCGGCGTCAGGAGGCAGGCAAGGTAAACCCAGCAAGCTTGCGATCGCCCGACGGCCCACGTCAGGCCGGCCAGGAAGGTCGCCGAGGCCAGCAACGCGAATGCAACCGGGAATACCCGGAAAAGGGCTACCCGCCCGGCGCCGAACCACCGCGAATACAGCCCCCCTAGCCATTCGGATCCCGGCGGATAGCCGTGGTAGATTGGGTCGCTCGGGCGGGACCCCGACGGCCCCGTCATGCCCTCGCCGGGGAAACGATCACCGTAGGTCACGTCGGGCAGCCCGAAGTTCTCGAGAAAGCCTTCCCGTGCGAATCGCTCGCCCGCCCGCACGACACCGGCCTCGGAGTACGGATCCATGGGGGACAGCCCGTCGCCGCAATAGAGGAGCCACACCAAATTCAACAGCAACGTGAATCCGAGTAGCGCCGCGGCTATCCTCGCGAAGTCTCGTCGACTCACATGAAATCCCTATATAAACAAATCAAAGATCAAAAAGGAGTTGGTCTGGAGTAGAGAAATCCAAGCTCATCATCTGGATAATACGTGTTGAAAAGAGAATAATTGAACGGCCGATCGACCAAAATAGTGTAATTTGAACCGCTATAGAACCGCAATATTGAAAGCAACCAACGTCGATAATAAGCAACATTATCCCAAGGTTGACGCTACCTAACCATTTCTGCATCACACACTTCTGGAATGGAGTCATCCAGGAAGGGCAACGGTCAGGCAATCTTGAGTGCCTGGCCAAACCTGTCAGCCAAATCTGTCAAACCTGTACCCCGGCTTGGGATGGTGAAGCAGCTCGCAAAGGTCCAGGAAGTGCTCTTGCGCGGCGGATCGCTCAGTTCGCCGAGACATCCGCCATTTGTCAACGAAAGCAGCGGCGTCCATTTGGTCATCCACCGGCAGGCGAGGACGAGATAAGAGTGCCGAGACCTCTATAACAGCTTTGTGGACGTGAGTCCACTCTTCCATTCATCAATAGCTTGAGTCTCTCGCCACCGTGTCTGAGCCAGGTTCCTGAAGAATGCCGAGGAGAAATCCTTGACGGACGAGTACCGATCTGGCAAGGTCACTCTTGACTTGAACTTAGAGGTCTGCGTTGAATCTCTGGGTCCAATAGTGGAATCCGCTTGGTCCGTCCGATACAATGCGGTAGCCCAAAGTATCGCTGCATGTCTCGTGCTCTCGCTCTGACTCGGCAGTCTGAATTACTCGACCGCCGGGAGTTCGCCATCCAGACACAGGACTTCTCTATGGACGCTGCCAACCGGTCGCCGAACTATGCAGAGGTGGGACCGGTCGAACACAACCACTGTCTCTATGAACAGGAGGCCGACATGACGAACGAGGCCCTCCCAGTTCCGGTGGCGATGCGTGTGGAGGAGATCTTGGAGCAAGAGTTTGACGCTCTTTGCCGCATTGCTGAAGATCCCAATGCAACCACGGGAATCCTCAAACAGACTCCACGCCGTGTCCCCATGCGGAAACGAGAAACGGCCAAGAGCTAATGCATTTTGAGGAAAAACGATCTTGAGACGCCCCTTTCCAACTTGGAAAGGGGCTTTTCTATTGGCGGTAAGATGTCACAGGACCTCGAAAAGGAGCCATTCGGGGAGGAGCACTTTGAGGAGGTCCAGGGTTTTCGCTGCGGTAGCTTGCCTCATCAGGTCGAAGTCTCGGACTGGCTCAAACGGCCGATGGGTGAAGATGGAGCGTTGACTGCGATTCATGACCCTCAAAAGCCCAATAGAGTGTGGCTCTATAGGCTGCCAGACAATTCGCTTGTTGGCTATGGGGCGATTGGGCGGTCCGAGTGGCGATGGACAGGAAAGAAAGACCCTTATCTTCCAGTGACGATGATCACTTGGTTCGGGGTCCACGAGGACTACCAAGGGCAGCCTCCGCTGCCCAAGGAAGACCGCTATTCGCGCAAAATCTTCGAAGACTTGATAAGCGAGGCTTTGGAGGATCAAGAAACCCATCCCGTACTCGGATTGGTCGTCCGAGCCGAAAACACGAGAGCTATACATCTCTACAGAGAATTTGGTTTCACCGATCACGGTCTACAGCCATTTACGGATAAACAAACGAACGTACAATACCAGAAGATGGCACTGATTCTGAATCGTGAATCGCTGCTACGTGTAAGGGATGGGGCGAAAAAGAAGTGAATCAAGGGTGAGAACAGGTGACAGCCATCAAATCTGGTGCAGCGTTTCCTCAACGACCCGCTCGAACGCCAAAAAGTCCTCGTCTTTGGTGAAAAGCACTCTCCGGCCCACGCCTCGGTTGAGCACGTGGAAAACCATCCCCCCCGGACAATGTCGCCTCGGTCGTGACATTCACGGCTTTTTACCAAGATATCCCAGCTTTGTCAATTTCGTGGCTGTCACCTTTTTTCATGTCACCTTTTCACCTCCACAGATCCGGCTCGACCGGGCGCTGGCCGCGGGAGGGCCGGGTCAAGGACCATGGAAGTCGGCCCACCATCTCGACCAGTGGAACGTGGGTGAGCGACTACGACGAGCAGATCTCCATCGAAGTGCCCGCGGGCCGGCATGACGTCAGCTTCGCCAACATCGAGGGGGACTGGCTCCAGATTCGCTCTCTTCTCCTGCCCCACTACCGCTCGAGCCGGTACCCTGGCGTCGACGCCTTGGGACTGGCGAGCGACCGCCAACTGCTGCTCTGGTTCCACAACCAGGAGAGCACCTGGCGCACCGAGCACGACGGCAAGACGCCGGCGAAACTCGAGGCGATTCACGCCCGTGTCCCAGCGGCGGACGGGACCTGGCAGGTGGGGTGGTGGAAGACGAGCACAGGCGAGGTCGTCCGTCGGGACACGGCCACGGCCGCAAGCGGCGAGCTGATCCTGACCGTACCCGACTTCAGCTCCGACGTGGCGGTGCGTGTGGACCTCGCGACTGCGGGCACGCGCTGAGCTGTAAGACTGTCGGTGGCGTGGATAAGGCACCTCATGATGGCGCGAATGCTACAGCCATGATCTCGTCATGATTGTTCATCTTCCAGGATGGCTCTGATGTTACGTGCCGCGTGCAAGACCCGGATAACCTCAATTCCCCCGGCAACGGGCAGGTAGAAGATCAGGTAATTTCGGAACCGTCTGACCTGGGCACTTCGAAGCCCCTGCAGGCGCGGGTTGGCAACCTCATAGGGTGCGCCTATCCCTGGCGTGCAAGCCAAAGCCGCAAACGTCGCTTCGGCAGCCAAGCGAAACCGCCGTGCGGCATCGGGATTGCGTTCGCCGATATACGCATAGCATCCAGCCAGATCGATCCGGGCTGCGGGCTTCTTGAGGATGACCGGATCATTCATCGGGCCTTGCGAGCCTTGCGGGTGGCGATGATCTGTTGCCCCTCACGCTCTATCTCATCCCAATCATGGGAAGTCATCGGGGTAGACGGGCCGGAGTCCAACCCATCGATCAAAAGTGCTTCGATCCGCATTTCCTCCTCGGTGTGCTCCGAATCCCGCTGTTTGAGCAGCCGCAAGGCTTCATCAAGCACCTCAGCTTCAGAACGATAATGGCCGCTCTGCATCTTGGAGCGAATGAACGGCTCCCACTTCTCCGGCACGTTTAGATTCATGATAATCCATCTCCTTTGTGTTTCAGCCTACCACGGCTGGCGTAATTTGTCGAGGCGGGCGATTATTGCATGCGTGCAGACGCCGGGTGTCTGGGTTATGGATAGAGAGCGTATCCAGATAATCGGATACGCGCATCTGGTTGCCTCGAAGCCTTGACCATCGCCAAGATGCCGGCCTTGATCGCCTCGGGCAGGTCGGGCCATGCTTCGACCACGGCGGCCAGGGCGGGGTCAGCTACTACGTATTCCGTTGTAGCAATTTCGGTAGCAGTCGGGAGACGGCTTGAGCCGGGAGAATCCAGCTCGATCCGGGATAGGCGGCCAGGAAGTACCGGGCTGGTCTTATTGTAACCCGGAGAAAAGGTGCCGGAGAAAAGGTGACAGCCACCAAATCTGGAGCGAACACCAAAAAGTCCTCGTCCTTGGTGAAAAGCACTCTCCGGCCCACGCCTCGGTTGAGCACGTGGAAAACCATCCCCCCCGGAGAATGTCGCCTCGGTCGTGACATTCACGGCTTTTTACCAAGATATCCCAGCTTTGTCAAT
>Ga0074044_10002545_pt1 | contig 15903 bp, 11 predicted proteins | sample BogForMeECP23OM1_FD_94443 | JGI IMG/M metagenome (GOLD analysis project Ga0074044, IMG submission 94443) | Bog forest soil microbial communities from Calvert Island, British Columbia, Canada - Bog Forest MetaG ECP23OM1 | ecosystem: Environmental > Terrestrial > Soil > Wetlands ...
CCGGTGCCGTCATTTTGAATGCCGGAAAGCCGGACCCCTGCCAGCGGATGGTTTTGCGCATCCTGGACCGTGCCATAGAACAAGGCCGTTCCCCTGGCCAACGCGATGGTCACGCCCGATACGCTGCCGCCGGTGGCGTTGACGAGGGTGAGGGACTGCAAACCAAGATAACCTTGAAAATCAAGGTTCTGACTGTCTCCCAAAACCGCCCACCAATTGGTCGTAGCCCCCAAGGTAAAGTTTCCATTGCCATCCGCCCAACCGACTGTCACCAGGCCGTTGGCCGAGCCCGCATCCGCTTTGACGAGCGGCAGTCCGGCGTTCGTGTTGGCGGCATCCACGAATCTGCCAGAGATGCTGCACGTGGCCGGGAGCAGACTCAGGTTCGTGGTGACCGTGGCATTGGCACCCAATGCGAGCACCGGGCAGTTTCCGGAGTTAGCCGTGAAGCCGCTCTTGAAAGCGCAGAGCGCATAGGTTCCGGGCGGGGCGCCGAGGCGGTAGGCGCCGTTGCCATCGGCTTGGGCGCCGGCGATTAAAGTGCTGTTCGGGGTGAACGGCGGGCTAAACAAATAAGCCAGCGCATGGGGGACATTGGTGCCGCTACAGACCACGTTACCGGCGAATGACTGCGCATAGGCCGAGTTCGTGACGTTGAAGAGGTTGGTGATCGGAGCAAAATGGCCGACGGGACTGGACAGCCTGAACGCGTATTGCGCCACGGCCAACTGCGACGCCCCGCTGAGCACAGGGTACAACTGTGCTGTAATCGCGCCATCCGCCGGGGTCAGGTCGCCCGGAACGTTGAAGTTCGTTACCGCGGTGGTTCCATCGTAAAACACGCTCGCCTGGCCATCCGTCAACTGGAACTGCTGTACTTCCGTATCCCCCGTGTCAATAACCCCGTTGCCATTGACGTCGCGGAATTTCTCGACCAGCACCGTCTCGCCGCTGGCCAACCCGCCCACCTGCAGGGTAACAACTCCATTATAAAAGTTGCTCACGGCCGGGGGCGTGACTGCGAAGGTCACGGAAGTCGAAAACGTATAAACGACAATAGACAAGGTCTGTGTCGCCGTCTCCGACAGGCTGTCCGTCACCTGCACGACGAAGTTGAAAGTCCCAGCGTTGGTCGGCGTCCTGCTGATCAGCCCGTTGGTGGACAAACTCAACCCGGACGGCAGCGCGCCCGACGCCAGCGACCAACGATAAGGCGGCAGCCCGCCGGTAGCAGCAAGCTGCTGGCTGTTGTAAGGCACGTTGGTCGTGCCGCTGGACAATGCGGTCGTCGCCACTTGCAGCAAGCCGTATATTGTCAACGACAGCGTTTGAGTCGCCGTGTTTGTGCTATTGTCATGAACCTGCACCGTGAAGGTATTGGTGGTATTGAGCGTCGGCATTCCCTGAATCGTGCCTCCCGAATCCATGCTCAAGCCCGGCGGCAATGAATTGGAAATCACGGACCAACTGTAGGTGGTATTCGCCTGGCCGCCATCCGCGGTCAGTTGCTGGTCATAAGCCGTTCCAACGGTTCCGTAGGGCAACGCGGCCGTCGTTACTTGGAGCGTTCCACCAACGTTCAGGTTGGTCTGGACCGTGAAATTGGCCAGGCCGTTGTTGTTGGAAATCGTGATGGTCTGGTTATTCGGACATTGGTAGTTCCCCAGATTTTGCAGGCTGTCGTCGCCGCCGCCGTTCCAATTGACGCTGATGTTCCAACTGCCGTTGGCCACGTTCAACGAGTAATTGCCATTATCGTCGGTGTCCATATAAGTCTGATAATTGGTGCCGTTGTTGGCATTGGCGCTCACGCCGACCCCGGCGATGGGATTGCCGAAATTATCCTTGACCGTGCCGCTGATGTAATTGGTGGCGAGGATGGCGGTGAAATTCTGAAGCAGGGCCTGGCCGGCATTGATATTGGGGTTAACGGTTACCTGTGAAAAAACATAATTGGTCACCACATCGTCGCCGTTGGCCTCCACCCACCAGGAATCGCTGTTGCCCAGGCCCAGCACGCCAACGACGTAGTTCCCATTCGCATCGGTATAACCGTCCGTTTCATACAGACCGTTGCCGTCGCCGTCGTCGGAATAAACGTCCAATGCCACGAAAGGGTTTCCCAGATTGTCTTTGACACTGCCATAAACCAACGCCGTGGCCTTGTGAACCGTCAAAGTCACTCCCGTCGCGCCGGCGTTGACATTGGTTCCGTTTTGCAACCCCAGATAGCCATGAACAATCAGGGAAGTGTCGTCCGGCTTGATACTCCACCCGCCGGCGGTGACCCGCACGGTGAAATTGCCATTGGTATCGGTAAAAGTGACCGCAACCAGGCCGTCGTTGCCCTTCGCCGGAATGAACACCCCTGGCAATCCGATGGCTTGGTTGTTGGCATCAACCAACTTGCCAGAAATGCTGCTCGAGGCGTTGGTCATCATGATATTTGTAGTGACCGGCAGCATGCTGGTCAGGGTGACCACCGGCGGCGTTCCCATGTTGGCGACAAAGTTGCTCTTAAAGGCCGCCAACATATAGGCGCCCGGTGGCGCCGCAATGGTGTAACTGCCGGCATTGTTCGCCACGGTCCCCCCCACGCCCACACCTTCTGCCGCCGTCATCAAGACGACAACGGCATTGGATAACACCGTGCTGGTGTTATTGCTGACCACGTTGCCGGTAATCCATTGTGGGAACGGGAAATTGGTGACGGTGAAAAGGTTCGTGACCGGCGCGAAATGCCCCGCCGGGCTGGACAGCTTGTACAAATATCTCCCGACAATTTTCTGCATTAAATCCCCGCCTTGAAAATTCAACGTCGCGGTGATGGCGCCGGTCGTGGCGTTCAAATCGCCCGGCACATTGAAATTGGTCACCCCGCCAATCACAAAGTTGGTCCCGTCCTGTAACGTGAATTGCTGAACCAGCAAATCTCCGCCATCAATCACCCCGTTCGTGTTGAGATCGAGAAATTTCTGGACCACCACCGTCTCCGTGTTCGTCAACCCGCCGATTTGCAGGGTGATGGTTCCAGTGTAGGTGTTGCTGACAGTGGATGGCGTGATGGTGAACGTGGCGACGGTCACCGCCGGGTTGGTGCTCACAAAGTTTGCCTGCAACACCAGGTTGCTCTGCATCACAAACTGCAACGTCGCCCCGTTCGTCAAAACCACCAGCGGCAAATTGGTCCCGCCCGTCCAGTTGGTGAACACAAAGCCCGTCCCGGCCGTGGCGGTCATGCTGTAACTCTGACCGATGGCCAGCAACGAGTTGTTGTAATTGGGCGACACGCTCCCCTGACCGCTCACCTGCACCTGCAAGGTCGCGCTCGCCACATATTGGAAACTCACGCTGTTGATCGTGGACACATTGCCGCTGGTGTCCACGGCGTAAGCGGCAATAGTGTTGGTTCCTGGAATCAAATTCACCGCCGCCGTCCAGTTGGTCCAAACATTGGCGGTGACCCCGTTGCTCCAGCCGCCGCCATTGAGCTGGCAAACCACATTGCTCACCTGCCAGTTGTCGCCGGCGGTGCCCATCACTGTGAACACCGCGTTGCTCACCCGCTGGCCTGACACCAGATTCGTGATGCTCAAGGTCGGTTTGTTCGTGTCCGCAAAATTCACCTGCAACGTCAGGTTCGAGGCCATCATGAAGGTTAGGTTTGTTTTGGTCGTGATGGCCCCGCCAATCCAGTTGGTCGAAACCACCCAGTTGGTGAACACAAAACCGCTGGCCGGCGTCGAGGTGATGCTGTAGTTGCGCCCGATCTCCAGCCACGCATTGCTGTAGTTGGGCGACACCGTTCCCAATCCGCTGGCGCGAATTTGCAGTTGATTGGTCGCCACGAAATCGAAACTCACACTGCTGGTCGAGGACAGGTTCCCGGCGATGTCCACCGCGTAGGCCGCAACCGTGTTGGTTCCTGCCATCAGCGTCACGCCCGCTGCCCAGTTCGTCCAGTTGTTGATGTTCGTCGCCGAGTTCCAAGCTCCGCCATTGAGCTGGCAAACCACATTGCTCACCTGCCAGTTGTCGCTGGCCGTCCCTTTGACCGTGAACACCGCGTTGCTCACCCGCTGGCCCGACGCCAGATTGGTAATGCTCACCGTCGGCTTGCTCGTGTCCAGAAAGTTCGCCTGCAAGGTCAGGTTCGAGGCCATCATGAACGTCAGGTTCGTGCCACTCACATTTGCCCCCCCAATCCAGTTGGTTGAGATGGTCCAGTTGGTGAAGACGAAGCCGCTGGCCGGGGTGGAGGTGATGCTGTAGTTGCGCCCAATCACCAACCACGCATTGCTGTAGTTGGGCGAGATGGCTCCCAAACCGCTGGCGCGAATTTGCAACTGGTTGGTCACCACGAAATCGAAACTCACGCTGTTGGTCGCCGACACGTTCCCGACCGTGTCCAGCGCGTAGGCGCTGAAGGTGTTCGTTCCCGCTGACAGCGTCACCGCCGCCGTCCAGTTCGTCCAGTTGTTCGCCGTGGACGCATTCGTCCAGACGGCTTGGTTCAATGAAAAGAACACATGCGCCACCGCCACGCTGTCCGTCGCCGTCCCCATCACCGTGAACGCCGCGTTGCTCACAGTCATCCCCGCCGTCACGTTCGTGATGGTTACCCCCGGCTTTGTCGGAGAAATGCCGGAGAGCCGGATAATGGTTCCACCACCGCCGCCGCCGCCACCGGTTGTGCCGTACAAATTCCCATCCGCCCCCTTTATCAAACCATTTGGGTTGCCACCCAGACTGCTGCCACCGGCCGAAAACAAAGTTGTCAGCGCGGCGGCGGGCGTGATCTGAAAAATGGTCCCGCCTTGGTTGGTGCCTCCGCCCGAGGTGGTGCCGTAGAAATTCCCATCCGGTCCCTGAACCAACGGTGTGACCGGATGCATCCCGTCGCTGCCGCCAGTGAAGGCATGAAGCGTGATGAGTGTGCCATTGGTCGCAACCTTGAATACAGTGCCGCAGCCGAAGCCGTAAGAATCCACGTTGGTGCCGCCGTCTGCTGTCGTGCCATAAAAATTGCCATCGCCGCCTTGCACCAGCGCAGCTTCGGGTAGGGCGCCATCATGCGTGCTGCTGCCGCTGTCAATGCCGCCGGTAAATGAATACAGGAGACCGAACCCCGACGAAGTGATTCCGTAGATCGTGCCATAGCCCAACGTGCCATAGATGTCGCTATCCTGAGGCGCGTTGCCGCCGTTATAGGCAGTGCCGTAAAAGTTGCCATCAGACCCCAATACGAGCGCAGCCACAGGCCCGCCACCATCTGGTGCAGTGAAGTCGCTTGTATCCGTGATGGGGAACGTGAAAATAATGCTAAACTGACCATTGGTGGTCAGGACGAATATTGTGCCGCCGCCTTCAGGAGGGGCGTCTTCGGTGGTGCCCCACATATTTCCAGCGGCATCGAGCACCATCTCCGCTTCCGGAGTACACGCCGGTCCGCCATTATTGAAGGAAACCAGCGTGGTCAGCGTGCCGCCGGGGGTTATTCTGAATAATGTGCCGCCATAGCCGGATCCATCTTGTTCGGTCGAGCCATAGAAATTGCCGTCCCCCGCCTGCACCAGCCCGGCTACCGGATAGCCACCATCGTTGCCGCCGGTGAACGAGTACAGGGTGGTGAGTGTGCCATTGGTCGTAACCTTGAATACCGTGCCGTAGTCGTTGGTGCCTCCGGAGTCTGTCACCCCGTAGAAATTTCCATCGGCGCCCTGCGCCAGCCTGCCCACTGGATCCGCCCCATGAGGATAACTGCCATTGGTCTGGGCGAAAGTATAAAGGGTGGTAAGCGTAACCGCCCCGCGCACCCACGGCGCCGCCAGCCACAGGGCGAAAACAAAAACGGCGAACAGGAATGTGGGGAGACGTTTTTCGCGATGACTGGCACAGCTCGCTGGTGGGACGGACAATCGTTGAGTGCAAGTTTTCACTGGATTGGCAGATTACGTGTTTTCCACGAAAAGAGATGGAACCGGAAGGCCTTCAGCAGAAGCAAGTTGTGGCAAGCGGCGGGCAGCGCCAGCAGCAGCAGTGGCAGCAGTATTAGCCATCCGGCGATTGTTCGGTGTGTTTTCATGGAATTTCCTTTTGGCTTATATGATATGGGACGAGACGAAGAACATTCCCGATTCCTAACCGAAGTTCTGCCGCTCCGACTTGTTGGCTTTGAACCTTTCACACCACTTTTGATTTACTCACCATTTCAAAATCCCGTCAATTCACATTTTTTGTCCACCGGCAGTCCAATTAGGTTGATTTCAAACCGGGGTCTTTTCTGGTGACTTCTGAGGAGGTTTTTCCCCATCTGGCCGGGGGGACAACCCTTGTCACCAGTTCTGCTGATATGCTGGGGACTGGGTTGGTGTAACTCAGGATGCCTGCCGCCATCGCGTAGCGGCACGCTTCCCAGCGTGCCAGAGATGGCGGCTTCCAGCCGCCAGTTGGGCCGGGTGCAAAGGGCGCATCGCCCAAATCTGGAAAGGGGCGCGGCAGATCGGAATCACCCGCAACCAAAAAGCCGCGGAGAAGTCCCGCGGCCTGGTGAAAACAAATTGATTTGTTGCCAGCCTATTCGGCCTTTTGCTCCTTCTTTTCGGCCTTCGGAGCCTTGGGCGCCTTTTCAGCCTTTACGTGCTTCTCGCCTTTGGGTTTGGTTTCAGCCGCTTCAGGTTTTTCGGCCCTGGCGTGCTTCTCGCCATGCTTTTCACCTTTGGGCCTGGCTTCGGCGGTTTCAGACTTTCCGGCCTTTTCGCCTTCGGCGTCCCGCCGGGCATGGCCGTGTTTTTCGGTCCGGTGTCTTTTGTCCTCCTCCGGTTTTGCTTCCGCCGGCGCGGCGGTCATCACCGGCGTGAGACTTTCGACGCGGACTTTCAGGGTGCCCTTGACCTCGGCGTGCAGATGCAGTTCGACCTCGTGGTCGCCCAGCGCGCGAATCGGGTGTTCGAGGTGGATCTTCCGTTTGTCGAGCGAGATGTCGAACTGGTGTTTCAATTCGTCGGCAATCACGCCGGCGGTCACCGAGCCGAACATCTTGCCGTCCTCGCCCGCCTTGACCTTGATGATGCAGATGAGCTTGGCGACGCCCTTGGCGAGTTCGGTCATGGTGTTGAACTCGTGCGCTTCGCGTTCGGCGCGGCGCTGGCGCAAGGACTCGATCTGGCGTTTGTTGGCCATGGTCAGGGGGATGGCCAGGCGTTGCGGGAAAAGATAGTTGCGCGCGTAACCGGCGGCGACCTTCACCTGGTCGGATTCGGCGCCGAGGCCGACGATGTTGTGCGTGAGAATGACTTCAGTCTTGGGCATGCGAAAATTGGTTGAATGTTGAGAGTTGATCCGTCTTCGCTTTGCTCCGACGCGATAAAGGCCTGCCGCGCCGTAGCACAGCGAAGGCGGGTTAAAAGGGAACGTCGTCTCCTTCCGGGGGAGCGTCGGCTTCGCCGCCTTCGGGCGCGGGCGCCGCGGAAGCTGCCGCCGGACGCGAACGCGGAGCTTCGGCAGAACCGCCGCCGCCGCTGTCGCCGCGATTCGAGTCAATGAACGAAAAGCTTTCGAGCACAACTTTCAATTTGCTCTGTTTTTGTTTCGTGTTTTTGTCTTCCCACGTGTCCTGTTTAAGCCGGCCTTCGACGAGCAGTGGCCGGCCTTTTTTCATGTATTGGGAAATGACTTCCGCCTGGCGTCCCCAAACGTCCACGTCCACGAAACTGACCTCTTCCTTGTTTTCGCCGCTCTCGCTTTTCCAGGTGCGGTTGACGGCCAGGGTGATGCGGGCGACCGCCGTGCCCTTGGGCGTGTAGCGCAACTCGGGATCACGGGTCAAATTGCCGGCGAGGATGACTTTGTTGAAGTTGGCCATAACTGGACCTTTCGTTACTTGGCGGGTTTGGGTTCGGGAGATTTGGTGAACAGCACGCGGAACACTTCCTCGTTCAGCGCGAACTTGGCGCGCAATTGCGCGACGATTGCCGACGGGCCGGTGAAAATCACATTCGCGTAAAAGCCGGCGTTGTGCTTTTTGTCCGCCACGCGCGCAAAATTCTTTTTATCCATCTTTTGCACGGTTTCGACTTTGCCGCCCGCCGACTCGATTTCCGCGGAAATTTTGTCGAGCGCATCTTTGACGCCCTCTTCCCTGCCCGCCAGGTTCAGGATGAACAGACCTTCGTATCGTTTCACTGTTTTTTTTCTTTGTTCGCGGAGTCCACGACTCCGTTAAACTGGTTCATTGCTTTTTCAATTCCGGCCGCCAGCCAGCATTCCACCTGGTCGGCGGCACGGCCCAAAACTTTTTCCATCAACGCGGCCTCGCCCGCATCAAACCGTCCGAGCACATGATCCGTGATTTCCCGCGCGCCTTCCGCCCGGCCAATGCCGAGCCGCAACCGCGCAAAATCATTCGTGCCCAAATGCTGCTCGATGGACTCAAGTCCGTGATGGCCGCCGCTGCCACCGCCCGCCCGCAGGCGAATCTCGCCCAACGGCAAATCCGCATCGTCCATCGCCACCAACAACTCCGACGGTGGTTGGAGCTGGTAAAAATTCTTCAATGCGCCGACCGCTTCGCCGCTCAAATTCATGAACGTCTGCGCCTGGCAGAGCAAAACGCGGACGCCGTTGCGTTCGGCACGCGCGACCCGGGCATTGAACTTTCGTTCGTTTGTCCAGCCTGCGTTCCAGCGCACCGCCAGTTTTTCGACCAGCGTGAAACCGGCGTTGTGGCGCGTCTGCGCGTATTCCGCGCCGGGATTGCCCAAACCCACGATGAGATGCAAATTCTCCATGCGCGGCGCGGGCGCGGCGACCCTCGCGGATCGCCGGCAAAATTATTTCTTTTTCTCCGCCGGCGCCTTTTCGCCGGGCTTGGCGGCACCCTTCTCCGGAGCCGCGGCGGCAGCACCCTTGACCGGCGCCTTTTCGCCGGGTTTGGCCGCAACGCCTTTTTCGCCGGGCTTGACGGCGCCTTTTTCGCCCCTGGCCGGCGCAGCACCCTCTTCGCCTTCTTCCTTCTTCTCTTTGATCATTTCGACGTCGCCGGCGGACACCGCCTCGCCCTCCGCAACCACAGCCGCTTCTTCCTCTTCCGTGCGCGGCAGGGCGACGGAGATGACAGAAATGTTCTTGTCGCCGAGGATCTCGACACCCGCGGGCGCTTTGATTTCACCGAGGTGGATTGACTTGCCGAGTTCGAGATGGCTCACGTCCACGACCATCTGCTCGGGCAAATCCCTGGGCAGGGCGCGCACCTTCAGTTTGAAGACCACGTGTTCGAGCACGCCACCGGCGTTTTTCACGCCAGCCGCTTCGCCGACGGTTTCCAGCGGCACCAGGATGACCACTTTTTCGTCTTCAGTCACTTCATGAAAATCCACGTGCAGCACGTCGCCTTCCAGCGGATGGTGCTGGATTTCCTGCACCAGCGCGAGGCGCCGGGCGCGGGCGTCGTTTTCGACGGACAGGTCCACCAGCAAATTTTCGGAAACGGAATGGTGGATGAGGTCGCCGAATTCCTTGGCGCTGACTTCGAGGTTTTGCGGCTTGGCCTGCCGGCCATAAATGACGGCGGGCACGCGCCCGGTGGCACGCAACTTCCTGGCTCCGCCCCGACGCGACTGCGTCCGGGGATACGCTTTCAACGGCACTGATTTCATCGTTAAATTATTTTTTACTGCGGCGCGTCAACTCGTGCGCCCGCCTTTGAATTCAAACAGCGAATTCACCGACGAATTATTGTGAATTCGCTTGATGGCTTCGCCCAAAAGTCCGGCCACGGACAACGTGGTAATCTTCACGCCGTCAATTGCAGGGCGAGGGCGTTGGACTGTATCAGTTGTAATCAATTCGTCAATCACCGATTTTCGCATTCTTTCGATCCCCACGTTGTTCAAAATGGCATGGGACACGCAGGCCAGAATCCGCTTGGCGCCCTTCTTTTTCAGCAACGCCGCCGCCTGGGTCAATGTCCCCGCCGTTTCCGTCAAATCATCCACCAACAAAATGTTTTTGCCCCGGATTTCGCCGATGACCGCCATGGATTCGACTTCCGTCGCATTTTTACGTCGTTTGGCCACGATGGCCAGGCCGCACTCAAGGACTTGGGAATACGCATGCGCCATTTTCAACCCACCCACGTCCGGACTGACGACGGCCAGGTCCGTCAGATTTTTTGTCTTCAAATACTCATACATCACCGGCGCGGCATAGAGATGATCCACCGGAATGTCGAAGAACCCCTGAATCTGTTGCGCGTGCAAATCCATCGTGAGAATGCGATTCGCGCCGGCGGCCACCAGCAGGTTCGCCACAAGCTTGGCCGTGATGGGCACGCGCGGCTGGTCCTTGCGATCCTGGCGCGCGTAACCGTAAAATGGCAGCACGGCGGTGATGCGCGTCGCGCTCGCCCGCCGCACGGCGTCAATCATGATGAACAGCTCCATCAGATTGTGGTTCGTCGGCGGCGACGTCGGCTGGACGATGAACACGTCTTCGCCGCGCACATTTTCCTCGATCTTCACAAACGTCTCGCCGTCGGGAAACGGCTGGACGGAGCATTTGCCGAGCTGGCTGCCGATGGATTTGCAAATGGCCCTGGCCAAAGGTTCATTCGCTGTGCCGCTGAAAATTTTCACGAGTTAATGGTCGTTCTGGTTGAAACGGAAAAACCGCCGCTGTCGGCGGATGAAATTGCAAAACGACTTTAGCAATGAACGAACTCGACGCAAGTGGAAATTGGGAATTATTATTAGCGGCGCAACCGGACACGGCCACCGATGCATGATGCTGCGTCCGCGTGGAACGCCGGATTCATCCGGCAGGCGTGCAACCGGCGCGTGTTGCCGCCGGATAAATCCGGCGTTCCGTCGCCGTGTCCAGGTGCGCCCATTATTGGCAGCGGGTGTCCGACCGCTTGCCATTGGCGGGCGCGTCACTTATTGTCGCTCCAATGAAATATCGTCGTTTTGGCCGGACGGAGCTGGTGCTGCCGGTGATTTCCTGCGGCGGGATGCGTTATCAATTCAAGTGGCAGGACGTGGACCCGAGGGAAATCCCGCGCAAAAACCAGAAGAATCTCGAAGCCACCATCCATCGCGCCCTGGAACTCGGCATCAATCACATCGAAACCGCGCGCGGCTACGGCACTTCCGAAATGCAACTGGGCAACGTGCTGCCAAAACTGCCCCGCGACAAAATCATCGTCCAGACCAAGGTCACGCCCCGGGCCACGCCGGAGGAATTTCTCGGGACCTTCGAGACTTCGATGAAATATCTGAAGCTTGACCATGTGGATTTGCTGGCGTTGCACGGCATCAACAATCGCGAACTTCTGGACTGGTCGCTGAAGAAAAACGGCTGCCTCGCCGCCGCGCGCCGGTTGCAGCAGGAGGGCCGCGCGCGGTTCGTCGGTTTTTCCACGCACGCGACGACCGACATCATTCTCGAAGCGGTGAACACCGGCGAGTTCGATTACTTGAACGTCCACTGGTACTTCGTGAACGACTTGAACCGGGCCGCGCTTGAAGCCGCGCACCGGCTCGACCTGGGCGTCTTCATCATCAGCCCGAACGACAAGGGCGGGAAACTTTACGAGCCGCCGCCAAAGATGGTTGAACTCTGCGCACCGCTGTCGCCGATGGCGTTCAACGACCTTTATTGCCTCGGGCGAAAGGAAGTCCACACGCTTGGCTGCGGCGCCAACCAGCCCGGGGATTTTGACGAGCACGTCGCCGCGCTGAAATTTTACGACCATATTGCGGAGACGATTGTGCCGGTTGAAAAGCGGCTGCGCGCGGAAATGGAACGCGTGCTGGGCGCGGATTGGTGCGCGCGGTGGTTCGAGGGTTTGCCGAATTACGTGGACGTGCCGGGGCAGGTCAACGTGTCGGAAATCATGCGGCTGTGGACTTACGCGAAGTCGCTCGACCTCGTGGCGTGGGGCAAGATGCGTTACAATTTACTCGGACAGGCCGAGCACTGGTTTCCCGGCGAAAACGCGGCCAAGGTCCGCGACCTGGACCTGCAGGCCGTGTTGCGGAGCAGTCCGTTTGCAAACCGGATTCCCGGAATTTTGGAGGAGTCGCACCGGCTGCTTTTTGAGAAACCGGTGCAGCGGCTCAGCGCAAGTTGATACCCGGCGTGTTGGTGCCCAACAACGATGACGGTGAGGTTACAACCGGAGCGGGGATGGTGCTAATCGGCGCGCCGGTGTTGAGTCGTTTGAGAACGGCGTCGGTCAAATCATTTTCGCCGTTGCTGTAGACCACCGCGGTCGTGGCATTGGCGGTTTCCGCCGCGGCGTCTATGACCAGTGAGTAGCCGGCGACCTTGCCCTGGGCGGCCACGGCTGCTTTGATTTCGCTGAGAATGTTGTCGCGCATCCGCTGGCCTTGCTCGGACAGTGTGACCTGCGCCTGACGCTCAAATTGATCAATGGCGGTCTTGGAATCCTGCAATTGCTTCAGTTTGTCGGCGGCGGCCTGTTTGCGTTTGTCGCGTTCGTCGGCGGAGAGAACCTGGTCGTTTGCCTGTGCCAGAAGCTTCTGATATTCGTCGCCGCCCTTCTTCAAATCGTCGCGCATGCTTTTGTCGTCATTGTCGAGCTGCACCTTGCGATCATTGAGCGCGATCTGCGCCTGCTTGGTTTTCCAATAGCCGTCGAACAGCTTGCGCAAATCCACGGTGCCGATTTTGGTTTGTGCCAGCGCGGGAACGCTCAAGAAAGCCAGCAACGAAATGGTCAAAATTGTTGTGTGTAATAATTTCATGGGCATATAAAAGCAAATTTCACGGATGACGCCAACTGAAAACTGGCGGGGCGCTAAAACTTGTACAAACGGAAGAATTGCGCCGGGTTGACGGCCTGGCCTTGGTTGGCTTCAAAGAAAAAGGGCCGGTGGGCTGACCCGGCTGCGGGTTGGGCGGCCGGGGCCGACATTGTCAGCAGACCGGGCGCAAGGCCGTTGAGCTTCGCCGACAGAATAATTTTTGCAAATCGAATCATCTTAAAACGGACGTTGCCAGCCGACGCCGAATTGGAATCGGCCGGATCTGCCATTGTATTGATCATGATTGATGGGCACGCCATACTCAAGCCGCAACGGGCCGAGCTTGGGGATGTTGATGTGCAATCCGACGCCCCAGTTGTCATCAAAATTTCCCGAAAACGAATAGGTTCCCTCACCAACGGAGCCGACATCGTAGAACAGCGCGAAGCGCACGCCGGGACCGTTGTCCTTCTCAAAAATGGGCAGGCTGTATTCCACCGAGCCCATCCAGTAACTGTCGCCGCCAATCGGCTCATCCGGTATGCCATCGGGATTGCCGGGGTAATAATTTGGGTCACGCGGTGCGATGCTGCGATATCTGAACCCGCGCAGCGAGTAGAGGCCGCCGAGGTAATAACGGTCAAAAAACGGCACGTCGCCCCCGCTCAGACTGTCCGCGATGCCGGCGCGTCCGACCGCCTCAATTACATGGCCTTTGAACAGGCCGGGGAAATACCAGGCGGTTTTGACTTCAATTTTGTAATACGCGGTGTCGCCGATGCTGAGTTCCGGGTCAATTTCCGTCCGCTGGCCGTGATTCGGCAATTGCACGCTGTTGCGCGTGTCATAAGCCAGGGTGACACCGAAACGGTTATACAAATGATCGCCGGTTTGCTCGAGGATGGCACTGGGTACATTGGCCCATAGGGTACTAGGGTTCCAACCATGCCACCCGCTATTCAGGCTGATGCCCACGTCTTCGAGCGTGTAACTGACGCTGCCGATTAAAAAGTCGCTCCACAACGCGCGGGTCAGGCTCAGGCGGATGCCGGTCCGGGTCTCGTCGTAAATATTGTTCGGACTCTCGAAGTCCAATTGATGCCGGTAAAGATCCACGCCCAGCGCGAGTTTGCGGTTCAAAAACCACGGCTCGACGAACGACAGTTCATAGTCCTGGCGCTCGGTGCCGAGTTGAACGAACAGCCGGAGTTTCTGGCCGGCGCCGGTGAACGTGGGCGGGTGGAACAGGTCAAAATTACCCTGGGTTACCTCGGCGTAACCGACCAGCGCGTCCACCGAACTGAAGCCCGCGCCGAGCATGAAGTTGCCGGTGTTCTGTTCCTCCACGTTTACGATCAAATCCTTGCGCCCGGCCATCGGCGGGTCGGTCGCCTCCGGCCGCATATCCACCTTGTCGAAATACTGCAAGCCTTCGAGACGCTGCTTGCTGATTTTAACGCGCACCATGTCGAAGGTTTCGCCCGGTGAAATGGCCAGTTCGCGGCGGATGACCTTGTCCTTGGTCTTGTTGTTGCCGCGGATGTCAATTTTTTCGACGCGGGATTTCTGCCCTTCCTTGATTTGAAATTCCAGATCCATCGTGCCCGTCTCCACGTTCGGAATGTACGCGGCGCGCAGCGTCGGTCCCCGCACAACGTCAATGTAACCCTTGCTGCCGTAAAAATCCTCGATGGCCTGCGTGTCCTTGTTCAGGCCGGCGGGCGTGAAAATGTCGCCGGCGTCCATTGCCAGGCCGTGCGGGCCGAGCTTGTCCTTGGAATGTTCGAAGTTGTGGACGGATTGCAGGCCGCGGTGGATTTCCTCCACATTAAAAAGTTTGTTGCCGGTGAATGTGACCGAGCCGACCTTGTATTGCCGTCCTTCATAAATGTAAAAGCGAATCACCATTTTATTGGTCGCCGGGTGATCGAGCTTCACGTCCTTGATTTCAAAATCAAGATAACCGCGACTGTGGTAAAACTCGGCGAGCTGGTCGCGGTCGTCCTGGAACTCGTCCTCCTTGAACACGCCGCTGCCCGTCAGCCATGAAAACATCCAGCGCCGTTTGGTCTTGAGTTGTTTGCGCAGTTCCTTTTGTGAGAAAGCCGCCGCGCCGACCATGTCAATCTGTTTGATTTTAATCTTCGGAGCTTCGGTGATTTCAAAGATGACCGTGCCGCGCCCGGCATTTTCGTCAATGTTCAAAACATATTTCACCTGCGCGCCGGCATATCCGTATTTTTCGTAAAGCTTCCGGATTTCCTGGCTGTCGGTGAACAGTTTTTGCTCGTCGAGCGGCTGGCCGGTTTTCACGGTGATTTTTTTGCGGATTTTGGAAGCGCTTAACTTTTTGTTGCCCTCAATCTTGATGTCCGTCAGTCGCGGACGCACCTGCACGAGATAAGTCAACCGCACGCCGCCACTGTCGCCTGGATCCGCCGTCACGCGGATGTTGTAAAACTGCCCGGTCGCATACAGCGCCTGGATGTCATCCTGGGTGGCGGCAGGGAAATAAATGCCGCCCGCTTTGAGGCGGATGTTGGAACGAACGAATTGTTCGCTGACCGACGCCGGACCGACAAACTTCACGTCCACGCGGTCAATTTTCGGGCCGGTCGGCTGCGCCCATACGGCTGACGCGCAGCCGAATAACAGCCAGACTCCGAAAAGGCGAAAAAATAATTTCATCGTCTATCGGTCCGCCGGCACGTCTTCGTCGCTGACTTTGGCTGCGCTTTCAAAACGAGTGTACGGTTTCAAAAAGGTTAAGTTTACATCGCCCGTGGGGCCGTTGCGCTGCTTCGCAATCAACAGATTAATCGGCAGTCCATCCGGCTCTTCCACTGCGGCGCCATCTTCATCTTCGCCGGCGTTCGGCTTGTACAGCAAACCCACCACGTCGGCGTCCTGTTCAATCGCGCCCGATTCACGCAAATCGGACAACCGCGGCTTGCGGCTTTTGTCCCGCTCCAATTCGCGGTTCAACTGGCTGAGCACAAGCATCGGCGCCTTCAATTCCTTCGCCAGCGCCTTGATGCCGCTGGAAATGTCCGAAATTTCCTGCTGCCGGTTTTCCTGTGCCCGGCGCGCAGTAGAATGGAGCAATTGCAGGTAGTCAATCACGAAAAGTTTCACG
>Ga0074044_10002546_pt1 | contig 15894 bp, 15 predicted proteins | sample BogForMeECP23OM1_FD_94443 | JGI IMG/M metagenome (GOLD analysis project Ga0074044, IMG submission 94443) | Bog forest soil microbial communities from Calvert Island, British Columbia, Canada - Bog Forest MetaG ECP23OM1 | ecosystem: Environmental > Terrestrial > Soil > Wetlands ...
CCCGGAAACCCGCCGCTTACCGCCGCCTCCTAAAGGGGAGGGCTTCATTGCTCGCCTGCGAATTTCCCCAAGTCATCGCGCTTGGCTGATGCTGCCCGAGCCCGCCCTCCCGCCGCATAGCGTTCGTATTCGTCCCTGTACGCTTCTAGCTTTTCCGATTCCGGCATGAAGGTGCCATCCAAATAGCGCCAAGCCTTTCGAGCACGAGCGAGTCCACCTATGCGTCCGCGCGGTAGCGGCGCGCGCAATGCCTGGGCGAAGTGTTCGAACGCGCTGGCGATGACGGTCGCCGCGTGCGCAACTCCGACCAGTTCCGCCGTGAGAAATCTTAGCTGCCGCTCACCCTCGATCTCCGCGCGCAGCGCGGCGTGTTCCGCCTCGATGCGCTGGATGCGATCGAGTAAGTCGCTGGTGCGTGCGTCTACTGTTTTCAAATCGCTGTCACGACGAAACAACATGTCGGTGGATTGTAAGCCTGACCGAAGTTTCGAATAAAGTGGAGGGTAATTCTCGCGCCGCTGACGGACCTCGAACTCACACCATGAAAGTCCTTCTTAACGATACCTCGGTGTCGATAGTATCGAGGAAGTAGCGCCGGGAGGCGAACTTCCACTCCGCACCTACTTTTGCGTACTCGTCCTCGTAGTAGCCTAAGCCAACGCGCTGCAATTTGAGCTTAGCGCTGAACACCTCCGAGTAGCATCGTCCGGTCGCGCGGTTTTCGTCCACCAGTTTGATGACCTGACTGTGGATGAACAGCCGCGGTTCCATCTCGGAAATAGCCTTTTTATATACCTTCCTAAGTTGGGCGGGGCCACGCGCGGTAGCTTCCATCTCGAGGCCCTCCACAATGAAAGTGCCATCCTCGGTAAACAGGCTCACCAGGGCCTCGATATCGTTTCGCCATATGCAGTCGCAGTAACGATCGGAAAGATCGCGGATTCCGTCACGAGCAACAATTTTACGCAACAATTCTTCACTCGTTTGCATAACTTTCTCCACTATCATTCGAACGTGTCGATGGGAAACCCACTTAGGAGCGACGCTTCGGATCTCGATCTGAACCCTCAGCTCGAGCATTCAACCGATAACACTCGCTCACGATTTCCGACCGGAACCAGGCGCGGATGCTTCGCGTCCTTCGATAGACTGGCGGTCTATAATCTTGCCAGCGCTTCGGACGCTAACCTGCGTGTCATCTCGTCAGCCGGCAGACCGCGGCGCGCGAGGCGGGCAGCCTGACCCGACCAAAGATTGGTAAAGTCACTCGACCCGGCCGGCTCGGATTTCGCCTTAAGCGGTGCCAGCGCGCTGCTCGCGAGCGGAAACCTCGGCGCAGCTGAAGCCATGGGACCAACTTCGACCATCAACCGGTTAACGATGCCTCGTGCAGGACGCCCTGTGAACACATTGGTAATCATGGTGTCGTCATCGGCGGCGTTGATGAGCGCGTCCCGATGCAGCGCAGGCACCGCAGCCTCGGGACAGAACAAATATGCGGTGCCGATCTGGACTGCTGAAGCACCCAGCGCGAGCGCCGCGACGATGCCGCGCGGGTCGGCAATCCCTCCCGCCGCGATGACGGGAACTTTGACCGCGTCTGCGATTTGCGGCACCAGGGCGAAGGTTCCGACCTGCCGCGCCATGTCATCAGTAAGGAAGTTCCCGCGATGGCCGCCGGCTTCGAGACCCATCGCTATGATCGCATTACAGCCTTGAGACTCGAGCCATCGCGCTTCCCGCACAGTCGTTGCGGAAGCGATCACACGGGCCTTTGCGGCCTTGACGCGGTCGAGCAAATCCCTCGCAGGCAGTCCGAAATGAAAGCTGACAACTGCGGGCTTGAACTCTTCGATGAGGGCGCACGATTCGGGATCGAAAGGCTTGCGTGAAGGCGGAGCAAGCAGAGCTTCCGGGTCTAATCCGAGCTCGAGATAGTAGGGTCGGAGAAGCGCGCGCCAGGCGAGATCGCGCTCGGGCTCAAGAACCGGCGGCTGATGACAGAAAAAATTGAGGTTGAAGGGCCGCGCGGTCCTACGACGTATCGTTTCGATTGCGGTTCGGATCTCCGCGCCACTCAGTTGCGCGCATGGCATGGAACCCAGCCCGCCAGCCGCGCTGACGGCGACCGCCAGCGCAGCGTTGCCCGGGCCGGCCATCGGCGCGAGGATAATCGGCAACTCGATTCCGAATAAGTCCAGGATTCGTCGATCAGGCCACGCCTTCATGGTTCCTCTCTTGTGAGTCCCTGCGACTGCTATCTACTATCCCTTCGCGTATTCCAGCAAGATTGCTCGCTTGATGCATGGTTCGGTCTGGCCCCAGTAGTATCGGCAGGATACTTATTTGAGCGATCTTGAATTTCATCGCGGCAAGGGTTGGAAGTGGATTCCTCCAGGACTCGAATGCGCGCCAGAACCTTGATGGTGATGGGTACCGCGTCGGATGTTGGCAAGAGCGTCATCGTGACCGCCCTGTGCCGATGTTTCTCGCGGGCCGGTCTTCGCGTCGCGCCGTTCAAATCGCAAAACATGTCCAACAACGCCGCAGTCTGCGCGGGAGGCGGTGAGATCGGCCGCGCCCAGGCGGTGCAAGCCGAGGCATGCGGCCTCCAACCCAATGTCGACATGAATCCGGTGCTGCTCAAACCCGAGAGTGAGTCAAGATGTCAGGTCGTCATCCGCGGACGCCCGCGCTTTCACATCAAGGCCTTTGAGCATGATCGTTATCGAGCCGAGGCGTGGCCCGAGATCGTCAAGAGTTACGAGACCCTCGCGCGCGGCTTCGATCTGATTGTAATCGAAGGCGCCGGCGGTGCTGCCGAAGTCAATCTTCGCGATCGTGACATCGTGAACTGGGCCATCGCGGAGCTCGCCGATGCGCCTGTGCTGCTGGTCGGCGACATCGATAAGGGCGGCGTATTCGCGTCGCTGGTCGGGACGCTCGAACTGCTGACGCCCGCGGAGAGACTGCGAGTCAAAGGATTGTTGATCAATAAATTCCGCGGCGACCTTGCCTTGCTCGAACCCGGTCTGCGCTTCCTCGAGGAACGAACCGGCGTGCCGGTGCTCGGAGTGCTACCGTTCCAAAGGCAGCTCGGGATCCCGCAGGAGGATTCCGCCGCGCTCGATAACCTGGTGACAAGCGCGCGGCATTCTTCGGTGAATGTGGGCGTAGTGCGGCTTCCTCGAATCGCGAACTATACCGATTTCGAAGCGTTGGAAAATGAACCCGATGTCGCCGTTCACTACTTGAGCGATCCCGGCGCCGCGCAATCCCTCGATCTCCTGGTGTTGCCGGGCACCAAAAACACCGTCGCCGATCTGCAATGGTTGCGCGCCAACGGTTGGGAGGATTTCCTCGTTCGGCATCAGCGCCGTGGCGGATGGGTGCTCGGCATTTGCGGCGGCTACCAGATGCTCGGTCATCGAATCGTGGACCATGACCAAATCGAGAGCGACCGGCCCGTAACTGTCGCGCTCGGGCTGCTCGAGGTGGAGACGATATTTCAAACCGGGAAGATCACCGATCGCGTCGACGCGATCGAGCTCGCGAGCGGCCTGCGGGTTGCGGGTTATGAGATTCACTCGGGCCGCATTGTGGGACCGAGCGCTTCGCATTCGGTGTTCAAGGTGGTTGACCGCGATGGCCGCGTCGCAAACGATTTGGACGGCGCTCGTTCGGAAGATGGCCGGATCATCGGCAGTTCGATTCACGGGCTGTTCGATGCGCCGGGCTTTCGGCGCAATTTCATCGATCGCATACGCGCATCGAAGGGACTGGCCACGCTCGGCCTCACGCCGTCCGAGGGTCCCGCGGCCGCCCGCAGCGCCGCTTTCGATCGAATCGCCGACGCACTCGAAGCCTGCGTGGATATGTCGCGCGTGGCGGCGTTTGCGGGCCTGGATTGGAAGCCTCCACGCTCGTGACTGCGACGGCGTTTTTCATCCCCACGCCGCTCATCATGGCGGCGCTCGTGCTCGATGCGCTTGCCGGCGATCCGCGTTGGTTGCCTCATCCAGTCGTGCTGATTGGCCACGCCATAACCTGGGGTGAGCAGCGTCTTCATGGTGAAGACTCGCGGTCTAACTTCAACAACGGGCTGGTGCTCGCTGTATGCGTGATTGCGCTTGCGACCGGCGCGACCTGGGTGGTGATTACTTTGTGCGGAGTCTTCAGCGCCTGGATCGCGGCGCCGGCGGCCGTTCTGATCGGATGGACTACGCTCGCCATGCGCGGCCTCGATGATGCGGCGAAGGCTGTCGAGCTAAGTCTGCGAGTTGATGATGAGGGCGCGGCTCGGCGGGCGATTCCGGCGCTGGCCGGCCGCGACCCCGAGCGATTGGATCGCCCTGGTCTGATCAAAGCCACCATCGAATCGGTCGCGGAGAATTTCTCCGATGGCGTTATCGCCCCGATGCTCTACCTGTTCATCGGCGGACCGGCGGCGGCCATCGCTTACAAGGCCATCAACACGCTCGATTCGATGATCGGTTATCGCAATGAGCGGTATCTCTATTTCGGTCGCGCCGCCGCAAGGATCGATGATGTCGCGAACTTCGTACCGGCGCGGCTTTCCGCATTGTATATCGTTGCAACGCGCCTCGGTTCGAGCGAGCGGGCGGGTAGGGCGCTTCGCACCTGCTGCGCCGAGGCGCGAAAGCACGCCAGCCCCAATGCCGGCTATCCGGAAGCGGCAATGGCGGGGGCGCTCGGCGCGCAGCTTGGGGGCGACGCCATCTATGGCGGCGAAGTGGAGCATCGCGCGACCCTGGGAATCGCGGTGCGCGAACTGTCGGTGGACGACATCGGAGCGGCGCGCAGAATTCTTCGAGTCGGTTCGGTTGTCGCATTCCTCAGCTTTGCGTTGCTTCGAAGTTTGGTCCTCCGTTTATGATTCCGATCGATCGCATCCACGGCGGCCACCACGCCGATGGCGCGCTCGATTTCAGCACCAGCATAAATCCATTGGGGCCGCCGCTTGCCGCGCGCGAGGCTTATCGCTCAGCACTCGCGGATATTTCCGTTTACCCACCCGCGTATTCGCTCGACCTCGAGGCGGCCCTGGCGAAGTGGCTGGGAGTGGAGCCCGAAATGGTTCTCGCCGGCAATGGCACCACCCAGCTCATCTACCTCCTTGCGCGAGTCCTGAAGTCGCGCGCGCCGGTAGTCGTGACCCCGACATTTAGTGAAATCGCCAACAGCCTCAACGTCGCGGGGATCGAGCCGCGCGCCTTGAACACTAGGAGTGATGAGGGTTTCCGCTTCCACCCCGAGGCGGCCATCCAATGCCTTCGCGAGGGAGCTGACGCGGTCTTCATCGGCAGGCCCAACAGTCCCACCGGCACGATGGTGACGCTTGATGAGGCGGCCGCGATTGCCGGCGAGTGCCGGCGTCGCGATGCGTGGTGTGTGTTCGATGAGGCGTTCATCGATTTTGCGCGCGATCCGGGCTCCGCAGTCGCATTCGCGAAGACCAATCGCAAGGCCCTCGTGCTGCGCTCATTGACCAAGATTTTCGCGCTTCCCGGTTTGCGCGCCGGATGCGTCATCGGCCATCCCGATGCGTTGGGCAAGCTCCGCGCGGCAATCGAACCGTGGTCGGTCAATGCCGTCGCCGAGCGGGTCACCCGCGCCTGTCTCGATGTAGCAGATCTCTTCATCAAGGAGACCCGCGAAATGGTTTTCATCGAGATGGATCGGGTCGCCGATGCGTTGTCACGGCTCGACGGCATCCGCGTTTTTCCCAGCGTGGCCAACTTCATGATGATGGACCTCGCGAATGAGGCGATTCCCGGCGCCTTCGGCAAACACCTGCTGGAGGGAGGAATCGCGGTGCGTGATTTGCACAGTCTTCCCGGATGCCGCGCCGGTTTGTATCGCCTCGGCATCCGCTCAAAATCCGACAACGATCGCTTCCTCGAAGTCGCAAGCTCGTGGGCTCCCTGATCGCGCGCCGGGAATAGGGCAGGGCGCGTCGCCGGCGTCTGTGGAGCAGGGCGGAGCAACTCGACTTTACCGAATCACCCCGCATCGAGGTATGCTGTCGTCCGCCAATCGCAAGGAGGCGCATCATGGCCAATCAACGCGCTCGCTTCGGACTGACGCTCCCTAACCGCGGCGTCATCATCGGCGCCACTACCGTCGCCGAAATGCTGGAGATGGCCGAATGGGCCGACTCCGCGGGATGGGACTCGGTGTGGGTAGGAGATTCGATCTTCGCCAAGCCGCGCCTCGATGCGATGGTGCTGCTGGGCGCGCTCGCCGCGCGCACCAAACGCGTGCGCCTCGGGCCCGCATGCTTCGCCAGCACCCCGCTGCGCAACGCGCTCATCCTCGCGTATCAATGGGCCAGCCTCGATTTCATGTCGGGCGGGCGCACCGTCTTCGTCGCATGCCAGGGGCAACCGGAGCCGGGCGGCGGGCTCTTCGACAAGGAATTCGCCGCGCTGCAGGTCGAGCCGGCCAGCCGCATGCGCCGCATGGAAGAGGCCATCGAGATCATGCGCCTGACGTCCTCGCGCGAGCATGTCGACTACGACGGCAAGTACAACAAGTTCCGCGACCTCACGGTCTTGCCGCGTCCCATCCAGCAGCCGATTCCGATTTGGGTGGTATCCAATCCGAACACCACGCAGATAACCAACGTTGCGACCGGCTATCGGCGCGTGGCGCGCCTGGGCGACGGCTGGATGACGACCGGCAAGACGGCGCCGGAACTGCGCGACTCGCTCGCGATGATTCGCGGCTACGCGCGCGAGCTGGGCCGCGAGCTGCCTGCTAACTTCGAGGTTTGCAACTACTACAACATCAATGTGAACGATGACCGCGAAGCCGCGCTGGCGGAATCGAAACGCTTCCTCGATGACTACTACACGGTGAACTACACCCGCGAGTACCTTGAGCGATGGTGCGCGCTAGGCTCGCCGGCCGAATGCATCGCGAACCTGCAGAGCTTCATCGATGCGGGGGTGACGACCATAACACTGCGTCTAACCGGCTACGATCAGAAGAAGCAGTTCAAGCGCGTGACCGAAGAGGTGCTGCCAAGCTTGCTGTGAGGCGTCGGACCATCGAGCGCCCGGCTATCGCATTATGAGTTTGATGACTAACTCATGAATCCGCGCCGGACGCGGCACGCGGGAGAGCAGGCGGGCCACCATGCGAAAGACCATCGCGGCAGCGCTCCGCGGATGCAGCGGAAACCTAAACATATGGGGAGATATTGGCGCTTTTTTCCTTGAGTGCCAAATTGCACCCCAATCCCCATCTAGTGGCGATTTTGTTGCTGTTGACACTCATCGCAATTTGCGCTAATATCCGATCATGATCAACGCGACCTTCGAAGAATTCGACAAGCAGTTTCCGACCGATGAGGCTTGCAAGCAATACATTGCTGCGAAGCGTTGGCCGGATGGCGTGCGTTGCCCGCGTTGCAACGCCAGCGAGCGCATCTATCCGCGCAAGGCCAAAGCCTTTCACTGGATTTGCAAGAACAAGGGATGCGGCGAGCGTAACGGCTACAGCTTCTCAGTCACTACGGGAACAATCTTCTCGGATACTAAAGTATCGCTTCGATTGTGGTTCAAGATTGGCTACCTGATGCTGACCGCGAAAAAGGGCATCAGTTCGCTACAGGTGCGGCGTGTGGTCTTTGGAGAGAATTCGGGCACCGATTGGCGGACCGCGTGGTATATCTGCCACAGATGGCGCGCTGCGATGCGTGGCGATGCTTTCCCGCTGACTGGTCAGGTCGAAGTCGATGAAACCTACGTCGGCGGCAAAGATGCTAATCGGCATTGGGGAAAGAAAAGCGCCAATGCCCCCAAGCGCGACCCGAAGAAAGCGAAGCGTTATGGCGATCCGACCATCAGCTTTGGCAAGGTCGGCGTGGTCGGAGCGATTGAGCGCAAGGGTAGTGTGGTCGCCCGCGTTATCGGCGACATGGACGCTCGTACCCTGAAATCATTCGTCCACAAAACCGTTGCCGATAATGTGACTTTGCTCCCCAGCGACGAGAATCCGTCGTACACCTACATCGATCCGCACAAGATGGAAGTGCATCGCGTGGTCAAGCATGGTCGCGGCGAATACGTGCGCGGCGACGTGCATACCAACAATATCGAGAATTTCTGGTCGCTCCTGAAACGCGGCATCGTGGGCACCTACCATCGCGTCAGCAAAGACTATTTGCCCCTGTACCTGAACGAGTTTTCGTGTCGCCACAACAATCGCGACAATCCGAACGTCTTCGCAGATTTGATTACGACGTGCGGCAACAACTAGCACTCATCCCTTTTGGAGCGTAAAGTTCCAAGGGGATGAAGCGCTCGAAACCGAAAAAGCCGTTAAGCGCGAAGCAGGCCGCAAGCGACGAGGCGCTGCGCGAAGAACTAAGAAAGTTCGACGTAAAAAAGTTCGATAAGGCGCTAGAGAAAGCCGTTCGCCCGCCTACCAAATCGAGCGATTGACCTCGCTACAGGTCGATGCTCGCCGCGTGCGCTAAATCCAAATTAGCGCAGGTGGATTCGTGCCGCAACATTCACGGGAATCACTAAAGCTCGATCCTGGTATCAAACGCGAAGTGAAAATCTTGCGCGATAATGGCATTTCTACGACCGAGTCATGTCAAGGCGGAATAGGGCATGCTTATCCCGAACCAACAATTACTTTTAATGGTTCGCGAGAAGAAGGATGGAAAGCATTGTCGATTGCGATGGCCCACGATCTGAAGGTTCAATCGCTACGGCGAAGCTGGACGATACTAGAGGGCGAGGCAGTGGGGCCTGAATGGGAAATGACATTCTGGCCCCCGAAAGCCGGATGCTACTATCGGAAGTTCAAATGATGGCTATTTGCCCTCGCTATCCAGCTTAGCGCAGTCCTTGCACAGTTTGTTGTGGCTACCAGCTCCGGGCTTTTTGTTCTTGCGCGGGATCTCGCTGCCCGGCCCGCATTTGCTGTTGTTGTGATAATGCGTGGTATTCGGATGGTTTGAATGGAAACTGGCTACTCGCGGCATTTGGATTGGCTCTCCTTGCGATCCGAAGTTAGCAGAAACCAGACAGTCGGACTAGTAATGCAAGGGACGGCGTTGCACGAAGTCTTTGAACTCTTTGAGGTCCTTGGCCATCGGAAAAGTGGTTGCAATTGGCCTTTTTGTGAGCAGATCTAATGGTTTCTTCATCTTGCTCGAATCAGGCTGAATTTTATGAATCATTTCCGCGAAGCGCCGATTAATAACCCCAACTAACAAATCAGCAATCTGTAGCGGTTTATATTTTTTCCTGCTTCCAAATGCGAGGTCGCCGAAAATCTTCCCATCTGGATCGTGCGCCGCTTGGTATTCCCGATATAGCTTCAGCGCAGCGCCCTCGAACTTGGGCTTGTTGTCGAACAGAAAGAACAAAGGGAGAGGCAGGGCGATTTTGCCCTGAACAGCATAAGAACGAATAAGGCTAAGCACTCCATAAATGCAAAAATAGTAGGGGTCTTTCCATTCGTCGCGAAGCTCAGACTCCAGACCATTCACCCAGTCGTGCTGTCTAATCGCGCATCCGACGCCCATGATCGGGCGCTGCGATGCAATTGTGCATAGCCGCTCCATGAATTCATCCCGTTGCGAGTCCGACCAGTCATTCTTGAATTCGTCCTCGCGGGCCATGAAGTCGGTAAAATGAAGTTCCGAAACCCCGAAATGATCCAGCACTTGTTGCCACTCAATTTCGGCCTTAATCCAAGAATCGAATGTGCCGATGTAGGCTGTCACGCAGCACATCCATTCGCCCGACTCACGATTGGTGCGGATGCTCTCATCAACATATGTGGTTGCTTTTGGAAGACCTCGATTACCACTAGCAACTCCTTTGTGCGCGCTTCTGTATGGAGCAACCACAGATCCGCAAAGTCGCCAACTGTAGACGGCCTAATCTCGGACCTCGCGCTATTGCGATTGCCGGAGTGGGCGATATTTTCCAATTCACTTCGAGAAATATTATGCTTTTCCATATGAGTGTCAATTCCAACAATATCGCCCATCTAGTTGACATAATATTTCTTATGCGAACTTGAACGACAGCATCGCGGACCGTCGATGCGTCGCCGCAAATATCGAAGCGCTCGCTTACGGCATATACGCGGCCGCTAGAGCCACATCCCCGCTTCTGCTATGACATCTGACGCTAGCAAAGGGGTGGGCATTTTCGTCCCAGCAATGAGCACTTTCGATAACTTCGCAAATTCCTACGACGACGCTCTCGCGCAAGGGCTTAACGTCACCGGCGAGAGCCGCGAATATTTCGCGCGCGGGCGGATCGATTTTCTCAAAGGCTGCCTTGACGAGTTAGCCTTCCACCCCGAATCGGCAATCGATTTCGGCTGCGGCACCGGCGCTAATCTACCGCTGCTGCAGAAGATCGCCGTCCACGTTATGGGACTCGATGAATCGGAGAAGTCCGTCGCGATAGCCGAGTCCTACGCGACCACCAGGAGACCGTCAGAATTTCGACCCTCGGGCGGCGTCGACCTGGTCTTCTGCAACGGCGTCTTCCACCACATCCGCCCGCCGAAGCGTCCCGAAGTCATCAGGTATATCCGCGATTGCCTCCGTCCCGATGGCATCTTCGCCCTCTGGGACAACAATCCCTACAATCCCGGCACGCGGCTGGTTGCGAAGCGGATCGCGTTCGAGACCGACTCGGTGATGATAGGCGCTCGCGAGGCCCGGCGGCTGCTCAGAGCCGCGGGCTTCCGCATCCTGAGCACGCGCTACTTGTTCATCTTCCCGCGTGCGCTGCGCGCGCTGCGAGGTCTGGAGCGTCCGCTATCGCAGTGGCCGTTAGGCGGACAGTACCAGGTGCTGGCCGTTAAGGAAGGCAACCACTAGCGGCGTCGCCGCCTCATGGCACGCGACGAGGGGCTGGACAACCCCCGGTCATCGGTAAATGCTGAGGAGGTAGGGTCGCGGTCGCGCGGCCCATACAAGGAGGCATGCATCAATGGCAGCATGTCCTGTTGACCTCACTCCCCTCGCCCGCCGCCGGCCCCTCGTGCTCACCCGGCGTCGACTCGAAGCCAACCGCCGCAATGCGCGGCACTCGACCGGCCCGCGCACCGCACAAGGCAAGGCCAAGGTCGCCCGCAATCCCATCAAGCATGGATTTTTTGCGGCGCGGCAACGATGGACCCCCGCGCAGCATCGCGATTTCGCGGCGCTGCTGGATGGTTTCCGCGATGATTTTCAGCCGGGCGACGCGCTGGAGGAAGGCTGCGTGCGCATCATGGCCGAGTCCTACGTGCGGATGGCGTCCGCGCTGCGCTACGAAAGTATCGCGGCGCTGAAGCATCATCGGACGGTAGAGCGCGAGCTCGAGGGTCGAATCGCCGCGGCGGAGCCCGGCCAGGCGGCGCGGCTTAAGGCTCGCCGCGAGCGTCTTCGGGAGGCAGGCCTATGGGGACCGACCATCGCCGGCGAGCGCGAAGCGATGGCGATCATGAGGTATTTGGGGCGTCTCGATCGGACCATCGCGGGCGCGCTGGCGCAACTGAATCGGCAAAAACAAACCCACTTCGCGGCAGCGCCGAGAAGTGGCCCCGAGGCCTTGCGAAGGGCTGGTGTACAGCGCTTTGAGGCTTCCGGGCCCGCTACGAAAGCGCAAAAACAAACCCACTTCGAGGAATCGCCGGTAAGTGGGTCGGAGGCTCGGCCGGCCGCCGAAGGACCTCCGACGGGGTCACCTTCGGAAATAGAAAATGCAAAAACAAACCCATTAAGTTCAATGATTATGGGCAATCGTCATCAACGACGCCGTGCGAAGGCGTTGGCGCGAAGGCGCTAAGGAGGTATCGCGGGGGGCATTTCGCAGGACCACCGCTGGACCGGCTTTTCTAACCGCATGCCCGCGCCAATCCGCCGTCGACCGGATGTCACTGGCGCATCCGATGCGCCTTCGTCATTATCGCCGGATGACGCCACAGGAGGCCAGCATGAAAGCCCTCAGCCGCCCCTTCCCATCGCTTGCCTTCATGATGCTGCTGCTCATCGCGGGAGCGCTCGGCGCGCGCGCCAATGCGGCCGACGTTAAGCCCGGCGATACCATCACCAAGGACAATGCCGTGCAGGTGCAGGACCTCCTCAGCCCCGGCAATCTCATCCTGGTGCGGCAGGGGATGCAGATTCATGTCATCCCGACCGACAAGCTCGAATGGCCGCCGCCGTACAAGAGCGCGAGCGAGAAGTACGCCTCGCAAGTCACGCTCGGCTCCGATGGCGAGCTCAAGGGCTACATCGCGGGGATTCCGTTCCCGTTGCTCGATCCGAATGATGCGCAGGTCGCCCTCAAAGTGATGTGGAACTTTAGCTTTCGCCCGCTCTATAGCGATGATGCCGACCTGCGCTTCGCGGAAGTTGCCAGCTACGAGCCCAAGAGCACCGGCACCCCGGTCAGTTACTTCACCATCGGTCACTTCGCGTTTTACAACAACATCGGGCGCATCGAGGTGCTTCCGGTGCCGACCGATCCGGACGCCACTGAGAGTGGAGTGCGCTACCGGTTCGCCTACTACCCGATGCTGGAGCCCTCGTCGATCCGCGGCTACGGAATGATTCGCTTCCGGCACATCGATCCGAGCGTCGAGGATAACACCTGGATTTATAATGCGATGTCGCGGCGCTTGCGGCGGCAGTCGCCGGAGATCCTCTCGGACGCACTCGGCGCCCTGCCCGGTTTCTCCGGCGGGACCTACGGCGGCGCCAGTGGCAGCGCTCCCGCGGTGGTGACGACCATCGATCCCGACTCGTACTTCGGCTTCTCGGCGAAGATCGAAGACTACAACTACAAATACCTCGGCGAGAAAAACATGCTCGCCTCGGTGCATGCGAAGAACTCGCCGGAAGTTGTATGCCCTACCGATGGCGGCAAGACGATTTGTCCCGAGGAATGGGAGATGCGCCATCTCTATGTCATCGAGGCCAATGGCAAACCCGGCCACGACCTGACCATCCCGAAGCGGATCCTGTACATCGACTCCGAAGGATGGTTCATCACCGCCTCGGACCAGTTCGATCGCGACGGCAAGCTGTGGAAGACGCTGGTCGCATTCAACACCTATCGCGATCGCCCGGTGCCGGACGCGAAGGTTGCCATCTATCCTTACAAGCGGATGTTCCAGCTCGGCCTGGTCGACGCGGATGTGCAGCTCGGCTACTCGTCGGTGATTTACATGCCGGGGCGCGAGACCGAGGAGCGCGAGTGCTGGTACATCGATATGGGGACGGTGGACAATTCATTCTTCTCGCCGCAAGCGATGCAGAACGCCGGCCACTAGCCGCGATCGCGCAGCGATTAATTGGTCATCGGTCGATCTGGCGGACCCAATCCCGCGTCCGTATTATGAATGTCCATGACGAATAGACGACGTGTTGGATCGGCACGCCCGCTGGTCTTTGGGGTTGCCGCGGTGATGGTCCCTGCTCTTCTCGCGGTGCTCGCCCTGGCGCCATTTGCGCGCGAAAGTCTGGCGGCGAATACGCCCGGCGCGCCGCAACCTGCCGCGACGCCGGCGCCGAAAACCCTGCCCCCGAATCCCGCGCTCGATGCGCACATCACGAGCTATATCCAGAAGCGTTTCATGATCTCGGACGCCTCGCATATCCAGCTCGGCCCCGCGGTCGCATCACCCATCAAGGGTTTGAACGCGCGAAGCTTGAAGGTCAGCAACGATCGCGGCCAGTCCGTCACGGCGACGATCTATGTCACTCCGGCAGGCGACCAGATGATACTGACCCAAATCCCATTGCAGATTTACGATCTGAGCAAGGATCCATGGGAGAAGATCGATCTGAAATCGATTCATCTGGAGGATCGGCCGACAATGGGCTCGGCCAATGCTCCGGTGACGATCATTGAATTCGCCGACTTCGAATGCCCGTTCTGCGCGCGGGCGTTCGGTACCCTCGAAACGATGGTCCATACCACCTACAAGGATAAGATTAAGGTCCTCTATAAGAACTATCCGCTCAACAGTCACCCGTGGGCGATTCGCGCGGCGCTGGGCGCCGAATGTGCCCGGCTGCAGAATCCGGAAGCATTCTGGGATTTTGCCCGCGACTACTACACCAGCCAGGGATCCATCACGCTGCAGAATATCGACGATCATATCCACGCCACGGCCAAGCGGCTGAATCTCGATGTGCCCACGCTCGACGCCTGCATGGCCGGTAAAGCGGCGAAGGAGCGCGTGGAGCAGGACCAGAAAGACGGGACGCTGGTCGGAGTCCAGTCGACGCCAACCTTGTTCGTCAACGGGGTTCGGGTGGTTGGTCTGCCAGAGGAAAAAGCCTTCGATTGGGTGGTCACGCAGCAGCTCAACGAGAGCGGCAAGGGTGGCCAAGAGATGCTCCGCAACTAATCGCGCGGTTGTCTCGAGACTCGCGGTGGAGAGGCCTGGCGACCGGCGTAACGAGGATGGTGTCGCGCCGGCAGTTATTGACCGGCGCCATGCTTGCCGCCCCGGCGTTGATGAGTTTGCGCGCCGAGGCTGCTGGAGATGACCGGGAGCGGCTGCGCGGGATTGCCGGCCTCGAACGGCGATACGGTGGCCGCCTCGGCGTGGCGATTCTCGACACCTCGACGATCACGCCAATCACATATCGCGGGGACGAGCGCTTCCCCCTTTGCAGCACGTTCAAGGTTCTCGCCGCGGCATTCGTTCTGGCACGGCTCGACGCAGGTAAGGAGAGCCTTGCCCGCCGAATCCGTTATTCAAGGGATTGCCTGGTTCCCCATTCGCCGATCACTGAGAAGCACGCAGGCGGAGATGGGCTGACCATCGGCGAAATCTGCGCCACCGCGATGACTCTCAGTGATAATACCGCAGCGAATCTGCTGCTCGACAGCTTTGGCGGACCGGCCGCATTGACAGCCTACCTCCGATCGCTTGGCGACCACCTGACGCGGCTCGATCGGCGCGAAACGGCGCTCAACGAGGCCCAGCCTGGTGACCCGCGCGACACCACCTCACCGTTCGCGATGGTCAAGCTTCTGCGCACCACTGTCTGTGGAACCGCGCTGTCGGTGTCCGCACGCGCGCAACTCGCCGCATGGCTGGTTGCCAACCGGACCGGCGACCAGCGCCTGCGCGCCGGGATACCGCACGGATGGCGCGTGGGAGATAAAACCGGATCGGGCGGATACCATGCGACGAACGACGTCGCGGTGGTCTGGCCGCCTCGGGGCGCGCCGATCATCGTGGCAGCGTACTACGTTGAATCGACCGCGCCGGAAGATGCTCGGAACGCAGTCGTGGCGGAGATCGGACGGCTCGCGGTCAGGGCGTGAGCCTGCCGGCGCGCGCGCCATCGCTTGGGATTTTTTCTGCTACTGCTTGGGCGGTATCAGGTGAGATATCGCCTCGCTGCCGGCCGGAGCCGGGGCGCCGAGATTCGCCAGCGCCTCGATAACAGTCTGCCGATCGCGCGAGAACGGATTGGAAAGCATGAAATTCTGGTAGGCGTTGATGGCGCCCGCCTTATCGCCCTGTGCTGCCATTAGCCGCGCCACCTGGAGTTGGGCGCGCGACTGCTCGGGGCCTGGTATCGCGGCGGCTTGCGCGTACGCGCCCTGCGCTTTCTGCAGGTCCCCCATCTTCTCGTAGATAACCGCGAGATCCTCATACGCCATGCTGGCGAAGAGATCATCCTTGGCATCGGGCACGTAGGCAACGAGGGCATCGCGCGCCTTATCGAGTTGGCCGTCCTGGAAATAGGCGCTGCCGAGGTAGAAGCGCGCGAGCTTACCCACTTCGCGTCCGGGTTCGTCCTGCGCGAGTTTCTGGAAGTCGGCTTCAGCCGCTTTGTAATTCTTGTTGTTGAGCTCGCCGATCGCACTGTAGAAG
>Ga0074044_10002548_pt1 | contig 15893 bp, 16 predicted proteins | sample BogForMeECP23OM1_FD_94443 | JGI IMG/M metagenome (GOLD analysis project Ga0074044, IMG submission 94443) | Bog forest soil microbial communities from Calvert Island, British Columbia, Canada - Bog Forest MetaG ECP23OM1 | ecosystem: Environmental > Terrestrial > Soil > Wetlands ...
CAAGCGGTTTAAACGGATCGTCGTGACTGGGAACTGGGGAGACTTCGGGTTTTGGACCTTGCCTCGCAGAATCAGCCTCTTATCGATCGCGTAACGAAGCGCATTTTGACGCAGGACATCGGAATCGAGGTACGAGATATTTTCTACCGGCAGAATCTCGTCACGAAACTTCTTCAGTGAAACGAAACTCCAACCCGGCGTAGACTCTGCACGATCCAGGGCTCGGATTAACTCCACCTCGGAGGGATGCAGCTGGCCCCCGGTACTAGTAGCAGTTTGGGAAGCATCTGTCCGCGTGGTATTCGACGGAGACAATACGTCTGCCGATTGCGGAACTTCCACGTAAGATTCCGAGTTCTGCGTCGCGGACGGCTCCAGCCAGAACTCCATACGCTCGGATTCGGGAGACCAAGTGTCAGCGCCAGCGTTGCTGCGTTTCTTGCGACCGTTGGCCTGCAAAAGCGAAACGCGCAGCCGAGAGCTCTCTGGGATTGAATATCCAAGTTTCTTGAGGGTATCTTTGAGGGGTGTTTCTAGTTCCTGAGCAAAACGCGGCTCGAACTGCTCAATTCTAATCTTTTCCATTGTCCTCGACCTCTAGTCTTAAAATAGATGTTGCCTTAACGCATATTTATAATAGGAGTCGAGATAACCGTTTGTCAAGGAAAATCTTCAGTGCTTGCCGTCACTCCACCACCCATTCCCGCAGGCGGCGCAGCAGCGACGCAGGCGCGTCCGCTTCCAGTACCACCAACCCGTCCTGATACTGGCGCGAATAGATGCGGGCACGGGCCTCCAACAGCGCCAGCGTCTTGCCCTCTTGTTGCGGGATGCGCAGGCGAACGCGGCTGGGCCGGTCTTCTTCGAGCAGGGCATCGACGCGATCAAGCAGCGTGCTTAATCCGATTCCTTTCGCCGCCGAGACGTGGATAGTCTGCTCGTCATCCCGCAGCGACTCGCGCTGCTTCGGAAGCAACAGATCGATCTTGTTCATCACGCGCAGCCGCGGCTTCTTGTCGGCTTCGAGTTCCTTGAGCACACTTTCGACTTGCGCGTCCTGCTCGGCAGAGACCGGGCTGCTCGCATCCGAGACCTGCATGATGAGCGTGGCGCGTTGTACTTCTTCGAGCGTGGCGCGGAACGCCGAAACCAGCGTATGCGGAAGATGCCGGATGAAGCCCACCGTGTCGGAGAACAGAACTTTGCGTTTTGAGGGCAGGTCAGCGCCGCGGATGGTCGGATCGAGCGTGGCAAACATGCGCGACGACGCCACCACGTTCGACTTGGTGAGGGCATTGAACAGCGTGGACTTTCCCGCGTTCGTATACCCCACCAGCGCCACCGTAGCCACTGGAACCGATTCGCGCCGTTGCCTCTGCTGCGCCCGGATGCGGCGCACATTTTCGATTTGCTGCTTGACGTGCCGGACGCGGCGGAAAATCTTCCGCCGGTCGGTCTCCAGCTGAGTTTCGCCCGGTCCCCGAGTGCCGATGCCGCCGCCGAGTTGCGACATTTCCACGCCGCGTCCCGCCAGCCGCGGCAGCATGTATTCGAGCTGGGCCAGTTCCACCTGCAACTGACCTTCACGAGTGCGGGCGTGGCGCGCAAAGATATCGAGAATCAGTTGCGTGCGATCGATGACGCGCGTGTGGACCACGCGCTCAATGTTGCGCTGTTGCGAAGGCGAAAGGTCGTGATCGAACAGAATCACATCCGCCGAAACCGAGGCTGCCGCGCCCGCAATTTCCTCCAGCTTGCCCTTGCCGATCAGCGTGGCAGGCTCCGGCCGGTCGCGGCGCTGCGTGAATTCGCCGGCGATCTCGGCGCCCGCGCTCGTCGCCAGCGCCCGCAGTTCGTCGAGCGATTCCTCAGAGCTGAAGTCCGGGGAATCCGCCGGCAAGAATGAGGACGATGACGACGCGCCCACGCTGGTGGCATGATCGCGAGCCGCCTGCGCGCCCGGAGTAATGGTTGCGGAACTTGTCTTTCCTGCGCCGCCAGCGCGGCCCTTGGTGCGAAACTCCACCCCCACCAGGAACGCCCGCTCCTGCTGTTCCGAAGGATTCAGCACCGCCTCGGGCTCATTCCGCGAACTATTCCGCGAACGATCGCGGCTGCTCAGTCTGGAGTCATCTCGGCGCAAGCAAACTCTCTTCAACCTTCGGTGCCGGAAGCGGAACTCGGGATCCCCGCCTCTCCCTGGGACGCCGCCGCCGCCGCCGGCTTCGCATCCCCGTGGATGTGGGCTCCGCGCGAAATGACCACCGTCGAAATCGCATGCTTGAAGATGAGCTGCTCCTGGTTGCTGGTTTCCAGGACCACCGAGTACTTGTCGAACGATCGGATACGACCCGTCAGTTTCACGCCGCTGACCAGATAGATCGTAATATTGTGCCGTTCCTTTCGTGCTGTGTTGAGGAAGGAATCCTGAATATTCTGTTGTGCCGGCTTGGCTTCCATTTGCCGATCTCCTTTTTGCGGATTCGATGCTGCGCCACGAGCTTGGGGAAGGGCAATGGGCGGCAGCTCTGTTCCTATCGGCTCTTACAATACGGCCTTGTCTCGCGCTTTTCAACTTCCCGCCCAAGAATATTCTCCGAAGCTGTCCTGACCCGGCGTGCGCTCATTCCCGTCCACCCCCAAGTCCGGCCGCCCCGGAGAGTCGACCGGGTTTCATTTCCCTCGCCAGCCATCTACAATCGTCACTTCCAGAACCGGGTTCCAGAACAGGAGTGCTGACCTTGACTGACATCCACTTCCCCACCGACTTCAACACTAACCTTCTGATGCTGTTTCGTTGGCTGCATTTTGTCGGCGGCGTGACCTGGCTCGGCCTGCTGTATTTCTTCAATCTGGTCAATGTTCCTTTCATGAAGGGACTGGATCCCGCCACCAAAGGCAAAGTCCTGCCCAGCCTGATGTCGCGCGCGCTGTGGTGGTTTCGCTGGGCATCGGTGCTCACCGTGCTGATGGGCCTGGCATACTGGGGCAGCATCGTCGCCGTCGACGCCAGAAACGGAGGCGCATCTTCCGGCGGCCCAATGGGAACCTTCTTTGGGATATGGACGGTCGCCTGGGCGCTCATGTATGCCTGCACCATCCCCGGTAAAGGCGCTCTCGACAAAGGGCCGGTGCTCGCCGTGATCTACACCGTAATCGTGGCCGTGGCCTCCTGCCTGTTTCTGCGCTTCAACGCTCATGACTGGGAGAGCAATCGCCTGCTCGCCATCGGCATCGGCGGCGGGATGGGGTGGGTGATGATGCTGAACGTCTGGGGCGTAATCTGGCGCGCGCAGAAGAAGATCATCCAGTGGACCGCCGACAACGCGGCCCATGGCACACCGATGCCAGACAAAGCGAAGTATCTGGCCCGGCAAGCCTTTCTTACATCGCGCGCGAACTTCGTGCTGTCGTTCCCCATGCTGTTCCTGATGGCGGCGGCAAGCCACTATCCCATGTTTGGAAAGTAGAAAAGCGCTCTGAGTATCAGCCTTAATCGGTGGAGGCTAGTCCGCAATGACCCTGCCGCCCAACCACGGGGACTTCAACCGCGGTCTCGATCTGTTCAACCGCGCCGACTTTTTCGACGCTCATGAAGCTCTCGAAGACGTCTGGCGCTCTGTGCCTCGCGACCGGCCCTCGCGTCGGCATCTCCGTCTGCACGTCCAAGGTATGGTTCAGTTGGCGGTCGCCTTTCATCACGAGTCCACTGGCAACCATGTGGGTGCGCGCTCGGTTCTGGAGCGTGCCATGCGCAATCTCAACGGCGCGGACAGCTCGTTTCCCGAGCTCGATTTCGACCGGTTGCGCGCTGAGTTGATACCCTGGCGCAAGTATCTGGATGATGTCGAGAGCGCGGACGAGAAGGACGAGAAAAAAGACGAGAAGAAATTGGGCGGAAGGGAAGTCCGCCGCCACACTGCCCCAGCCCTGCCGAAGATCGTGCTGCGCCGCTAGATCACAGGTTGCGCACTGACCGCGCCTGAATGATCGCCCTTGAATGACCGCGCCTGCTAGAATCTTGTTCTTGTGAAGTCCAGTCTGTCATCTCCACGCAAGACGCCACGAAGGACGACACCGAACGCCGCGCCCGTTTCTCTCGCCGTTCCTCTTCTTGACTTGCGCCGCCAGTACGATGGCCTCCGCGCAGAAGTGCTGGCCGCTATCACTCGCGTGTGCGATTCGCAAAACTTCATCCTCGGTCCGGAGGTCGAAGCGCTCGAGCGCGAGATTGCCGCGCTCACGGGAGCAGCCTGCGCCGTGGGTTGTGCGTCGGGAACGGAGGCGCTCTGGCTGGCGCTCGTCGCCGCCGGCGTCAAGCCCGGGGACTCGGTCATCACCACCGCATTCAGCTTCTTTGCCTCGGCCAGCGCAATTGTGCGGGCGGGCGCAACGCCGGTCTTCGTGGACGTAGATCCCGGCACCTTGAATCTCGATGCGGCGCTGGTCCGTTCCCAACTGCAAGATCGGCGACTCCGCGACCGGCAGGCCGCTCCAACACAATCCAAGAATGTCCGCGCCATTCTTCCCGTCCATCTCTACGGCCAGTGCGCCGACATGGACGCATTCGACCGCATAGTTCATGAAGATGCCCAGGAGTTCGAAGTGGCAATCGTTGAGGACGCCGCCCAGGCGATTGGCGCCGAGTGGAACGGGCGCGGCGCGGGCTCATTCGGCATAACCGCCGCCTTCAGTTTCTATCCCACGAAAAACCTCAGCGCCTACGGAGACGCGGGCATCGTCACCACCAACCGTCCGGAGATGGCCGAGCACATGCGGCGACTCCGCAACCATGGCAGCCCGCGGCGCTACTGCCACGACGAATTCGGCTGGAACGGACGCATGGACGCCATTCAGGCAGCGGTGCTGCGCGTGAAGCTCGGGCACATCGCGGACTGGAACCGGAGCCGCCAGCAGCACGCCGCGACCTACGACCGGCTGTTTGCCGAGTCCGGGCTGACTTCCGCTCAGACTTCCGGCCAAACTTCCAACCCAAGCAGCGCGCCGGTGCGCTTGCTGGCGCGAAGTCCGCAAGCCAAACATGTGTTTCATCAGTACGTGATTCGCGCCCCGCGCCGCGACGAACTGCGCAAGTTCCTTGCGGATCGAAAAATCGGGTCGGAAATCTACTATCCGCTGCCGCTGCATTTGCAGCCGGTGTTTTCCTATCTCGGGCTAAAGGCAGGAGACTTGCCGGTCGCCGAACAGGCCGCGCGGGAAGTGCTGGCGCTGCCGATGTTCCCGGAGTTGACCGAGGCTGAGATTCAGTCGGTGGTCGAGAGCATCGCCGAATTCTACAGTTGATTTAACGCAGAGATCGCAGAGAGAATCTTTAACGCAGAGGACGCTGAGAATCTCTAAAAACTCTGCGCGCTCAGCGTCCTCTGCTCAGCGCCCTCTGCGTTAAAGATTTGTCGCTCTTACCGTCTCCGCTTGGCTTTCCGGCTCACAGCTTTCCTGCTCGCGGACCGCACCGGCTCTTCGCCCGGTGCATACACGCGGCGCACAATTGGCGTGTTGAGCTTGTATTTGCGCTCGGTAACGTTGCCGTTGTCGTCCTGCACGCGAATGGTGAACGCGGGCAAGACGCCTTCCTTGTCGAAGTTTTCTTGCGAAACCGTCACCGGCAAGACGCCTTCCATGCGCTCGCGATAGGCCGTCTCATAGCGATGGCGCTTCACGTTCCAGGTGAAAACGCGAATCTGGTTGAAGTCAAACGGCAGGCCATCCTTGGGTTCGGTGACGATGGTCAAGTACTGCGCGACTTTCTTGTCTCCATCCGGAACCTGATTCAGCACGAAGAATGCGACGATGCGCTGGCCTTCCGCGTATTGCGCGACGTCGAGCGGGACGTCGAGATCAATCATGCGTCCGAGCACCCAGCCGACACGGTTGTGGGAGTCGCGCACCAGCCACCAATCCTCAATCACCGGCACAGGCTTCTTATCTTGCTCATTGCTGCCCGGCGTGGCGGAGCGCGATGGCGGCGCAACCGCACCCGGCTTCTCGGCCGTGCCTCGCTTCAACAGCGATAGCTTTTCGCCGGAGGAAATCTGATAGAGATGTTCGGTATCCCGCCCCGGTTCGACGTGCAGATTCGTGTCGTTGCGCGCGGCGCCTTGCGCCTGCACGGGATCGTTCTGGTTGTCCGCGGTCAGCTTCTGGATCCGATCGAAGACTTCCTGACCGACGAGGTAGCGCTGCTCCAACCATCCCGTCACGCCCGCTGCGGTGCGCACTTTGACGAAGCGGCGGTCATGGTCGAGCACTTCCACGCGCTCGCCGTTTTTCACCACTCCGGTTTTCTCGTACACCGCAGCCACGTGGTCGCGCAGGATGGCCTGAACGCCGGAAACGTAGGCGACCTCCAGCACGCGCCCGCGGCCGCGATTGCACGCGGACAGCAACACGAGACAAAAAATTGGAATCAGCGGCAAAAACCGATGGGGCAAAACACGATGGAGGGAAAGTTTCACGGGCTCGCTACCACTATAGCGCGAGCCCGCTTCCGCCGGCACTCATTCGGTGACTCCGACTACGTTTGGCGTGCGGCTCCGGTTGTTGTTTCTGGCTGTTTACTCGTAAGGTAATAAACTCAGGGGACAATCAGCTTGGCCGTGGCCGTAAGCGTCGTGCCCGGATAGGTCGCAGTCACCACATAAGTGCCCGTAGGGGCGACGCTGGCCGTACAATCCTGCTCCAAATCCGCAGGGTTATAGGAGCAGCCGATTGTGGCTGCAGCGGTCCCGTTCAGGGCCACCGTAAGGTTCGCGCCGCTGCTTATGTTGTTCGCCGGGATATTATTATTGTTCGCATACACCAAATAGGACACGGTCCCGGTCCCGGTTGTCCCGGTGAGGCTCTGCGACGTCGGGGTCATGCTAATTGCCGAGATAGTAATGTACACGGTGCCGCTAGCGGTGGAGGTGACACTTTGATCGCTAGCGGTGATGGCCACTGTGCCGCTGGAAACCCCAGTCAGCTGGACACTGCCGCTGCCGGTGCAGGTCGCGATCGTATTGGGAACACAGGACCAAGATACACCGCTGGTCAAATAGTTCCCCGTGCCGTCGCTGTAAACGCCGAAAGCTTGCAAGGTGACCGAAGTTCCCACTTCGACGGAGGGAGCACTCGGGCTGATGTTGAGCGAAGTCAACGTCGGGCTGGTAAAGAACCCATGGCAGCCGGCTCCAATCGCCGCTGCAACCAGCACGCCAAAAGCCAGCGTCAACGGCAGTCTTTTCCCAGCAAACCCGCGTCTAGTGGTCATAAGTAATCGCCTCGAATAAGGAGATTCTAGCAGAACGCCCGGCGCTTGCTCGATTACCGATAGTGCATCGCTGGGGTCACACCTTCGCCCAGCCTGCTCGAAGCGCTCTGCAGTAAAGGAACGGGGCAAGATCCTGAACTTGCACAGTGTTTTCCGGAGCTTGTTTCATAAACCGGGGCCAAAGGACGAGCCGTTCCCGGGGCTAAAGCCCAGTGTTTATGCGTTCTGGCAGGCTGCGGGTTTCCGGCGCTGCAAGCAAGTGCATGGGTCCTTCGCTTCGCTCAGGATGACAACATCCGGGGGATGGCAATATTGACAGAATGACAACGTTGAAGACTGACAGCTGAGAGCTGACAGCTCTTCCTTACTTCGGCCGCTTCTTGCCCGCGTTCACGATCCGCTGGTCAATCGGCTTCCGTGCTGCGAAGCCCTCGTTTGTCCCGTGCCAGTGCGCGATGGTTGGCTCGCCCAGCTTCCAGCACAACAGGAGGATCTCGCCCTCGACCTTGCAGGGGAAATCGAGTAATCCGATGTCGAGGTCTTTCACCTGTACGCCGGTCGAGTCAATTTCGGCGAGAGCATCCTTGATGCGCCGAATCGACTTTTCGCGCTCCGCCTTGCGCCGCGCCAGATGGACGACATTCAGCAGCGTGCCGCCGCTGAGAAAAACCCGGTGTGCCGTCTCCTGCAACTCGGCGTCCACGTCTTCAATCAGCTTCTTGCCGTTGATCGCCTGCCGGAGCAGCGATTCCAGAATGGGCAGGAGCATCTGCGCTTCATCGAGGGTAAAGGTGCGGTCGGACATGTAGCTCTATTCTACAGCGGGGGCGGAGGTTTCAAGGTTGGGGGCGTCAGAGTTGTGGGGGCCCACCTTTGGGAGGGCGAACAAACTCCGGTTCATGGCCTCCAGCTCGACCAACGTTTCGCGCGGATCTTCGACGCGTGTTCTCGCGAGTGCGGCCTGCGGTTGAACTTCGGGACGGAACTGATAGAGCGACCAGACCCCCATCGCGAAGATCGCCAGCAATACCACGAGTCTCAAGAGATACTCCGGGACCCAAGTTGGGCCGGCCACGGTGATGACATTGGGAGCCAGAAAGCATGCCCATGCCACCAGAACCAGCTTGCGACTGGAACGGTGCTGACCGGCGCCAGGTGTATGGTCGACCAGCCTCTCATCGGCTGGGCCGTCCAAAGCCAAGCGCAGCGCCCGCCAGCCGATCAGCAGCATCGGAACGGTGATGGCGGCGATATCGTATATCATAATGCGCGGGTTCAAAAGGAACGTACCCATCAGTGCGATGGGGATCCAGGTCTCACGGGGAAGGTCCCATTCGCGGACGCGACGGGCAACCAACAGAAGGACAATCCCAACCACGCAGGCAAAGACCAGGTACACGATCGTGGTCACGGAAGAATAAGGCAGACCGCGTATCCACAGAGAGCCGCCAAGAATACCTGCAGGACCCAATCCAAAAGAGTTACCCGAGTCAAACATAAGCCGGAGGGTCAACAAGTACTCGCGGAACATACTGGGCCAGAGCCACATCTGCGAGGCGAAGATCAGCACTCCCGCAGTCGCGGTCATGCCGGACCGGAGCCATTGGCGCCTGTCCAGCAGGACCGGAAACGCAAGCAGCACGAGAAACGGCAGCTTGAAAACCGAAGCGGCGAGTACGGCGATGTAATACCAGGACCAACGGCCACGCTTCCAACCGGCAGGAGCGGCGGCGAGGACCACCCCATAAAGCAGGTAGACCAAGTTGCAGCTCAGAATGGCATCGTCGGTGACCAGTCCGGAAAAAAAGGCAATGGCCGGCAGCATCAGCGCCAGCCAGCGGCGTTCGCCTCGATCCGCCATCTGGAACCCCGCCCAGAATTGAAGCCCGGCCCCCGTTGCGATCGCAGCAACATAAAGCAAGCCCAAAAGCCAGCCCGGAAACACCGCCAGCACTCGCAGCAAAGGCAGCGTTATCGGAGGGTAGCCATAGACATAGCAACTTGGCTCTCGGCACACCGCACGCGTTGGCCGCAAAGGCAGCGTTATCGGAGGGTGGCCATTGACAAAGGGCGGGTGCTCCGCCGGGTTGAACGCTGAGTGGTTGTGAAACCACGCCTGCAGCGCCACAATCTCCTCGGCATAGGGATCGGAACCGCGGTGAACAGCTTGAATGGCCTTCCAACGGGGTGGTATATCCCATCCAACCGGGCCGACACAGGCCATCACAATCAGAGTAATGACCGCTCCCATCCAAAACAAAGCGATAAGCCGCGGGCGGGGAAACCAACGTACATGCTGGATAAGAGAAGAAAGGGCCACCGCCGAGGTCTGTTTAGGCAAACGCTTCCCCTTGCGCACGTAAGAGGCGTGCATACTTATTCTTATGAAGAATAACAAAGCGCTGGACGCGATACAAATAACGCGCCGGGGCGGAGTGGCTCAGATGGCTCCGCTGAAGCACGCCAGCACCAGAATCGAGGCGGGGGGAAAGCCGTCTACCTCGACCCCTATGCGCAGTGCTTTTGAATCCGCAGATTCTTTATAGGTCTCGCCCGTCTTCAACATTGATCTCCGGCCTGAAATGTCGCTGGTAAAATGTTAGCAGACTTTCGGCAGCCCGCGTTGGACCTGGTAAAGGCAATCTAAAAGGAATCTTGTTTGCTCAACCGCCCCGCCCCGTCTCCTTCGTGCCGGCTATTTTCATGGACAGACATGGACACGCCGCCCCCACCACGTTCCCAGTCTAATTCAGGAAATATCCCCCGCAATATATACGCCTTCGGCCTGACTTCGTTCCTCAACGACACGGCCAGCGAAATGGCGTACTGGGTCCTGCCCGCTTTTCTCGCGTCGCTCGGCGCCGGACCCGCGCAACTTGGGATTATCGAGGGCATCGCCGAGAGTGTGGCTTCTTTTGCCAAGCTTTTCTCGGGCTATCTGGCCGACAAGGTTTCCCAGCGCAAGCCTATCGTGGTCGGTGGATACGTCGTGGCCAATGCGGTGAAGCCGCTGCTGTCGCTGGTCTCTTCGTGGTGGCAGATTCTGGGAATTCGTTTTTTCGATCGCTTTGCCAAAGGCGTCCGTGGAACCGCCCGCGACGTGATGGTGGCCGAGTCGGTCGGCAAGTCAACGCTCGGCTCAGCCTACGGACTGATTCAAGCCATGGATTCTGCCGGTGCCATCGCCGGCCCTCTGCTGGCGCTGGCTGTTATCGGGCGCTTCGGCATGCGGGGCGTGTTCGCGTCCGCCGCGATCCCGGGAGCTCTGTGCGTAATCGTCGTCTGGCTCGGAATCCGCGAGGTTCCACGCGGCGGTAACCCGCTTACGGACGCTGGAGCGAATCCGGATTTGTTGCGAGCGCAGGCGGCTGCCGAACTGGACTCGGCTTGGACCCTTCGACTTCGCTCAGGGCAGGATCGCGAGGGCGCCCGTCCCCACACGAACAAATCCGGGTGGCTTCCTAGATTGCCGGGCGGCTTCTATTACGTGCTGGCGGTGGTCACACTGTTTTCGCTGGGAAATTCCAGCGACATGTTCCTCGTTCTGCGCGCCGGAAATATCGGCATTCCGGCGTCTCACGCGCCACTGCTGGGACTGGTCTTCAACATCATGTTCACATTGCTGTCCTGGCCGGCCGGCAAGTTCAGCGACCGCTTCTCGCGCTCGGCCATCGCCGCCGCCGGGTACTTCGTTTTCGCCATCGTCTATTTTGTCTTCGCGCTCGCGCCTTCCCAACTGGCGATCTGGCTGACCATGGCCTTCTACGGACTCTTCTATGCGCTGACCAATCCCGTGCTCAAGGCTCTGATCGTCGAAAGCGTGGCCGCCGATGTCCGTGGCCGTGCTCTTGGAATTTATTCGTCTCTCACCAGCGTAACCACGCTGTTCTCGAGCGTCATCGCCGGTGCGCTTTGGAAGGTCTACGGCCCAGCGGTCCCGTTCTATTTTTCCGCGGGGATCGCGACCGTCTCGGCGTTCGCCCTCCTCGCCCACCGTTCGCCCGCGCAACCCGTTAAAACCTGAGCGGCTTCAGCCGGTGCGGAAAAAGTCGGCATTCGATGGCCGGCCCCTGAAGGGGCATCTGATCCTGAATCTCTTCTTGTCGCCGATGAACTCATGGCTCCCTCCTGGACTCGAACCTATGCGGCTTTGCTTTTGCCATTGAAAGCGAAAAAGAAAACGGCCGGGAAAAACTCCCAGCCGTTTCAGGAGGAGCGCTGCAACAGCTCTTAATCCTCAAACAAAGCTATTTCAGCCGTGCCTTTACAGCCCTTCAAGCCGGAAGACTAGAAGTCGTAGTCTTCCAACGTGCAGGGGCAAGTACCGTAGCCGCTGCCAATCGTCAGCCCATAAGAACACAGGGTTCCCAGGTTAGACGCTTCAAGCTGCGTGAGGTTGGAGTCGGCCAACGCGGCTTCGGTAACGAACCACGGCCCCTTCTCCACGGCGTTTACAGCGTTGCCCGGACCGGGAGCAGGAAACGTGGTTGTCGTTGCCTGGATGTGCGTCATCCATCCCCGCAGTCCGGAAACCGGGTCGATGTTGCAGGTCGGGTCAGGGCTCGGAGACGAAACGACCTTGATCACGCCACGCGCAATCTGTCCCCTGCCGGTGAATTCGTTGGCCGTGAGCTCTTTATTCACGGATTCCGAAAGCAGACCGTCGGAAGTGATTACGCAGGAGCAGCACGACCTCAACTCCTGGCTGTCGTCGAACACGTAGATGTGCGCCCACAGGGGGTTGTTTTCGACTCCCTCGTAATCGGTAGTCGACTGTTCGCCATCGTTGACGATGCGCAAAGTTCCATCCGGAGCCCCGGTGGTATTTGCATTGGAATAATAGGTGACGAAATAGACGCTGTTGTCACCCACGTTTTGAGCGAAGGCATTTCCCCCCAGCATCAGGGTGATCGCCAGTATCGGAAACAGCAACAATCCGAGCTTCTTCATTTTTTGGATCCTCCTATTTTTTTGTGGCGCTCGGCGCTGGGGAGGGTAAGCTAGCGGCGCTATAGGGAACTCTCAGCCTTTTGTAAGCTCTTTACAAGTACCCACGTGGCTTAGTCAAAAGCACTAATATCCGGAAGTTTACTACTTATAGATTAGTTCACACGGCACATACGGGCAGAGTAACTTTGCGGGAGGGCCCGCTCGGTTGCCCGAAGGCTTTGATATATATAGGTTTATTTCCCGTGGAAACGGGGCTTGCCGCGTCTCGGAGACGGGGAAAGCCTCCGCCTCTACACGCGGAAGAATGCCACCTGTTCAGGCTGTCTGCTCTGCCCCATAAGACCGGCGCAACCAGAAATGCGCGACGAGCAGAAACGCCAAGCCCGCCACGCTATCCAGAGCGACATCCCACACCGTGCCCGTGCGCGATGGAATGAAGCTCTGGTGCCATTCATCCATCGCGGCAACAAAGGCGGTCCCCACCCAGGACAACAACGCCGTGCGCAACAACCAGGCATCATCTCGACCGAGCGTAGCCCGCCAGCCACGCAACAGCAGAAGGCTCAACATGCCGTACCCGACAACGTGTCCGGTCTTGCGCAGATAGTGATGAAAGATGAGGAAGTCGTAGAGGTTGATTTGGCCGAACAGGCGCGTCAACAACGTATACAGCATACTGCCGGTATTCTCGGACGAACAAAAATCGGTGGACTCAAATGTAATGAGACCGATCCAGACGATGGCTGGCCACCAGGCGCGCACAAGATTGGGACGAGACGCGGTCAAATCGGTCGTCAAATCGGTCGTCAATTGGAACTATTCCCTTACTCCGCCGCGTAGTTCGGAGCTTCGCGCGTGATCATGACGTCGTGCACATGGCTTTCGCGCAGGCCAGCGGCGCTGATGCGCACGAATCGCGCCTTCTGCTGCAGTTCCACCACTGTCTGGCATCCGCAATAACCCATGCCCGACTTCAGCCCGCCCACCATCTGGTGCACGATCATCGCCACCGAACCACGATACGGCACGCGGCCTTCGATCCCCTCCGGCACCAGCTTGGCGAGCCGGTTCGACTCTTCGCCCATCATTGTGCTTGCGGTCGACGCATCTCCATCCGAGTTCTGGAAATAGCGCTCGCTCGAACCCGCCGCCATCGCTCCGAGCGACCCCATGCCGCGATACGCCTTGAAGGTGCGCCCCTGATACAGAATCTGTTCGCCCGGGCTTTCATCCGTTCCCGCAAACATCGATCCGATCATCACCGCGGAAGCGCCCGCTGCCAGCGCCTTGCTGATATCCCCGGAATACTTGATGCCGCCGTCGGCAATCACGGGAACGCCCGCGTCGCGCGTGGCCCGCGCCGCCTCCGCAATCGCCGTAATCTGCGGAACGCCCACGCCGGTCACGATGCGCGTGGTGCAGATCGAGCCCGGCCCAATGCCGACTTTAATCCCGTCCGCACCCGCGCGCACCAGGTCGCAGGCGCCATCGAAGGTTCCCACGTTGCCGGCAATCAGTTCCACTTCCGGCAGCGTCGCCTTCACCTTCTTGACCGCTGCGAGCACGAGCGCGGAATGCCCATGCGCGCTGTCAATGGCCAGCACGTCGACTTTCGCCTTCGCTAGTTCCTGGGCTCGCTCCAGGAAGTCGCCGGTGGCGCCGATGGCAGCGCTGACGCGCAAGCGTCCGTGCGTGTCTTTGGCAGCGCCCGGATACTTCAGCTTCTTCTGAATATCCTTAACCGTGATCAAGCCCTTCAGGTTGTACTTGTCGTCGACGACAAGCAGCTTTTCGACGCGGTGTTCGTGCAGGATCTCCTCGGCTTGCTCCAGGGTGGTTCCGACGGGGACGGTGATCAGATTCTCCTTGGTCATCACCTTGCTGATCGGAATGTCGAAGCGCGTCTCGAAGCGCAGATCGCGATTGGTCAGAATGCCGACCAGTTTTCCATCCTTAAGGGTGATCGGCACACCTGAAATCTTGAATTTCTGCATGACTTCAAGCGCATCGGAAACCTTCGCATCCGGCGACATGGTGACCGGGTCGACGATCATGCCGCTCTCCGACCGCTTCACCTTGTCGACTTCATTGGCCTGCTGGTCGATGGTCAGGTTGCGATGAATAATGCCGAGGCCTCCCTGCTGCGCCAGGGCAATCGCCATGTGCGACTCCGTCACCGTGTCCATGGCGGCGCTGATGATCGGGATGTTCAGCCGAATGTTGCGCGAGAGTTGGGTCTGGGTGTTGGTGTTGGCGGGCACGACTCGGGAATGCGCCGGCAGGAGCAACACGTCGTCGAATGTGAGGGCTTCGGGTACTGGAAAATGGATCATAGGAGTTTGGAAGATAAAGTTCTATTGTAGGGAGCGCTCTGACATCAAGCAAATGCAGTTAACCTTGGGTAGTGGGCTGTTCTGAAAATCACTCATTAAGTCCGATGCCCTTAAAGGATCGAAACATCTCTCGCGCTGCCCAACCAAAAAATAGAAGTTGGAGTGACAGGGCTAAGACCACCTTCGCTCCTCCTGCCCCACGAGTCGCGAAGGTGAAAATGATGATGGACATGAGGAAAGCGCAGATCATCAGAGCTGCGATAAATGACATTAGGAAAAACCACTTCATGCCACATCCTCCGTCGTTTTAGCACCCAATAATTCCACCAATTCCTCCAAACTCCAAACGTGATCAGCGACGGCGGCCTCAATAAAAAAGGGCGCCCGTGTGGGACGCCCCTTTTACTTTCCCAAAATATTGCTTTGCTAAATGTGAGACTGCGGCGATTATTCTTTCTTGTCGCTGCCCTCAGTCTTACCCTCAGCCTCATTCGCGGCCATGTCTTTCTGTGCCTGCGCTTCGGCATCGGCGTTTTCCATTGCCTTGCGGTTTTCCTCGGCGCGTTTGGCGCGGATTTCTGCTCGCTTCTGCCGCTTCTCGTCGATTACCTGCTCGCTGCCGAGCAGTTCAATGAACGCCTTTTCGGCGCCATCGCCCTTCCGCCAGGCGGTGCGAACGATCCGCAGATAGCCGCCCTTGCGGTCGCCGAAGCGCGGAGCCACGGTATCGAACAGTTTACGGACCGCTTCATCCGTCATCAAATAGGACGCCGCCTGACGACGCGCCGCCAGATCGCCCTTCTTGCCCAGGGTGATCATCTTCTCGACCTGCGGACGCACCGCCTTCGCCTTGATCACGGTCGTCTCAATGCGCTCTTCCATGATGATCGAAGTGACCATGTTACGCAGCATGGCACGCCGATGCGAAGTGGTTCGCCCTAACTTGTAGCCTGCAACTTTGTGACGCATGGAAAACCTCAGTGGTCAGTGGTTGGTGGCCAGTGGTCAGTAGCTTCTGGGGTCAGGGTTGACTGACCCCCGAGCACTGACCACTGACCACTTCGTCTTATAAATCGTTGTCGCCGTACGCCGAAGCGGGCAGCACCTGGTTCGAAGTCGGCCCGGGCACGGCGTTTCCGTGCTCGTCGATCTTCATGCCCAGGCTCAGCCCCATCGAGTTGAGGATCTCCTTGATCTCGTTCAGCGACTTGCGGCCAAAATTTTTCGTCTTCAGCATCTCGGCTTCGGTCTTCTGCACCAGTTCGCCGATCGACTGAATGTTGGCGTTCTTCAGGCAGTTATAGCTGCGCACCGAGAGTTCGAGTTCCTCGACCGAACGG
>Ga0074044_10002549_pt1 | contig 15893 bp, 15 predicted proteins | sample BogForMeECP23OM1_FD_94443 | JGI IMG/M metagenome (GOLD analysis project Ga0074044, IMG submission 94443) | Bog forest soil microbial communities from Calvert Island, British Columbia, Canada - Bog Forest MetaG ECP23OM1 | ecosystem: Environmental > Terrestrial > Soil > Wetlands ...
GCAGGTCATCGGCGATCTGGCTGCTCGCGTAGACCAGGCCGGGCGGCAGAAACGACTTAGCCAAGGCGGCGTCGCCGGCACCGACGGCAAGCAGCGTCGCGTCGGCCGGTTGTGCCGCTAGTTCGCTGCGCAGCACACGCAGTACTTCAGGGTTTGGGTCGAAGCGATAATCGCGAGCGGGGGTGCCGCCGGCGCGCTCCCAAGCCGCGGCAAAGGCAGCTTTGAACCGGCGTTGCAGCGGCGCGTTGCTGGCCACGGTGGCAACCGCGCGCGCGCCATCGTCGCGCACGCGCGCGGCCACCAGCGCCGCATCGCTGTCGATCGACAGCGTCAAGGCGTAAACGTCATCGGGCAGCAGTGCGGCATCTTCGGCCTGATTCAGGACCAGCAGTCGCGGCCTGGTCAGCGCCATCGTGAGGACCGTCTTCACATCGTCGCGGGTGAGCGGACCGACGATCAGCGTCGCGCCGGACTCGGACGCCGTCGCGAACGCCGGCAGTACGCCGTCATCGCCATGGGCGATCACGCGTACGCGCGCCCGACTTCCGGCCGCATCGGCGGCAGCAAGAAACCCGGCCTTGACCGCCCCGGCGGCGCGGCCGTAGGGCGTTGATTCCAGCGGCAGGACGAGGCAGATCAGGTCGGTCGTCGGCCGCGTCTCGGCTTGCGGCGCGACGGCCGCGGCTTGCGGCCCAGCGGGCACTGCGGCCGGTGCAGCCTCGACCGCTGCCGCGGGCAGCGGATAGGTGATGGCTGGCGCGGGCGAGGGCGCAGGAGCCGGAGGCGACTGCGGCGGCGGTGGCGCAGAGGGAACGGGCGCCTTGGTTGCGGTCCCGGGGCGCGAGCCGGACAATGAACCCGGTCCAGCGCACGCAGATAGGATAAGCGAGGCCGCGAGCAGCACGGCCAGCGCGGCGTGCGGTGGCGCTCGATTGCGAGGGTTAAGCGGCATCGGAAGGGATTATCGCCGTGACGACAGGTGAGGCATTGACGGCGATCGGACCCGCATTATATGTGGTCGCGACGCCGCTCGGAAACCTGGGCGACATCAGCTTGCGCGCGCTCGACGTGCTCGGCCGAGTCGACCTGATTGCCGCCGAAGACACGCGCGTGACGGCCAAATTGCTGACGCGCCACGGCATTGCGACGCGACTGCTTTCCCTGCACGCCCACAATGAGCGCCGACGCGCCGGCGAAATCGTCGCCTTGCTGGCATCCGGAAAGAGCGTGGCCCTGGTCAGCGACGCCGGAACGCCCGCTGTCAGCGATCCCGGCTCGTCAATCGTGCAGGCCGTGGCGGCGGCGGGTTACGCAGTCATACCGATACCCGGTCCAAGCGCGGTGATCGCGGCCCTCTCCGTGTCCGGCTTTGCCGCGCCCCAGTGGCTGTTCTGCGGCTTCCTGCCCGCGACGGCGGCGGCACGCCAGGCCGCGATCACGCGGCTCAAGGCGCTGCCCTACGCGCTCGTCCTCTACGAAGCGCCGCACCGGATCGCGGCCACTCTCCAAGCCCTCGTTGCCGCGTTCGGGACGGAACGCCGACTGGTTGTAGCGCGCGAGTTGACCAAGCGCTTCGAATCCGTTTTTCGCGGCTGCCTGGGCGAGGCGGGCCCTTGGCTCGCTGCCGATCCCCACCGCACCCGCGGCGAGTTCGTCTTGGTACTCGACGCCCCGATACCGCTCGATGCCGAGGGCGACGCCGACGCTGCCGAGCGCACGCTTGCCACGCTGCTCGCCGAGTTGCCGTTGGCGCAGGCGGTACGGTTGGCGGCGAGACTGACCGGCGCACCGCGCAAGCGCCTGTACGCGCGTGCGCTCGCCCTGGCGCAGGCCAATCGGGCCTGAAAGCGCGGCCGCGGCATATCCATGCCTCTCGCGCACCATTTTCGCGCGGGTCCGTGCCGTCTCGGTGCGAGAAGCCGGCACGCTAACCGACCACGGCAATGAGCGATACCGGCCAAGGTGCGACCGGCGTGGCCGCGAGCACCGCTTGGCACGCGCACCTGGCGCTCGCTTACGAGCGCAATGGCGAAGGAACCGTCCTCGTCCGGCGTGCGCACCGCGGACCGCTGGTCGTACAGAAGGCGCTCTACCCGGAGGGCGAAGCGGTCTGCCAGAGCGTAATACTGCATCCACCGGCCGGTATCGTCGGTGGCGACCAGCTGGCGCTCGACGTCGACGTCGGCGGCGGGGCGTGGGCACAGCTGACCACCCCGGGCGCGGCGAAGTGGTATCGCTCGGCCGGCCCGCGCGCGCAGCAGACCCTGGCATTCTCGGTCGGGGCCAAGGCAACCCTTGAATGGCTTCCACAGGAGACGATCATCTTCGATGGCGCGAATGCCGTGCTCACGAACCACGTGGTGCTGCACGACGACGCGCTGTTCCTGGGTTGGGAGGTCGTCTGCCTCGGCCGTCGCCTCTCGGGCGAAGCTTTTCGCCATGGCAGCCTTCGCCAGGAAGTCGTTGTCGTGCGCGACGGTCGTCGCCAGTGGACGGAGCGCGCGCAGCTGGCCGGAGGGGGCCCCCTGTTGCGGGCTGCGGTCGGTCTGAAAGCAGCGCCGGTATTTGGCACGTTCATTGCGGCGGTGCCGGCCGTGCCTGATCGGTTGCTCCTCGCCTGCCGTGAAGTCATCTGCGAGAATGGCGACAGCGGCGTCACGCGCCTGCCCGGAATCCTGCTCGCTCGCTACCGCGGCACCGAGCCGGAAGCAGCGCGAAGCTACTTTGCTGCCCTGTGGGCGTGCGCTCGTCTCATCCTGACCGGACGCGAGGCGGTGCCGCCTCGCATCTGGAACACCTGACTTCGAAACGGTCGACGATGGAATTGACACCCCGCGAAAAGGACAAGCTGCTCGTCTTCACCGCCGCCCTGCTGGCCGAGCGCCGGCTGGGGCGTGGACTGAAGCTCAATTACCCTGAGGCCGTTGCCTACGTCAGCGCGGCGATCATGGAAGGCGCGCGCGACGGGCGCAGCGTGGCGGAGCTGATGCACTTCGGCACAACGATACTAAGTCGCGCCCAAGTGCTGGACGGAGTGGCGGAAATGATCCCGGAGATCCAAGTCGAAGCCACCTTTCCTGATGGCACCAAGCTCGTTACCGTTCATCATCCGATTCCATGATTCCCGGAGAGATCCTGCCCGCAGGCGGACAAATCGAGCTCAACGTCGGGCGGCCGACGCTCAAGCTCGCGGTGGCCAATACCGGCGACCGCCCGATCCAGGTCGGTTCGCACTATCACTTCGCCGAGACCAATGCCGCGTTGGCGTTCGATCGCGAAGCGGCACGCGGCTATCGCCTCAACATCCCGCCCGGCACGGCGGTGCGGTTCGAGCCGGGACAGAAGCGAACGGTCGAACTCGTCGCGCTGGGAGGCGCACGCATCGTGATCGGTTTTTCCGGCGCCGTGATGGGACCGCTGGACGGGCCGGTGCGCCGAGCGCAGAAGCGCAGACCACCCGCGTCGGGCCAGAAGACACGGCGGAGGACACGATGAAACTGGACCGGCGCGCCTACGCCGAAATGTTCGGCCCGACCGTCGGCGATCGCGTGCGCTTGGCCGATACCGACCTCATCATCGAGGTCGAGCGCGACCTGACCGTGCACGGCGAGGAAGTCAAGTTCGGCGGCGGCAAGGTAATCCGCGACGGCATGGGGCAGAGTCAGCGTAGCGCGAAGGACAGTGCCGACACGGTGATCACCAACGCGCTGGTTATCGACTGGTGGGGCATCGTGAAATGCGACATAGCCATCAAGAACGGGGCGATCGCCAAGCTGGGCAAGGCGGGCAATCCCGACATCCAGCCAGGCGTGGACATTGTCATCGGCCCCGGCACGGAGATCATCGCCGGGGAGGGGATGATCGTCACCGCCGGTGGCATCGACTCGCACATCCATTTCATCTGCCCGCAGCAGATCGACGAGGCGCTGATGGCCGGTGTCACGACCATGATCGGGGGAGGCACCGGGCCGGCGACCGGAACTTTCGCCACCACCTGCACGCCCGGGCCGTGGCACATTCGGCGCATGCTCGAGGCGGCCGAGGCGTTTCCGATGAACCTCGGCTTCCTGGGCAAGGGCAATGCAAGCCGCACGGCGCCGCTCGTCGAGCAGGTCGAGGCCGGCGCGATCGGCCTCAAGCTGCACGAGGACTGGGGCACCACGCCCGCGGCGATCGACGCCGCCCTGCGGGTGGCCGATGCCATGGACGTGCAGGTCGCCATCCACACCGATACGCTCAACGAGTCGGGGTTCGTGGAGACGACGATACGGGCGATCGCCGGCAGGACCATCCACACCTATCACACCGAGGGCGCCGGCGGCGGACACGCACCGGACATCATCAAGGTGTGCGGCGAGCCGAACGTCCTGCCATCGTCGACCAACCCGACCCGTCCCTACACGATCAATACCATCGACGAGCACCTCGATATGCTGATGGTATGTCACCACCTCGACCCCGGCATTGCCGAAGACATCGCCTTCGCCGAGTCGCGCATCCGGCGCGAGACGATCGCCGCAGAGGATATCCTGCATGACCTGGGAGCGTTTTCGATGCTCTCCTCGGACTCCCAGGCCATGGGCCGCGTCGGCGAAGTGATCATCCGCACCTGGCAGACCGCCCACAAGATGAAGGTGCAGCGGGGCAAGCTCGGCTCGGATCCGGCGGCGCACGACAACTTCCGCGTCAAGCGCTATGTCGCGAAGTACACGGTCAACCCGGCGATCGCCCATGGCATCAGCCACGTGGTCGGTTCGGTGGAGCCGGGGCGACTCGCCGATCTAGTGCTGTGGAAGCCGGCGTTTTTCGGTGTCAAGCCGTCGCTGATCCTGAAGGGGGGAATGATCGCTGCGGCGGCGATGGGTGATCCCAACGCGTCGATTCCCACGCCGCAACCGGTGCACTACCGGCCCATGTTCGGAGCCTTCGGCAAGGCTCTGGCCACCTCGGTAACCTTCGTGTCCAAGGCCGCGCTCAAGAATGGCGCGCTGGCGAAGCTCAAACTTGACAAGCCGCTCGTCGCCGTCGAGAACACGCGGCGCATCGGCAAGAGGGACCTGAAGCTCAACGACGCGCTGCCGAGAATCGATGTCGACCCCGAGACGTATGCGGTTCGCGCCGACGGGGAGTTGCTGGTCTGTGAGCCGGCAACGGAGCTGCCGCTGGCGCAACGGTACTTCCTTTTCTGACCGATGCTAATCGCCCGTCAGCGGATCGCGCTCCAGGATCGAGTCGACGAGGAGCTGGAACTGCCCTTCGAGCTGCGGCAGAAGAGCCGCCTGCGCACGCGACTCCGGTCAGGCGAAGAAATTGGGCTGTTCCTCGAGCGCGGAGGCATCCTTCGCGGGGGCGACGGGCTGCTCGCCGACGACGGTCGCATCGTGCGCGTGGTCGCTGCGCCCGAGGCATTGATGGAAGTCCGCTGCGCCGATCCGTGCCTGCTCGCCCGCGCCGCCTATCACCTCGGCAACCGCCATTGCCCGGTTGCGATCGGTTCCGGATGGCTGCGCTTTGCCGCCGATGAGGTGCTCGCCGGCATGCTGCAGCGCATGGAACTCGCGGTCAGCTCGGTTTCGGCGTCGTTCGAGCCCGAAGCGGGCGCTTACGCAGCGGGCCATGCGCACCACTCGGGCGCGGCGAAGCACGCCGGCATCATCCATGACTTCGCGCGCCATGGAGGGCCCGCACGGTGAGCGTCGCGGCGCTGCCAGACTCGACGCTCGTGCTGGTGCGCTTGCTGCAGCTCTCAAGCCCGGTGCTTCCTATCGGTGCCTATAGTTACTCCCAGGGGCTCGAGTGGGCGATCAGCTCCGGTGCCGTGTGCGATGCCGCGGCCGCACGCGCCTGGATCGGCGACGCGCTGGATCTGGTCGTCGCTCCCGGCGAGGCCGCCGTCACGTTTCGGGCGCTCAATGCGGCGCAAGACGAGGATTGGCCAGCGGTTGCCGAGTGCAACGACTGGTTTCGGGCCTCACGCGAGACCGCGGAGCTGCGCGCGGAGACCGAACAGATGGGAACGTCACTGTCTAAGCTCGCGTCGGAACTCGACCTGCTCGATTGCGCGGCGCGCAGCGCTGCAGACGCGCTGTCTCCCATTACCCTTCCCGCGGCCTATGCGCTCATCGCGCGCGGCTTCGGCATCCCGGCGCAAGCGGCGCTCGTGGGCTACATTTGGGCGTGGCTGGAGAACCAGGTGCTTGCCGCCATCAAGACCATCCCGCTCGGGCAGGTCGCCGGCCAGCGGCTGCTCGCCGAGCTCGGAGGGCGCATACCCGCGGCACTGAGCATCGCACGGTCGCTATCCGTCGAAGACATCTGCTCCTTTGCGCCCGGCATCGCCCTCGCCTCGTCCCGGCACGAGACGCAGTATTCGCGCCTGTTCCGCTCCTAGGGATGGCGAGGCCAATCATCTCCCAGCCTTTGCGCATCGGCATCGGCGGTCCAGTCGGCTCCGGCAAGACCGCGCTCACGCTCGCCCTCTGCCGCGCCCTGCGCGATCGCTATGGCCTCGCCGTCGTCACCAACGACATCTACACTGAAGAAGACGCGCAGTTCCTGGTGCGCAACGGAGCGTTGCCTCCGGAGCGGATCATCGGCGTCGAAACGGGAGGCTGTCCGCACACGGCGATCCGCGAGGATGCCTCGATCAATCTCGAAGCGGTCGATCGGCTGGCACGCCGCTTCGGCAATCTCGACATCGTCTTTGTGGAAAGCGGTGGAGACAACCTCGCCGCAACATTCTCGCCGGAGCTGTCCGACCTGACCTTGTACGTGATCGACGTCGCCGCGGGCGACAAGATCCCGCGCAAGGGCGGCCCCGGCATCACCAAGTCCGATCTGCTCATCATCAACAAGATTGACCTGGCGCCGCTGGTCGGCGCCTCGCTCGAAGTCATGGAGCACGATGCGCGCAGGATGCGCGGCGAGCGTCCATTTGTGTTCACCAACTTGAAGACCGGGCAGGGGCTCGATACCGTTGTGCGCTTCGTCGAGGAGCGGGGCATGGTCGCCGACGCCGGCGCGTCAACGCCCGGGGGCGCGAGCCGATAGCCGGCAGCCCGAACGTTCCTTTGCGTCAACTCGGCGGAGCCGAGTTCCAAATCAGTGCGCGGTTTCCTGGCATGCACCGCGGTGGGGCTCCGCTGGCTCGTATCGTGGCGATGTTTTTCCGTTTCCTGGCAGCCTCGACAAGCGACGCTGAAAGCAAAATCAGCGCGTTATCGCGCGTACCGACCGCATGGCATGGATCGTGCGACACCTCAACCCGCTGGGGCGTCTGTCGCACCAATGCTGCGCGATGCGCGTTCGCCCTGCGTCCACACCAGGGTAGCGTATTTCAACCAACGGAAAACGGGGAAACTCCATGCAACGACGAAGCTTTATGAAACGACTGGCGCTGGTCACCGCGCTGGCCACGGGTGGCCTCGCGGGCGCTCCGGCGGCGTTAGCTGCGGACACGATCAAGGTCGGCGTCCTGCATTCGCTGTCCGGTACGATGGCGATCAGCGAAACGGTGCTCAAGGACGTCACCCTGATGGCGATCGACGAGATCAACTCCAAGGGCGGTGTGCTGGGCAAGAAGCTTGAGCCGGTAGTCGTCGACCCGGCATCGAACTGGCCCCTGTTCGCCGAAAAAGCGCGCCAGCTGCTGACCCAGGATAAGGTCGCGGTGGTCTTCGGCTGCTGGACCTCGGTATCGCGCAAGTCGGTGCTGCCCGTATTCGAGGAGCTCAACGGCCTGCTCTTCTATCCGGTGCAGTACGAGGGCGAGGAACTGTCGAAGAATGTCTTCTACACCGGGGCGGCGCCGAATCAACAGGCGATCCCGGCGGTCGAGTACCTCATGAGCAAGGAAGGTGGCGGCGCCAAGCGTTGGGTCCTGCTCGGCACCGACTACGTCTATCCGCGCACGACTAACAAGATCCTCCGCGCGTTCCTGCATTCGAAGGGCGTCGACGACAAGGACATCATGGAGACGTACACACCCTTCGGGCACAGCGACTATCAGACCATCGTCGCCGACATCAAGAAGTTCTCCTCCGGGGGCAAGACCGCCGTGGTATCGACCATCAATGGCGACTCCAACGTTCCGTTCTACAAGGAGCTCGGCAACTCCGGCCTGAAGGCGACCGAGGTTCCGGTGGTGGCGTTTTCGGTCGGGGAAGAGGAGCTGCGCGGGGTCGACACCAAGCCATTGGTTGGACAGCTTGCGGCCTGGAACTACTTCATGTCGCTCAAGAATCCGGCCAACGACGAGTTCAAGAAGAAGTGGGCGGCCTACGCCAAGAAGATGAATCTGCCCAATGCCGACAAGCCGTTGACCAACGATCCGATGGAAGCTGCGTACATCGGTATCAACATGTGGAAGCAGGCCGTGGAGAAGGCCAAGTCGACGGATGTCGACAAGGTGATCGTGGCCATGGCCGGGCAGACGTTCAAGGCCCCGGATGGGTTTACCATCAAGATGGATGAGAAGAACCATCACCTGTGGAAGCCGGTGTTCATCGGCGAGATACAGGCCAACGGCCAGTTCGACGTCGTGTGGAAGACTCCGGGCCCGATCAGGGCGACGCCATGGAGCCCTTACATTCCGGAAGACAAGGGCAAGAAGGACGAGCCCGAGAAGAAATAGCGCGGGCGCGTCCAAGGCACAGCGGCGGCAGCGGTTCGTGATCACCCGCTGCCGCACGCTGTGTTATCTGCAATTCCCCTCGGCAGGCAAGGAGCGGCGATGACTCGGTTCATCGGCGGGTTGCTGCGTGCGTGCGCGGGCTGCGGCGCCGCTTTGCTGGTGACATCAGCCATGGCCGCGATTGCGCCGCAGACAGTTCGCGACCTCGCCTTCGGCGAGAGCGACGCGAAGATCGCCGCAATCGATGCGCTGACGACCAGCGGCGATCCGAAGGCGCTGTCCTTGCTGCAAGCGCTGCTTGACGGCAATGTGCAGACGGTCGGCGAGGACCAGGTGCTCCTGATCGAGGGTGATTCTGGCACCGATCTCTTGACCGGCAAGACCGTGAGCCCCCTGCCCGCGAACCGGGATGACATCGTCGTCAACAACCGTGTGCGCCGCGAGCTGGGCATGGCGCTCGCCGCGCTGAAGCTTTCCTCACCCGAGCGAGCGACTCGTCTGGAAGCGGCCAAGGTGCTGCAGAATGACGCCGACGAGGACACGCTGCCGCTGATTTCCAAGGCGCTGGCCAAGGAGTCCGACTCCGAAATCAAGGAGCTGCTGTCGCTCACGCAGGCCGCCATCGAGCTGTCGAGCAAGGACAAGGCGACCCGCGTCGCGGCAATCCGTGAGCTCGCCGAAAGCAGCAATCCGACCACCAAGACGCTGCTGCTGGGCGTGCTCGAGCAGAAGGGCGACAGCTATGTCGAACCCGACCCGGAGGTGCGCAGCGAAGCGAACAAATCACTGCGTGCGGTGGAGAGCAGGCTCGCCACCGGAGAGATGATCGGGCGCATCTTCAGCGGCATAAGCCTGGGGAGCATCCTGCTGCTCGCGGCGCTGGGGCTGGCCATAACCTACGGCTTGATGGGCGTGATCAACATGGCGCATGGCGAGCTGATCATGATCGGCGCCTACGCGACCTACGTCGTGCAGAACCTTTTTCGCCGCTACGCCCCGGGTGCGTTCGACGCCTATCTCGTCTGCGCCGTTCCCGTCGCGTTTGCCGCGTCCGGGCTGGTCGGCATGGCGCTCGAGCGCAGCGTGATCCGGTTCCTCTACGGCCGGCCACTGGAAACGCTGCTGGCCACCTGGGGCATCAGCCTGATCCTCATGCAGACCGTGCGCACCATCTTCGGCGCGCAAAACGTCCAGGTCGAGAACCCGTCTTGGATGTCGGGCGGCTTTGTGGCCATGACCGGAATCGTGCTGCCCTGGAGCCGGATCGTGATCATCGGTTTTGCCGCGCTGGTGCTGCTGCTCATCTGGCTGCTGCTGACCCGGACGCGCTTGGGCTTGTTCGTGCGCGCCGTCACCCAGAACCGGGCGATGGCGAGCTGCACCGGGGTTCCCACCAAGCGCGTCGATACGCTCGCTTTTGGCCTGGGCTCGGGCCTCGCCGGGCTCGCCGGCTGTGCCCTGTCGCAGATCGGCAACGTCGGCCCCGATCTTGGCCAGAGCTATATCGTCGACTCGTTCATGGTCGTGGTGCTGGGCGGCGTCGGTCAACTCGCCGGCACCGTCTACGCGGCGCTCGGGCTCGGTATCGTCGACAAGATTCTCGAGGCCTGGTCAGGAGCGGTCCTCGCCAAGATCGCGGTTCTGGTATTCATCATCTTCTTCATCCAGAAGCGCCCGCAGGGCTTGTTCGCGCTCAAGGGCCGCATCGCGGAGGGCGGATGATGGGAACTGCCTTCGTACCGGCTGCGGCGGCGGGAACCCCGCGCTTTTTCGGCTTGCTTAGCGCCGGCGGCTGGTCGGTCTACGTTGCCGCCGCGCTGGTGCTGTTCGTGGTGTTTCCCCTGCTGCACCTCGCGGTCCCCGCCGACAGCGCGCTGCACCTCTCGGACTACTGGATTACGCTGATCGGCAAGATCATGTGCTACGCCATCGTGGCGCTGGCCATGGATTTGATCTGGGGTTACACCGGCATTCTATCGCTCGGTCACGGGTTATTCTTCGCGCTTGGCGGTTACGCGATGGGGATGTACCTGATGCGCTCGATCGGTCACGAGGGCGTGTATCAGAGCGACCTGCCCGATTTCATGGTGTTTCTCGACTGGAAGAAGTACCCATGGTACTGGAGCTTCACCGATCATTTCTGGTACGCGGCGATGCTCGTCGTGCTCGTTCCCGGCCTGGTGGCCCTGATCTTCGGCTACTTCGCCTTCCGATCCCGGATCAAGGGCGTGTACTTCTCGATCATTACCCAGGCACTGACGTATGCGTCGATGCTGCTGTTCTTCCGCAACGACACCGGCTTTGGCGGCAACAACGGTTTCACTGACTTCAAGCGTATCCTGGGCTTCCCCATTACCGCCCCGCAGACGCGCATGGCGCTGTTCGTGATCACCGGCGCGGCGCTGCTCGGATTCCTCCTGCTCGGCCGCTGGATCGTGACCTCCAAGCTCGGCCGGGTGCTGACCGCGATCCGCGACGCCGAGACCCGTGTCATGTTCTCCGGCTACAACCCCCTGTATTTCAAGTTGTTCATCTGGACCGTTTCGGCGGTCATCTGCGGCATCGCCGGGGCGCTCTATGTTCCCCAGGTCGGGATCATCAATCCGAGCGAGATGTCGCCGGCCAACTCGATCGAAATCGCCATCTGGACCGCAGTCGGGGGCCGCGGCACCCTGATCGGGCCGGTGCTCGGCGCCGCGGTGGTCAATCTGGGAAAGAGCTGGTTCACCAAGGCATTCCCGGAATACTGGCTGTTCGCACTGGGCTTGCTATTCATCCTGGTGACGCTGTTGCTGCCGCGCGGGCTGGCCGGGCTGCTGCAGGCGCGCAGGAAGGCGACATGAGTCAAGCCGGGGCACGCGAGCATTGGGACGATCCGTTCGCCTCCGGCGCCCGGGTCATGCCCGAGGGTGTTGACACCACCCACCGCGGAATTCTCTACCTCGATGGCATCAGCGTGAGCTTCGACGGCTTCAAGGCTCTGAACAACCTCTCATTGCTCGTCGATTCCGGCGAGCTGCGCTGCGTCATCGGGCCCAATGGTGCCGGCAAGACGACGATGATGGATGTCATCACCGGCAAGACGCGCCCGGACCTGGGCAGCGCGTATTTTGGTCAGACGATCGATCTCACGCGGCTGACCGAGGCGGAAATTGCCGGCGCGGGCATCGGGCGCAAGTTTCAAAAGCCGACGGTCTTCGAGCAGCACTCCGTGTTCGAGAACCTCGAGCTGGCGATGAAGACCGATAAGCGCGTCGGACCGACATTGCGCGCGCGCCTGGACGGACCGGCGCGTGAGCGCATCGTGAGCACCCTGGAGACGATCAAGCTGCTGCCGCAGGCCGCGCGCCCGGCCGGGATGCTATCCCATGGCCAGAAGCAATGGCTGGAGATCGGGATGTTGCTCATGCAGGAGCCGCTGCTGCTGCTTCTCGACGAACCGGTCGCCGGCATGACGGACGAGGAAACGCTGCGCAGCGCCGAGCTGTTCCTGTCGCTGGCAGGCAAATACACGCTGATCGTGGTCGAGCACGACATGGACTTCGTGGAGCGGATTGCACAGCGCGTTACGGTCCTGCACGAGGGCAGCGTGCTCGCCGAAGGCTCGATGGAGCAGATCCAGCAAAACGAGCAGGTCATCGAGGTGTTTCTTGGCCGGTGAAAAAATGCTCTCGGTCGCAGGGCTCAATCAGTATTACGGGGGCAGTCACATCCTGCGCAACGTCGGGTTCGACGTGGCGCCAAACGCCTGCACGACGCTGCTCGGCCGCAACGGGGTCGGCAAGACGACCCTGCTCAAGTGCCTGATGGGCCTGCTCCCGATCCGTTCCGGCGAGGTCAAGCTCGATGGCGCGAGCATCAGCGCGCTTCCGCCCTACGCGCGCGCCGCCTTGGGTATCGGCTACGTGCCACAGGGACGAGAAATCTTTCCCCGACTCACCGTCGAGGAGAACCTGCTCATGGGGCTCGCCACCCAGGACCGCGGGGCGAAGGTTCCGGAATTCGTCTTCGAGATGTTTCCCGTGCTCAAAAGCATGTTGCATCGTCGCGGCGGCGATCTTTCGGGCGGGCAGCAGCAGCAACTGGCCATCGGCCGAGCCCTGGCGATGCGGCCGAGGCTGCTCATCCTCGATGAGCCGACTGAAGGCATCCAGCCGTCGATCATCAAGGACATCGAGCGGGCGATTCGCAAGCTCGTCGCCGCTGGCGGAATGGCAATATTGCTCGTCGAACAATACTATGACTTCGCCAAGTCGCTCGCCGACCACTACGTGGTGCTGTCGCGCGGCGAAGTCGTCGCCCGGGGTAGCGGATCGACCATGGATCAGGATAACGTGCGCGCGCACCTGGCAGTCTGACGAAGCCCCGCCGGTGCACTACAAGCTGCGCAACGCAATCGCGCCCGGTGAATGCTTTGGATGGTCCCGGTGCGGAGACGGCGCGAAGGGCGAGGAGTGAACCAGGGGAGCGCCGTCCCGCCCGGGTATGTCCCATGCAGCAAGGGCTGTGCCAGTCGTTGCGACTGGCTGGAATCGCGGACGAGGGTCGGCGTCGGGCTGCAACGATCTTGGTGCGCGCCGCCGCGCGTCACTTCGCGACAGATTGCGGCGGCAACGGCGTGACGCAACGTTACTGCGGAAGCGGTTCGATAAGCTCGGGGGTGTCATTACCGGGGCGGTTGACCTTCGCGCTCACCGGATAGGCGCGCATGGCCTCGGGCGGGTATGGCCGGAGCAGCGAGAGCGCCTGCTCGGGCGTGCCGGTAAGCCAGGTTTCATAATCGTCGGGCGCGATGATAACCGGCATGCGATTATGGAATTTCGCCGCCAGTTCGTTTGGCTCGCAGGTGATGATGCAGCACGAATCCACAGCCTCGCCCTGGGCGTCCCGCCACCGCTCCCACAGCCCGGCAAAGGCGAACAGCTCGCCACTGGCCAGCATAAGCCGATAAGGTTGCTTGCCGCGCGGCGTCTGCAGCCATTCATAGAAGCCATCCGCAGGTATCAGGCAGCGCTGCTGCCTGAACGCGGCACGAAACGCCGGCTTGCTGTCCACGCTCTCGCTGCGCGCGTTGATTAGTCGCGCGCCGATGGAAGCGTCCTTGGCCCAGCGCGGAACGAGCCCCCAGCGCATCCGTCTGGCCTCGCGCTGCATATCGGAAGTCGGTATGACGACGATGCGCTCCGTCGGCGCCACGTTGAAGCGCGGCGTGTAGAACTCCGGCTCGACCGGGGCAAAATTGTCCAGGCCGAACTTTGCCGCGATACGGGCGGGCTGGGTGAGCGTGAAGCGGCCGCACATGGCGCCATTCTAGCTTGGCGAGGCGGCCCTGCCCCGGGCCGACCATCGCCATGCGGCGCGCGGAGCACTCTGGCGGTGCTGCCTTCGGCGAGGCATCAACCGAGTCGATTAGCTTCGACCCGCAGCAAACCTTTGCGGCAAGTTCACCAACCCCAATATAATAGACGCCTTTTTGCTGGGTCGCCGCGACGCATACCGCCGCAGCCGCCGCAGCGACGATCGCCGAAGCGGGCACATTCCCATGGCAATTTTCGAAGACCTCGCCGCACTTTCCCGCCGCGACCGCGTGCGCTTGGCGGTGCTGATCGCGATCCTTGTGATCGCGGTCACCTGGATATCGTTGCATTTCGTGCAGCCCGGGCCGCCGCGCCACATCGTGCTCGCTTCGGGGGCCTCGAGCGGCATCTACAACCAGTACGCGTTGCGCTACAAGGAGATACTCGCCCGCGAGGGGGTGAAGGTCGACGTGCGCATGACCCAGGGCGCGACCGAAAACTTGGCATTGCTGCTCGATCCGAAATCCGGCGTCGATGTTGCTTTCATGCAGGGCGGTGTCGCGAACTTTCCGGCGGCCGACGAGCTGCGGATGCTGGCGAGCTTGTATTACGAGCCGCTGTGGATCTTCTACCGCAATCCGCAGCCGCTTACGCGAATGAACGAGCTGCATGGCAAGCGCATCGCCATCGGCCCTCAGGGAAGCGGCACGCGCACCCTAATAACTCAGCTGTTCGCGGCCAACGGCTTGAGCAACGCCAGCGGCGTGGGGCGGGACAACACCGACATCGTTGCCATCGGGGGTGACGACGCGTTGCGCGCATTGAAGGCCGGCGAGGTCGACGCCGCTCTCTTCGTCGGTGGCGCGGAGACGCCTACCATCCAGCAGGCGCTGCGCGATCCCTTGATCAAGCTCATGAGTCTGCGTCGCGCCGACGCCTATGCAAGGCGTTTCCCGTTTCTCACGAAGCTCAACTTGCCCTTGGGCACGATCGATCTTGCGCTCAACATCCCGGATGAGGATGTGGCGATGATCGGCACAAAGGCGATGCTCGTCGCGCACGATGGCCTGCATCCCGCGATCGTCGATCTGCTCGTCGATGCGGCGCGTGAAATTCATGGGCATCAGGGATACTTCGAGGGCGCAGCGGAGTTTCCGGGGACCGCTCAGGTCGACATTCCCGTCTCGGCCTTTGCCGACGAGCACAGGCGCTTCGGCCCGAGTTATCTGCACCGCTACCTGCCCTTCTGGCTCGCATCGCTTGCCGAGCGGGCAATCATCCTCATCCTGCCGTTGGTCGTGGTCCTGGTACCGGTACTGAACTTCCTGCCGCAATTCCTGCGCTGGCGGGTGCGCTCGCGCATCTATCGCTGGTATGGCGAGTTGGTACTGCTGGAGCGGGATGTGGCGACGCGGAAAGGAGCCCTGCCGGTCGAGAAGTGGCTGCAGGATCTCGATCGAATCGAGCTGGCGGCCGAGCACATCCACACGCCGGCGAGCTTCGCCAGCGAGGCCTATACGCTACGCGAGCACATCGGCCTGGTGCGCCGGGCGGTGCTGGCGAAGGCAGGTGCTGCGGCCGCAGCCGGCTAGTCTCCACCGCCAGTTCCCGGGAGCACTACGCCGGTAGCCAGCGGGCGGATGGGGAGCACGAGCTTGTGGTCGGCGATCCGCTTCTGGTCGGCAGTCAGCGTCGCGTAGAGTGCCTTGCCGGCAGCGGCGATCTCGTCAATCGTGCCCAGGCGCTTGCGCTCGCTCGCGGCAAGCTGGTCGAGCTGCTCTATCGCGGTCGCGTCGGTGGGTCGCGGTGCGGTACGCGCGACGAACCGACTGCGGGTCATGTCATCGGCGAGGCCCAGGATCTTGTCCGCGTAGGCGTTCCACGCCTCTCTCTGCTCCGGGCTTAACTTGAGCTCGCTTTCCAATCGGTCGAGCTGGACGAGCACCGGCGCGCCACTGTTCGCC
>Ga0074044_10002550_pt1 | contig 15892 bp, 14 predicted proteins | sample BogForMeECP23OM1_FD_94443 | JGI IMG/M metagenome (GOLD analysis project Ga0074044, IMG submission 94443) | Bog forest soil microbial communities from Calvert Island, British Columbia, Canada - Bog Forest MetaG ECP23OM1 | ecosystem: Environmental > Terrestrial > Soil > Wetlands ...
AGCTACGGCGGGTACCTGACGGCGCTGGGGCTGGCGCGCAACTCCGATTTATTCGTGGCGGGCGTGGATATGCATGGCGTGCACGATTGGAGGACGGATATTTGGGATGAAAAGTACGTTGCGCCGGAGTGGACGAAGGTGCCGTACGATTCTTCGCCAGTGGCGTTCGTGGATACGTGGAAATCGCCGGTGCTCTTCATTCACGGGGACGACGACCGCAATGTGGGATTTTCGCAGACGGTGGATTTGATTGCGCGGCTGCGGGCCAGGGGCGTGCACATGGAACAACTTGTGTTTCCGGATGAAATCCATGATTTTCTGCTGCACCGGCACTGGGTGGAAGCGTACCGGGCGGGGAGCGAATTTTTTGACCGGCAGCTTGGCGGAGAGAAGAAATAGTGGCGAGGCGCAGCAAAAGCGCCACATGGCGCGTGGCTGGGTGCGCGGCGCTGCTGGCGGGGTGGATTGGCGCGGCGGGCGGAGACCAGCGCGTGGTGTTGCTGCCGCGGCTGCAGGTGGGACAAGCCATAAAGTACGACGTGCACGGGCGCGTGCAACGGCACGTGAAGACGGAGAGCCGCGTCGCGAGCTTGCTGCATCCGGGTGATGCACAGAGCGATGTGGCGATGGCGCTGGTTTTCACCGCGAAGGAAATCCACTTGGAGCACGGGCGGCCGGTGGTTGTGGCGCGTGCGGAATTCGGGGCGGATGAGGCGGATTCTCCTGATAAGAGCGCATCGGCGCGCGGGAACGTCGAATTCACGATTGCAGGGGATGGGCAGGTGGCCAAAGCCGAGGGGCTGGACGAAGTCGCGCCGGAAATGCAACTGGCGTGGCAATTCTGGCTTTCGCGTTTTGCATTTGGCTGGACGCTGCCGGCGGAGGGCGCGAAGCCCGGGGACAAATGGAAAACCGAGGAGGCGGAGAAATCGCCGTCGCCCATCGCCGGGCTAGAGTGGGAGAAGGAAACGACCTACGTGGGGAACGACAAGTGCCCGCTGATTCCTGCTGAAACGTGCGCGAGCTTTCTGACGCGGGCGACGCTCAAGCAGAAATCGTCCGCGAAGGATGCGACGCCGGAGGATTACCGGCTGCACGAACTGCGCACGTCCGGCACGGCCAAGGGCACGAATGAGATCGTCACGTATATTTCGCTGAAGAGCGGCCTGGTGGTGCGGGCGACGGAGGAGACGCAGCAGTCCATGGACGTGACCATTGCGAAAGCGGATGGCACGAATGGCGTGCACTACACGATTGAGGCGAGCAGCCGGTTTGAGACGCTGCTAGTGACAGGTGGCGATTCCACGGAAAAATAAAGAAGCAATGAAGTAGGGCGGCCATCCAGGTATAAGCAAAACGGGTCCAGTCGGTTTTAGATTGGGTCCAATTCCACATCGACGGTCAGCACTTCCCCTGCTGATACGTGGATGGCTTTTTTATGTCCGCCAGTTCCACGCCACTGATGAAATCCTTTCGAGGTGACGTGCAGAACCACATCTTGGTCCGGAGGAACTAGAATTGGGTCGAGGCAAGGGGAATTAGAGTCTGAATCGTCCCACGATAATCTGATGTTTCGCTTCCGGGTAACCTTCAACTCAATTTTGCCGCTTCCGATTCTCGCTTTTGACTTGCTGTTGGTCAGACGCACGCGTAGTTGTCCGGGCTTAGGAGGAACGTTCACGGTCATCTCAGCGTCCAAATTCTTATCCGTGATTTCTATCTCCGGGCTCCAGTTTCCGTACAAGAACCAATTCATGTACCGGCCTGACCGTGGGTACCCCGCTTCTTTATCTTCAACGAAGACGCCCCACCTGCCACTACAGACGTTTCCGAAGCGATATTCGCCTTGCTGGTCTGTCTTAGTATGCGGAAGCATGTAGTCGTAATCGCCCACAGGTTCGAGAATTAGTTCAACGCCGCCCCACGGTTTGCCATCTTGGCCAAGCACAACACCATGCACCACGCCGTTGCAATCTTTGGCTGCTTCGTGGTTCTTGCCGACGTTGATTTGTCCCCAAACCGGGAACCCCAATAGCAACAGGATGATAGCGTGGAGGATCTTCATAGCCAATAACATGAATTCTAATCTGTATCGCGTGCCGCGAACAGAGACTCGTTCGTCACCAGCGACCAGCGGTTAGTTGGCCAGATAGTGCGCCAGCCGAGAACTGACCAATTGCATCGTTCGGCTGTTTTAAGGCGAATTGGCGGACGCGGTATAATGGTGGTTTCGGCTGGCGGTGGCGGGCCAGCAGGAGACGCTCACGATGAATTTCAAGCTGCACAGCACGTACCAGCCGCGCGGGGACCAGCCTGCGGCGATCGATCAGCTTATGCGCGGCTTGAAGGCGGGAGAGAAGCACCAGGTGCTCCTGGGCGTGACGGGATCGGGCAAGACGTTCACGATGGCGAAGGTGATCGAAGCGTCCAACCGCCCGGCGCTGGTGCTGGCGCACAACAAAACGCTGGCGGCGCAGCTCTATCACGAGTTCAAGCACTTCTTTCCGGAAAACGCGGTGGAATATTTCGTGAGCTACTACGATTTTTACCAGCCGGAAGCGTATGTGCCCTCCGCGGACATCTACATTGACAAAGAAGCGACGATCAACGACGAGTTGGACAAGCTGCGCATGAGCGCGACGCGTTCGCTGTTTGAACGGCGCGACGTGGTGATTGTCGCGTCGGTTTCCTGCATCTATGGCATTGGCTCGCCGGACGCGTATTTCGGAATGCTGGTGATGCTTGAAAAGGGGCAACAGACTTCGCGGGAAGCGCTGCTGCACCGGTTCGTGGATATCCAGTACGAACGCAGCGAAGACTTGCGGCGCGGCACGTTTCGCGTGCGCGGCGACATCATCGAGATCTATCCGACGTATGAAGACCAGGCCTACCGCATCGAGATGTGGGGCGACCAGATTGCTACGCTGCGGCAGATCGATCCGTTGACGGGCGAAATCCGCGCTGGGCAGGAAGATCTTGGGCGCGTGCCCATTTATCCGAAGACGCATTACGTGATGCCGCAGGAGCAGCGCGACCGCGCGATTGTGACCATCCAGGAAGAGCTGGAATGGTGGAAGAAAGAGCTGGAGAAGCAGAACAAGTTTGTGGAGGCGCAGCGCGTGGTGCAGCGCACCATGTTTGACATCGAGATGATGCGCACCATCGGCTATTGCCACGGCGTGGAGAATTACTCGCGGCACCTGAGCGGGCGATTGCCGGGCGAAGCGCCGCCAACGCTTCTGGATTATGTGCCGCAGGACTACTTGCTGTTCGTGGATGAAGCGCATGCAACGATCCCGCAAGTGGGAGGAATGTCTCATGGCGATAGGTCGCGGAAGCAGACGCTGGTGGATTATGGCTTTCGCATGCCCTCGGCGCTGGATAACCGGCCGCTGACGTTCGAGGAGTTCGAGCACCGCATGAACCAGGTGATTTATGTGTCGGCGACGCCGGGTCCGTATGAGTTGACGCGGTCCGGGGGCGTGGTGGTGGAGCAAGTGATCCGGCCGACGGGATTGATCGATCCGGAGGTGGAAGTGCGTCCGGTGAAGGGCCAGGTGGACGACCTCCTGGAGGAGATACGCCTGCGCGCGGAGAAAAACGAGCGGGTGCTGGTGACGACGCTGACCAAGCGCATGGCGGAAGACTTGAGCGAGTATTTTTCGGAGATTGGCGTGCGCTGCCGGTACCTGCACTCGGAAGTGGAAACGCTGGACCGCATCAAGATTCTGCGGGATTTGCGCAAGGGCGAGTTTGACGCGCTGATCGGGATCAATCTGCTGCGCGAAGGATTGGATTTGCCGGAAGTGTCGCTGGTGGCGATTCTGGATGCGGACAAAGAGGGATATTTGCGGAGCACGACTTCGCTGATCCAGACGATGGGGCGGTGCGCACGGCACATTTCAGGGAAAGCGATTCTGTACGCCGACCGGCGAACGAAATCCATGAACGAGGCGATCGGCGAAACGTACCGGCGTCGCGCGAAGCAGTTGGAGTACAACAAGGAGAACAACATCACGCCGCAATCGATTGTGAAGGGCGTGGATATGGAACTGGCGCACATCGTGGAGGCGGATTACGTGACGGTGCCGCTGGATGCTGGCGAATTGGATGCGGCGACGGCGAATATTCATTCGGAGGAGCAACTTGCGGAGATGCTGGTGAAGCTGGAAACGCAAATGCGGGAAGCGGCGAAGAAGTTTGAGTTTGAGAAGGCGGCGCAGTTGCGCGACAGGATCAAGAGTTTGAAGCAGCAGGATTTGGCGGGGATGTTTGGGAAGGAGACGGGAGAGGGGGTGGGCGACGCTTCGGAGTCTGCGTAAGAACTGGGGAAGACAGCCCTCAGCGGCTAAAGCCGGATTAATTCGGAGTGGCTTACGGCACGACTGAAGTCGTGCCCTCCCGAAATGCTTGAACACTCAAATTGATTCCAAACAAGAATCAACTTCTACGGCGGCGGAGCTCATCCAGGGAATAAAAGGTGCCGCGCCAGGTTATGCCGCCTTGGCGCAGGGTGATGAAGGTGGAGCGGAGGAGCATGTAGGTGAAGAGGAGCGCGCCGAGCGGTAGCGAGAGGCAATAGAGCGGGGAAACGCGCATGACGATGTCCACGCCGATATGGAAGGAAAGGGCGATCAGCACGGCGATGGTGGCGAAGGCACGAACCCAGCCATGGCCAAAAAACATGCCGAGGAAGGGAAGTACATTGAGTGCGAGGACGCTGAGAGATTGCGCGGCAACCAGCGGTCCGCTGAATTGAGCGTTGGCGAAGAAATTTTTCTCCACACCACGAATCAGGTTGCCGATGCCCGCGTGCCAGCGCACGGAAACAAAATCCTGGGCCACGGCAACACCGGAGCGGAAACCACCCAGCTTGATTATTTTGCCGAGCATGACGTCGTCAATCACTTCCATGGCGAGGCGGCGGTGAGCGCCGCAAGCTTCGTAAGCGGTGCGTTTCACCATCTGAAAAGCGCCGACGCCGACGTATGCGCGCGAACGCGGATTGCCGACCTGGTGCGGGTCGATGGCCATCATGAAGGAGAGACCGAAGAATGTGATGAAAACTTTTTCCCAGAAGCCGACCATGACGACGTCGCCGAAGAGGACTAGGTGGTCAAGCTGGCGCTCGCGGGCGAGTGCCACGGCGCGGCGCAGCGTGTCCGGCTTGAAGCGGACGTCGGCATCGGTGAAGAGCAGCCAATCGCCGGTGGAGGCTTCGTAAGCCTTTTGCAGAGCGTGGGGCTTGCCTAGCCAGCCTTTGGGAAGTTCGCTGATGTGGACGACACGGAGGCGGTCGTGAGTGGAGGCGAAGTCGTCAAGGATACGAGAGGTGGCGTCGTGAGAGCGGTCGTCCACGGCAATGATTTCGAGACGGGGATAGTCGATTTCGATAAGGGTGGCGAGGGCGGCGGGAAGTTCTTCCTCTTCATCGCGAGCGGCGAAAATCAGCGAAATGCGCGGACAATCGGCGTCGTTTGCGGGTGTATAGCTCTTAAGCCAGGGCAGACGCACGGCTCCATAGGCCACTCGCAAGCCGTAGGTGAGCCACAGGAAAGCGATGAGTCCGAAGAGGAGGAGCCAGAAAAGGTACATGCGGATTGGAGTCGAAAGCCAGCCTCAGGTTATGCTAGCACGGATGACGAAAAGCATTTCCATCGTCGGAGCGGGACGCGTGGGCCGCGCGCTGGGGCGGCGATTGCGGGAATTGGGCTGGAGGATCGGCGTGGTTGCGGCGCGGACGGAAGCCAGCGCGCGGAAGGCCGTACGCTTTATTGGGGAAGGGCAGCCACAGGCAGGAGTCACGCGGCAGATTTTCGGCAGCAAAACGATACTGGTGAGCGTGCCGGACGACGTGATCGCCAGCGTGGCGGATGAACTGGCGCGAATGGGCGGCGAAGAACTCCGCGGCAAGGTTGTGCTGCACACAAGCGGGGCGCTGAATGCCGGCGTGCTGCAGTCGGTAAGGGCTTGCGGCGCGGCGGCCGCTTCCATGCATCCTTTGCAAACGTTCAGCGGCGTTGGCGTGCCTCCGCTGGAGGGTAAAGTGTTCGGGATTGAAGGCGATGAGATCGCGGTGCGCGTGGCGCGAAGAATCGCGCGCGAGCTGGGGGGAACTCCGGTGTGCATCGCGGCAGCATTGAAGCCGCTGTATCACGCCGCGGGAGCTTTTGCAGCGGGGCACGTGCTGGCGCTGGAAGAGGCCGGAGTGCAAATGCTGATGAGGGCGGGGATGAAGAGGCGGGAAGCGACGCGGGCGCTGCTGGCGCTTTCGCGACAGGTGATTGACCACTACGAAAAGCTGGGGCCGGGCAACGCGTGGACCGGACCGCTGGCGCGCGGCGATTACGGCGTGGTTGCCGGGCATGAAGAGGCATTACAACAAGTGGCCCCGGAATTCCTGGAGGCGTACCAGGCGGTAAGCCGACTGGCTGCGCGAGTGCTGGCGCACGATGCGGCGAGCATGCTGAAGGAATTGGAAGCGATCTCCGTTGCAACACTGCAGTCATCGAAAATCAAAGGGGGCCAAGGTTGACGCGACTTCAGATTCCCATAGAGAGCACCACGCTGAAAAACGGATTGCGCGTGGTGATTGCGCCGGACACGACCGCGCCGGTGGTGACCATCGGGGTGTACTACAAAATCGGATTCCGGCTGGAGCCGCAGGGACGCAGCGGGTTCGCGCATTTGTTCGAGCACATGATGTTTCAAGGCTCGGAAAACGCGGCGAAGATGCAGCACATCAAGCTGATCAATTCGAGCGGCGGCACGCTGAACGGCTCGACGATGTACGACGTGACGAATTATTACGAAGCGGTGCCATCGAATGCGCTGGAACGGGTGCTTTGGCTGGAGGCCGACCGCATGCGCGCGCTGAAAGTGGATGAAGAGAATTTGCGCAACCAGCGCGATGTAGTGAAAGAAGAGGTGCGCGTCAACGTGCTGAACGAGCCTTATGGCGGTTTTCCGTGGCTGGACATGCCGCCGGTGGCGTTCCGCAACTGGGCCAATGCGCACAATTTCTACGGGGATTTCGGGGACCTGGATGCGGCGAGCCTGGTGGACGTGCAGAAGTTCTTCCGGACGTACTACGTGCCGAACAATGCGGTGCTGTTAATTCTGGGGGACGTGAAGCCGGAAGAGGGATTCGAGCTGGCGGAAAAGTATTTTGCGCCGATTCCGGCAGGGGCGGCGCCGCCATTCGCCGATCCGACGGAACCGCCGCAGAAAGAGGAGCGGCGAGGGCGTGTGGAAGAAAAATTCGGCACGCTGCCGGCGATGGCTATCGGTTATGTGTTGCCGGAGCGCCGCACGCCGGAATGGTTTGCCATGGCGCTGCTGGATCAGGCGCTGCATGGCGGGCGGGCCGGGCGCATTTACCGCGAACTGGTTTTGGAAAAGCAGATTGCCGTGGAAGCGGATGGAGGGATCGACGATCTGTTTGGTTACAACGAGCCAACGCAATTGACGACGCGGATTCTGCACAAGCCGGAATACTCCGCAGAGGCTACGCTGGCCGCGTTCGATGCGGTGATCCGTGAGGTGCAGGAAAAGGGCATCAGCGAGGACGAATTGCAGCAGCTTAAGGTGAAATGGCGCTCGGATTACTATTCGACGCTCGAAGGCGGAAGAGGCGGATCCATGCCGCGGTACGGACTGATGCACCTGCTGGCGTGCTTCACGCTGTTCGATAATGAGCCGCAATTGGTGAACACGATTCTGGACAGTTTCCTGGAAGTGAAACGCGAAGAGGTGCAGCGCGCCGCGCAGAAATATCTGCGGCCAGAAAACCGCGCGATCGTGTTCCGCACGCCGGTGAAGAGCGATGCAAAGGAGGCCGCATAATGGCCCCGATCGCAACGGAAGTACCCACATTGGCGCCGGCGCTGACGCCAGAGCGTCCCGTAACGTGGCCGAAGCGCACTCGAGCGCGGCTGGCGAACGGGCTTGAAGTGGTGCTGGCGGAAGCGCATTCGATACCGAAATTCCACGGAGAGCTTTATTTTCGCGCTGGGAACGCGCTCGTAGTGGATCGCGCACCCAACCTTGCCGAAATGACGGCGACGGTGGTACGCACGGGGACAGCGAAACGCGCGAGCCGCCAGATTGAAGAGGATCTGCGGCGGCTGGGCGCGGATTTGGGCACCAGCGCGGGGCAGGATACGAGCGCGATTTCGTTTGCCGGGCTGAGCGAGTTCGCGGAGCCTCTGCTGCAATTGGTAGACGAACTGGCGCGCGAGGCAGCATTCCCGCAAGCGGAGTTCGAGCGTGAGCGGCGGCAGAAGCTGGAGGAAGTGAAGCTGGAGAGAACTTCGCCGGGATTTCTGGCAGGTGAGAGGCTGCGCAAGGTGCTGTTTGGAGCGCATCCTTACGCGCAAGTCTCGCCCAGCGAAGAGCAGGTGGCGGCGTACAAACGAGAGGATTTGCAGAGCGTATATAGCGAAATCTACACGCCGGAAAACGCGCTGCTGATGCTGGTGGGAGATTTTGATCCGCAAGTAATGCTGAAGACGATCGAAAAGGTGTTTGGCGGCTGGACCGGAAAGAAGCCGGTGGAGAAGGTGCCCGCAGCGCCGCCGAAGCCACGTGGGCGACGGGTGTACCTGGTGCACAATCCGGGATCCGTGCAGACGCAAATCCTGGCGGGCTGCCACGCGATTACGCGGAAGCATCCGGATTGGTTGCGGCTGGGACTGACGAACAGTTTGTACGGCGGGGCGTTCAATTCGCGACTCGTGATGAACATACGCGAGGACAAGGGGTACACGTACAGCCCGAGGAGTGGAGTGATGCCGCTTCGCCAACACGGGTATTTCTCCGTTTCGGCGGCGGTGCGCAACGATGTCGTGGCGGCTTCGCTTACAGAGATTTTCTACGAACTCGACAGGTTGCGTTCCGTGCCCGTTCCCGCGGCGGAACTCGCCGACGCGCAGAACTACCTGACGGGTGTGTTCTCCATGGGGCTGGCGACGCAGGAAGGGCTGCTCTCGCAATTCTCCACGGTAGAGCTAAATGAATTGCCGGCGGACTATCTGGAGACCTATCGCGACAAAATCAGAGCGCTGACGGCCAAGGACTTGCTGGTGGCGGCGCGGAAATATTTCGATTCGGCGAACATGCAGATTGTAGTGGTGGGGGATCGCGCGCAGATCGAGGAGCAGGCAAGGCTCTTTGGCGAGGCGGAGATTTACGACACTCAGGGGAACCGCGTGGAGTAAATGATCATTCTGATGCGAAAGCGGTAGTTCCGTTCACCTGGCTGCGCGTGATTTTCCTGTTGACGGGGCGAGAAACAATTATTATTATATAGTTATGTCACGGCAGGTGAACTATCGCCTCGCGCGTATCCTGATTTCCTCTCTCCTGACCCTTTGCTGTGCCGATGCTGTCCTCGCCAAGAAGAAGCCGCCGGCGCATCCGGTGAATTTGAATACGGCGAGCAGAGAGGAGTTGCAGTTGGTGCCCGGAATCGGACCGTCCACGGCGGATAAGATTCTGCAAATGAGGAAATCGTACGGGGCGTTCAAGAGCGTGGATGATTTGCTGGCAATCAAGGGGATCGGCCCGAAGAGAATGGAAAAGATGCGGAAGTACTTGACGGTAGGGAAGGCGCCGGAAACCAAGAAGCCCTCCACTGATGGGCAATCAGCGAAGGCGAAACCGCCGCCAACAAAGACGGCCGCTGCGAAAGCACCGGCGAAGAGCAAGACTGACGCCGATTCGTCGGAGAAGGATGATGAAGAGCAATAGAAGGCCGATGAGGTTCTCGATCGAGTGGAGGTGTAGCTGAGTTGGCGGCCCGCCTCCCTCCTGCGGCGGGCAGGCAGAAGGCGGGCTCTACACAATCAAGAGGAGCGGAACTAAACATTGGCCAGCTTCGGCGGTTACAGGCGCTGGTGGGTGGGCTTGGGTGTGGAGAGTTGCAGGGGAACCTGGTCGGCGATGCGGATGCCGTAGCCTTCCAAGGCGACGACCTTCTTGGGATGATTGGTGACGATGCGGATATCCGTTAAGCCCAGGTCAATCAGGATTTGCGCGCCGATGCCGCTTTCGTGCTGCACCAGACGCTGGCGGGCAGGCTCGCGGTCGAGTTGGCCGCGGGAATGAAAGTGGATTTGCGGGAGCGTACCCGGAGTTTCCGGGGTGTCAATGCTGTAGCCGCGGCCGGTGTGGTGCAGATAAAGAAACACGCCGCGGTCCTCCTCGGCAATTTTCTCCAGCGAACGTGCCACAAGGTCGGGGCAATCGCACGCAGTTGATCCAAACACATCGCCGGTGAGGCAGTGGGAGTGAACGCGGACGAGCGGCGGCGTGGGGCCGGCCAGTTCGCCGCGAACGAGGGCGATGTGCTGATCGTGGTCCACGTCGCTGGAGTAGGCGATCATGCGGAAGTCGCCGTAGCGGGTGGGCAGAATGGCTTCGGCAACGCGGCGGACGTAGCGCTCGTGCTGCATGCGGTAGCGGATGAGGTCCGCCACAGTAAGGATCTTCAGGTTGTGCTCGTGGCAGAACTCAATGAGCTGCGGCACGCGGGCCATAGTGCCGTCTTCATTCATGATTTCGCAGATGACGCCGGAGGGATTCAGGCCGGCGATGCGGGCCAAATCTACGGAGGCTTCCGTTTGTCCGGCGCGAACGAGTACGCCGCCGTTGCGCGCGCGCAGAGGGAACATGTGGCCGGGGCGTGCCAGATCCTGGGGGCGCGTTTTGGGATCGATGGCCGTAAAAATCGTGATGGCGCGATCAGAGGCGCTGATGCCGGTGGTGACGCCGAGCTTCGCGTCAATGGCCTCGCAAAACGCGGTGCCGTGCACCGAGGTGTTGATGGGCGACATCAGCGGGAGGTTGAGCTCTTCGCAACGCTGCTCGGTGAGGGCCAGGCAGATGAGGCCGCGGCCAAACTTGGCCATGAAGTTGATGGCCTCGGGAGTGATTTTTTCGGCGGCCAGGGTGAGATCGCCTTCGTTTTCGCGATCCTCATCATCCACCAGGACGACCATGCGCCCCTGGCGGATTTCCTCGACCGCTTCTTCGACGGTGCAGAAAGCAGAAGGCAGTTGGGTCATGGAGATGGCCTCTCTTCAAGTATAAGCGGAACAGGGGATTGCCCGCCAAGTGCAGCAATGGCGAGAACACAATGCGAAAAGCGGCGGCGCCTAGGCGAGTTCCGAGGTGTTTAGCCAGTGCTCGATGATGGGTTCCTGGTGCGGGTCGAGTTGGTCAAAGCTGAGCCCCATGCCCACGTTGGGCTTCGAGTGAACAACGCGAACGGCGGCATTCAGGGCCCGGCCACCATGTGTGATACGGACGCGAAGAGGGGTGCCGTGGGGGAAGGGATTCATCATGTCCAAATAGCAGCCGTGGCGGCAAAGTTCGCTAGTGCGTGCGTTCATGATCGATTCAGAAGCGCCATCGGTGATTTCGGCGGAAGCAAAGAAAACGTAGCGTGGCGAGCGGCGTAATTCGGGTTGCATCTGGAAAACCTCTTACCGGGTGAAGTCTGTAACTCATGTGGGATTGTACAGCTTCACGGTGCGTGGGCAAAGAATTAGGTCGCAGCGCCATGCGGCTGTTTTCTGCCCGGTCAAAGCATCAGTGGAGGAGCGGGGCGAGGAAGTGATAGATGGTGGCGCCGAGAAGAGCTGCGCCAGGAATGGTGAGGACCCAGGCCCACACGATGTGGCGGGTAACGCCCCAGCGAACAGCCGTGAGGCGGTGGGAAGCGCCAACGCCGACGATGGCGCCGGTGATGGTGTGAGTGGTGCTGACGGGAATGCCGAAGCGAGCGGTGGTAAACAATGTGACGGCGCCCGCAGTCTCCGCTGCGAACCCGCCGAAGGGAGTGAGTTTGGTGATGCGCTGGCCCATGGTCTTGATGATGCGCCAGCCACCGGCCATGGTGCCGCCACCCATGGCGAGGTGGCAGCAAATAATCACCCAATAAGGCACTGCGTAGTTTTTCATCAATCCACCGGCGACCATGGCGGCGGTGATGATGCCCATTCCCTTTTGCGCGTCGTTGGTGCCGTGCCCCAAGCTGTATGCGGCAGCGGAGACCAATTGCAAACGCCGGAACCATTGGTCCACGCGGCGAGGCCGCTGATTGCGGACCACCCAAGTAGTGAGGACGCTGACCAGCCAGCCGATGAACATGCCGATGACGGGAGAAAGAAAAATGAAGATAACCGGCTTGGTCCAGCCATGGAGGATGAGGGCTTGAAAGCCGGCATGAACGACAGCAGCACCACCGTAACCACCCATGAGCGCGTGTGAAGAGCTTGTCGGTAATCCAAGCGTGAGGGTGATGAGGTTCCAGGTGATTGCGCCGAGGAGGCCGGCGAGCAGCACCTTCTCATTCACCATTTCAATGTGGACCATCCCTTTGCCAATGGTGCCGGCGACGGCAGTGCCGAAGACGAAGGCCGCGATGAAATTCCAGAAGGCCGCCCAAAGGACGGCGCGGAAAGGCGTCAGGACGCGAGTGGAAACGACGGTGGCGATGGAATTGGCGGCATCGTGCCAGCCATTCGAGAACTCGAAGGCGAGGGTGATGCCGATTGTGAGGACAACGAGAGTGAAGCTGTTCACAGGGATCAGGCGTTCTTCAGGATGACGCTCTCGATGACATTGGAGACGTCTTCGCACTTATCAACGGCGGTTTCGATCACCTCGAAAATTTCCTTCCACTTGATGATCTGAACGGGGTCTTTTTCCTCTTCAAAAAGCTGCGCGATCAGGGTGCGGCAGATACGGTCGCTCTCATTCTCCAGGCGGTTGATCTCAATGATGCGGTGAAGCGCTTTGTCCGGCGTTTCCATGGCGTGAATGGCCGCGGAAAGTTCCAGGGTGGCGGCGGCGAGGACTTTGGTGAGTTCGATGGTGCCGGGGCGAACGGCATCAACGCGGTAAAGGACGAAGCGGCTGGCGGCGGCGTCGATGAGGTCAATGACGTCGTCCATGGTGCCGCAAAGTTCGTGCATGTCCTCGCGATCAAACGGAGTGATGAACGTCTGGTTGAGCTTGCGGAAGATCTGGTGGGTGAGTTCGTCGCCCTGGTGCTCGATGGCCTTGATGATCTGCACCTGCTCGGGGACACCCGTGTAATGCTCCAGCATCTTGGTAAAGGCCTGAGCCCCGGAAACGATGTTTTCTGCTTGCTTTTGAAAGAGGACGAAAAAATCCCCATCACGCGGCATGAACCGCTGCAAAAATCCAGACATGTGACTCGCTCCCCCCTGAGGAGCAGAGTGTGGCAAACACAGCGTATCTCACGCGACAAGCAGAGGCAAGGTTGCGCGTCACGAGCGGCGGTGCTTGCCGGGAAGGCGAGATTCCGGGGCCGGCTTACAGCGATGAGGTTGCTCGCTAGCTTCGCCGTAACTAGCGTAAGGTATTTAATTTCAGCAATATGCGGGGTGGCCGGGGAGCAGCGAAAAAGGGTCGACGCCGGTAGTGGCGCTCCTTGCCTGCAAACATCGGATGGAGTCGCGCCCCGGTTGGGGCTAGAGCTTCTGGAGTACCTGCTGGATCACCTGGGCGAATTCATCGAGCTTTTGCAATTCTGTCGGGTTGAGTGTGCGAAGGCCGTTGGCGAGGACTTCCACGCGCCGCCGGCGGCCTTCCATCAGAATGCGCGTGCCCTCTTTCGTAGCTGCAATTTGGGTGCTCCGCTTGTCCCGTCCGGCGCGCCGCCGCACCAATTTTGCACGTTCGAGCCCGGCAACGATCCGGCTCATGGTAGGAGGGCGAACCTGTTCGGCGGCGGCCAGATCGCCGATGGAGCGGGGGCCGCCGAAAACCAGAACAGAGAGGGCAGAGAGTTGCGCCGGGCCGATGCCGCTGGCGCGATCAACAACGCGAAGGCGGCGCAGCAGGTGGATGGAGGTGGAATGGAGGCGGTCGGCGACCGCCACGGGGTCAAGAGAAGGAGCGAGATTGCGCTTGCGTTTTGGCATCAAATATAGTTAGCTATGCTACCTAATTTCTACCGTGAGGTACAGACTTGTGACTCTACCGAATCCCGTCATCGCGCCGGGCCCCGGCATTTCCAATATCGGGCAGATTTCGATTCGCGTACACGATCTGGCGCGCGCCACTTCATTCTACAGGGACACGCTGGGGCTCTCTTTTCTATTTGCGACGCCGGACCTGGGCTTTTTTAATTGCGGCGGTGTACGGCTGATGCTTTCGCGTCCCGAAAAACCCGAGTTCGATCATCCCGGGTCCGTGCTCTATTTCTACGTTTCAAACATCAGGGAAGCGCACCGAAGTTTGTGTGACAAGGGCGCACACATGATGGGTGAGCCTCATCTCATCGCGCGCATGCCGGATCATGAATTATGGATGTGCTTCTTTCATGATTCGGAGGAAAATCTGCTCGCACTGATGAGTGAGGTGCGGAGTGAGAAGTAGGATGCTTGTTGGCTTGCTGGTCCTTGCCTGGGGAGCGACGTGCGCGACTGCCGCGGAAACCCGCGGCGAGCTATTCGCGACGAGTGATTGTGCCGCGATCCCTCCGCTGCGGACCGCAAACGACTCGGTCCTCCGGTCGGGATGACAAGAGGTTGGGTCTTGCCGAGAGGGAGTCCAGCCTTTCGAAACTCAGGGTAAACAGTGCTGGACCCCTACGAAGAAAAAAAAAGGGCGGCCGGAGAAGCGGCCGCCCTTTTTGGTTGAGATTGTTTGGGTGGGTGAGACTTAGTACATGCCGCCCATGCCGCCGGGGCCACCAGGGCCTCCGCCGGCGCCTGCGGCCTTGGTTTCTTCCTTGATTTCGGCCACGAGAGCTTCGGTGGTGAGCATGAGTCCGGCGATGGAAGCGGCGTTCTGAAGTGCAAGGCGGGTGACCTTCGCGGGATCGATAACGCCCATCTTGACCATATCGCCGTAGTCGCCTGTTTCCGCGTTGAACCCGTAGTTCTCGTCCTTGGATTCGCGGATTTTGCCGATCACGACAGCGCCTTCAAAACCGGCGTTGAGCGCGATCTGACGGGAAGGCTCTTCGAGAGCGCGTTTCACGATACCCACGCCCACGAGCTCATCGCCTTCCGCCTTGATTTTGTCGAGCACGTGCAGGCAACGCAGCAACGCTGTGCCGCCGCCGGGAACGATGCCTTCTTCAACGGCCGCGCGGGTGGCATGCATGGCGTCTTCGACGCGCGCTTTCTTTTCCTTGAGTTCGGTTTCGGTCGCGGCGCCAACCTTGATGACAGCCACGCCGCCGACGAGCTTGGCGAGCCGTTCTTGAAGCTTCTCGCGGTCGTAGTCGGAAGTGGTGTTCTCTACCTGCTGGCGAATCTGCTTCACGCGGCCTTCGATTTCGCCGGCCTTGCCGGAACCTTCGACGATGGTTGTGTTGTCCTTGTCGATGGTGACCTTCTTGGCCTTGCCGAGGTCTTCGATCTTGACGTTTTCCAGCTTGATGCCGAGGTCTTCGGTGATGGCCTTGCCGCCAGTCAGGGTGGCAATGTCCTCGAGCATGGCCTTGCGGCGATCGCCAAAGCCGGGGGCTTTGACGGCGCTGCACTGCAGCGTGCCGCGCAGCTTGTTCACCACGAGGGTGGCGAGGGCTTCGCCTTCCACGTCCTCAGCGATAATCAGCAGGGGCTTGCCGAGCTTGGCAATCTGCTCGAGCAGGGGGAGAAGGTCCTTCATGGAGCTGATCTTCTTCTCGTGGATGAGGATCAGAGCATTCTCCAGGACGCACTCCATGCGGTCCGGGTCGGTGATGAAGTAAGGGGAGAGGTAGCCGCGGTCAAACTGCATGCCCTCGACGACTTCCAGCGTGGTCTCCATGGTCTTGGACTCTTCCACGGTGATGACGCCGTCCTTGCCGACCTTCTTCATGGCTTCGGCGATGATGCCGCCGATCTGCTTGTCGTTGTTGGCGGAA
>Ga0074044_10002552_pt1 | contig 15878 bp, 13 predicted proteins | sample BogForMeECP23OM1_FD_94443 | JGI IMG/M metagenome (GOLD analysis project Ga0074044, IMG submission 94443) | Bog forest soil microbial communities from Calvert Island, British Columbia, Canada - Bog Forest MetaG ECP23OM1 | ecosystem: Environmental > Terrestrial > Soil > Wetlands ...
GGGGTATAACAGCGCGATCGACGGCGAAGCGTACAGCTCGATTTTCTTCCAGAACGCCAATCACTCGGTGCGCGTGACGGATGAATTCATGCGCGCGGTGGAAGAGGACCGCGACTGGTGGACGAAGAACGTCAACGACGGGCAGCCGAACGAAAAGTACAGCGCCCGGGAGCTTCTGCGCAAGATTGCGGATTCCACGTGGCACTGCGGCGACCCGGGGATGCAATACGACACGACGGTGAACCGCTGGCACACATGCAAGAACACGGCGCGGATTAACGCCAGCAATCCCTGCAGCGAATACATGTTCCTGGACGACACGGCGTGCAACCTGGCTTCGCTGAATTTGCTGAAGTTCGTTGCCGGGACCGGGCAGTTTGACGTGGAAGCGTTCCGGCACGCGGTGGACGTGACCATTACGGCGCAGGAAATCCTGGTGGACAACGCCAGCTACCCGACAAAAAAGATTGAGGACAATTCGCATGACTTCCGGCCGCTGGGGCTGGGGTACGCAAATTTGGGCGCGCTGCTGATGTCCATGGCGCTGCCGTACGATTCGGATGAGGGACGCGACGTAGCGGCAGCGGTGACCGCGCTGATGTGCGGCGAGGCGTACGCGCAGTCGGCACGCATCGCAGAAAGAATGGGATCCTTCCCGGGCTATGCGGTGAACCGGGAACCGATGCTGGACGTGATCCGGATGCACCGAGACGCGATGCGCGGGATCAAGCCGGACCACGTGCAGGCGGAGTTGTACATGGGCGCGCAGGACGCATGGGACACGGCGCTGGAACTGGGCGAGAAGCATGGCTACAAGAACTCGCAGGTGACGGTGCTGGCACCGACGGGCACGATCGGCTTCATGATGGATTGCGACACGACGGGAATCGAGCCGGACCTGGCGTTGGTGAAGTACAAAAAGCTGGTGGGCGGCGGCGTGATCAAGATCGTGAACAACACGGTGCCGCAGGCGCTGATGAGGCTGGGCTACTCGCCGGAAGAGACCAGCGAAATCGTCAGCTACATCGATAAGAACGGGAAGATCGATGGGGCGCCGTACTTGAAGGAAGAGCATGTGCCGGTATTCGATTGCTCGCTGGCGCCGGCCGGCGGGGGCCGTTCGATCGCGTGGACGGGCCACGTGAAGATGATGGCGGCGGCGCAGCCATTCCTTTCGGGGGCCATCAGCAAGACGATCAACATGCCGGAAGAATCAACGCTCGAAGACATCATGAAGGCTTATATTGAATCGTGGAAGCTGGGGCTGAAGGCCGTGGCGATTTACCGCGACAATTCCAAGAGGTCACAGCCGCTCAGCGCCGCGGGGAAGAAGAAAGAGAAGAAAACGGAGGCGGCGGTGGTGGAACCGGAACAACGCGAACTGTTTGGGCGGATGCAGCGGGAAAAGATGCCCGTGGAACGCGACTCCGTGACGCACAAGTTCAGCGTGGGCGGCCACGAAGGGTACATTACCGTGGGTATGTATCCCGACGGACGTGTGGGTGAACTCTTCATCAAGATGGCCAAGGAAGGCTCGACGCTATCGGGCGTGATGGACGGATTGGCGTTGACGATTTCGCTGGGCCTGCAGTACGGCGTGCCACTGAAGGTATTCGTGGACAAACTGGTGAATACGCGGTTTGAACCAAGCGGCATCTCTGCGAATCCGAACATCCGGTTCGCCACGTCGGTGCTGGACTACATTGCCCGTTGGCTGGGGGGAAAGTTCATCTCGTCGGACTATCTGAAGCTGAACGGAACCACGGTAGGAGACAAAGTAGGTTTTGGCGGAATGCACAATTCCGTTGCAGCGGGAACGACGGCGGCGCCGCGGACGAGCGAGCCGATGAGCTACTCGCCGCGCGACGCGCACGAGGGTGCGCCAACCTGCTCCGAGTGCGGCATGCTGATGGTGCCGAACGGAGCGTGCTACAAGTGCGAGAACTGCGGCAGCACGAGCGGTTGCAGTTGAAGAGGTAACAGGAAAAGGAGAAGACGCCATGAGCGCACTCCCAACCGGAACCGCACTAGCCGCAAAACAGGCGTCGAATCAACCGAAGGCGCGAGGATTCCTGCACATCGTAAGACATGGTGGAGGGTTGAACGCCTTCTACATCGTGACGTATCACCGGCTGGATAAGACGGGGACGCGGCCGCGCGCCATGCTGGCAGAGGGAGCGCAGTCCCTGATCGATTTGTTGGGGAAAATCGGCGTGGATTTCCGGCTGCGCGAAGTGCGCGGGGCGCTAGAGGATATCCTGAGGCTGGGTTCGGCGAATATTCCTGACCTGTGGCTAAGCGACGAAGAGATGCTGGAACGCGGGTTGGTGGAAACCTAGCGTAACTTGAAAGCACATTTCAGGAGCCGGGGCAGAAATGCTCCGGCTTTTGTTTTTGGGGCTGCCGCGGTAACGAGACCGGGGGAACGTAACGAATGGGAAACGCGGGCTGATTCGCGTTGGGAGGCCGGCAGGGCAGGACAGTAACATCAGAACGAGAACTGGAGTTGCCAATGAAGCTCGTCTGTCTCCTTATGCTATCTCTTTTCATTGCAGCGGTGCCACAACAGGCGCACAAACCGTCCGATGAAATTGATGAGGACGACTTGAGGAACTACCTGGCGAAGCAAAATGATTGCGAGTACGACCAGATCAACTTCTCCGTCCTGGAGCAAGCGGACCTCCTGAAGAAGGGCTACAACCAGGCGGTGGTTGTGGCCTCGACCTGCATGACGGGAACCGCGGGGCCCGACATCCACGCGGTGTACACACGAGATGCCGAGGGGGAGATCAAAGAGTTGGCCATGCAGGAAGTGAAGCTGGAGCATCGTGTGCTGTTTGGCAACAGCAACTCCACATTTCGGATTGGAGAGGGAATCCTGGTGGAAGTGTACGGCGACACCTCTGAACGGGATGACCCGTTGATTGTGAAGTACCGCTGGAATGCAGGAAAAGAGATTTTTGAAATCGTCTCCATCGAGGCGGCGAAACCATTTCCAACCAGCTATGACTGCGAGAAGGCCGAGAAGGTTGGCGACGAGACGGCGCTGGCCATTTGTTACGTGGAGCAACTCGCTGACCTGGACATCGAGTTGGGCAAACTCTACAAGAGCTACCTCGCTGCGTTCAGTCCGGAGGAACGGAAAACCGCGATTGCAGAACAGCGGGCGTGGCTGCAGGAGAGAAACAAAAGCTGCGGCATCTATAAGATGTGGGTGGAGTGTCTCGAAGAGTCTTACAAGAAGCGCATCGCCGATATAGAGAGCAAGCTCGAGAAAAAGAAGAAAGAAGCCGTTTCGCAAGCCCATCCATAGTGAAGTGGCGATCATTTTGAAAGAGCCGGGGCGGGGACACTTCGGCCTTTTCAGGGGCCACAGTCAGAAACCCCAAGACCCAGACACATACTCCGTGCCTGGGGCACCCGCGGAAGACGAAGAAAAGAGCGTCCCACCCTTGCAAAAAGCAAACCCGCAAGGGTAGGCCACCCGAAGTTGCTGCAGCGAGTTAATGATGTGCTACTCGCCAGCCAGAAACCCAAGACCCAGGCACACAATCCGTGCCTGGGGCACCCAAATTCCAACAGGGCTACCTACCGAATCATAGTTTCTTGCGCGGTGGTGGGATCCGGGACGACTACCGGAACGAGGCGGTGGCGTCGCGCAGTCCCTTCTCGTAGGCGTCAATCACCTTGTCCAGAGCTGCGTCCCGAGCAGGGTCAATTTGTTTTCGAGACGGGTCGGCGTTAAACCAAGCCAGGGTTTGGCGAATGCCCTGCGCGAAACTGGTTGTCGCGCAATAGCCGGGGACGAAGCGCTTGATCTTGGTGTTGTCGAATACCACGCTCACGGACTTGTCTCCGATCAGGGTGCCTTGCAGTTCCGGCATGCAAGCGATGAGGAAATCAGAAGGGATATGAACGATCCGCGGTTCTACGTCGATGGCAGCGCCCACAATCCGGTACCACTGGTCCCAGGTCATCACTTCATCCGAGGTGATGTGAAACGCGTGGCCAATCGTTTGCGGCTGTCCCAGCAATCCCACAAGTCCCTTGGCGAAATCGCTGTTGTGCGTGATCACCCAGAGTGACGAACCGTCTCCCGGCACGACAACTTTCTTATCCTTGAGCATGCGGTCAATGATGGTGTAGGGCTTCTCCCAACTATTGAGCACGAGCGGGATCTGCGTGTCGCCATAGGTGAGCGAGGGCCGAATGATCGTCACCGGAAAGCCGGTCTCACGATACGCCTTCACTAACCGCTCTTCGCAGGCAATTTTATTGCGTGAGTAATCCCAGTAAGGATTTGCGAGCGGCGTGGACTCGGTAATCAGGTAATTTGTGCTGGGTTTTTGATACGCGCTGGCCGAGCTGATGAAAATGAATTGCCTCGTGTGTCCCGAGAAAAGCTCCAAGTCGCGCTCCACGTCCGCCGGAACAAACGCAATCCAATCAACCACAACGTCGAACGACGCGCCCGCGAGCGCGCGAGCCGCAGCCGCCTTGTCTTGAACGTCTACGTTGACGGGTATAACCCCGGGAGGAAGGGTGGCTTCGTGGCGCCCTCGTGTGAGGAGTGTGACCTCAATGTCCTGCTGCGCGGCTAGCTTCGTACATGCTGTGCTGATGATCCCGGTTCCACCGATGAATAGGACTTTCATGAAAGTGTTTGTAACAGGAACGGTGGCGGCAGGGCCAGCAAAAAACGCACCAAATCTCTGGCCAGAAGCGTAACGATTGGGACGGACCACTATGCTTTGACAGCCCGGGATCTGATGAACGCACAAAGGAAGGGGAGATTCCGTGTGATGAAGGATGCGATAGGCACGTCAGCGTTATGGCTAGTGAGGGTTAGCGCGGGCGGAGAGAGGGACGAGGCGCGATGGGCCTGGGGCGAAAACGTGGGCGGGGCATGAGGGGCGGAGGAACGTGGCGAAAGGATTCGCCACAGGAGGGACAGTGCTCGGAAGAAGCAAGATCGGCGCGCAACCAATGGCCCCGGTTTTGGCAGAGAGGGTTAATGCACTGCACAGTAGAGCCCGGCATAAAGGCCATAAAGCACTCCCCCAGCGGCCAGCCAGCTCACCAGCAGAGGTGAACTCCCCCGGATGGCCAAAGAATTCGCGGGCAGACAGTACGAACGCGAGGGATTGTTACGCGGGAGAAATATGGTGTCAATGAAAAAGAGCCACAAGGTATAGGGGTAGTGATACAAAGCTGTGGAAAAGCAAAGCGGGAGAGTCAAAGCGGAACGCCGAGGAGGAGACAGAAGGAATTGGAGAGGCGAGGTTGTTGGCGGATACGCCGCACAGAGCGGGATGAAAGCGAAAGAGCGTCTTGCGCGTAGTACAAGAAGAGGAGTCCGTGTGTCCAGCGCAGATTGCGAATTGATAGCGGGCCGAGGTCCGCTACAGGTGTGACCAATCCGCAGGAGATGGAGACCCAACGGGCTAAGCATGGAGAAGTAATGTCCTATCTGCGCAAGAGAGGAGCAGATTCCTCGCTCCGATCGGAATGACAAGCTAGGACATTACATATGCAGAGACCAATCAAAGATGGAGGAGACCGATGGCGAATGAAACGAAAGTGTTTGACTTGGGAAGGAACATGCCGGCAATGCCGAGTCTGGGCGGCATTGGCGCGAAAATCCTGGTGATAGTGGGAGTGATCGTATTCGTGATTCTGTTTTTTTCGAGTGTGGTTTCCATTCCCACCGGGAATGTGGGAGTCCTGACTTTATTCGGGCGGGTCACGGGCGAAGCGCTGGGAGAGGGAATACATCTGATCAACCCGTTGAAGGCGGTGCAGAAGATGTCGATACAGACGCAGTCGGTGAAGGAAAGCGCGAACGTGCCGTCGAATGAGGGACTGATCCTGGCACTGGACACCTCGTTGTTGTTCCACCTGGACCGGACGAAGGCGACGGAAGTGTTTCAGAAAGTGGGATCGGACTATGCGGAGAAGATCGTGGAGCCGACATTGCGGGCGGCGATTCGCGCATCCACATCGTCGCACACGGCGAATGCGTTATATACAAATGCGCGCGAACTGGTGCAGCAGCAGATTCAGGATGAACTGACGGCGCAGCTTGCGCCGCGCGGAGTGATTGTGGAAAACGTGCTGCTGCGGGATGTGCAGCTTCCGGCGATGCTAAAGAGTTCCATAGAGGCGAAGCAGCAGGCGGAACAGGATGCGTTGCGCATGAGCTTCATCCTGCAGAAAGAGAAGCAGGAAGCGGAACGCAAGAGGATCGAAGCGCAGGGCATAGCGGATTTCCAGAAGATCGTGGCCCAGGGAATCAGCCCGCAATTGTTGGAATGGAAAGGCATTGAGGCCACGGAAAAGCTGGCGACAAGCGCAAATGCAAAGATCGTAGTGGTGGGAAATCCGAAGAATGGACTGCCGCTGATTCTGGGGCCGCAGTAGAGGGCATGGGGCGGGCAGGCCCTTGGAGGTTCAGGGTAAACAGCGGGGCGAGTCCAATAAGGAAAAACCCAAGAGCACAGTCAGGAGTGACTGTGCCACATGACGCGGACGCGCGGAGGGGGTCAGGGTTTGGCGGGAGGGACCGGGGTCTTGGGCTCTTCCGCGGCGCCAAGTTCGGCGAACTTGGCTTTCAATTGGGCGAGATGGTCCTGCTTCTGCTTGAGGTCGGCCTGTTCATCGTCGAGTTTGGCTTTGCCGTCCTTGTCATTGGAAAAGTCGGGTTTGGAATAGTAAGCGTCCTGATCGAGAGAAAGTGAGCGCTGCGCGAGATCCACTTCACCCTGCAATGCGTCGACCTCTTGTTTCAAAGCCTCCACATCTTTCTTATTTTTTTCCGCAACATCGGCAGCGGAGGGCGCATTCTGGTCAGACGTGTTACTGCCAGTTGAAGCATTGTCCGCGGCGCCGGGAGCAGCAGCTGGCGTGGCTGCAGGTGCCGAAGTTGGCGCAGGGTTCAAAGTGTCATCGGTGATGACCGTTGCGGGTTTGACGGCGGCCTTTTTCTGTTCACGGGAACGGCGCGCGGCTTCGGCGACAGAAGTGTTTTGAGAATCCTGCGCCGCCAGAGGTAAAGCGAAGGAACAGGCAAGCGGGAGGATGAGGGCGATCATCCGCACCATTGTAATGTGTCGCATGGGAACCTCTTCCAGCTTCCAGATGGAGGCTTACACGATAGGATACGACTGGGGGATTCATGGCTCAATGGGGAAGAGCGAGTGGGGGCGAATCAGGCAACGGACAAAAAGAAGGGGGTGACGGTTGGTCAGGATTCGCGGCGGCGGGCAGTGCGGCGCCGGAGGAATGAGGCGACCTTGTGGCGATTGCCGCAAATGGCCATGGAGCACCAGCGGCGGCGGTGCGTGCGCGAGTCGTCATAGAAGAAAAGGCGACACGCGGGATTGGCGCAGATGCGGACAGGCGCGTTGGGGCCTTCGACGATCAGTTCGGCCGCGGAACGCGCAATGGCGGCCAGAAGCCATTCGAGCCCGCCTTCCCGGGCAATGAATTCCAGCCGCCAGCCTTCGACGCGGGGAACAAGTTCGTCGTGGCCTTCGGTGAGGCGAAGCAGATCGTTGATGGGCTCGACCCAGTTTTTGGGGAAAGGCTTCTTCTCCACGAGGGAAGAAAAGATGGCGCGGATGGATTCGCGTAGACGAAGAACTCTTAGGAGAACGGCGTCCACAGCTTGCGGCTCGGTGTGGAGCAAGGGATGAAGGCGGGTCGCGCGTTCGGGGGTGACGACGCGGGCGTTGACGAGGAAGGAGACGAACTCGTGCCATGAGAGGTCATGTGCGGTGGGAGTGGTATTGGCGAAATCGAGAGCAAGGCGCCCGGCGATGAGGGGGGGATGGGTGTATGTAGGAGCCATGGAGAACCTCGAAGAGAGACGGTTCGTGGTAACCAGTGTTATGTCCCAGGCTGGTTATAGCATGAGTGGCGTAGTATGGGGGGCAGGATTGAAAACATTTCCGGGGGATCGGTCGTAAGAAGAGGAACTACGTACATCACAGGTAGCCTTCAACACGGTTTTCGGCATTGAGGAATTGGGAAGTGGCGGAGCGTTGCCCAGGAGCGAACATGCAGGAGCAAACATGAATGATGGAAAGCCAAATGAAGAACATGCTGAAGAGCTTCCCGTGCTAAGCCAACCAGCTAAGCGCCGAAATAATAATGTGTTTTTCAGCGAGGATGGACTGCGGTCAGGCTGGCGGTTAGCGATCTATCTACTGATTGTCGGCGCGCTGGCCACGGCGATTACACTCCCGGTGGTTCGCACTTTTGGGCAACCCCGCGGCGTTCCATCGGTATTCGCCATGATGCTGCAGGAATTTGTCGGGTTTGCTGTGGTATTCGGCGCTGCCGCGGTGATGTCTCTGGCGGAAGGACGTTCGCTAGGAGATTACGGGCTGCCGGCGAGGGAGATATTTGGCGGCAAATTCTGGCTGGGTTTCTTGTTCGGGCTGGCAGAGATCTCGGTGCTGATTGGATTGATCGCGGCGTTTGGCGGCTATTCATTTGGGAATTTGGCGCTTCATGGGAAAGAAATCTTGCACTGGGGAGTGATCCACCTGGTGCTGTTCACGTTTGTGGGAGTGTACGAGGAGTTTTTCTTTCGCGGGTACACGCAATTCACGCTGGGAGAAGGAATCGGATTCTGGCCGGCAGCGGTTTTGTTGTCGGTCGGGTTTGGCGCGGTGCACCTGGGGAATCCCGGGGAAGGCTGGGTCGGGGCGGCGAGCGTGGCGCTGGTGGGATTGTTCTTCTGTTTCGCGTTGCGGCGGACAGGGAATCTCTGGTATGCGGTGGGGCTGCACGCGAGCTTTGATTGGGGAGAGAGTTTTCTGTATTCGGTGCCGGATAGCGGGATTGTGATGCAGGGTCATCTCTCGAACGCGGTGCTTCATGGACCGAACTGGCTGACCGGCGGATCGGTGGGACCTGAAGGAAGCGTGTTCTGTTTCCTGACGATGGGGTTGCAGTTCGTGGTGGTGATGCTGCTGTTTCCGAAGAAAGAAACGGAGCAGCCTGCCAGACTTGCGGTTGCGGCGAATTAGTTTGACTTAAACTCCCACAGTTGAACGGGGATTCATCGCACAAAAAACGTGCGATGGAAAACCGTACCTCCGCTCCGGGACGGCCAGAACCGCCGTCCCTCCGGTCGGAATGACAATTCTTGGATCTAGTGCCGTTCCAACTTATTCCAGCAAATCCCTCCGAGAATACTCTCTCCGTGTTCGCGTCAGATGCTTGGACCGTCATTTGGCCCAAATAGTTGGAACGGCACTAGCGGACCAAGTCCGAGGCGTGCACGAGGTGGACGCCCTGGGCTTCCGCCTGGGGAAGGAACTCGCTTAGGGCGCGAAGCGTTTCCGGATGGGGATGGCCGATGGCGATGGCCTCGCCCTTTTCCTGTGCTTCGCGAACGGCGAGTTGCAGTTGCTTGCGAATCGCCGAGACCTCCTCCACATCATCCAGGAAAGGAACATTACGGTAGGCGCAGGGCACGCGGGCGTTTTGCGCAGCGTCATAGGCGAGGGTGGCGGCGGTGGTGCGGCTGTCAATGAAGAACAGATTACGCTCGCGCAAAATGGCCATGAGATCGGCCATCAGCGGGCCATCGGTGGTGGCCAGGGAACCCTGATGGTTGTTGACACCAGCGGCGTAGGGGACGTTTTGCAGCATGCCGCTGACGACGTCGAAGATCTGAGACGAGCTCATTCCAGAGTGAAGTTGCTGCGCCTCGGGCATTTCGTTTCCGAGGGATTGCATGGGCAGATGCAGCATGACCTGGTAACCGCGGCGGTGGGCTTCTTCCGCGATCTCGCGGGAATTGGCGCGATAGGGGAGGAAGGAAAGAGTGAGAGGGTAAGGAAGAGCGAAGACGGAGTCGGCAACAGAGCGATCGTTGCCGAGGTCGTCGAGAATGATGGCGAGGCGAGGAGCACCGGCGCGCACAGAGGATTGAGGATGCGGCGTGGCGTGTCCCTTAGCCGCATCGTGTGCCTTGGAACGGAGATTGCCTGCCGATTTGGGATTGTCACAAGCGGTGAGGCAGGCAAATAGAGCGAGCAGAAGAAGCGTTACGGGTATTTGAAGTTGTTTCCGCGCGCCCGCAAAGAAGTAGGACACGAGAGGACTAAGCGGCCTTCTTCACCGGACTTTTCAGAAGTTCGAGGGCCTTGCGAAGAACGGGATCATCGGAAGAAAGGGGACACGGACCGATGGAGGAGTCCTTGGGTGTGCCGGGAGCAGTGGTAACGTCTTCGCCATCGTCGGAATCGTCAGCGGTTGCGGCAGAGGCGCGCACGACCTCCGTGGGCGTGACACCTTCTTCGAGGATGGATTTGCCATCGGCGTTGTAATAATTGGCGACGGTGAGGAACAGAGCCGCGCCATCATCCAGGGGAATGAGTTTTTGTTCCGAGGCGAGACCAAACGTGCGGTCGCCCACCAGATCGCCCCGCCTGGTATTGGCGAGAGAGGCGGCGAGGACTTCGGCAGCGCCGGTTGTCGTGCCGTCCATCAGGATGGACACGGGCCCTTTCCAGACAACCTTGCTGGCATCCGCGGAAAAGATCTGTGCAGGAACGGTCTGGCCGCGAAGGGCGACGAGTTGGCCGGAAGGAACGAACAAGCGCGCGATGGCGATGGCTTCAGAGTCAGGACCACGGCCACATTCGCGCAAGTCCAGGATGACGCGGCTGACGCCCTGCTTCTGGGCGTCCAGCAGGCGCGTGCGAACTTCATCGGCTCGACCGGTGTCCAGCGTAGGGAAACGCAAGGCAAGGGTTTCGTTGTCAACGCGCTGCGCGATGAGCCGCGGGGTGGAGAGCTTCTCCCGGACCACCTCGAGTTCTTCAGGATCGGTCTTCCCGCGGCGGATGACGCCGACCTTCACGCCAGTTCCCGGCTGACCTGCCAGAAGATTCTTGGCTTGGCCAACGGACATTTCGCGAGTGGTAAAGCCAGCTATGGATTCGAGGATGTCCCCGCTGTGCAGGCCAGCCTTCTCGGCAGAGGTATCGGGGAGAACAGAAGTGACGATGATGTAGCCGAAGCGCTTGCTGAGGTTTAGACCGGTTTCGCCGATGGCGCCACTGGAGGATTTCTGCTTGTATTCGGTGAACTCGCGCGGGGTGAGATAGCCGGATTCGGAATCGAGCGATTCGAGGAGGCCGTGGAGAGAACCTGCGGTGACGAGATGCATGTCGGGCTCGTCCACATAATCCTGCTGGATCTTCTGCAGGACTTCGCTATAGACGATGAGCGATTTGTACGTATTATCGTTGGCGCTGCGGCCAAGCACCTTCCCGAACCCCACCCAACCGATAATGAGGACGGAAACGGCGATAATGGCGTAACGCGTGAAGCGATTCATCCGGCACCACCTTGGGCGAAGATAAACTGTAAGTATAACATTGAGATGAGATGCCAAGCTTGGAGAGTTGGATAGGCAGCAGCCGGATGGGGAAAAAGGGAAAGGGTTGCGCCAAAGACACGGGGATCCTTGATATTGTTGTATTACTGACACATCGAAATAGGCATTCCTACCTCTTTAGGTATCTAAATAACTGATAGTAAAGCACAAAGAAAGGTGAAAACCGCCTGCAATGTGATATCTTTAGGGGACTTCAGAATGTTTCAAACCACGATTCAGCGACCAGCAGAGACTCATGGCATTGGACTCCACACGGGGGTCCAAGGAAGTGTGCGGCTGGTGCCTGCGCCTGCGGATACCGGAATAGTTTTCCGGCGAGTGGACCTGGACGAGTTCCAAATTGAAGCACATGGGCGGAATGTGGCGCGCGTGAGCTACGCGACGAGTTTGATGAAACAGGGCGTGCTGCTCTCGACCACCGAGCATCTTCTGGCGGCTATCTATTCGTGCGGAATCGACAACGTTTTTATTGATATTGATGCGATTGAGGTGCCGATTCTGGACGGGTCGGCCGAGCCGTTCATGCGGCTGATCGATCAGGCAGGGATACGGCGGCTGCGGCGGAGGCGGCGGTACTTAAAGGTAGTGAAGCCGGTCGAGGTAATTGAAGACGGGCGGCGGATCGGGATTTCTCCGGCGAACGAATTCCGGGTGCGGTGCTACGTGGATTTCCCGCATCCACTGGTGGGCCAGCAGGAAGTGGACATGGTGGTGAACGCGGAGAGCTTCCGGCAGGTGCTTTCGCGGGCGCGGACGTTCTGTTTTGAGAGCGACATCGAGCCCCTGCGAGCCATGGGGCTGATCCGCGGGGGTTCGCTGGAAAACGCGATCGTGCTGACAAAGGACAGTGTTTTGAACGGGCCGCTACGGTTCCCCGACGAGTTCGGGAGGCACAAGGCCCTGGACCTGATCGGCGACCTGGCGCTGGTGGGGCTGCCTCTATTAGGGCGCGTGGAAGCGCGCAAGGCGGGCCATTCACTGCATACACAACTGGTGAGCCGACTGCTGGCCGACACAAGCGCGTGGACAATCACGACCGAGTCGCAGGCAAAATCCGAGGCGGCAGAGAAGCAGGGCGCGGCGGTGGTCCTTTCGGCAGTGGAGTAAGCAGAGAGAGCAAAGCGCGCTTGACGAAGCAGATTCCTGGACGATAATGCCAAGAAGAAGTGGTGAAACCTGGCGACCAGGGGTGTGGTGCACTCTCCCTAGCAAGGTCGCGGAGAGATTTTGCCGAAGGATTCCCGTGAGACAGCGTGGTGCAAGAGGTTTGGGATGTGCAGTGAGTTTGCTGGTGCTGAGCATTGTTGCGCTCGCGAGCGCCCCGGGCGTGCGGGGGCAGACGTGGACGCAGGTCTGGTCCGACGAATTTAACGGGGTGTTAGGAACGCCGATTGATACAACGAAATGGACGTATGACACCGGGATCCTGAACGTAAACGATGAGGTGGAATATTACTGTTCGCCGGGTATGACGACAGGCGGATGCGTTTTGACCAATCCAAATGCCTACCTTGATGGCAACGGGAATCTAATTATTCAGGCGCTCAAGGTGGGACCGAGCACGGCGCCGTACAGCGGGAGCTGGACTTCGGCGCGATTGAAGACCCAAGGCCTGGAAGAGTTTCAGTTCGGGCGCGTGGAAGCGAGTATGAGCTTGCCCGTAGGTCCCGGGCTATGGCCGGCCTTCTGGGCCCTGGGCGCGAACATTGGCAGCGTAGGTTGGCCGAACTGTGGCGAAACGGATTATATGGAGAATGTGCCCGCATCAGGGGGGCTGGGGCCAACGAAAATTGCCTCCAGCCTGCATCAAGGCGGAACTTCGGCGCGGATTGACCGGACTGCGGATTACACGTTTCCCAGCGGAAGCGACGTGACGGGGATGCACATTTACGGCGCCATCTGGTCGCCGAACATGATTCAGTTCTACGTGGATGACCCGGCGAAAGTGTTCTACGTGCAGACTGCGAGCGACATTGGCGCCGGCCAGACGTGGGGGTTTAACCACGCATTTTTCCTGCTGTTGAACTTGGCGATCGGCGGGGACGGGTCGTGGCCGGGCGCGTTTGATGCCACGACACCAAGTCCCGCCGTGATGACCGTGGATTATGTGCGGATTTACAAGGCCGCAGCCGTGCCGGCACCCAGCATGGGCAATCCGCCTTCGATTACGGTGAAAGCGGGGGCCACATCGGGGAACACAAGCAGTGTCAACGTGGGAGACACATCGGGCAGCGGGCGCGTGTATTTTGCCTGCACGACAACGGCACCGAAGGCTTCCTGCACGGTGAACACAGGCGATACGCTGAACGCGAATACGGTGGATTTTTCAGCAACCGCCGCAGGGACAGTCACGATCAGCGTGGCGACGACAGCGAACTCCTTCTTGCCGCCGATAAGTCCTTGGTGGAGGATGCTCGATGTGGCGCGGTTCGCCGTTGTGGGGCTGGCGGCGGTTGTGCTGCTGGGTTTTGCTGCAAAATGGCGCGCTCGGGCGCGGCGCCCGGCATATATCCTGGGAGGGATGCTGCTCCTTTGCGGGGGACTGTTGCTGGCTTGCGGCGGCAGTTCGAGGCAAACGCCGCCACCACCCGGCGGCGGAACGACGCCCGGGAGCTACAGCGTCACGGTAAACGCCTACACGTTGACGGGAAACGGAACGACGCCCGACGCGACGGTAAGCATTCCTTTGACGGTGAATTAAGAGGAATTCATCAAGTAAAGATTGTCAAGGCGCGTGTCATCACGAGAGAATGCTGGGACCATGCCAAATAACGACGTTGCAATCCTGATCCTGGCCGCGGGCAAAGGCACGCGGCTGAAATCCAACCTGGCGAAGGTGCTGCACCGCGCCGGGGGGCGCGCGCTGGTGGAGCATGTGGTGCGTTCGTGCGAGCCACTAGGTGCAAAAAAAACAATCGCGGTGATCGGCTACCAGGCGGAAAAAATGGCAGAGCTTGTCGCGCCGTACGAAGTGGCAACTGTGGTTCAGCAACCGCAGAAGGGCACGGGCCACGCGCTACTGGTGGCGAAACGGGCCATCGGCAACGCGAAGTATGTGATGGTGCTGCCGGGCGATGCGCCACTGGTGCGAACGGAGACGCTACGCGCGCTGATCCACAAGCACAAAAAGGGAGCAGCGGCGGCGACGATACTGACGGCGGTGCTGGCCGATCCTACGGGCTACGGGCGGATATTGAGGAAATCCGGAGACACGGTGGCGGAGATTATCGAGGAATCGCAACTGACCGCGGAACAGCGCGAACTGAACGAAATCAACTCGAGCATCTATTGCTTTACCGCGGCGAAGCTGTGGCCGGCGCTGGCGCAGGTGAAGCCCAATAACAAACACCGCGAGATCTACCTGACCGATGCCATTGGTGTATTGAGCGCGAACGGGGAGACGGTGCTGGCGGAAATTGCGCCGGACGCGCGAGAAACGCTGGGTTGCAATACACGCGCGGACCTGGCGGGAGCGGACCAGACGTTCCGCGAACGGAAGCGCGACGAGCTGATGAACAATGGCGTAACGATTCAGTTGCCGGAGACAGTGCTGATTGATCCGGACGTGAGCGCGGGTGAAGACAGCGTGATCGAGCCATGCGTGCAATTGCTGGGAAAGACGCAGATTGGAGCGCGCTGCACGATCAAGACAGGCAGCGTGCTGCTCGATGCCCTGCTCGGCGACGACGTGACGATTGAGCCGCACAGCGTGATAACGAAGAGCCGGATCGATTCCGAGGTGATTGCAGGCCCTTTCGCGCGAATGCGACCGGAGAGCCATGTGAAGAAGGGAGCGAAGATCGGGAATTTCGTGGAGTTGAAGAAGAGCGTGATCGGGGAAGGCAGCAAGGTGCCGCACCTCTCCTACATTGGCGATACGAAGATCGGGACGAAATCGAATATCGGCGCGGGAACGATCACGTGCAATTACGACGGTTTTGCGAAGTACCCGACGACGATCGGGAACCGCGTGTTCATCGGGAGCGATTCCATTTTGATCGCGCCGGTGAAGATCGGCGACGGGGCGTATGTGGCGGCGAGCTCCGCGATTACGGACAATGTACCGGCGGATGCGCTGGGCATAGCGCGCGGCAAGCAGGTGAACAAGCCGGGATGGGCAAGCAAGAGGCGGCGGGAACTGGCCGCGGGTGGAAGTGGGGGGAAATCCTCGAAGAAGAACCGCAAGAAGGCGCGCCCGCGGCGGTAGCAGCGTGGCGAAAATTAAAAAGCGAGAAGTGAACCTGCCACCTATGTGAGTGCGGCGCTCGACGCAGATCACAAGTGCGACTGCGCGAGCCACCTGATGTGCTAAAATTAAATTTTCCATTCATGTTACCCGGAGGGACATCGTGAAATTTGGAGTGGTGGTCTTTCCGGGGTCCAATTGCGATCACGACGCGTTTCACGCCATCGGCCACGTGCTGCAGAAGCCGGTGGAGTTCATCTGGCACCAATCCGA
>Ga0074044_10002553_pt1 | contig 15877 bp, 12 predicted proteins | sample BogForMeECP23OM1_FD_94443 | JGI IMG/M metagenome (GOLD analysis project Ga0074044, IMG submission 94443) | Bog forest soil microbial communities from Calvert Island, British Columbia, Canada - Bog Forest MetaG ECP23OM1 | ecosystem: Environmental > Terrestrial > Soil > Wetlands ...
AGCGCGCCGAGCACCGCGAACGACCCGCTGGCCGGGCAGGAGGGGACGCCTTCTGGCTTTTGCTGCGTGCAAACGAACAAATGAAAGTGGAACGGTTCCATGGCGGTCTCCGAGCGTAGATCTTCGAGCCAGATTTCCGAAGTCAGATTGATGTTAGCAGCTTTATTCCTGGCGCCGCAGAGCCCACAGCTTTCTTACTCGGCGACCCAGAATCAGCCCGCTAACGATGAAGTTCTAAACAAAGCGAAGTTCCGGCGCTAGCGGAAGGGCTCCAACCTCCGCGCCCAAGCGGTAGTAAAGCTCGAGCCCCTCCAGGCACGGAGGGTCGAGATAGTAATGAATGTTATGCATCAGGTAGACGCGAACGGCCTCAACGGTTAGGCCGAGGCGCGGCGCCCACTCCTGCGCGATGGCTTCCAGTTTTTTCGGCGAGAGCCCATGGTCCCGTGAGTTCTTGAAGACCTCCGCAATCGCTGCTCCATTTCGTCCGGCAAGCGCCTGGTTGCGAATCGCCCAGAAGGCAAAGACAAATGATTTTCCCGTGCGCGCCACCCACTCCTCCGCCAGGTCCATCGTAAAATAGCGCGTGCGGTCAACCTGCAGCGCCGGGTCTCCGATGAGTAAAGCCGCGTCGCAAGCGCCGAGCATGGCATCGAGGTTCGGAGCCATCGGCTTATAGTCGCGCGCTCCGCCCAGCCATTTTGCGAACAGAATCTTGGCCAGCGCAACCGAGGTCATCGAAGAAGTATCGAGCGCCACCGTGCGCACCTGCTCGCTCCACTGATCGAAGGGGGCTTTACTCACCAGCAGGATCGATCGCACCGCCCGCCGCGCCGCAATCGCCACGTCGGGAAGAATGACCAGATCCGGAACCGTCGCGTAAGCTGCGGCCGGAATGATGCCAATATCCGCCGTTCCCGCACGCAGCGCCTCGGCGCAGGCCGAGGGGATGGTGTAGGAAATATCAAAGTCAATATCATTGCCCGTGCCTGCCTGGCCGTGCTCAAAATCCCACAAGAGAGGCGCCGTGTTCAGGTAGGAAATGGCCGAAATCTTTAGCCGGCTCATCAAGTTACGAATTCTACCAAAAGTGATGTGCGCGCCATCCTTGACAGCGTTTTGCGCTGCAGGCTAGGGTCACGCGATATGGCTAACGTTGCCTTTGCCGCATCCAACCCCGCGTCTAATCAAGGCACGTACTGGCTGGCGCTGGCCTTGACTCCGGGATTGGGCCCCACGCGCATCAAGAAACTGATCGAGCACTATGGCACCGCTGAGCGCGTCTTCCAAGCCAGCCTGACCGAACTCGAAGCGACGGGGATACGCGCCGTATCCGCGCAATCGATCGCGACGGGAAAGTCGCTCGAACTCGCGCAGCAGGAATGCGTGAAAGCGGTCGAGGCGCGCGCAAGAATTATTTCGCTCAGCGATCCAGAATACCCGTCGCGGCTAAAGGAAATTTACGACCCACCAGTAATTCTGTTCGTAAAAGGAAGCGTCGAGGTACTGGCCCAGCCCGGCATTGCGATGGTGGGCACGCGTCATCCGACGCCCTACGGCAGCGGCATGGCCGAACGCCTCTCCACCGACCTCGCCTCTCGGGGCCTCGTGATCATTAGTGGATTAGCGCGCGGCGTCGATACCGCGTCGCATCGCGGCGCGGTCGCAGCCAAGGGAAAAACCGTCGCCGTCCTCGGCACAGGAATTGATGTGATGTACCCCAGGGAAAACTCGCGGCTCGCCGAACAAATCGTGGCCCTGGGCGGTGCGCTGATCACCGAGTTCCCAGTCGGAACCTCTCCCACCCCACAAAATTTTCCCATTCGCAATCGGATCATCAGCGGCATGTCGGCCGGCGTGCTGGTCGTCGAAGCTGCGGAATACAGCGGCACGCGCATCACTTCGCGCTGCGCTCTCGAGCAAAACCGCGACGTTTACGCTGTGCCAGGCAACGTGACCAACAAGAATTCCTGGGGCCCGAACACGCTGATCAAGCAGGGCGCGAAGCTCGTCGCCACATGGGAAGACGTGTGGGAAGAGCTCCCGCCAGACATCCAGGCCGCGCTCAGTTCCATGCAGAATGAATCCCCCGCGCCGGAAACCGCATCTCTATTTCCGGACGCGGTGACCTCGCCCCACGAAAAAAAGATCCTTCGTTTGCTCAAGGCCGATGAATCCACCCATATCGATCAACTAGTCGAATTGCTGGAGAACGAAATATCCTCGTCCGAGATCTTCTCTGTGCTCTTCGAACTTGAACTGAGCGGCAAGATTCGACAGTTACCAGGAAAGAATTTCGTGAAAACCATTTAGCTGTCAGCAATCGAAACGAGGTCGCACAGTTGTTGCATTCTGCCTATTCGTGCTAGCTTCAATTTCATTACCGCCATATTGGGGAACACATTGTCCAAAGGTCTAGTCATTGTCGAATCGCCGGCTAAGGCGAAAACGATCCAGAAGTATCTGGGAAAGGGATTTACGGTCGATGCTTCTTACGGCCATGTGAAAGACTTGCCCAAGAGCAGCCTCGGTGTCGACGTCGAAAGCGATTTCGAAACCGAATACGTCGTCATTCCCGGAAAAGAAAAGGTCCTGGCCAAGCTGAAGAAACTGGCGCTCTCAGCCGATCACATCTACCTCGCGCCTGACCCGGATCGCGAAGGTGAAGCCATCGCCGCCCATCTCGCCGACGAACTTGGCGAGGAATCGGGCAAGAAAAAGAAGGGGAAGAAGACTGCCAAGAAGAAGACCGACGACGTCGGCGATGGCGCGCGCATCCGCCGCGTGACCTTCAACGAAATCACGCAGCGCGCCGTCAAGGCTGCTTTTGAGCATCCGCGCGACATTGATCGCAATTTGGTGGACGCGCAGCAGACCCGCCGCGTGCTCGATCGCCTGGTGGGCTACCAGGTCTCTCCGCTTTTGTGGGACAAAGTCCGCCGCGGCCTTTCCGCTGGACGCGTGCAGACCGTCGCGCTGCGCTTGATCGTCGATCGCGACCGTGAAATCAAAGCCTTCGAGAAAAAAGAATACTGGACGATCGACGCCCATCTCGGCGCCGCTAAACCTCCCGCATTCGACGCTCGCTTCCTGGGCAAGGGCGAAGAGAAAATCGAAATCCCGAACGGTGAGGAAGCGGGAAAAATCCGCCTGGCGCTCGAAAGGGCCGATTGGGTGGTTCGCTCGGTGGAAAAGAAAGAGCGGCGTCGCAATGCCACCCCGCCATTTACCACCAGCAAACTGCAACAGGATTCCTCACGCAAGCTGCGCTTCAGCGTGAAGCGCACCATGATGATTGCGCAGCGCCTCTATGAAGGTGTCGAACTCGGCGACGAGGGACTGGTCGGCCTGATCACCTATATGCGAACCGATTCCACCCGCGTTTCCTCCGAGGCGATCGCCGAGGTTCGCGAGTACATCACCAACGAGTACGGAGCCCAGTATTTGCCCGAGTCGCCCAATGCATATAAGGAGAAGAAAGAAGCGCAAGCCGCTCACGAGGCCATTCGTCCGACTTCGGCGATGCGCCATCCCGACCAGCTCAAGAAATATCTACATGAAGACGAATTCAAGGTTTACAAACTGATCTGGCAGCGCTTCATCGCCTCGCAGATGAATCCCGCCGTCTTCGACCAGACCTCGATCGACATCGACGCCAAGTCTGGAAGCGACATTTTCTGGTTCCGCGTGACCGGATCCGTGATGAAGTTCGACGGCTTCCTCAAGGTCTATGAAGAGTCCAAAGACAGCAAGGACGAAGAAGACGAGGAGCTCAAGCACAAGCTCCCGCCGCTCGAAGCGGGGCAGAAGCTGACGCTGAAGTCGCTGCTCCCAGAGCAGCATTTCACCGAGCCGCCTCCGCGTTTCAACGAAGCTTCGCTGGTGAAGGAACTCGAAGAGCGCGGCATCGGCCGGCCTTCCACCTACGCCACCATCCTGAGCACGATCCAGGAGCGGCAGTACGCGCAAAAAGTCGGCGGCAAGTTCACGCCCACCGAAATCGGCCTGGTCGTCACTGATCTACTGGTCGAGAACTTCAAGGATATTTTCGATTTTCAATACACCGCGCGGCTGGAAGAAGAACTTGACGAGATCGAGGAAGGCAAGCAGACGGGGAACGACGCGCTCACCGAGTTTTATAAGAAGTTTTCCAAGGATCTCCGATACGCCGAAAAGCACATGGAAAACATCAAGCGTATGGAGAAACCCACCGACGAGAAGTGTGAACTCTGTGGCGCGCCGCTGGTCATCAAGTGGGGCAAGCACGGGTCGTTCTATGCCTGCAGCACCTACGACAAGGAAAACCCCGACACCTGCAAGTTCACCAAAGAGAATCCCATCAACCTGCCCGACCTCGACTCGGCCGATGTGCAGGAGACGGCGCAGGAGGAATACTGCGAAAACTGTGGTCGCGTCATGGTCCTGAAGCGCGGGCGCTTCGGCCAGTTTATGGCATGCACTGGATATCCCGATTGCAAGACGACGCGGCGGCTCGATCAGGGCAAGAGAGTGCCCGACATTCCGCTCGATGAAACTTGCCCGCTGTGCAAACGCAACTTGATCCTGCGGCACGGCCGTTACGGCGAATTCACTTCGTGCAGCGGATATCCCGACTGCAAATATGTGAAGCAGAACTTTATCGGGGTGAAGTGCCCGGAGTGCAAAGAAGGAGAACTCGTCGAAAAACGCGCGCGCAAGGGCAACACGTTTTACGGCTGTGGGAATTACCCGAAGTGCAAGTTCACTTCGGCGGCGAAGCCGGTCCCCGAGAAGTGTCCGGATTGCGGACATGAGTACCTGGTGGAACGGATCCGCAAAGACGGACCGGTGATTGCGTGTCCGAATAAAGAGTGTGATTACGAGCGGCCCGTCGAAAGCGGAACCGCGGGCACTGCGAAAGTCTGACAAAGAGACGGTTCTCAGAACGAAGATTCAGGACATAACTAAATTCAGAAACATCTAACGAGGCGAAACTATGGCAAAGAAAGCAACCGCGCACGATGCAGATCTGATTCTGAAACTCTACGACCTCCGCCGCGAAGCGGAGATGCGCAAGGCACGAAGCTGGTTTGGGACGGAATTCTGGCCGCAGAACGCCGATGAGTTCATGAAGGTTGTGACTACGTTTCCCAGCCAGGAGAACACCTGGATTCGCCAGGTGGGCGGATATTGGGATATGGCTGCGTCCCTCGTGCTGCACGGCGTGCTCAACCAAGAACTCTTTCTGGAGCCTGGTTGCAGCGGCGAAATGTTCTTCATTTTCGCCAAGATTTATCCGTACCTTAAAGAATTTCGCGAGAAGACCAACAATCCGGACGCATTTCTCAACATCGAGAAAGTGGCCACTGGATCGAAGACCGCCCGCAAGCGGTTAGACCGCATGATCGCGATGTTTGAGCAGCGCCGCAAAGCGCAGGCCAAGCCAGCGACGAAGGGCTGACCGCGGACGAGCGCTCTTTTTCGTTCTACGCATTTTTGTCGCCGCCATCTGCTATCCTTAAATGCGCTGTGCGGATGCTCTGGTGGTTTCTCATACTGGGAGTCAGTGCCGCGGTGGTCGTGTCGGTTGCCCTCACGCTTTATATGCGGGTCCGGCGGCAATTGAAGCGCGCGGCGGCCCACACCCCGGAATTCGACGGCCTCGACCACTCGACGCCGCCGGAAGCCTGACCCGCCGCTAAGAGTCTGATCCGCAGGTTTGATCTGCCGGTTTTGATCCGCGAAAGAGGAAAGGATAGCCATGTCGAAAGTTGCGACCCGAGTCTTCGGCCAGCCGACCCGGTCCATGCATCGGGTAAATGATTGGAGAATGGAATATGCGAAGCAGGCGGCCATCGTGATCTCGGCCAGCCTCTTTGTCGCTTTGTGCGCGCGCGTGACCGTGCCACTGCCCTTTACGCCAGTTCCGCTGACGCTGCAGAACTTCGGAGTCCTCGCCGTGGGTTTGCTCCTCGGTTCGCGCCGCGGTTTCGCCGCGCTCTCGCTCTATCTCATCGAAGGCGCATTCGGCATGCCCGTATTCAGCCCATCGATTCTAGGCGGCGGAATCGCCCAGATACTCGGCCCGACCGGCGGATTCCTCATGGCTTATCCGCTCGTGGCATTCGTCGCTGGCTGGATCTATGAGCGAAGATCGAAGCAGAGTCGGCGCCGGTTCGGCTGGGCCGCGCTGTCATCCATGGCTGCGGAACTTGTGCTCTTCGCCGGCGGGCTCAGTTGGCTCGCCGTGTTCACGCACTCCGTTTCTCTGGCCATCAGGTACGGCCTTTACTGGTTTGTTTTTGCGGAAGTCATCAAGGTGCTGATGGCCGCCGCCGTCGCCGCTCGCTGGCCCCGACGGGTTTCTTCGCAAGGATGAACTGAATTCCCTGTAGAGACGGGGCTTACCCCGTCTCACTCCGTGGCAAGAGACGCGGCAAGCCGCGTCTCTACGAGAAGTCAGAACAGGATTACGGAATCTTATGAATGCAGTATCTTCTTCAATTCGCGAAATCACCGTGGCCCATAGCCCGGACTCCGACGACGCATTCATGTTCTACGGCTTGGCCACGAACAAAGTTCGCGTGCCCGGACTGAAGTTCACCCACACCCTTTGCGACATTGAGACCCTGAACCGCCAAGCGCAAGAAGGCGTCTACGACGTAACCGCAATTTCATTCCACGCTTTCCCCTACATTCAGGAAAAATACACGCTGATGTCGTGCGGCGGCAGCGTGGGTGACGGTTATGGGCCCATGCTTGTTTCCAACCGGCCCTTCACCCCGGACGAAATCAAGAGCAGGAAAATCGCGGTCCCCGGCAAGCTCACCACCGCCTACCTGGCGCTCGAACTATTCGCACCCGGCATTGAAGTGGAGGTCGTCCCCTTCGATCAAATCATCCCGCAGATTCTCGAAGGCAAACACGAAGCCGGCCTCATCATCCACGAAGGCCAGCTCACTTACGATAAGTCCGGATTGCACCGCGTCGTCGATCTCGGCCGTTGGTGGCAGAAAGTTACCGGGCTGCCGCTACCGCTCGGCGGAAACGCCATCCGGCGCTCGCTCGGGAAGGAAACGATGGCCAGCGTCACCCAGGCGCTGCGCGAGAGCATCCAGTACGCCATCGACCATCGCGAAGAAGCGCTCGCCTACGCCATGCAGTTTGCCCGCGATCTCGATGCCCAGCTCGCCGACAAATTCGTCGGCATGTACGTCAACGAGCGCACCCTGGATTATGGCGACGACGGCCGTGAAGCCGTGAAGCGGTTGCTCGATATGGGACACAATGCAGGCATCATTCCGAAGAAGCCGAAAGTGGAGTGGGTGTAAGCGGAAGCTACTAGCTGCTGGCTTCTAGCTTCTAGCGAGCTAAGCGCTCAATTTGCTTGCCAGTAGCTAGAAGCCAGCAGCTTCCTACCTCACCCTCTCCACAAACGAAAACACCGGATCAATGTCTACCGGAACAGCCGACGCCACCTTCAGCGACGCCTTCAATTCCTCTGGCATCGTGCCGTACTTCTTGAACCAGTTTTCCGCCCGCGAGCGGTCTCCTGTGGCTTCGATCTCGAGCAGCTCTTTGGTTAAATCGGCCATCGCTGCCGGCATCTTCTGGTAGTCAATCGCGTATCTGCCGTGGGCGTTGCGGCTCAACGCGCCGCGCTCTGTGAGATAGTTGAACTCCATCATTTCGGCTTGACCGTGCGCCTCGGCCGTCCCGAAGCGTACCGTACGAAACAGGTCGCCCACATACGATGCGTAATACTCTTCCAGCTTGTTTTTCGGAAGCGCGTCATGATCTACCAGCCATTTCAAGGCGAACATCCCGGTCGCATCGGCCTTCGCTTCTTCCAGGCTGCTATAGCCCGGACCGATCGCTTCCCGAATACTGACTTTGCCCGCTGACGTACGCGCGAACGACGGACCGAGGCCGTGACAGATCTCATGCATGATCGTGCCCAGCAGATAACCTTCGCCGGAAACCTTCGCCGCCTGTTTCGGTTCCATCAACTTGCGTGCCACCGGCAAAATGATGTAGTTCACGCGCGCGTCCATGAAATTCTTGAAGAAAAGTTTCTTGCTGCCCTTTTGCTCACGCACCCGCGGATCGTTCGGCAGATTGTCGGCCACCGCCTGGTACCCATGAACCATGTCTCCGGCGCGAAATGGATTATCCATCACCTCCATCGGCGTCTCCAGACCATGTTTTGACGGCCGATCCTCTTCAGCCAGCGGCAGCGCATCCTGAATTTCCGGCACATATTTCTCGAACAGTTCCAGCTTCTCGCTCTGCCGCTGGTTGCGCACCAGCACCGCGGCACCGTACGAGCCTTTCACGCCCAGAAGTCCATCCAAGTACGTTTCATACGGCGCAAAAATGATGTCGAATTTCGGATTCTTCAATTCCAGCCATGCCAGGTCGCTGGGGAAGTAATCGTCGCTGAGCAGCGCATCGGCTCGCAGTTGAAGAAACTTCGCGAACTCCGGTTCATCGCTGAGTTCGGCCGCTGCCCGCAGGGCGTTTGCCGCCGGCTCCAGAAAAGCGCGGAACGCGATGTGGTAAGGCACTGCCTCAAGCTTTCCGTCATTCCAGCGTACGATCGTGAACTGATCGTAGATTGCCGCTTTCTGCTCCGGATGCTCTTTGACATATTGCTCCAACTGATCGCGCGTCAGATTCGCAGGATAGAACCCTGCGCCCGGTGGCATGGGGTCGGATCCGACAAATGGCTCATTCTGGTTAAGGAGATCGAAGCGCGAAGCGTTAATCCGGAGGTAAGTTCGCAACTCGATATCGCGCCGATTGCGGCGCGAGGCCAGCGCCTGGTAGAGGGTCAGCGCTTCGGGATCGCTCTGCCGCCAATAAATGCTTTCCAAGTAGCCGGAGGCCTCCACCAGCCTGCGAACAAGGTGCTGCTCGCGAACGGTCAAACCCACCGTCCGGAACGGCATTCGGACGTGCTGGAATCTCGCCAGACGCTGTCCCAGGTCAGGCGCGACTTTCAAGTCCGCCGGGGCTCCGCTCTTCGCCGCCGAACCCGTCATCGCCCGGGTTTTCTTCGGTTGCGCTGCGCTGAAGGTGGTCATCAGGAGAATAAAAAATAGAACAGGCCCATAATGCGTGAAACAGAATTTCTGCATACGAATACAAGTTTATCAAAGCCGCGAATCCGGTCCGGAGCCGTTATCATGAATACATGCGGGGAGAGAACGGGGCCCAGACTCTGCTCATCGATGCCGATGACACGCTCTGGGAAAACAACATTTATTTCGAACGGGCGATCGCAAAGTTCATTTCGTTCCTCGACCATCGCGAACATTCACCCGAGATGGTTCGCCTGGTGCTGAACGATGTGGAGCGAGATTCCATCGTTAAGCACGGCTACGGACTGCACAGCTTCGCCCATTCGCTGGTTGAAACTTTTGAGAAGCTTTCCGTCGACCCGGTCACACCCGAATTGCACGAACGCATTCGCAGCTTCGCCCACCAGATCGCCGACCATCCCATCGAGATTCTTCCCGGCGTGCCAGAGACCCTGCAGTATCTCGGCGAGCGCCACCACCTCATCCTGATGACCAAAGGAAATCCGGCCGAGCAATCCGGCAAAGTCGAGCGCTCAGGATTGAAAGAATATTTTTCCGCCGTCGAAATCGTAGCCGAGAAGGACGAATCCACGTACCGCTCCGCCATCGCCAAGTACGCCCTGTCGGCGGACACCACCTGGATGGTCGGCAACAGCCCCAAGTCCGACATCAACCCCGCCCTCTCCGCCGGCCTGCACGCTGTCTTCATACCCCACGACAACACATGGATTCTCGAGCATGAGGAAGTCGCGGCCGCCCCTCCATCGCAGCGGCTGCTGGTGGTAGATCGTTTCGCCGATCTCAGAAAACACTTCTAGGTCGGGTCACCCCCAAATAGCCACAGGCCGGGAGCCCGGAATTTCTTCCGGTCCCGGCCTGCGCTTCTATCAACTTGGAACCCGGCTCAGTTGGCCGGAGTGGGGCTGGCGTTGGCGGTGGTTGCCGTCGTCGTGGGTGCTGCCGCCGTGGTGACCGCGGGCGCGCTCGCCGTGGCGTACCGCGAAAGCCGCGGGTAGAACGGCGTCACCTCGAACGGCATTTTGTCGCGCGCCGAAGTGATCGCGACCGGCTGCGCCTTCACGATCTCCACTTTGTCATCCCATGGGTTCAACTTAACCCGTCCGCCCAGAGGTAACGCGGCGATCTGGTCCAGCTTGTTCCAATCGAGAGCCGGAGCCGAGGTGGCCAGCTGTGCCATGCGCGTTACCGTCCCGTTCTCCGCGATGTTGTTGCCGAGGTGGGCTTGCAGCAGAGCGCTCAATTGAGGAGCGCGCGCCTGCAATGCTTTGAGGAAGAGTCCGGCAGTTTCCAATTTCTGCGCGTAGGGCGAGCCCTTCAGCATCTCGATGGCTTTCTTGTCGGCGGCCGCTTCCTCTTCGGGAATGTGTTTGAACCCGAGGTTCTGGTAAGTGCCCTCGTCAGAGAACAGCATGCGGTCATTGAACGCATACTGGCTGCCCAGGTTGTGTCCCAGAACAATGTGTGCCAGTTCGTGCGCCAGCACCATGGCCAGGCTGCCCTCATCGGGGAGCACATCGATCAGCCCGCGGCTCACCACAATGGTGTTTCCGACGCTGAAAGTCTCCAGCGGAGAGGTCGTCAGCACCCGCGTCCGGACGGGCCGCGGCAGTTCGATGTTGTTGGTGATCTCCAGATTGTTGACCACGGTTTGCAGAATCTTGTCCACGTCGCCTTCGGGCGCCAACAGCCCGGCGCGTTCCAGCCGTTCCAGCACGTTGTCTTCCGCCTGCTGTTGCCATTCCCGCTCGGCCGCCAGCGGCGTGGCATCCTGTGCAGTCGGCGTATCGTCTTTCACGCTGTCCACACGGATGCTGGTAAGTTCGTCGTTCGCTGTGCTTGTTTTCAGGTTATAGCCCCACATGCGAGTCTGCGCTTTGAACGCGATCTTGTTCTTGGCTCCCGCCGTGAAGTCGCCTTCCTCGCTGTAGATGTAAGCTGGCACCCAATAGCCCGGGATCAGATTCAGCCGCCAGCTGTCCATGTGGAAGTAATAGGCGTTGCGCGAAGGATGCGCGTACGTTCCGTTCAGCCGCACGATGGTGAAGTCCTGATCCTCAACCCAGATGCGGCCCAGAAAACGCCCGCGTCCAGCGTCTTTTTTCGGCGTCAGATCGAACACCAGGCAGCGCACGTCGCCCAGAAACTCGCGCCGCGCATAGCGGAAATCGTAGTGCTGCCGGTCAAAGTCGTTGCGGTCGGCGAAGATCATCCAGGAAAAGCCCAGCGGCTGGTACTGGAACTTGAACTTCTTGGTGAGCCCGCCCAGAAGATGCTTCTCCATGCCTTCGTCTTTGTCCTTGCCTTTGTCCTGAAGGAAGTCGCTCCGGTCGATCGATTCGCTCAGGTCCATGCGGCCCAGGAAGTAATGATCGTCCTGAGGAATCGGCCCCAGCTGCGGATCCTGCGTCAGGTTCTGCAGATAAGTCTCCACAATGGGAGTGCGCTGCGCCAAGAACTTGATCAGGTCTTTCTCCCGCAGGATCACGCGGTCGACGACCTGATCCATGGTGGTCGGCGCCGCCAGATTGGTCTGAGCCTGGGTCGGCTGAGCAGCCGTCTGCTCCGGTTGCGTCGCGGCAACCGGCTGTGGATTCTGCGGCGCGGACGCCGACTGCTGGGCCACTGCCGTCATCGTTACCGCCAGCAGAGCCAAAACCAACCAATTCGTGTTGCGCATAACTCTCATCTCCAAAGTTTCAATACGCCAGTTGAAAAACCACGTGCACAATTGCCGTCGAATCCATTGCCTGCCCGTTTCGCATGGCGGGCTTGAAGCGCATCTTGTTGGCGGCGGCTACGGCGGTTTCATCAAGTCCATGGCCCAGACCCTTGACCACCTGGTTCACGTGTAACTGCCCGCTCGCCAGAAACTCCACTTCAAGCAGAACCTCGCCTTCGATTTTCAGACTTCTTGCTTCATCCGTATAAGCCGGGTTGGGCTTGTAGGTGATCTCGACCGATGTCGCCGGAGGACCGCTATCCACGCGCTGAAGGTGTTGCGTGTTCTGCGCGATCTGCTGCGACCCGAAGCCTGAAGTCTGCACACTTCCGCGCCCACTTCGGCGCCCGTCGCCTTGTCCCGGTGTGGCCACGCCATTACCAAAATCGGCACTTGCCACCGTTCCTTTAATTCCTTTTGCGCCCCCCGACCCATTGCCTTGTCCCGGTCCCACCGGCATGTCGAAACCACCGGCTACGGCAGCGATCAGCTTGCCGTTCGGTTTGCTGTTGGCACTCGGTTTCAGCCCATTGGGATCGCCGAACCCGCCCGTCTGCACTTTCTCGATCGGAGCATTCACGGTCGGCGTCACCGAACTGCCCTGGAAGTCTCCGGTATGAATCAGCACCGGACGTGCTCCGCTCGTCTGCCGAAGCACCGCGGGCGCGAAGTTATTCATGGCCACCTTCGGCGGCTCGATTTCCTGCGGCTGCGGCTTGGGCGCGCGCATCTCGCGCGGGACAATCAGTTTCGGCGTTTCAAATACTGGCGGCGGCGGCAGCAACTTGGCATGGATTGGCAGCGCCTTTGGCTTGGGCAGCGGCTCCGGCCTTAGCGCAGGCAGCGGGACCAACTCCGTGACGTGATAACTCACGATCGGAATCAGCGTGTCGGATGTCATGATCCCGATGACGATCATGAGCAGGATCAGGGCTGTCAGAATCCCGTAGCTCGCTGCAAAGGTCCGCCAGTTCCACTTCTTTTCAGGCAGCAATCCGAGTTGAAAACCGCGATAGTACGTAGGCATCCATCACTCCAAAAAGTGGGCCCAAAGCTGGGGAGAGAGCTCAGGGTTGGAGTCTTTACCTTAGGGGAGATTGGACAGAGGGTAAACGTGTCGCTTGCGCGTGTCCTTTGGTAACCGCCTTTGGTATGCGGTCGGTTACTTCAGTGCCGCAGCCCGGCGCCGCGCAAAAAAGTAGAACAATGGAATGCCCGACAGAATCGCGAGGCATCCGGCGGCCGAACTCTTCAGATTGTCGGTGAATGTGTAATAGAGAAGGGCCGCCGACGCCAGCACGAACAACGCCGGAACCACAGGATATCCCCACACGCGATAAGGCCGCTCGGCCTGCGGCTCCCGCCGGCGAAAAACGAACACCGTGCTGCCTGCGATCATGTAGAACAGCCATTCAGCGAAGATCGCCAAGGAGAAGAATTGTCGAAAACTGCCTCCCAGCAGCAGCAGAACGATGGCCAGGCCGCACTGCACCACAATCGACACCGACGGGGTGTGGAAGCGTGGATGAACTTCCGCGATCGCCTGGAAGAAATATCCGTCACGCGCGGTCGCAAACGGCACGCGCGCTCCGCTCATGATGGTGCCGTTCAAAGTTACCAGCATCGAAACCGCCATACCCGCCGAGACCAGGCTGGCGCCCGCGCCTCCCAGCACCAGCGCCACCGCGTCCGACGCAGGACGCTCTGAGCCTGCCACCGCCGCCGCGGGCAGCACATACTGCACCGCCGCGTTCACCAGAACATAGAGAGCGCCCACCGTGGCCACGCCCCAAATCAGCGATAGAGGAAGGTTGCGCTGCGGATTCCGTATCTCGCCCGCCACCATGTTCAGATCGTTCCAGCCGTCGTAAGCCCAAAGCGCCGCGACCAGCGCCGCGAAAAATCCAGCCACGCCGCCTTTCGCCCCAGTGAATTCGGTCGCGAAATTCGCCCACGTTCCTCCGCGATAGGAAAAGCCCACTGCAACAATTCCGAGGATGATGGCAACCTTCAGGAGCGTGAACAGAAATTGGAATTCCCCCGCGCGGCGCACGCCGATGTAGTTCAGCCAGGAGACCAGAACCGCGGCTCCGATCGCCACCAGTTGCCCATAGGTGATGGTGAATGGATGCGAGGTCCAGGCATACGAGAAGCAGGCATGCGAGAAGAAAGAGAAGACGGGAAAGGTTTCCAGTATCCGCACGAGGCCGGTGGTGACGGTCGCAATCGAAGCCGGCTTGGCGATCAGAAACCAGGTCCATGAATACAGAAACGCCGCCAGCGGCCCGTAGGCGTCGCGCACATACACATACTCGCCGCCCGCCTGCGGCTTCATCGCGCCCAGTTCGGCATACGTAAGCGCGCCGAAAAACGAGAGCAGTCCGCCGACCATCCAGGCGAGATACACCAGTCGAGCCGACCCTACCGCCTGCATCATCTCGGTCGGAACCAGAAAAATCCCGCTCCCGATGATCGTCCCCACCACGATGGCGCCCGCATGGGACAAGCCCAGGTCGCGCGCCAGTTCCGGGCGGGAATGATTGTTCCTTGCGAGCATGTCCATATTTCTTTCGCCGTTCGAAAGAAAGATTCTAACCGGAGAGATCGCGGAGGACGCGGAGCACAGGAGATCGAACAAAATGATTTGAGCCAGTTTCACTCTGCGTACTCAGCGGTCTCCGCGGTCTAAGATCTTGATTTGACCTTCCACGAAGCGCTGGTTGCGTATCCCGCCGCAAACGTGACGGACGTCCCAATGGCCACCCACCACGTCCACGGCACAGGGGAACCCAGCCACAAGTAAAGCTCGACCACAAATCCTGCAATCATGCCCACCATCGCCCCACGCTGATTCGCGCGCCTGGTCAACACTCCCAGCAGAAACACTCCGAGCAAGGCTCCGTAAGCAACCGACGCGATTTGCAGCCCGACTTCCACCACGCGCCCCACGCGGTGCAGAGCCAGCACCGCCAGCCCGAACAGCACCAGCGCCCACCCTACGGTCGCCAGTCGCGCCAGGCGCAGGCGCGCCGCTTCGGTTGCCGTCGGCCAAAATCGAAAATAGAAATCCATCATCGAACTCGACGACAGCGAATTCAGCGCTGCGCTCAAGTTTGACATCGCCGCCGCCAGGATTGCCGCGATCAACAGCCCCGCAATCCCGTGCGGCATACGGCTTACGATGAATGTCGGATAGATTCTGTCCGCCCGCCCGAAGGCAGCCGACGGAACCCGGTAATAAGCGAACAGCATCACGCCCACAAAAAGAAATAGCGCAAATTGAAAAAAGACCGCGACGCCACTCGACAGCAAAGCCAGCACCGACTGCCGTTGATTCCGCGCCGCCAGCAATCTCTGCACGATGAGCTGGTCGGTGCCATGACTGGCGGTGGTCAAGAACGCGCCGCCGACGATTCCCGCCCACAGCGTGTAAGGTTTCGCAAAATTCAAGAACGGCCACTGGGCCGTGACCGGAAGGTCGAACACCTGAAACTTGTGCAGCCCGCCCGCAAGCGCCTGCACTGAAGTCCATCCGCCCGGCACCAGATGCAGAATTGTGACCAGCCCGACCAGCGTCCCGCCCACATAAATAAACGTCTGCACCACGTCGGTCCAGATCACCGCCGCCAGTCCGCCCTCAAAGGTGTAGATCAAAGTCAGCAACGTGATGATCGCAATCGAAGAAACCTCGCCCGTGCCGAGCGCAATCGATACCACAATCGACACGGCGTACACCCGCACTCCTTCCGCTGCCGCGCGAGTCAACAGAAACAGGCCTGCGGTCACGGTGCGCAGCTCCGGACCAAACCGCCGTTCGATCAGTTGATAGGCGGTGTAAAGCTCGCCGCGAAAATACTGCGGCAAGAGCACAAAACTAATGATGACGCGCCCGATCACATACCCCATCACCACTTGCAGAAAAGTAAAATTCGAATCATAGGCGAGGCCGGGAATGCTGATGATGGTCAGGGTGCTGGTCTCCGCCGCCACAATCGACAGCGCAATCGCCCACCACGGAATGTTGCGGTCGGCGAGAAAGTAGTCGCGCATCGTCCGCTGCCGCTTGCGGAACCGC